>Ga0315279_10000930_pt1 | contig 52079 bp, 62 predicted proteins | sample YL17G06_20_MG_FD_203694 | JGI IMG/M metagenome (GOLD analysis project Ga0315279, IMG submission 203694) | Sediment microbial communities from Yellowstone Lake, YNP, Wyoming, USA - YL17G06_20 | ecosystem: Environmental > Aquatic > Freshwater > Lake > Sediment | place: USA: Wyoming | collected... | reverse complement strand
ATCAAGATGCGGTTTGAAGCAACACGAGCGGCTTCCAACGAACTGTGACGGATCTGAGCCAACTCCAAGCCTATAAGCCTAGCTTCATAGTCAAATTTCGCTTTAGTATCGCCCATTGTGAACTTGACTATTTTGGGTGGTGGGAAACCTTTTACATAGTCTTTTCTCGTGTAAGCTTGGCCCTTGACATGTCTATAATTCTTCGCATGCATTCCAGATTCCCCTTCTGCATACCATAACCGCAATATTTAAACCATTTTATGGGCAGGTCAAAACATATTTCCAGAAGTATAGATGTAATTTCTGATTTAATAATCCATATTGAAAATCAACAAGCAACCGCTCCCGTCTGCATAGCATATGTGGCAAACGCGGACCGAGATTTCAACTACAACGCTAAAATATCAGCATCCGATATTACGAATCTCACACTCGAGAAGCTCAGTGGGATATTCGCCTCGATAGGATTCATATGCTCGACCCCAAACAGACAAGTTTCGTGTTTATTCCGGGGAAGAATTGGCGTCTTTCCCTAGCTGAGCTTGTGTCATTCTTTGAGGCTAGAAGCTATAATGTCAAAATTGCCGAAGTCTCGAAATCCTTCACCATGATCGAGACCGAACAGACCCTAGACCCTTCGATTATCGATGACCTCGGCGGCGTCATCAAAATTGGCAGAGTCATTTCTTATATACCATCGGGAATCGTGAAAGAAGCCTTTCTCCACAGGAAGAAACCAGCCGAAGAGGAAATCAAGACAAATCTCTCCGCAGATTCTGTCGCCAAAAAGGCGTTCAGAATGCCACCCAGAAAATGCGTTTTCGGAGTCAGTCTTTACTTCGACGATCGACGCTATCTTCACTCCTCCAAAGAGATCCAAAGGTTCATTGGAAGTTACTTCAAGAACGAGTTGCTATCCGAGGGCACAAAAGCGAAATTTATGGGATTCCCCAAAGACAGACAGCTACCGCAGTTAACCCATATCGAAGTGTTGAAAAAGGGCCTAATTGAGAAAAGCGCCGAGATACTTTTCTGCATAGGCAAGGAACAAGCTTTTCTGGCAAACACCGTGGCGGTTCACAATCCATTCGAGTTTCAGAAGAGGGACACACACAGGCCCTTTCAGCGCAAGATCTTCTCCATACCACCCAGACTGGCCAAAATCATGGTGAATCTATCCCTATGCTCATCAGACACAGTCTTGCTTGATCCTTTTTGCGGAGTAGGCACAATCTTGCAGGAAGCAATGCTCTTGAAGGCGCACGTGATAGGCATGGAAATCAATCCATGGTGCGTCGAAGCCTCACGGGAGAACCTCAGCTGGCTTCAAAGCGAATACAAAGTGGCAGGATCCAGCTACAAGATCTTATTGGGAGACTCACGCAGTCTCACCGAGCAAGTTGATCAAGAATCGGTTGATTGTATCGCAACAGAACCCGATCTAGGACCAGCCTTGCGCCATCTTCCAACGGAACCTTATGCATTCAAAATTGTTGAAAAGATCAGACCACTGTTTTATTGCTTTTTGGAACAAGCATACGAGGTTTTGAAGGATGGAGGACGCCTAGTTCTTGTGACACCATATATCAAGACCCGCAAAGGGAACTTTGTTTCTTTGGACATTGAAGAAAAAGTCGCAGCCGTTGGTTTCAAGATAGTCTGTCCTTTCGAAAAAAGGATCTTCTCCGATGACACTCCGTTTATTGAAGGATTAACAAGAACATCGTCATTTGTTGATTTGAAGAAAGAGCACAAGATAGGCCGGGAAATTCATGTTCTTCAAAAATGATCCGCTATTTTCGAAATCGCTCTCTTATGGTGTTAATCGTTTGTTCTTGAGCCAAGTCTTGGCAAGTTCTTCATAATTCGTGAAGATTCTCTTCAGTATTGGAATGTACATTTGCATTTCGTCGTCAGTCAGGTATTGGAATTGGTATTCTCCCATGTAGGGGGCTGGTTCGCCTTCTCTCGTAACGAACTCTACATGCATGAATGGGTCCCCGCGTTTGATTGTGACGGGACGTCTGTCGTTGCTTAGGTTCACGATTTCAAGAGCAAGTCTGCCTACGAATCCGCTGTGGACTTTTGCTGCGTTGAGGAAGGATACGCCCATTCTGCCGTATTTGCTCTTTGCGGTTAGATGGGCTACAAAGTTTGGCGGCGTGAAGATTATTTCGTGGGAGATTAGGTTCTTGTGTTCCAGATAGTTGAGGGTCGTTTCCTCTCTGACGGTTAATATATAGCCGTCCCCGTCGAGCAGATTATAGTCATACGGGTATATGCACCTGCAGTTGTCGATGAGTTCTTTTAGCTTGTCCTTGCCTATTACGCACATCTGTTCTAACCTCCAACACTTTTCTAGCAATATTGAAAATCTATGTTATATAGTTTTGCAGGAGGACTTCGGAAGCTATTGGAAATCCACATTTGGTGCCTCTGATACCAGCATTTTGGTTTCGTTGGGTTCTGTGCTATCTATTAGATTCGTTGCTATGCTTGCCACTTTCGTCTTTTTTCGGTCGTTCAAGTCTCTTTCAGCTTCTTTCTGACCCACTGGACGTAGCTCTCAGCAAAAATCCCATCATCATACTTATCGCATGGATAGCTCCTGCAATCGGAACACGCTACGAGGTTCTTGCTTTTCGCGCATATGTATATGTCGCAGAATACCTTGCCTTTGGCTCCGGCTATCTTGCTCTGTTCTGCACATCCTAGGCACTTGGTTATCTTGTACATAATGCATGAGCCGCAATACACGTTGCATGGAGCCAGCAGAGCCTCATCCAAGGTTTTCTCCTCAATCTTTAATTTGGCTAAGCCCTTTAAACCCTACGCGACTTTCTTGATAAATCGAGGGGTCGTAATGAGTTGCAAACATTGCGAGAGTGAAGCGATCTGCAAATGCAGCATATGTGGTAGCATTCTGTGCGCAGATCACGCTAAGCTGCGAACTGTATGCCAGTCATGCATGAAGAAGACAACACTGGAATATTCTGTTGGGAAAGTCTCCGCAGAAGAGCAAAGGATAAAGATCCGAGAGTTCGTCAAACGCTTTTGGGGGGAACAAGAACAACTAACATTTGACAGACAATTCCTTGTGACAGCACTTCCTGCTTACGATGCGATTGTTCGAGACAGTTTTGTTGGGTTCGTTTCTTTCGCAGATGCGAATGATGCCGTCATAATCGTGGCTCTTGGCATATTGCCTAGGTATCAACACGGGGGAATCGGTAGAAGCCTTATTGAGAAGGTTGAAACTGAAGCCAAAAGACTGGGGAAGAAAAGAGTGTTGGTTTCGACCTCTAATGATGATTTGCCAGCATTGGCATTCTACCAGAGCATTGGCTTCCAGATTTTCGAAGTGAAACCCAATGTCATAGCTGAAAAGCATGGTCAGGTTTTGAAAGGAATAGGCGGGCTGCCAATCAGAGATGAATTGAGGCTGCAGAAGATTCTTAGCTAAGCATCTCTCACTAGACCTTGTTCACGTCTTACTTCTTCCAAAGTTCCTTTGGCTTTTCCGTAAGACGCAAGCACTTCGGCCACTTTCTCGCACGGATATCTACTGCAATAAGCACAGTTCTTCACCTTCTGGTCAATCCCGCATTTTCTTATTCCACAGACTCCGCAAAAAGGAAAAATGCGCTCGCTTTTGCTTATGCAGCCATCACAGTTGATGTCCACAGGCTTGAATTCCTTTCCATACTGTTTTGCGAATATTTCAGCTACAAGTTGTCTCTCCAAGTCATCGTTCTTCTGTGTCGCCAGCATCAGGGGACAGTCTGAACAGATTATCCCGCAATATCCAATAGTCTTCTCCACGAAGCTCACCCTTTGAAGACTGTGAACGGTGTCTATTTAACTCTTGGACGACCGATTGATACCCTTCAGAAGTACTATTCTTTCAAAGAAAGGCAACGAACGTTCTGCAACAATTTCAGCCTCCAAACCGTTCTCCTTGAATCCCAACATGGTTTCATCGACGCCACACAAAGTGGACTGCAACAGGAAGATCTGACCATCGTCTTGCAAGTGCAGTTGCGATTCGCGAATAAAGAGATCTATAGCGCTTCTGCCTTTTGCTCCGCCAGCCCAAGCACATTCAAGCCAACAGTCGTCTTGCTCACAGTGTGCCGGCAAGTAGGGAGCATTGAAGAGAATCAAATCAAATCTCTCCTCACTTCTTACTGCGGTGAATAGGTTGCTCTGCACGAATAGCATCTTGCTCACAAGATGGTTCAGTTTTGCATTTTCTTTCGCACATCGAACAGCGTATGGGTTGATGTCAATGGCAACAACTCTAGTAGCTTTTGCTGCTGCAATTATGCCCAGTATTCCACATCCAGTGCCCATATCAAGAACGTAGTCTCCATGCTTGACAGCCAAGTTGTCAGCGAAAAGAAAAGAGTCTTCGGCTGGTTCGTAGACGTTTTCCTGAACTTCAAACACGTAGTCTGCGAAAAACACCTTCTTGCTACGTGAAAGCATTGACCAGTTCTCCAAAGTCCTCAGGAGCCAATTCCCTGATTCTCTTGTCACGAAATCGTACGGAGTCAGCCAGACCAACCGCGTTTTTCTTTTCAATGCCTCTGATCCCTTTAAGGAAGGGCAAAATGGCGCTCCTGACTTTCCTATTACGCTGGGTAAAAAGTGACTGCAGCATTTGCCTAAACAATACCACACGGTTTACACTGAAAGGTGGCTGTTTTCGCGGTCTAAGTCGAACGATGATCGAGTCAACTTCTGGCTGCGGATGAAAAGATGACTTCGGAACAGAGTCTAATAGCTCTGCTTCAGCGTGATAGTATGCAAGAACCGTCAGCCAGCCATATCCTTCGCTTCCGATTTCTGCAATAAGATGCTCTGCAAACTCCTCCTGTAAAATCGTAACAGCACAATCAAAGCCCCTGTCGAACAACCACAGAAGCAGACGCGAAGAAATCTGGTAAGGAGGAATTGAAACCACCTTATTGAAGGGCGACAATTGCACTTTGAGAATACTACCTCTGATCAGCTCAACGTTAGTCAACTTGCAGAGGCGTTCGCTTAGAACGGTGGCGAGCCTTGAGTCGGCTTCAACAGCTAGAACCTTCCGGCACCTTTCCGCTAGAAATTGTGTCAAGAACCCAAGACCAGCTCCAATGTCCAGCACCGTGTCGGTCTTGCCAACTGAAGCATATTCACTCATGGATTCGAAAACGGAAGCGTCTACCATGAAGTTCTGTCCCATAAGTCTGTTCGGGACGATTCGGTGTTCTCGAAGCAAAGACTTCGAAGCTTCCAAGAGGCTCATAGAAACCCGCTAGCGTATTCGTTTGTCCTATTGCGTTCTCGTAAACAAGCGATATTTACTATCGCCCTCAAGCTCCTCAAGAACCCTTTTCGTTATCAGTTTCACAGGATTAGGCAGTTCGGTGCGCTTTTGGAGATCATCATAGTTTGCGAAAGGTTTCTTCTCACGGGTATTTATCACTTGCCACATGTACTTTTTGCCTATACCTGGAATCAGCTCTAACGCGTGCATCCTCGGTGTAACGGCCCGTGCAGTGTTAAAGAAGTTGATGAACCACGGTTCACGGTTTAGCACAATTCTACTGATCACGGCGGGCAGCTCCATTCTAGCAGCTGCTGTCAGCTCCTCATAGCCGATTCTTCCGATAATGTACGTAATTTCGTCGCGGGACTCCTTTCCAACGTAGACGCGATCGTGGGGCTTGACCATGACACCATCTTTGATCAAAGCCTCTAGCAGTGTAAAGAACTCTGAACCTACCAATTGAACCAGAGCGCCCGCTCGGTAACCGGCCCGTCCTGAGGGCCGAACGCCCTGTCGACCGTGGGGAAGGAAATCTAAGATGTAAGCGTACTCTTCGTACCGCTTCTCCATCATTGCCATAGTCGCCTTTATATTGTCATTTATTGCTTAAAAAATAGTTGCTAAGTTGAAGCCCTCATTTCAGTTTTCGATGTTCTTCCAAAAGGCTAACTATGGTTTCAAGCTTTGACGCTTCGATAATCTTGCGCCCGCCCGCCAGAAAAACTCTCAACTCATCAATGGTTTTTGGCATGCAATTGACAACCTGAACTGCTTCTTCTTCCTCTAGCCCAAATTCGGAGACAAATCTTTCGACAAGCTTTTCAGCCGCTTCAGCCTCCACTTTGGAGAACTTGGACACATAGTCAAATGTGCGCCGCTGGAACTGATCAAGATTTTCTTCTCCGATAGACTCTAGTATTTTTTTGACTCGGGGAAGCGTAAGATTAGCTCCCACTGTTTCTTTTTCCGACAGTCTAATCACCCTTGAATGGTTCCAAATGCTCTGGTCTGGCAATAATCTCTTTCATAGCATCTCCCTGAGAGACACTTATTACGTAGCTTCTTCCACGCTTCTCGACTATTGTGCCAACCCTACCATGAAAACGTCGGTGAGGCATTCCTTTCTGAACGCTGGAATCCAGCTTTATGACTACGCGGTTTCCAGGCTCGTATTCATAGAGAAGCTTGCTTAGTTTTATTTTCCCTCTTTCTCGCGGCGCCTTCTTCAATAGGCGTCGGGTGCTATTACGATAACCTTTTGAACCTCTCATTCTCCATCACTTTAATCTTCCATTATCACGTTTAGAACGTCAAGTTTTATAGGCTTTGCTCTGTTTTTGAGGATCTCCGTGACGCTTGGTGTGGTTCTTCCTTCATCGCCGCTCACTAATTCCTTGACATAGAGTCCGCCTTGGCAACGGAGTTTCATTTCAGCCTTTTTTGGTGCCAATTTCTTAATGTTCAGCTCGTATATGTACTTTTCCCGCGTTAAATCCGCCCGTCTATGCATAACACGGGTGGGTGTCCTTTGCATAACAGCGGCATTTGTGAGCTTTTCCTTGACAAGGCGCAGATTCGCGTCTGTGATCTTTTTCTCAAATTCTATGAGCAAACGGTACTCCTTCTGCGTGGACTCTGACTTCTTCAGTTTTCTGACGACATCTCTGTCTGCAAACTTCAGGCTTGAGACTTGGACTTTACCCTTACCGTGTTTGTTGATAGCTTTCTTCAGTTTCTCAAGATCGAGAAACCGTTTCTTGGGTCGTGTTATTTCGATTGCGAAGGGTCTGCCGTTGCCTAGCATTCGGGCGTCAATGTCTTCTCTCCCTGAACCGTGGAAAGACGTTTTCAAGCCCTCAGCAGTCTTCAGGATAGGTATCCCAACTATTTCTTCGACTGATTCGGGATACATTTTTCCTGTTCCGCTACATTTTTCGCAGCCTCTCCCATGGCAGTCCGAACAGAGCCACTTGGACTGGGGTATCCCTCTGACAAGTTTTCTGTATCGACCAGCAATGTAGAGTGGGTTCGCCTGAAGACTCGCTTCTGCTGAGAATGGATTGACGAGTAACACAATCTCGGGTTTTTTGAAGTCCACAATCTTGTCAGTGATCTCTGCAATCTTTTTTCCGATGACCCTTCCGAATTCGTTGCGCAAGTCCTCGCCGCAGCTCACTTCGAACTTCGCTTTGAACTCGTCTTCGCGTTCTTCAGCTTCTATTGGAAGCTCTATGCCGACCAAGAAAGTGCGGTATTCATAATCCTTCAGAAGAGGTAATGCTCTCTCCACCAAATTCTCAACGTCTTCAAACTTGTCGTCGCACAAGAAGCAGGATTTCTGATATTTCCGGCTTGAGACGCGTTTATTCATTCTTTGAAGAACTTCTCTGGCCGTTTCAGAAAAGCCGCTAGCGGCAAGGATCTTGAGTGTTCTTGCTCCTTCTTTAACCTTGGCCAGCGTCATCGTGTGGGCTTGGAACACAAGTGTTAGCTTTATGGCCTTTCCCCTTTCGTCGTTCTGCAATCCATGCCCGAGCATGGCAAATTGTCTTCCGAGGCAGTGGTCGCACAAGGGATATTTCTCAAGCATTGCCAACGCTTTTCCTAGAACGTCCATGCGGGAACCTTCCAGATAGAGCGCAGAATTCTATTTGAGATCGATTGGCATTCCCTTGCCGAAGAAGGGTAGCTTCTTCTTTCTGCGGAGTGTTTTGAGCATCTTTCGCATGACTAGGTATTGCTTCAAGAGTTCTTTCACTTCTTTCTCGGCTGTTCCTGAGCCACGAGCCACCCGCTTCATTCTTGAAGCGTTGAAAATCTTGGGGTTGTCCCTTTCTTCTGGCGTCATAGATTGGATCATCACGCGCCATTTGGCTAGGCGGTCTTCGGCTATGTTTAGTGCGTCGTCTGGAATTTTGGAGGCCCCTGGAAGCATTTGCAGGAGCTTCTTGAATGTTCCCATTCCTTTGAAGGCTTCAAACTGTTCATACATATCTGTGAGGGTGAACTTGCCACTCATTATGGCCTTTGCCTTTTTATCTGGGATTTTGATTTCTGCTTCCTTCACTTTTTCGAGCAGAGTTTCCAGGTCACCCATGCCCAGAAGCCTGCCGACAAAGCGTGAGGGGATAAAAGCTTCGATGTCTTCTATTTTTTCGCCTGTACCGATGAACTTTATCGGTGCGCCTGTCGCGGCCACGGCAGAAAGGGCTCCTCCTCCCCTTGCTGAGCCATCAAGCTTTGTGACGAGAATCGAGCCGATGGGTGTTGCTTCGTGGAAAGCCTTTGCTTGGACTAGTGCTTGTTGACCGATTGTGCCGTCAATGACAAGCATGACCTCGTCGGGTTTGATGCTTCTCTCAAGAATTTTCATTTCTTTGATTAGTTCTTGTTCTTCTTTGTGGCGGCCTGAAGTGTCGACTATGACAATGTCTTTGCCTTCGAACTGCTTCAGCCCTTCTTGGACCACTTTCACTGCATCTTTGGCTTTCGGATCGCCATATATAGGCACGTTTATGCGATTTGCGAGCTGCTGAAGCTGTGCATAAGCGCCAGGTCGAAAAGTGTCAGCGCAAACCATGGCAGGTTTGAGACCTCTCTTTTGGAAGTATCTGGCAAGTTTCGAGGCTTGAGTGGTTTTTCCTGATCCTTGAATGCCGACCAGCATGACTGTTTTTCTTTTTCCAGGCTCAATCTTTACTGGAATCTGTTTCTCGCCTAGAAAGCGAGTTAACTCTTCGTAGACGACCTTTATGAGATGTTCACGTCTTGAAATGCCAGGTGGAACCTTCTCTTTCAGTGCTCTTTCTTCGATTCTCTTGGAAATATCCAGAACAAGTTGTACATTCACGTCTGATTGGAGCAGGGCTCGCTGTATGTCGCGTACTAGTTCTTTCACCGTGGCCTCGTCTACAACTGAGGCTTTGAAAACCTTCCTTATTGCGTCGTAAAGTGACGAACCCAAGCGATCTAATGCCATAGTTTTTCTCCATATCTGGATTTGGCTACGAGTCTAAATGGGCATTTGGCTCTTTAAGGTTACTCTCCATAAACTTTTTACATTGAGACTAGCTCTAAGTATTTGAGGAGTCCAGTTTGAGTGAAATCAGAATCATAGAGAAGGCGCAAATTCCAACTGGTACTATGATGCTGTTCGGTTTTCCAGATGCTGGATTGGTCGGCGTGATAGCCGCGTCGCATCTGATTGAGGAGCTAGGACTGGCTGAAATAGCCTACTTGGATTCGAGATTGATGCCGCCGCTGATTGTCTTGCATGAGGGACTACCGCATTCTTCTATCAGGGTTTTCGGAAACGACAAGATCGTACTGGCTGTTTCTGAGACGCCGATTTCTGCTGACATAATCTATCAAGTTATGGATACGTTGATTGAGTGGGGAAAGAGCAAGAAGGTCAAGATGATGGTTTCGCTAAGTGGCATGCCTATCGAAGACAGGCAAGATGCGAAGGAGCTGAAGGTTTTTGCTGCTGCGTCTAGTCCAGAGATGCTCAAGACTGTTCAGGACAGAGGCATTGAGGCGTTTATGGAAGGCTATATGGTTGGTCCTCAAGCGATCATGCTGATGCGCGCTTCGCAAATTGGCATACCAGCTATCACGTTGATGTCGCAGTGTTTCCTGAATTATCCTGATCCAGAGTCAGCGGCAGAAGTGTTGAAAGGCTTAGCCACTATGACCGGGATAAAAGTGGACATTGCGAGACTTCTTGAGAAGGGCGAAGAGATCCGTCTGAAAGCCAGAGACGTGATGCAACGGACCCAACAGGAGATGTCCAAGATGAAGAAGAGTCAAGAGTACGATCTGCCAGTGTACGTGTCCTAAGGAGGAATGCAAAAGTGGCACTAAAGAAAAGAGAACGTTCACTCTTTGACGTGATGGATAGGTATTTTGACGACTTGGAGGAAGAGTTCGAAAGGCGAAGAGAAGCCATGATGGATATGCCGAGCTGGAATGAAAAAGCTTGCACGATAAGACCTTTGAGCGATTTGAGGGTTACTGTTGCGGAGGTCGTTATGACTGTGGACTTGCCTTTGACGCAAGAGAGCAGCGTGCAGGTCAAGCCGTTGGATGATAGGACATTGGAGATTTCGGCGAAGATGAAGCGAAAGATACAGTTCAAGGAGCTGGGCGTGACTCACCGTAAAGGTGAGTTTCACAGTCTGCACTGCCATAAGCGTGTTCCAGTGCCTGTTGAAATGGACAAGATGCACGTGAGTTTCAAGAAGGGAATATTAGAAATACACATACCTCGAAGACATGAACGCTGAGAATATAGTGTCAGAACAGAATGTTGAAGCCTCAGCCCCATCAGACTTAGATTCGTCACGTTTCAGACGGCTCTTCTTGCATCATTGGCTCCAAAATATGTTATAGCTAGACGCTGGGATAAACCTTGATGGAAAGTCTTTTAACGACATGTCATGCTTACTCTTGAGACGACCATAATGGGTGATGAGAGATGCCTGGAGAAAAAGCCATCCAAATCGCTACATTTTTCCTCATACTAATAGGCTTATGCTCGTTATCAGCATGGATAAGCTATGCCTACTTGAAAGACCTGATCTTGCAGATAGCAGCTGTGGCCTTAAGCTGGGGAGTCACTCTTCTTGTCCTGTACGTGGGCTTCAGGACCCTCCATTGGGACTGGTGGAGCTAGAACGCGGGAAATTCGAACAAGACTGCAGCATCAAAAGAGGGACTATTTAAGCAGTAGACAATATGCACGCTATTGCAATATCAAACCCATGGAAAGCTCATCGTGATACTTTCCATCTTCTCCAAAATACGAATCTCTCAAAACCCCTTCAACCTTGAATTCGAACTTCTCATATAAGTGAACTGCACACTTATTGTCAACTACAACATGTAAACCGATTCTGTACAAACCTTCCTTTCTGGCAAGCTTCAGAAGCTGAGTCAGCAGGGCAGTCCCCAGTCCAACTTTATGGAAGTCTTGATGAAGATAAATCAACAAGTCACCCGTTGCCCTTTCTCCGAGCATGAGCATGCTTGAAAATCTGAGCATGCCCCACAATCTTATCATGATGAAAGGCCACGACAGAGATCAAACTCTGCAAGTTGCTCAACCAACCCTTCTCAAGTCTATCTCTAGTATATGGCGGCATCGCCCATCGCAAAGCCTCATCAGAAAGCGACTCATACATCTCAATAAGCTTCTCTTTGTCCTCTTCTCGAAACTCCTTAATGATGACCAACCTATCATCCTTTAGCTTAACATTGTTCAAGAGAAACTGACCTCAGATACAGGCAGGAATCCTAGGGTGTGTTTAGCTGGGATCAAGTTTTGCATCTATTTTACTCTAACAATTTTCACTTTACCCAAGATTCTCCAGTACTCAACTTCGACTCCAGCAGAAATCTTGGATTTCAACTCCTCTTCAGCAGGGTATGGAGCATCCAAGTACTCATAGGTTTCCATGTCCATTATCTGGACTCCCGTCGGATTAACCGAGAAAATCTGCCCTGTCCTCTTATCGATGATGGGAACCTCAGTATTCAAATCCACAGGTTTCACAAAGCTTCGCTTGACTCCGTCAAAAATGCCTATGGCTGTAATTCTAGCCTTAGCAGAACCGTGCTTTCCCGGCTTGGACTTAACTATGTCGACAATGTGGCAAGGCTCACCATCGATAATCATGTAACCACCGACTTTCAGACTTCCAACATCAACTGGCTTGCTCATACAATCACCCGTTTACCACGGTTTTATACAGAGCAATTTTAAACAACATCCATATATAGCTTAAGGTGCGGCTACTAAACTAAAGGTGGAAACCCTGTTCAAAAGTGTCGGCATAGTCGCTCGCTATGACAAGAAAAGAGCCCTAAAACTCACCGAAGACTTAGCCAAATACTTGAAAGACAGAGGCTTGAAAGTCTACGTGGAGGATACGCTGGCAAAGAAGGTAAACGCAGAAATCGAGACTGTTCCATTGAAGCGAATGAAAACCGACCTAATAATAACCATAGGCGGAGATGGCACAATCCTAAGAACATGTATCGCAGTTCCGAAACCTGAACCGCCTATACTCGCCATAAACATGGGAATTCGGGGTTTTCTCACCGAAGTCGAACCAAGAAACGCCTTCAAAGCACTAGACAAGTGCCTAAAGGGCGAAAGCAAGATCGAAAAGTGCATGAAACTCTCAGCAGAAGCGGACAATACAAAATTCTCAGACGCATTGAACGAGGTCCTCATAACTCACGACGAACCAGCAAAGCTACTCTACACCCGAATACTAAAAGACGAAGAACCAATCCTAACCTGCCAAGCAGATTCGCTATTGATATCCACACAGACAGGTTCCACGGGGTATTCACTCTCAGCAGGAGGACCAGTCCTAGACCCAAGCGTAAGCGCATTCGTTCTGACACCCATATGTCCTTTAACTGATTTTCACCCGATTGTCTTTCCAGCCGACTCAAGACTCACCGTCGAAATTCTCAGACCCAGAAAAACGCTTGTTCTAGTTGATGGCCAACAAAACCAAATCATAAAATCAAGGCTTCCAAGCGTGACCATCACACGCTCTAGAAACGAAACCTCTTTTGTCCGATTCGAAGAGAACTTTTATCACCGCCTGCAAAGCAGACTTCTCTTTAAAGGAATGGGGTGAAAAAGCCAACGGGAGACAACGCAAGAAAAGCCACCGTTTTGGACACCTCCGCTTTCATAGCTGGCTTCGACCCGTTTTCAATATGCGAAGAACACTACACCACCCCTCTGGTAAGAGATGAACTATCTAGAAAATCTATGCCAAGCATGAGACTCAACACGGCAATAGAGAACGGAAGACTAAGAATCAAAACACCAAACCAAAGTTTCATGGACAAAGTCAAATCCTCAGCAATATTCCTCGGCGACAAATTCTTCCTTTCTGAGACCGACCTCCAGCTCTTAGCCTTAGCCCTCGAACTCAAGACACAGGGCTATTTGCCACTGATAATCACGGATGACTACTCAATACAGAACGTTGCAAATCAGTTAGGCATCGAATTCGTCGCTTTGGCTACTCTTGGCATACGCCGCCGACTAGAATGGGTAAGGTACTGCCCAGCATGCCACAGAAGATACCCAGCCGACTACAAATTCAGAGTCTGCGAAATATGCGGCACAGAACTGAAGAGGAAACCATTAAGGAAAAGCGACTTGCAGCATAATGTCCTTCCAAAAACATAAAAACAGAAGACATGTTCTTGTTGATCACGATTGGGTGAAGACACATGGCCAGTATTGAGAGGAGAACACTCTACTTCAAAGAAAAGGGGATAGCGAACACCGATGTTGTATTGAGCACTGCCAAAGAATACGCAGAAAAAGAAGAAATAAAGGACATTGTCGTCGCATCGACCACAGGTGAGACAGGAGCGAAAGCGTCAAAGATCTTCAAAGGTCGCAATGTCATCATAGTCACGCACAATTTCGGCTTCCAAGAACCTGGAAAGAGCGAACTTCAAGAGGAATACAAGAACCAAATCACGTCAAACGGAGCAAGAATCTTCACTGGTACGCATGCTTTGAGCAGCGTAGAAAGGGCGATACGCAGAGATTTCGGCACCATTCAACCCTTAGAGCTTATTGCAAACGCGCTCAGGCTTATGGGCGAAGGGACCAAAGTCTGTGTGGAGATCGCCATAATGGCTGCAGATGCGGGTTTGATTCCAGTTGACAGGGACGTAATTGCCATCGGCGGATCAGGTAGAGGCGCAGACACAGCCCTCAGGATTAGACCTGCAAACGCCGCAAGATTCTTCGAGCTAAGAATAAGAGAGGTCATAGCAAAACCGAGCGGCTTTTAGAACAAAGCTTCTGGGGCGTCGAAAAACCTTAATTACAATGGTTCGGTAAGCGAGAGGATTTCATACTTGAAATGCGGAGCTATTACCGTTGACTACGTGGAATAAGTTAAAAGATGAATTCTCTTTCTTCAGAGGAAACTATCTAATACTCATCATAAGCTGGATCCTAATGGACTTCGCCAACGAATTGCCCGGTACATACTACTCTGACTATGTTATTCAGCTTGGCGGAAGTGCCACAGTCCTAGGCCTAGTCATGCTCGTCTCCTTCTTGGCCCTGGCTTCTGTCCAGTTTCTAGGCGGCTATCTAGCAGACAAATACGGGAGAAGATGGCTCGTCTCAACCCTGACATTCGGCGTAGCCCTATCGTTCATCTTTTATGCAGTTGCCCCATCTGAACCGTTGGTCCTAGCAGGAATCACAATTTGAGGATGGCATTTCATTGTACTTGGTGCCCTAATGCAGAACCTGTGCTTGCTTTACCAGCCAGCACTCACCGCGATGATGATGGATTCGGTGCCGCGGGAAAAGCGAGGAATGGGGTTCTCCATATTGAACCTAATAATGAGTGTTTCCACGACCCTAGGCCCCATCGTGGCTCTAACGATAGTGGCTACTTAGGGTTCTCTGCTGGGTATGAGAATAGCCTACTGTATAGTGATAGCATTATATCTTGTCGCAGCGACAGTTCGCCTCCGCCTCAAAGAAAGCATGGACAGCCCGCAGAAGATCAATGTGCGGAGATGCTTCGCTCCTACCCTCAAGCATTGAAGGAAGGCATCGGCGTCTGGAAGGTGGTGCCACGCTCAACGCGCTTCCTATTTATTTCCGAACTTATCGCAAGATTCTCAATCGCGATGAACCAAACGCTGTTCTTAGTCTATGCTTTCTACGTTCTCCAAATAGGAGGAACGCCAACTCCGGGAATGGCACCACAACTAGACCCAGCTCTACAGCAAGCCCGAATCATGTAGGGCTTCATCATGACCGTCCTGTTCATCAGCATGATAACAGCATCTTTTCCAGTTGGCAAACTACTAGACAGAATCGGCAGAAGAATCCCATTGATCGCCTCGTATCTGCTGATGATACCAGCGACACTGTTGTTCATCTACGGAAACTACTACACAACACTCTTAGCCATGCCGTTGATCGGCTTTTCAATGCTCTTAGGTTTCACGTCTTCTCAGGCAATGTTCGCTGATCTTGTACCAACAAGCCAGCGTGGAAAGGTCACGGGTTCAGTGAATTTCTTTGCCTACATCTTCATGGCTTTAGGCGGAGTAATCGGAGGACTGCTATACGATACAGTCTCGCCTCAACTTCCGTTCATCATGTCAGCGATTCTAGCAATACCAGCGGCACTCATAGTAATAATGCACGTACATGAACCAAAACCTGAAGACAGAGAAGCCTAGCCCTTTTCCAAACCTCAAATCTCATCGCTATCGCGCTTGCTAAAGTATACGATATCATGATGCTCAACATAACCGCATTTTTTGAACAAGTCCTTGGATACAACGTTATCATTTTCAATCAAAGCACAGAAGAGCCTAATACCTCGTCTTCTTAGTATTCTCTCACACTCTGTGATCATAGTCTTGGCAACACCGCGATGCCTATGATCAGGATCAACGGCTAGGCGGTTAATCCAGCCTTTGCGGTCCCCTTCGCACGTCAAGATTGCTACTCCAATCAGGTCGTTGTCTTCATAGGCTCCTAGAAAAAAGTCGGGGTTTGCCCCTATCTGGTCAGCCATAGCTTCCTTACCGTCTCGACCTTCCGGTTTAAATGGGAGCTTCGCTTTTGACCAAAGCTCAACTATTCTCTCGTAGTCGCTAATCGTTAGTCTGCGAATATCCATGCGGACACATTGTTTGCAGCTTACTTTTCCTTTTCGACTTCCTTTGTCACGTCTATGATTATGTCCAAAGCAGCGTCTACAAGCTCTTGATTTATGATTATTGGAGGCGCGATTCTTATTGTAGAGGCTCCGCAGGTTATGACGTTGACCCCTCTCTTCCATGAACGCATCATGATTTCGCCAACTTTCTTTGAAGCCGGTTTCTTGCTCTCCTTGTCTTCCACGATCTCCATGCCAATCATCAAGCCCTTGCCTCTCACATCACCAACAATCTCGCTTTCCTCTTCAAGTTCCCCAAGCCTTTTCATGATGTGAGCACCCTGCTTCGTTGCGTTTTCCAGAAGCTTCTCCTCTTTTATCACGCTTATGACCGCCAATGAAGCCACGCATGAGACAGGATTTCCCCCGAAAGTACTCGCATGCGCTCCAGAAGTCCAATCCATAACCTTTGCACTCGAAATCGTTGCGCCAAGCGGCATTCCAGATGCAAGAGCTTTGGAAGTGCAAAGGATATCCGGTTCGACACCCCAATGTTCAATCGCAAACCATTTTCCAGTCCTGCCCATACCGGATTGCACTTCATCAACTATGAACAATATGCCGTACTTGTCAGCCAGCTTCTTCAATCGCTGATGATATTCTGGTGGCGGCACAACATACCCACCTTCGCCTTGAATAGGCTCAACAAGTATTGCGGCAACATCTTCCGGTGGAACGTATTTCTGCAAAACGTGTTCGTCAATAAAGTCTACGCACCAATAGTGGCAATCAGGGTAAGTCAGCTTAAACGGACAACGATAACAGTAAGCGTAGGGAACGTGAGTAACGCCTGGCATCAACGGGAAGAAGTAACGCCGCTGAGCAGGCTTGCTCGCAGTGAAGGACAAAGCGCCCACCGTGCGTCCATGAAATGCACTTATGAAGCCAAGGAACAACTGCCTGCGACTATGCCACTTCGCAATCTTAACCGCCGCTTCAACAGCTTCAGCCCCACTGTTGCCAAAGTAGGCTTTCTTCTCAAACTTCCCTGGAGTTATTTTCATCATCTCTTCCGCAAGATCCAGAACTTCCTTATAATAGAAGTCAGTGTTTGAATAATGCAGAAAACGATCGCACTGATTCTTTATGGCGCCAATGACCTTCGGATGGTTATGACCGACATTCATACACACTAGGCCAGAGTTGAAATCTATGTACTCATTTCCATCAACATCTGTTATTATGCAGCCCTTGCCAGACTCGACAGCTAAAGGATAAAAGCGTCCATACGAAGGCGAAATCAAACGCTCATCTTTTTTGACTATTTCCCTTGCTTTTGGTCCTGGCGGCGTAACTATAATATGTGGATACTTGCCCATTTTGCATCACCAAAGTGGTTTTAACGTTTAGAAAAGAGGGTTTTATATAGCTACCTGTCCGTCACCAAGGAACCAGAACATGAAAAACAGGATTGAGAGCTAACAATATCTAAACGAGAACCCGTTCAGCAAAGGCTAGTTCGGAAGGTACAGGAAAGACTAGCACTTTATGGTTTGGACAGCGTTATCTCAATGGCTGAGACGTTCGATTTTCGGCCGCCTTCCCTCTCGACTTCCTCTGTACACGTATGGATACCTTCGAGTTGCACATCCTTCAGAAAAGCTCGCCTTAGCAGTTCAACTGTATCGACAGCTCTGCAAATCGAGCGACCTCGGGCTTTGACAACAACTTTGCCTGAGCCTGAGTTGAAGAAAGTCAGGCAAGCTACTACGTAGTTCATCACTGGTTTCTTGCCTATGTAGACTGTACTGTCGCTGGCGGCTGCGTTTCGTGGGGCTCTTGGTGCTCTTTCCTTCTTTGGTTCTTCTTCGGTCATATTCTCATCCTTTTCCATCGATTAACAATGGGAGGCATCGTTAAGCAGAGTATAGGGTCTAGTTTGAGCTTCTTATACGTTTCCATATAGTGAGATACCAGACGCGCTAGCCAGTTTCAACTAAAGCTAGCCAGTTGGTTTAGCAGACTGTTGTCTGGCAAACTTCACTCCTTCTTCAAAGGCACGCACGTTGACTTCAAAGAGGTCAAGCTTCTTTCCGAACAGCTCCCTCAAACCTTCAACGATGCTTTCTTCAGTCACAACATTCGTAAGCGCAATGTAAGCGCCAAGCATGACCATGTTCGCGGCCTTCTCAGCGCCCGCCGCACCTGCAATCTCGCTTGCAGGAAGGGCCCAAACCTTAACGTCTTTTCTCGAAACTGGGCGATTGACAAGCGAACTGCTCAGAAGCAGCAAGCCGTTGCTCTGCAATCGCGGCTCAAAAGCCTCCATCGAAGGATTGTTCATAACGATAATTGAGCGAGGATGAGGCGTCACGGGTGAACCAATTTCTTCACTTGATACAACAACTGTGCAGTTTGCGGTTCCTCCGCGCATTTCAGGTCCGTATGACGGAATCCACGTCACATGTCTACCTTCTTTCATAGCGCTGTAAGCCAAGAGTTTCCCGATAAACATCAGACCCTGACCGCCAAAACCAGCCATCATAATGTCTTCATAGAAAACTTTCTTTCCTGCCTTCGTCACATCTAACCCTCCTTAGGAACTTTGAACTCGCCTAACGGGAAGTAGGACGCCATCGCGTCGTCAACCCACTTTACCGATTCAACAGGCGTCATATGCCAGTTCGTGGGACACTGTGACAAGACTTCCACGAGAGAAAATCCTAGCCCCTTGATCTGCATTTCAAAAGCCTTCTTGATAGCCTTCTTGGCTTGAATCACGTTCTTCGGGCTGCTCACGCTGACCCTTGCAATATATCTTGCGCCTTCGAGAGGAGCAAGCATCTCGCAAACTCGAATAGGGTATCCAGCTTTCTCTGGCGTTCTTCCGTTAGGAGTAGTTGTCGTCTTTTGTCCAATAAGCGTGGTCGGCGCCATCTGTCCCGCTGTCATTCCGTAGATAGCGTTGTTAACGAAGATAGTGGTGATTTTTTCTCCGCGGGTAGCCGCATGCACAATTTCCGCTGTGCCTATGGCGGCAAGGTCTCCATCACCTTGATACGTGAAAACTACAGTCTCTGGGTGCACGCGTTTGCACCCTGTAGCGATGGCGGGTGCACGCCCATGCGCTGCTTCGTAGGAGTCTAGGTTGAGATAGTTGTAAAGCAAGACAGCACAGCCTACCGGAGCTACGACCACGGTCTTCTCCCGGATATTGAACTCGTCAATTACTTCGGCAACCAATCTGTGGATGATTCCGTGACCACAGCCGGGACAATAATGCGTGCCGACAGAAGTAAGCGACCTAGGTCTGTCGAAAACTACTTCCATTCTCATCTTGCCTCCTTAGCGATCCTTTCCACCTGAGCCACGATTTCATCGAAGCTCGGAACCATACCTCCAACTCTGTTATAGAAGTGCACTTCGCTTTTGCCGCAGATCGCGAGCCTTACATCCTCGATCATCTGGCCCATGCTCATTTCAACAACCAAGAAATTCTTCACCCTTTCTGCCATCTGAGCAAAAGCCTCATAGGGAAATGGATAAAGTGATATTGGTCTCAAAAGCCCAACTTTCAAACCCTTCTCGCGAAGAATCTTTATGGCAGTCTTTGCAATGCGAGCAACCGTCCCATAGGCCGTAATGACTACCGCAGCGTCTTCAGTCAGATACGACTCGAACCGCACCTCATTCTTGACCGCTTCACGAAGCTTTGCAGCATTCGCGAAGTTTCGCTTTTCCAACACAACTGGGTCAAGGAAAAGTGTCTTTATCAGATTCCGAGGCCTGCCAAGAGTACCTGTAAGGGCCCAGTCTTTTCTTATAGCAGTAAGGGGTTTCTCAGGCGGTTTGAATTCAACGGGCTCCATCATCTGCCCGATCCATCCATCTCCCAAAATCATGACTGGGTTGCGATACTTATCTGCGAGGTCAAAAGCCAGCATCGCAAGGTTTGCCGCTTCCTGACCAGTTGATGGAGCCAACACGAGCAGGTGGTAATCACCATGGCCACCACCTTTGGTTGCCTGGAAATAGTCTGATTGTGAAGGCTGGATCCCGCCGAGTCCCGGTCCACATCGCATCATATTCACTATAACACAGGGAAGCTCTGCGGCCGCGATGTAGGAAATGCCTTCCTGCATGAGGCTGATTCCAGGACTTGAGGAGGAGGTCATTACTCTCGCACCTGCACCGGCTGCACCAAAAACCATGTAGATCGCAGCCAATTCGCTCTCGGCTTGCAGGAAGGTTCCCCCGACCTCGAAAAGCCGCCACGACATGTATTCGCCGATCTCGTTTTGCGGCGTTATAGGGTAACCGAAATAGTATCTGCATCCTGCCCGTATTGCGGCTTCGGCTATTGCCTCATTTCCAGCCATAAATCTCTTGTCGCTCATTTCGTCTTCACACTCGTCTTTTTCTCTCTATAAACCGTAATTGCAGCATCTGGACAAATCAGCGCGCACAAAGTGCATCCCGAGCATTTATCTTGTGTATCGCAGAATTCTGCTGGGTGATAACCGTTCTTACTGACATGAGCAGCCGCTCGGATAAGCTTCAATGGGCAAACATTAATGCAGAGTGTACAACCCTTGCAGAATTCCTCGCTTATTTCGATCTTACCCATTTTCCCCTCTCGTCATACTTGTTTACATTTTCAGCATAGCTTTCGACTAGATGCCCCTGAGCAGAGACTTGAGACCAGCCTTAACTCAAATGGTATGTCTAAAAATACCACCATATTAATATTGGGTCAGACAAACAGCAAAAACAATATTAAAAGAAGCCCACTAGCCGCGGAAATCGGGATGATGGCTTTCCTTGCTTCTCGCAGACCTTTGTCCGTAAGGAGAGATAACGCTTCCAAACGTTCCTCCCCAATGACTTTGACATCTAAGACTGTTATACTTCGGCATCCAGCCTTGACCGGTTCCAGATCACACAAAGCTGCCAAAGCTGCTTCTTTGATATAACCAATGAGCCTAGCATGGTTCGTGGCGGCGCCTATCGGGTTGTAGCCCCGCTCACCTAGAATCAACGCATTGACCGAATGCGTGTCAGAAGTGTACAATTCACCCGCATCGATGCCAACTGAGTACAAAGCCGAGAGGATTTCTTCCCGCAATCCTGAAACCATGTTGTTGCCATCAATAACCACATATGCAGTCTTTTGATCGCCAACCTTAACCACGACAACGGTAATGCCTCCACTCCCCATGCCATCCTTAAGCCCAAATTCCTTCGGCATAATCGTAGCTGCACCAACCTCAAAGGGCAGGCGTTTCATGGAAACAGTCTTCTCTACGCAGCTAACCGCAACGGTCTCTAACGAATCCGCAGCCTCGTTGGGCATATCATTCCTTCCCTCGATGCTGTTGTGGGCATTCACTACCGCACAGCAAGCCAGCCCAAGCCTTTCCGCCTCTTGTCGAACAGACAGCCCAAGTCCCTGTGGGAAATCCTCAGTTGTCTTGGGAGCCAAAGTAAAGGACAAGAAACCGGAATCGCCGAAAATCTGACAACATGCCGTGGCCAAACCATCACTGACAGTGACGAAGGGCGAGGCTCTAGCATCTGAAGCTACGAAATCCATTGCTTCAACAACATGTGTCACTATTTTCTCATTCTGCATTTGCGAAGCCAAATCAAGCTCATGACCAAATAAACCATGAGGGACACAGGCAACACAACCGAATTTCCTTTCGAGACTGTACTTAAGAAGTGACGGCAAGATACTGCTCCCGATATTCTTGAATGGACCAGGATGGATAGATGGAATCACCATGGCTACCTTGGTCTTAGAGGAATCGAACTTTATTAGAGATAGCTCAACATCCTGGTTTTCACCCAGCTTTTCCAGCAATTCCTCAAAAGGCCCGTTCAAATCAACTATCCAGTTAAGCAGAAAAGCCCTGAACAGAGACAAAGAGGGAACACCGAGAGACCGTTCACCGACACGGTCGACATGAAAGAGGAAAGCGTAACTTGCAGCCATGCTTATGACCAGCGCGAATATGAAGAACATGTACGTTTGAACAGTGATCGTGTAACCCATTCTAATCCAGACGACTAAAAACGGAATCATGCTGGATAACGGCTGAAGAATTGATGGTAAAATGAGCCTCTCATAGCCCACAGAGGAAGTTGAATCAAGCACTATGAAACGAAAGATCAACACTGCTGAGAAACCGAGCAAACAGAGCCTGACCCACCATGACTGGCTCGAAGAGACAGCAGCAACAACATCGCCCAAAAAGATGAAGAACAGCCATAAACCTAAACAGAAGAGAGAAAGCGTCGCCGTTCTTCTCAGATCGTATATTTCATCCCGCCTGAAAAACACCTTACTGACAACATAGTCAATTGTCAGGTTCGCAAGAAAAAGCGAAATTCCGAGAAGCAATCCATTGACAAGTCCCTCACCATGTGGAAGAAGCACTACAATCGCAACCGATCCGCCGCCTATGCAGATCAATGCCTGAAGCAAGACCACTTTTCGATACGATGGAAGCTTGAACAATGAAGCGTAATGCCTGACCGCGAGGTCCATAGACCGCTTTAATGAATCTGTTGTCATCGTTTCCACATTCTCAAAGGGGTTTTCTAGAAAAGAAACCCAAACATATTAAAGTGTTGTAAAACCAAGTACAAAAATGATTGCACGATCAAACATCTTCTGAGCAATCATAATGTACCGAGCTCTTGTGATGTTGATGCCAAAATGAGAAAAGAAAGACTCAAAGACTAGTCTGTCTATAGAAGGGCAATATAGCTTATTAAGGGCAAGTGCTTTATCTCTGAATGGGTAACTACTAGGGTTTTGCGAATATTATGCCAGAGCCAAGCATACCGCCATCAATATTCCACATGCTCGAAAAAAACGTAGGCAAAGAGATACGGGTAATCTTAGACCCTGCTTACGGTTTCGAAGGAACATTGGCAGCTATAACCCTTGAACCTCCAGGAATCTGGCTGTCAGACGCTGAAGCCGTTATTCTTCGAGCAACTATCGCTCAACCAATACCGCAGGTTGCCGCCAGAGAAGAAAGAAGCGAAATATTCGTCAACTTAAACTCAGTTCAGAGAATAGAAGTCCTACATCCGCCCGCGGCAAGACGCTAGAAACTTTTACTTGAAGAATACCTGTGCCAGTATGCACACGATTATCAAAGCTATGGAGGCAGCAATGAGAAGCTCAGGTCTGACTTTGATGCCTTCAGTCTCTTCTTCAAAAAACCTCAACAAACCTGCACTTGCAGCAGGCATTGGGCCTGAACTCTCCTTTTTCTTTTTCTTGCTCATGAAAGAGCCACCATCAGATGCTAGCTGATTCCTACCGTTCTCTCCATTATTAACCTTGTGCCTTTTCGAAAGAGCTTTTATTTCTGAAAGATCGATAGTGTGATGCGAAGGTGCAATGATTATGAACACTCCACGACAAGAATATGATAAGACGTTCGATCTTCTTCAGCAGCATCACAAATGGTTTCAAGAGTGCATCCCACTCATTGCAAGTGAAAACATCCCCAGCCCAGCCGTTCGCGAAACCATAATAACCGATTTCGGAAACCGCTATGCCGAAGGCTGGCCAGGCGAACGTGTCTACGCAGGCTGCCGTTTCATAGATCAAGTGGAGTTCAAATGCATCGAACTGATGAAAACGCTATATAGTGCCGAGTTTGTCGATGTCCGCCCAATCTCGGGGGTCGTGGCGAATTTGGCGGTCTACACGGCCTTCACAGAGCCGGGCGACACCTTGCTGGCTTTGTCCATTCCATGCGGCGGGCACATCACGTCAGGCAAGAAGGAACTCGGCGGCACTGCAGGCGCCGTTAAAGGCTTAGTTGTTGAATACTTGCCTTTGGATTACAAGGAACTGAACGTCGACGTTGACAAGGCGAAGGCGAAGATGCAGGAGCTTGCTGCAAAAGGCAAACCACCAAAATTCGTGATGTTTGGCGCAAGTGTTTTCCCATTCCCGCATCCAGTCAAAGAACTGGTTGAAACCGTCCATTCAGTAGGCGCAACAGCAGGATACGACGCTGCACACGTTGCAGGACTGATTGCAGGCGGACAATTCCAAGACCCACTTCGAGAAGGCGCAGATGTCGTGAGCATGAGCACGCACAAGACGTTTTTTGGACCTCAGCACGGCGGAATTCTATCATGGGATAAGAACGCTGAGAAATTGAAGAAAGCAACGTTTCCTGGTATGGTGAGCAACCATCACTTACATTCAGTTGCTGGACTAACGATTGCCTGCGCAGAGATGCTGGAATTCGGAAAGGAATACACGGCTCAAATAGTGAAGAACGCCAAAGCATTAGCCCAAGCCCTCTACGAAAAGGGGTTCAACGTTTTAGCTGAGCATAAAGGATTCACACAGTCACATGTGATTCTGATAGACATCACAAAATATGGCGACGGAGGCACGATTGAGGAGACACTGGAAAAGGCAAACGTGATAATCAACAGAAACTTGTTGCCATGGGACATCAAGGAGGGCAGACACTTCATGCACCCAGGAGGCATAAGGATGGGCGTGTCAGAAGTCACGAGGCTGGGAATGAAGGAGTCAGAGATGAAAGAGATAGCCGAGTTTGTCAAGCGTGTGGTAATCGAAAAAGAGCCTGTAGAAAAGGTCGCGGCTGACGTGGCGGAGTTCAGAAAGGACTATCAGAAAGTGCACTACTGCTTTGAGAATACCACAGAAGCCTACAAGTACATTAGAATACGCTAAAGAGAACACATGTGAAAGCCCTTGGGATAGCGTTCAGCGCAAGAAAAAAGGGCAACTGCCTCAATTGCGTAGAATATGTTTTAGGGAAGCTGAAAGATCAAGGATTTGAAACTGAGGTCATCAATGCTTACGACTGTGTCATTAAGCCGTGTAGCCACTGCAATTACGAATGCTTTGCAGAAAAACTGAGAAGCAAGAACGAAGAATGCCCAATCAAGGATGACGTTTCAGCAATCTATGCTAAGATGAAGGGCGCAGATGTCATTGTTCTTGCTGTTCCAACTTACAGCGGGAAAGCTGCAAGCCTATACTCCGCTTTCACTGAAAGGGCGCAGGGAATCATCAAGGATTATGAGGAATTCAAGAACACGATACTGAATAAAATCATAGCCCTAATCATAATAGGAAACGTTCCAGCAGGTGGTGATTTGGCGTATCACACGGTGATTCTGGACCACCATGACTGCAAATACCCACCGTCATCAATACTGCTGCAGCCTGCCGAATACGGTCAAGGTTCCGTTCTTGGAACCTTAGTTGAGGATAAAAGAGTCAAAGACAGATTGAACAGCCTAGCAGAATCAATACTCGACGACTGGAAGAGCAAGCAACAGCAAGACACACTCCTCTCAGACGGCTAGCACAGAAGCTTTTCTGCAGACAATCTTTCGAGAAGGCTAATCTTGTTCGTGAAATGATTGAATGGAAGATTCCTTCATAAGAGTTAAGTCTTGGCGTGACAAGATCAGTAGCAGATAGCGGATGTATAGAATACGGGTTTCATGCTTTCTATTGGCTTTTCTTCTGGTAATGGGCAGTCGATTGCTTTGTATGTCCGACGATCCAGAGACGCTCTATGCAATGGATGGAGAATCGCAGGTTGATACAGTGTATATTGATGGTAGAGTCAGTGTTCCAGAGGTTACTGTTGTCCCTGAACAGCCATATCCGTCTCAAGAAGTCTTCGTGATAATCAGCTTCTACACTTCATCGAGTGCGAGTGTCGAATATAGCCTAACGCAGAATGAGAGCGCCTTTGATATTTATGTCATTGTCAACATCGGAATCCTTCCAGTGGTCCGTCACCACATTCTCAACGTGTCTTTGGGACAACCTGCGATAGGCTCTTATGAGGCAAACATTAGAGGTTTATACTATCCGCGAACTTTCAATTTTGTTGTAGATTATGTTCACTCCATCAATCACGTTGCTGAGGTTTATGAATATCCATTTGTGATCACCACTGAAAGCAACTCAACGGTTTCGGCTTTTGCCGTTGACCCTGACAAGAAGCAGATCGGTTTCAATGTCAGTCGTGAAGATGGTATACAAGGTTACTGCAATGTCACCATTCCGAAATTATTGCTGGACGGAGTATTCTCATTGCTCATAGATGAGACACCTGAAGAATATGCCATGGTACAGAATTCCACCCATTCTTCACTGTACTTCACATACTCCCACAGCGCACGCACAATCAACATAAATGGAACAGTGTTTGCGGAACCACCGCTACCGAAGATCTTCAGAGTTCCAGACGTTAATCCAACTATACAACAAGCCATAAGCACGGCTAATTCTGGAGACACCATAAGAGTGAAAGCGGGAACGTACTACGAGAACTTGCTCGTGGACAGGTCAGTCTCGATCATAGGGGAGGGTCAGGCGACAACTGTGATAGATGGTGGCGAGAGCTGGGATTGGGTGAGGGCTGTTGTGATCGTAGCGCCCAATGTTAGTATCAGCGGGTTCACTATAGAGAGAGGTCGCTGGGAAGATGTAGTGGTAGGGGCTTCCAATTGCAGGATCACGCATAACAAGATAACAGGCAACGGAATGTTCGGCGTCTGGAACGGCATTGTTTTGTATGGTGATGGCGCCATCGTCAGTGACAACAACATAATTCAGAACGAAATCGGCATAAGAGTCGAGAACTACAATAACACTATCTACCACAACAATTTCATAAGCAACCAAATCCATGTTGAAATTTGGGTATCGTTGTATAACTCCTTCTTGGATAACGGTTATCCGTCGGGGGGCAACTATTGGAGCGGACATGCTGGAATAGATATCTATAGTGGACCCTTCCAGAATGAGACCGGCAGCGACGGTATAGCCGATGATAAATACACGATTGATTCGAACAACATTGACAATTATCCGCTAATGGCTCCGATCAGCACGTTTGACGCCGGCACATGGAATAACACATCATGTAATGTTCAAATAGTTAGTAACTCGACTGTCTCAGACTTTCGCTTAAACGAAACAGAAGAAACCATAGAGTTCACCGTCACAGGCGAGACTGGCTTAGGCTTTTCCCGAGTAACCATCCCAAACCTAATAATCCAAGACCTGTGGCAAAACGACTGCGCAGTGCTCGTTGATAATCAACTACCTCTGGAAATCAGAAACTGGACAGACCCGGAAAACACATACCTGTATTTCACCTATCAGCACTCACAACACCAAATAACAATAATCCCCGAAAGCCCATCTATAACACTCATGATAACAGCTCTGACCCTTGCAGCAGCAACTGCGACACTGTTAAAGCACAAGAAGAGAAGCCTCTCGGCTTGAATGAAAGGTTCAAGGTATATACAGGGGGTCAAAATTCCGCCCAGAGCAACAGAGCAATCATTTCCTCCCAAAACTGTTGGTTCAAGCCTCTTCGCTTTCATGGTCTAATAGTTGAATTTGCATCCAAACAATTCAGGTCCTTCCTTCCAAGCATAATCCGAAAAACACATAAACAATTGAATGTTCCCAAGCGTCCGAAAACCCAGCTTATACATGAACCGAATCATCTCCACATTACGCGCAACAGGCTCCACATTCAAAAACCTAATCTTCCTCTTACGAGCTTCAGAAACCACTTCTTCAACCAATCGCTTTCCAACTCCTTTACCCCGATAACCCTTACTCACCACAAGCGGCTCTATTTCCGCCTCAGCCTCCTCCACAATCAATCCAACAAGCCCCACAACTTCTGAATCATGCACCGCAACCCAAATATTGTCAGCACCAACCTTAGCCAAATGCTTATCAAAATAATCCTCAGGATGCTCTCCACCAATCTTCTGATCCTGATAAATCTCCCTATGCTTCTCAGTCAACTCCCGCCACAAAGAACGACATGCCCCACGATCACTCTCCTGATATTTCCGAACATGAACAGACAACACCATAACCTCACCAAAACATCACTCTATCACATTACGTTTATTTGGCTGTTGCCAGCTCTCCTCATGAGGCAAGAAACTTGCAGATAAGCGATTTCCAACAAACGATGCGCAACCTATACTTTCACCGAGACTCCAAACGTGGCATCAAAGGCACTTACAACTGGCTTGTAGATGAAGTTCAAGAACTCGGCGAAGCCCTACAAAACAACGACAGACAAGCACTCGAAAACGAGTTCGCAGACGTCATCGCATGGCTAGCCTCACTCGCAAACGTCACAAGCATCAACCTTGAAAAAGCAGCCCTCACCAAATACAACAACAAATGCCCGAAATGCCAAAGCATGCCCTGCAAATGCACGTTCTAGCTTGAACCCGTCAACCGTCTCTGACCCAAACCAGTGAGACACCAAACGTGCGGTCTACTGCCTTTCGCCTCAACCAAGCCTTCAGCAGCAAGCAATTTCAAATGGTGAATCACCACACCATAATGCAGGTTAGCCTCGTTGCCTATCGATTTCCCATCAGCAAAATGCTTCTCCAAAACATTCAACACCAGCGAACGCGCCCTAAGACCACGTTTAATATTCTTTATCCGAGACAAGTAAGCATTAGGATGATAAGTCTCCTTAACCATGCCCATCAACCAGCAATATTGTTGTCTAACTAGAAATATCTTCTCAAAACCATGAAGCCCAAGCCAGTCTGCAATTCCTTAATAGACAGTTCGAATCAACAAATAGAAACAGCAAAACGCCTTGAGGAGAACCATCCGTGTCAGAATTCGTCAAAGAAATCCCACTCGCAAAAATCCGCCCCAGCAAACTAAACCCAAGACTAGAAATCAACATACAACGCCTCAACGAACTGGCAACCAGCATAAAAGAAATAGGCTTACTCGAACCAATCTTGCTCAGACCAATAGAAAACGACTTCGAAGTCGTAGTCGGCGAAAGACGCTACAGAGCATGCCAACAAGCTGGACTGGAAAAGGTGCCAGCCATCATAAGACAATACAGCGACGAAGAAGTCGTCCAACTAAACCTAATCGAAAACGTCCAAAGAGAAGACCTCAGCGCAATCGAAAAAGGCAAAGTCTGCAAATATCTGCTAGACAACTACTCAGAAAAATACCCCTCACAAATCGTCCTCGCAAAAAAGATCGGCGTCAGCAACGACTCAATATCCCTATGGCTACGAGCAGTTGAAGTTATCCCACAAGAAGCCCAAAAATACGTCTCACCCTCCACCATCTCAGGAGAAACACCAGAAGGCAAAATCGACTATCTCACGGCAGTCAGAGTAGGACGCGCTGTTAAAGAACCCGAAAGACGAGTCGAAGTTATCAAAAAGCTTGCTGAGAAGCGGCTTCCAGTCAAAGAAAGAAAGCAGGTCATCGAGAAAGTGGCTCGTGAACCTGAGAAAGCAATTGATGAAGTAATCAAAGAGGTGGCCGAAACGCCAGTCGAGTTATCCTTCAGAGCCGTAGACGTGAAACCCGTCCTAGAAGGCACAAAAACTCAATCTGGAAGACCGAGCCCGCCTGACGCCAAAGTAAAGGCAGGAGCAGTCGTTCACGCAGTCATTCGTGAACCTAGTTTTGCAGACCTACGCATAACATCTGTCGAGAGAAAACGGTTGAAATACTTCGACGACGAAGACGCGAAAAGAGAAGGCGGCTACACTCTTCAAGGACTCAAGAAGTATTGGGAAAATATCTACGGCGGGTGGGACGAGGACCAATTCGTGTATGCGATTCACTTCGAGAAAGTCAAACCTCCCTCTGGCAAGAACGCGCCAAAAACTGCGTTGAGACCCTCCAAACTCCGGTCAAGCAATATTCGCTCTAGGCAAAATCTGACAAGCTAAACTGCTTAGGCTTCTTGCCATCGAACGTAGAAGCAATCTCTTCCTTCATAAGCGCAATTCTTTGAGCATAGTACTTTGGCAACTGATACTTCTCAATCAAATGTTGCGCTGCCTCCATGTATTTCTCGATGCCGCCTCGATAAACTGTCAAGGTCAATTGCCCTCCACAGAACGGACATTTGCCGCGAAGGGGCAAACGGCGAAAACGCTTGTTGCACGATTTGCACCTGAAAGCTTGAGTTGAGAAAGCCCGCAGGTTTCCAGCCATATCTTTAATGAAATGTGTGGTCAGAACCTTCAGCGCCACTCTTCTAGCATCCACAGCCTCAATCTTCTCAGCCAATTCGAGTTGGCTATCTAGCTTTTCAACCATCGTTCCAAGCAGCTTGTATGAGCTTTCCGAATTTCCATTGCTAACGTTCGAGACTGGCGTAGTGTAATAGAAGCCTTCAAATTGGGCCTCAGTACCAAGCCGATAGTCGACAAGGTCAATAAGCGGGCTGACTTGTCTAGCGTCCAACTTCTCCCACGTCTTCTCATAAAACTCTACTGGATAAGCACCTGCAACGTCAAAATCATGCGCTTGTCTCTGAACCTCCTTAGTATTGATGACTGGAATCAACAGCAATGGAGCGTCCATTATGCCACCGATCTGTGCAGGCAAGTATTCGCGAGAGAAATTGAGCAAGGTGTCCAACGCAAGCATCACAGTATCTTCGTCACCGTCACAATCCCTCCTTTTGGCCGAATGCCAGATCGGGTGTGCATAGCACAAGCTCAGTCTTGTAAAACCAATCACTCTCCCTAAGACACCAGCACACGTATGTGGTGCGAGACCGACAGCTAGTTGCCCGACCACGTCCCCTGTCTGTTTGATGTTGTAGTAGGGCTGCTGCCCGTAAACCTTTGTCAAGAGATCATCAATGAAATTGGCTTCACGGATGAAATATTCTGCGCACTTGGTCGGTATTATGATGTCTTGGATCTTTAGTTCACAAACCTGGTTAGAATTCACCAACGGTGCTCCATCCATAGCATGAACATAGCCAAGCTGCGCGAGCTTTTCAACCGAGATTCCAATCTCAGCAGGCTTGAAATGGGTCAAGGGAGCGTTTGTGGCGTCAAAACGCATTGTTCCATCTTTATAGACTGACAGATCATACTTTGCACGCAAAACACCCTTTTCAATGATTTCAGGCATCTTTGTTTCATTCATCAAGCCCCTAACACCCTTCAAAACCTTGGGAGAGGAAACATTCAGCCTACCGCAGGCGTTGTCAAGCAATTCTCTGAAGTTAATAACCTGTTTCTGATGAGACACAGCAGTAATTTTGCACGCGGGACACTCGCTATCCTTCAAGCTTCTCCCGCAGCGAGGACACCTCTTCTCAAGAACGGTTTCACAACCACAAGCTGAGCATTTAATCCTGAAAGTGAAAGTTCCACAGTTTGGACATTTGCGCTTGACAACCTCAACGAATACCGAGTTCTTCTTTGCCGCTTCGGTGAGGTCTCTGCGAGAACCTCCAGCCAAACCGACAGGAAAGAGCACGTGAACCAAAGGCTTCATCTCACGCCGCTTGGCCTTCTCGGGCCTTCCCATCCGTGCACCAACAAGCGTCGGAGCTTTATCTTTGACAACGATACCCGAAAGCAAACTGACCGCCTCCAAAACGGTCTTCGCTGAAGAGACAAGCATATCGCACAAGCCACAGTATCCTAGGCAAAACGCAATGACATGCGCATCTTCTCCATCAATAACGATTCTATCATTTTCGACCCTGTGAGGCACGCAAAGCGTTTCCAAAGCATGCTTGACTCTGGCGTCCAGCTCCCCGACAATCTTCAACACGATGTCGTTCTCACGTTGTATCTCAGCTTTCAGGAGCCACATCTTCAAGAACTTCAACTCTTCAGGCGACGAAAGATGGGACCAGAAGAAAGTGAAAGAAGGATGCAAAGGCACATGAACGTTGATGGACAAACCAAGAGCCTCTGTCGCGATGGGCTTGGCTGAGAATGGGTCTCTCAGAAAGCTCTTCAGCCTCTCAGGAGCTATTTTCGCGGCTTCAGCGGCATTTTCAAGGCTGCCATTGAACCTCTTCGCGATGGCTCCTTGCAGGTCTTCAGCCCACCATTCTTCAACGTATCCAGAAGGCGCAAGGGCCTTGCTATTGTACAAAAAGTCTCCGAAACTGATCAGAATATCTCCCAAAAATAGAATCTTCTCAATATTGTTCTTTAATACTGTGAAATTCTCAACCGTAACTCGGGTAACCGAACCATCCTTCAACCGTACAATAGGTGGCTCCACAGCATCAACGGGAACGACAACGCACCCTTTCCCTGGTAGCTCTAGGCGCATCTGTGTCCCGCCAGCTAGAAACCCTTGAAGCACCAGCATAGTCGCAGGGTGAATACCCACGGCAGACAAACCTGTGTTTCGCGCCCTGCCATACCTCAGACGGAAGCCACCGCGTCTCGCTGGGAACCCGAAAATCGGGCGCCCAGCAATAACGTCATCCATAAATCCTTCAGATTTCTTCTCTGATTTTTTGCGAAATTCCTTGAGCCAATCCCAGCCTTGAATCCCAAGCTTTTCGATGATTGCCAAAACTTTGGGAGCCCGCCCGACGATGCCATCGTTTACGACCCTGAGTGCGCCGCCCCGAACACGATTCGTCTCCACGCGCGGAAGATTCCGGAAAGAAGAAACCTCAACAGGGTCAGACTCCGTGCCAGTCACCTCAACTGGAAGCCATTGAAGGGCCCTTCGCAGTTCTTCATCAGTCACGTGATACTGAAAACGCATCACAGTCCGCTGATAAAGCCTCAACTCCTCAATGAAACGTGATATCTCATCTTCAGTGGGCTTATAACGATCAAGCCCCAAAAGCCGCCGCACAAAGTCTCCAACAACCAAAGTCAAAGCCTGATCCGTCCCGCCAGCAGATCGCATTGGCCCAGCAAAATAGATGGCAAGGTAACGCGTTCGATCACTGTTTGCCTTAATCGTTACTTTCGCCACTCCCTGCAAGGGTGCAGCAGTAAGTCCCTCTGTGAATATTGCGAGTGCAGTGCGTATTGCTTGGTCAGCCGCTGCCTCAGGGTCCATATGACCGAACTTCCCATAGACTATTTCTTCTGTGATCTTGAATGCTAGTTCTTCTCGTGGAAGTTTCGCACTCAGATCTCTAATGCTTTCAGCCACGCTTTTTGGGCCTACAAGTCCTTCCACGAGGTCGGCTAGGTCCTTTGCGATCCTGCACTCTGGAACTAGTGCTGGGTCGAGTCCCTTTTCCCTTGCCTTTTCGCTAATGGTGTATAGTATTGTGAGCCCTTTCTCAAGAACCTCTGTGTATCGTCGATACTCTTCGCTCATCTTGCCGTCCGTGCTGCTTCCCTTCTTGCAATCGTTAGTTGTCTAGAGCAGCTTTATTTCTGTTTGTTAACACCGAAAAGTCAAAAAACTGGCTGTTGACAGAGATCATTCCGTGTGGATTCTACACAGAAACAACGTAACCCATTTGTCCTCCGGATGCCCTGTTGCTTTCTGATAAGCATCTGTTGCAGTCTTGCTTCGTTTCTCAACACATTCTTTGCAGCAGACATATCTTGGATCAGATGGACAATCACAAACGCCGCAATTGAGGACAAGGACTTCTCCTATACCTACCAGGGCTGACCAGGCATATTCATGTTCATCGTATTGCGGCTCAAAATCTGGCCAAACATCATACAACCCCTCACTTCCCAAGATCTTCTTAAATACACTGAAGAAGTTTTCAAAGGCTGTCAAAAGGGTCTTCAGGACCTTCCGCGTTTAATGCCTTCAATGATGTCGGAAACCTTGCGCTTGACCTCAGTGTTTTCAACGACGTTACCAGTGACGATTATGTCTGCTCCTGCAGAAGCCGTAGCCAGCGCCTGCTCTCTAGATCTTATGCCTCCTCCAACAATCAAAGGCACTTTGACGTAATGCTTGACCGTGCGGATCATCTCTGGAGAGACAGGCACTCTTGCACCAGATCCAGCTTCCAAGTATATGAAACGCATACCCAAGTATTGCCCTGCTAGAGCATGAGCCGCCGCAAGTTCAGGCTTATCATAAGGGATTGCAACCGCTTTGCCCACAACGCCAGCAGTGCATCCTTCACCAACAATTATGTACCCAAGCGGCATAGGCTCCAATCTATATTTCCTTACGAGCGGCGCCCCTAGGACCTGAGCACCCATTATGAAATAGGGGTCAGCAGAGTTCAGCAAGGACATGAACCACATGGCATCAGCATAGCGGCTAATGCCACTCACATTGTTTGGGAAAAGGATCGCTGGAATCTCCACTGTGCGCTTTACAACTTTAACAATTGTGTCCAAATGCGTTCCTGAAACAAAAGTGGAACCACCAATCATTACTGCTGAAGTCCCGCCTGCAAGGGCCTTCCTTGCGATCCTCGATGCTTGCGGTGCCGTGACCTTTTCAGGGTCTATGAGCGTCATATGGATGGACCCTTCAGCCCTGATCTGTTCAAGTAAGTATTTTTCAACGCCACCTACCATGATTACCAACCTTGCTATGCACTTTTAGCCTCTGGAGTAGAGGACTTTTCAGAACCACTGTAAATCTTGTCAGTAAACTTGCAGAAAACGTCAATCTCGCCTTGGGCTGGCTTAACTGGAAACTCATCCTTCAAACCACAGCTACCGCACCCCACTATTGCCCGGCCTTCGTTACGGTTAATTTCAACTCTTACCGTTTCTTTGCCGCAGACAGGACAAGAGAAGAATTTAGGCAAATGCTTCTTGGGGATACGAACAACCTTTCTTCTTCTGCGCCCCATTTCCCAAATCCTTCATTATTGCCATAGATTCGTGCTCTTCCCTATTTATGTTTGTCTTTAAATACTTGCCACCTCCCATAGAACAATGAGGCTGTACTCAGATTGGAGTTGAACCCCTCCACACTGGATATGGACTGGTCCGAAGTTGAGACAAAGATACTTCGATTCATCAAAGACTATGTTCGAAAATCCAAGATGGACGGCGTAGTCGTTGGGCTATCCGGAGGCGTGGACAGTTGCACGTCAGCGGCACTTTCGGCCCTAGCCATAGGTGGCAAACAAGTCCAAGCGCTCATGTTATTTGAAAAAGAGACACGTAACCCCGAGGACATCAGACACGCAAAACTCGTAGCGAAACAATACGGTCTAAACGCGCAGATGTGTGACATCACAGACACGTTGGGTGCTTTCTATAGGTCAATCCCATCATTTGATCTTGCAGACAAATTGTGCAAGGGCAACGTGAAGGCGCGGACACGTATGATATACTTCTACTATTATGCCAACAAGATGAACCTGATTGTGTGTGGAAGCTCAGACAAGTCCGAGACAATGATGGGCTACTTCACAAAATGGGGCGACGTGGCCGCAGACATATGGCCCATAATGGATTTGTACAAAACACAAGTCAGAAGGCTTGCAGAGCACATAGGTATTTCAAAAAAAATCGCTAGAAAACCCTCGTCGCCGGCGCTCTGGCCTGGGCAAGCGGCTGAAAACGAGCTAGGCATAAAGTATGAACAGCTAGACTTGATCTTGTATGGACTGGAACATTTCTTGAAAGTGGAAGAGATTGCTGAACGGCTTAGGCTAAAGAGGGAACTTGTGGAAAAAGTAAAACGTAGATGGCTTTCCTCAGAGCACAAGAGAAGAATGCTATTAACGGCGAAGTTGGAATACCGCACAGTGGGATGGGATTTCAGGCTCCCACGAGACCCATATCAGCTTGCACGAGAGGATGATTTATGAAACAGAGGTTCAGACTTGCGCTTGCCCAGATAAGCTGTGAAAAGGCTGACAAGACCGCTAACCTAAGGAAGATGGAGAAAACCGTGATAGAAGCCAAGAAACAAGGCGCAGACCTAGTGATCTTCCCGGAACTCTCGCTGACAGGTTATGTAGTCAGAGACGAGATCTATGAGCTTGCGGAAACAATCCCGGGCCCATCGATCAGCATCGTAGAAAACATCGCGCGAAAGACCAAAACATATATCGTTCTCGGTATGCCAGAATTGAGCAGGAAAACACAGGCGACGCTACACAACACTGCAGCTCTGGTAGGCCCCAGAGGCTTCATAGGCAAATATCAGAAAATGTATCTGCCTACTCACAGTGTCTTCGAAGAGAAGCGATACTTCCGTCCAGGATATGATGCTGCCGCGTTTGACACGCCGCTTGGAAGAATAGGGCTGATCATATGTTACGACATTTTCTTTCCCGAAGTTTGCAGACTGACCCGCTTGGCTGGAGCCCAGTTGATTGTTTGCATTTCAGCTTCGCCCGCAATCCGTAGGGCATTCTTCGAAACATTGACAAGCGCTAGAGCGATTGAAAATACAACGTTTCTAGCCTATGTGAACCTCGTTGGCATAGAGGATGGACTGCAGTTTTGGGGGGGAAGCAGACTAATTGGGCCCCAAGGCAAGATTCTTGGCAAGGCAAAGTATGATGAAGAGGACCTTGTCACATGTGATATTGACTATACTGATCTGAGATCAGTTGAGGCATTTGTGCCCACCTTGAGGGATCTACGTCCCGAGCTATTTGACAAGCTGAAGGAAAGCGCCGAGAAACTGTAGACCCTCTCAATTAAGCTTCTTGGCGGCTCTCTCAATACGGTTCAGGGCTTCTTCCAACTTCCCATATGCAGAAGTATAGGAGAGTCTGATGTGCCCTTCTCCGTTCTTACCGAAAGTAGAGCCTGGAACGGTTAGGACCCTGGCATTCTTCACAAGAACCTCGGCGAAGTCCTCTGAAGACGAACCAAAGCAACTCATGTTTGGAAAAGCATAGAAAGCGCCTTTTGGAAGAACACACTTGAAACCGTCGATCTCGCTAAGCCTCTTGTATACCAAAAGCCTTCTTCTGTTAAACTCCTGCAGCATATTGCTGACAAAGCTTTGAGAACCACCTAATGCAGCCAATGCAATGTACTGAGCCAAGCTGTCTACACATGTAACGGTGTATTGGTGCACAAGCCAGAGAGGCGCAATAAGCTCCCTTGGGCCATAGACATAACCTACGCGCAGACCAGTCATAGCATAAGTCTTCGAAAAGGAATTAACGACAAGCGTCCGCCCACGCATTTCTGGCAGAGCTGCAAGACAATAGTGCCTTGCACCATCATACACCATCTTCTCGTAGACTTCGTCCGAAATCACAATCAGATCATACTCTACTGCGACCTTAGCCAAAGCAACGGCTTCGTCATATGAAATCACGCCACCCGTAGGGTTGTTCGGAAAGTTCAGGATAATCACGCGTGACTTGTCAGTGATAAGTGACAGCAAAGCATCAATCGACAATCTGAAATCATTCTTCTCCATTAAAGGAACAGAAACAGGAACCCCACCAGCCAGTCGCACGCAAGGCTCATAAAGCACGAATCCAGGATCCAGAATCAAAACCTCATCACTGGGGTTCAACAACCCAAAACACGCCGAAAAGAGTGCTTGCGAAGCGCCGACAGTCACAAGTATCTCGGAATCGGGATCATAAGTAAGACCATAATCGGCATAGGCCTTTCTCGCCAGGCCTTCTCGTAAATCAGGGATGCCGTTGGTCGGCTCATAGTGCGTCTTGCCCTCCCTCCCAGCCTGCAACCCTGCATCCAAAGCATGTTTTGGAGCTGAGAAGTCCGGTTCTCCTACGCTCAAATGGATGTAATCGGTCATTTCTCTTGCCGAAGCGAAAAATCGGCGAATTCCAGACGCTTTCATGCATTTGAGGCGCTCTGCAGGCTCCAAGCTCAGTCTAGACGCACCCTCTTAACAATGCGTTATTCCTTATACAATAAAACGCTTGCCTCGAAAGAGCAAGTATCTCTGACGCGCACCCGACACCTTTAAAAGTCAAGCCTGTCTACGAAAACGTATCCATTTTCAATAGCAGTGTGTGATCGAAAATTGAAACTAAAAGAGAGCGTCCAAGCATGGTTGAACGGGTCACTGAACGACCCTATTGTCAAAATCCTGGCCAACAATAGTCAATTAACAACAATCCAGCTCGAAACACTCCTAATTGACATTTTATCCGAGAATATAGCGGGCAAATCGCTGAAGTACGACGAGAAGGCCCTATTAAGGCTGACAAAGGCCCAAATAAGCCGCGGAGCCTTCAACAGGACCCTAAAACAGGCAAAAGATAACGTCACAAAATCCATCTATACAGTGCTACTCCTAGGATACTTAGGAGTCTTTGAGAACACAACTCTTGACCCCTATCTTGAAATAGCGAACAAACTGCGGGACTACGTAGAAGCCCATAAAGAGATACCGAGCAAGAGCGAAGAACTCGGGGAACATCTCAAACTTATCGAAATGATACGAGAACGGCTTGAAACAGGCCTAAAACAGCTATCGAACCCATCCGAGGGCATGTCGTGACATCACAAATCACATGTGAAAGAAGACACAGAAAGAAGCACAATGCGCCATGGTGTAAAAACCTGCTAGGGCGCCGCAACCTCAAAAAGAACCGCGAAACGGGCCTAATCTGCAGACATCATGGTTGATGTCGAAAGACCCACAATTTTCCCATAAACTGTGATGTGTGACATCATCGGAACGTGGATTCATGGCAAATACCATAAATCTTAAATGCTGCACGGCAAGATTGTGATGTGTGACGCAACGTGAGTGAATCACATCTGGTCACACTAGAGTCACAGGTAGGCATCACATGCCTGACGCTTTACTAATTCTAGTATCTACCTTGCTGGTCGCCACTATAGCCGCCGCAGTTGAATACTATAGGCTCCTTCGCAAAGCTCAGGAGGAATATGAGAGGGCAAGGGAAACTGTCGAGGATGTTATCTTGAGTTTCAATAGAGAGCTTAAACGTGAAGCCGAGCGACTGGAGATCGTTGCTTACAAGATTGAAGGGATTGCTTCAAAGAGTGATGGGACCTCGACTAGGGTGGAGGAAGTTGAGAGACAGCTTCAGGCGTTAGCACCCGACGTTACCTCCGTTCTGGCAGATAGAGGTAGGATCTTGACAAGGCTTGCTGAGACTGACAAAAAGTTGTGTGATATTGTTACATCACAAGAAACAGTGATGTCAAAGATCACAAGTATAGAGGAGAAGACCAAGCAGTTGCCAACACTGCCTGAGACGAACATTGACACAGTCATACCTCTAAGAAGAGATAGAGCACTAGCGCCTTTGACCGAGACCGAACTATCTGCGCTTGAGTTTCTTGCCTCAGAGGGCCCTAAGACGGCTCCCGAAATCAAGTGGAGAATTAGACTAAGCAGAGAGCACACAGCTAGACTCATGAAAAAGCTTTACGAAAGTGGCTACCTAGAAAGGGACACTAACAAAATCCCTTTCAAATACAGTATCAAGAAGGAAATGGGGAAACTCCTGAAAAAAACTGAAAACGAGTTGGCATGAAGCTACGCCAGAAGCCTGTCTAGTGTGCTCAACTGTTCAGAACGCTCCTTCACATCCGACAACAAGGTACGGTGGGCCATATTCTGCTGGTTCTGTTTGTCCAATTACGTAGCATAGTATGCAAGTGTCTTGAACGTGTTCGTATCCGATTTTACGGCACTGTAGGAACGGTTATGGAACGTGCTGTTTTGGCGTTGCCCGTTGAACGACGGGGGTCAGCCTATATTTCAAACTGTTGGCAGCCCCAACCTTCATAATCATATTCCTATTAGTCATTCTGGCAAGGTATGTCGCTGCAGTGCTAAGGCTTATGGGTTCGTTGTACTCTTGCTCGTAAGTCGCCTGAATGTCTCTAGAAGAGAACCAAACGATCGGAAAGTGCTTCGAGATAAGCAACCTGACTTTGGCATACTTGGATTGCCCACCATTCACAGCCTCGACGTTAGTTTTAATGTTACCTGTTTCCGCGGGCATCCCTCCCAACAATTCCACCAAATCCAGAAGACGCACAGCCTTTTCTCTGGTTATTTGACCTTCAAAGGCCACAGTATAGCGATTACCCTCACCATCGAAGACCTCGACCCGCATCTTTCGTGTAGGCATGGGCGTTGTGCACCTTTAGATAGTGTTCACAACTTAACAATTCACACATTATAGGTGTTATGGTAAATGCTTGGGGAGGAAAGAAGCTTGTCCAGAGCAGCAAACTGAAAATGAAGGAGAGTTTGCAGTGTTCCCGCCCTTGCTATCTTCACAGCTCATTCGCACAGCGAATTCGAGGATTACTGAGGACTGCTCTCATGTTTCTAGTGGAAGCGAAGGGGTAGGCATTTCACTGTGAAGAAGCACAAACAAGTTAATATCTAGCGGAAAAAGGCTGAAAACAATGCATTAGTCAGTAAACTTCACATGGCATTTACAATAAGCGTTCACAAATGTGAACGCTCTTTTGCATGTAAATGTGGTAGGAAGGTTTTGAGGTCTGTAGGCTGTACGTAAAGAGATTCCAACTTCGAAAAGGCGTTATATGGTATATGAAGACACAAAGGTGCAGCCAAGGGAAGCAGTCTCACCCCTCTATTTCCATTGGAAAGCAAAGGTCTACGCACCTGCGACTGTAACTTTGAATTTTTGGAAGTTTCTATCTAAAACTTTAAAGAAACAATATTATAAGACATTTAAAGAGCTTGTAATTAGAGTATATTTCCTTCTAGAAAGAAATCTACATTCACCATTATGAATTAATACAGATTTCCAGCGGAAACTGTGGGGTGGGGATCGTTCTGTTCAGACTGTGCATCTAGATTAGCACTTTGCCTTGCGCTTTCTTCATTGTTTGTTCATTTTTCTGTACGTTAGGGTTTATCTCTTCCACTGGAACAAGAGGCACTACCTCTGAAGTGGAGAGGGGAGTGAGATGAGCAATAACAGCATATTGGATGACGTATTTGAGAAATTCGTTAATAACGCAAAGATATACAGAGACAGGGAAGTATTGAGACATGATTACCTACCAGATCGGTTGCCCCATCGCGAAGAGCAAATTAGGCAGGTTGGGGAGATCGTGGCCCCCATTCTCAAGGGTGCTAGAAGTTCCAACATTTTCATTTACGGCAAGACAGGGACAGGCAAGACAGCTGTCACAAAATACGTGCTTGGCCACCTGGAGGCGAAAGCAAAGGAGTTCGGTGCACCTATCAAATTCTGCTATGTTAACTGCCGAATGATCGGATCTGATTACCGAGTTCTCGCGAATCTATGCCAGAGTATAGGCTTATCAGTCCCTTTCACAGGGTTGTCTGTAGGCGAGGTCTTCGAAAGGTTCAGGACTGGCTTAGAATCTTCGAGGATCACTTTTATAATTGCACTAGATGAAGCGGATGCTCTGGTAAGAGCTCGCGGTGATGGGCTTCTTTATGAATTGACGAGGGCGAACGAGGCTTTGCAGGGTAGCAAGCTGTCCTTAATAGGTATTTCGAACGACTTGCGCCTCAAGGAGTTTCTTGATCCGCGCGTTTTGAGCTCACTCAGCGAGGAAGAGATCGTTTTCCGACCATATGATGCTGGTGAGCTGAGAAACATTTTGCGTGAACGTGCAATGGTGGCCTTCTATGAAGGAGCATTATCAGACGCTGCGCTGGGGCTTTGCTCTGCATTGGCTGCTGCAGAACATGGGGATGCACGGCGAGCCCTTGACTTATTGCGCGTTGCTGGTGAAGTTGCAGAGCGAAGTGGCGCGACCATCGTTACTGAAGATCACGTTCGCGAAGCGGAGAAGCACATTGAGCACAATCGGGTGTTTGAGGCTTTGAAGAATCTAACGTTACATTCGAAGCTTGTGATTTTAGGTGTCTACCATTTAAATAGAGCAAATATCAACCGTGCAATTACTGGAGAGATCTACGAGGTTTATAATGAGCTTTGTGCAGGGATAAATGTCACTCCCTTGACGCAAAGACGCTTGGGCTCTTTGGTGAATGAGCTAGATTCTATGGGTTTGCTGAACGCCAAGGTCATCAGTATGGGGAGATATGGTCGCACAAAGAAGATCAGGCTAGAGGTTGCGCGGACTGTTGTTAGGGACGTTTTCGGTGATGATGACAGACTTGGGCGTTTCATAGATTATGAGCCAACGTGCTTAGCGAAGAGCGCAAGAAGCGGACATGACAGGTCAAGTGGGCCTTAACTAAACGGGACTATTGTCACTTCTAGGGTTTGAAGGTTTACTACTGGGACTCTTCCGGGCGTTGGTGTGAAACCAAGCCTTTGCATGTAGCCTGTCTGTTCTTGCCATCCCCCCGAGTTAACAATCAACACACCGCGGTAGTTGCAGTAGCCAAGCGCGTGGATGTGGCCCGCATGAAAAATGTCTGGTACACGTTCTATGACTAGATAGTCTTTGCTCTCTGAGGAAAGCATCGTTTTCCCGCCGTACATTGGGGCCAAGTGGCGACCTTGTAGTAGCAATTTCATGGCTCTCTCCGGTTGGTTGGGGCTCATACCTGGAACGGTGGAAATGACGTCATCTAGGCTTCGTCCATGATATACCAATATCTCCACCTCGTGAAGACTCAAGTAGCATGGGTCCCCGACCGAGTGGACGTTTCTTGCTTCTTGCAGTGTTTCGAGGAAAATGTTTGATATCGCTGGTTGAGGTAGAGATTTTCTTGAGGTATCATGGTTTCCGGGTGAAATGATTACTTCTATGTAGTCTGGAATCTGTTCAATGAATCTTGCGGCGAGCCTGTACTGCTTATACACGTCCTTGACGGCCAGTTCTCTTATCTGGTTCGGGTAAATGCCAACGCCGTCGACTATGTCGCCTGCTATCATGACATACTTGATGTGGCTGGCCATCTCGCGCATTCCGTCGTCGCCATATTTGCCGTTGAGCCACAGGACGAAGCGGTTGAATGCTTCGCGCTGGAATTTTGAGCTACCAACGTGCATATCTGACGTCAGCACCGCGTAGACGGGTTCAGGTGCCTTGTGTTGGGGTCTTTGTGCTATGTCAGGGAAGATAATGTCTTCGGCAATCAGAAGAGTGCCTCTGGTTTTTGCAGTGCTTAGGCATAAGACTTGATCAAGCATGATTAAGCGAGCCTTTTGCTGTAACTCCTCAGGAGCGTTTTGTGGAACAAGAACCGTAATGCTTCCTTCGAGATCCTCGACTGTCAAGATCGTCCTCTGTTTTGATTCTCGCTTCTCCGTTACCATGCCTACTATCTTGAGTTTCGTGTTTGGAGGAGCTTTCAAGGCGTCTGTTATCGAAGCGGCGGCTTTAACGTCCATACGTTGCCTTAGCAGCTTTTCCATTCTCTTGAATCTATCCTGGAAATAGCGCAGGTAGTCTTGGATTGAGCCGTCTGAGCCTAGTTTGGTGCCGGGATCCTCGATTATCTCTATTTGTGCTTCGACTTCCTTTGCGTATGGATGGAAGGGCGTTTTGGTTTCAGTTGTTTGTAGAGGGATCTGAGTTTCAGTCAGCGGAGAGGCTGGTACCGTTTGTCGCTGAACGGGGATATCTGTTATTGTTTCTGGTTTCGCTAAAAGTTGTTCAAGAAAGTTTCTGCCAATGAATATCGGTCTTTCTGCAAGGCTCTCTATCTTTCCTAATGCTTTGTTCACGATTTCGGCTGGGTCCTCCGTGGCAGAAAGCATTCTTAGGAATTCGAAGGCTTCTTTGTCCAATTGATAACCTGCCGTGATCGTAAGTTGTACGGCCTTTTGTAGTCTAATGTTGCTCCAAGCTTGTTCTTTGGGCATTATTATGCAACCCGTTTCGCGTCGACAACGACGTCAGTTTTGTTTTTTGTGAGTAGATATACGGTGAGAGCGACTATTGCGCGGCATCTGGATTTGTTCTCAATCTCCTCATGACGTGCTCAAGGCTTTTCGTGTCGAAGTTGGATGTGCTTCTATTGTCTTGTGGCCTTCCTCCGCTATTAACTTGTTGAGGTCGATGCCGCATTCTGTGAGTTGCCCATTGCCGGCAGACTAAGCCGGAAGATTTGACACTCTCTTTTTGTCACTTCCTAGTCGGCCTTTCCGAGAATTCCCTCCTTAGAAAAATCGAAAGAGGATCAATGAAACTAGCGACGGTTCGTTGTCAATAGTAGCCCCTACTCTTTCGTTGTTCGTGTGAACTAGACTTGTTCCTACAACTCTTCTGCCCCATAGGGCACATCCTTTTGGATTCCCTAATTTCGCCGCTTGGTCTATACCTATTAGGACGCTATCGTTCAAGTCTAGCCCTCACGGTCTCAGTTTATATAGTGGACCCCTGTTTAGATATGTTGCTATTCGAATCTGAATAAACCAACGCAGAGGTGAATTGAATGAGTGATTTGCGTAAGGTTCAACGTACTCCAAGTGGCACATTTTTCGTTTGTGTTCCGAAGTCATGGGCTCAACGCTCTTCGCTGAGTCGCGGTTCCGTGGTCGCTGTTGGTGAAACCAGCGACGGCAAGCTCGTCATAGACCCCAAATACAATATCGCGCCAGAACCTAGAACTGTAACGCTCAGAATAGGGCCACACTTGAGTCGCGAAATCATAGGTAACTACTTGCTCGGTTTCGACATCATCCGGGTTGAGGCAAAGGAACGAATTAGCTTTGAGTCGCGAGATATCGTTAAAAAGACCGCCAGTAATTTGATGGGACTCGAAATTGTCGAAGAGGATTATTCGAGCATCGTTCTTCAATGTATGTTAGAGCCTTCTAGCTTTCCGCCTGAAAAGAACCTGCGTAGGGGTTATACTATAGTTGCGGGCATGCACCGTGATGTGGTGGCCTCCTTAGTTGAGAGCGATGCGCAATTGGCAAAGAGCGTAGTTGCCCGCGATGAGGAAAGCAACAGACTATACTTCGTTCTAGTACGAATCCTGCGAACAATAATCCAAACTCCAGGATTGAGCGAGAAACTTGAGGTAAGTCCCATCGAATGCCTCGACTACCGCTTAGCAGCAAGTCTAGTAGAAGCCATTGGCGACGAATGTGTGCGAGCAGCGTCAAAGGTGATGGAATTGAAAGGGGCAGAGATGGCTAAAGATTTGAAGGAATTGTTTGTCAACCTGCATGAATCTTGTTTCGTAGCGCATGAAAATGCCCTAAAAGCTTTCTTGGAGGGCAACATGGATCTCGCGGAAAACGTACGAGATGGACGAGCACAGATTGATAAGACCTTCGCGAAAATTGAGGCAGTGTCAAGGGAGCAGTCAGTTGACGTTATGCCGCAGGTCTTGGCTGTAGCTTCGTTCATGAGACAGATTTATGAGCACAGTGTAGACATTGCGGATCTAGTTGTGCCAAAAATAAAGTAGTGCTACTCTCTAACTGGGGAGTTCGGCTACTTTCTGTCGTGATTTGGCTAGTGAAACTTGATTGCTGATTCTCGCTTCGCGAGTGTATAGGATTCCGCCGTTTACGCGACAATGTGGTTCAATTGTGATGTCTCATAAGAAACTCGTGTCAGCGAGCATAGTCCTTTTCTGGCGATGATCTCTATTATGTCAGCATAAATGTCGTACTTTGTTCTTCTCCGCTCTTCTGACAAGGGGCTCGTTTCTCCTTGTTTCCACTATCATTAAATGACCTGAGGCTTAATCTTGATTTTGGTGAACAACGACGCGCACAACGACTTCTGAATTGAGTAGCAAAAAAAACCTGGAAAAAGTGACTCATAAACAGCTGACCAGATTCTATATGGCAAAACAGTTCCTGTTGTCAGAAAGAAGACATGATGTGGTGACGGTGGTCGATTCCCTGTGTGGGCTGCATGCACAAGCGGTCCTAACGCCGTACATTTCGCTTTGGAATAGAATTGAGGATTTCGAACCTGAGATGTTAGATAGTGCGCTTTATAGAGAGAGAAGCTTGGTTAAAGCATGGTGTGTGCGGGGCACGCTGCACATTATTCCTTCAAGAGACTTGCCTCTTTACCACAGTGCTTTGGAAAGAATGTGGTTCGAGCATCACGGAAGATACACGCAGTCGCCAGAGTGGCCCTCACAAGAAGAGCGTCAAAGAATGTTTCATCCGAAGATCTTGCAGGCTCTTGCTGACAGACCTTTGCGAAGAAAGGAGCTCAATGAGAGAGTTCTATCAACACTTGCCGACACACCCAAGTCTTATCAACGGCTCTTTTCAGGCTGGGGAGGCATCCTTAAAGAAACGTGTTATCTAGGACTGACGGTGCATGCAGAACCTTGCGGCAACGAAGCATGCTTCGCACGACTTGACCAATGGCTACCGCAAGTAAACCTTGACGAAATCCGCGAGGACGAGGCTCGCAGAAAATTGTTGATTAAGTATCTGCATGGTTATGGTCCGGCCTCGGCTCAAGACTTCACGTATTGGAGTGGGTTGCTTGCGGGCGAGACGAGAAAAGCAATCGAGGGCAACAAACCAGGGCTCAAGGACGTGCAAGTCAAGGGTTCTGGAAAGAGGCTCTTGATGCTGAAAGAAGACCTCCGAGAATTAGAGAAACTGGATCTAGAGGAGAGACATCGACCTTGCCTCTTGCCGAAATTCGATCCGTTCCTGCTAGGACACAAGGACAGGTCAAGAATGATAAAAGAAGAGTTTGTGAGAGAGGTCTACCGCAAAGCAGGGGATTTGGCTGCCGTGGCACTGGTCAATGGACATATCGTAGGGACATGGAAAGCCAAGAAGACAAGGAAAAAGCTTGCGGTGATATTAGAGTCCCTGGAGAAAATTGGGAAAGAGGATTTGACCGAGCTGAAACAAGTTGTCAAGGATTTGGGAGCTTTCATGAACGTTGAACAGACTGAAATGCTTCTGGACTGGCAAACGGCATAGCTTCCTGTTTGGATAAAGCTAAAAGCTACCATTAGGAAACTCTTATGCAGCGCCGGGGTGGCGGAGTGGTTATCGCGCTGGCCTCGAGATCTTTGCATAGACATAAAGGGGTCTAGTATCTTATAGACAGGTCAGCCAGTGGGCCCTTTGGGCTCGCAAGGGTTCGAGTCCCTTCCCCGGCGCCATTTTTACCATTTGAAGCCTATTTCTAGGCCATTTTAGATAAGGAAGCCTAAATTGGACGTTACAAAAAAAAGCTGAAACTCATGTACAAAAGACGCTTTCGTTCCGTCATTTATTGCACTCGATCAAGCTCAGGGTAGCTTCAAACTCTCGTTCAAACTTCTTTGAATACGCACACTTTGCGAGCGGGAACTAGCTGGCTCGTATTGAATTGGCTACATTTTACTTGCAATTTCGCTATGAGAACGAAGAGTTCGGGAAGCACGAATTACCGCGATGCTGAAAGGCTTTTTGCAGTCTGCCATTTTTGTCGTAGCCAATGGTTTTGTTTTCGAAATATTCAATCATTCTGTCCCTTTCTATGGTTCTCGATTTACTGTCTAAAATAGATTGGTAAACATTCTCCCATGCACCTCTTAGGAAAATCCTTCTTGGGTTTTCTTTGATGTGTTTTCTGAATGTTCTTTCGATATCTCTCTCCTTTTCAGATCGTACGAGATTGACAAGATAGAAATCGAGACCTAGGTAATACGCTATCCAAGATCCAATCAGCCAAAGTCGGAGCAGTTCATATTTCTTCTCAGTCACTGCGGCTGTTTCAAAATCTGAATCAACAACTTGAGAATACCATCTATTACCACCAATCTCATACTTTCCCCGAACCATTGGATTCTTAGATCGTGGAACAGTTTTGTTGTTAGCTGTAAGCTTGGGTTCTATAAGAAAGAGTGCATTATCGCTTTTGACAATAATATCTGGTTCAGAGCCACTTTGAGGCCTAGTTTCAAACTCTTCTCTCGCTTCTCGTAGTAGTGGGTACGTATCTTGCTCAGATTGGGAATAGGACCAATAGATAACTTCAGGGTTCTCAACAGTATTCTTGGTCAATCCAGATAGAAATCCACACAGCAGCTTCTCTTTCTCAAGGAATCTGAAAACATTCCAAGTGACTGCATCTTCACTATTGTCACGTGCAATCATGCTTTCACGCTTCACTTTTCTTATTCGTTTGAGCAAGTCTAAATCAGTTTCATCTTTCCAGAGAACATTACCCAATTCGTTTTTGTACTCAAATGTTGACGGTGAAACGTAAATGTTATGCCTGGGACACATGAACTCTTTCAGGCGCTTGAAGTTTCTTCTTTGTCTTGGAACCGTTTCAGTGCAATCTCTGATAGGGCACTCAACTGTAGTATTTGTTATCTTAATTGCATTCTTCAGTTCTTTGAGGCCAAACACCGAATTCCACACTATCTCATTTTGAGTCTTGTATTATAAAATCATTCAGAAAAGAAAGGCAATTGAAAAATCTTATTGCCTATGACAGCTATGAGAGAGATGGTGGAGATGTTTTAGAAATTGCTCACTGAGATTATTAGTGATGACCAGTTAAAGAAGCTACCTTCAACATCCGGATTTCTTGTAAACATAGATTATCCGACGAGAGATGTAAAATTGCACAGGATTGACTGCAAGTATTGCAATCCGGGCCTTTCTATCGGTATCAAACCATCAGCAAGATACTTAACAAAACCGGAGAATTCTGGTATTCAGAAAAACGCGATAAAGCTGATTCAAAAGCAGAAGAGATCGCTTGCAGAAAAGGATACAAGTATTCACTTTGTGCTGTCTGCAACCCATAGAGAAACTGGTTGTAGCGGACTTGGGACTTTATGGTTCTTAGCACCAAATTTACAGTAGAGTCTTCTATGCCCTCGCGCGCATTTCGATTTTTTACAACTGAATAAGCTTCTAATCATTCTCAATCAGTCTCTATGTGTAAAAAGCGCGCGCGTTGAGATTACGATCTTTTGATTCGGGAGAGCTGGTAAGCGTCATAAACCTGAGTCTCTCACTCCTACTTTTGCCAGCAGTCAGGCCACTCATCAACCTCTGAAAAGCCCGCCTTTGCTTCTTAGTGTAACGCCCCTCTCCCTCTGAACGATAACGACGCAGTTCCAAATCAAATATTCGAGAAGACAATTTTTGGGCAATTGAGTAAGAAAGCTCCACTCACGGCAAGAAAAAAGGGAATAGTATTCTTCAACACATGGAATGGTAGCCCGGGAGTTACCGTTCCCAAACTGCAATTTCTACCGAAATTCAACCCTTTTTCTTAAGAGGTTAATTAGAGTCGCTGGGCCCCGAACCCAAAATAGCGCGCGCTGGGCATAATACGTAGGACAGAGAGCAAAAAATGCGCGCGCGCTGCAAATAGAGAGGGAAGACTGGCAATTTTTCTGGTATTGAAAGATACCGCCTGAAAGAGTCAAATGGGTATCAAAGGCTTCGTCACTTCAAGTCCCAATTCAGAGTAAGGCCTATCTTGCCTGTATACCCAAGCTTGGGATCTGAGATCGGCCCGTTTCAGTTCTTCCTGATCAATATGATCATACACGTCCATAGCCTCTTTTCGTCGGTCACCTCTTAATTCCTTTACAAACTCTCGAGGCATGCCGTTGCGTCTCAACCACGTCGTGAACCAATGTCTAAAACAATGCGGGCTGAAATGGTCTTCCAACCTCTTGGAGCGGGGGTCGCACAGGCCTAGCGCCGTGGGATAGTTCACGATGGCAGTGTAGAGTCCATTTCTGTCCAAACGATTCAGACTCTGATAGCTGACAAACAAAGCCTTCGTTGGAGGATTGAGCTTTTCCCTCGTTCTCAGCCACCTTTTCAGCACGAAGGCGCATCCGTCGTCGAAGAACACGACTCGATTGCTTCTCTTCGGCGTTTGCTTCAGGGTGATAGAACACCGACCGTGCGTGTTAAGCATATCAACCCTGAAAAACCGTAGCCTCTGCTCTTTGTTTGTCTTGCCTTCAGGGATGTTGTTATTAAATCTTCCATTCACCCACGCATTCGTCTACTGTGATCCTGTAATCTGGTTCGTAGTCTGGGATGGGTTCAAATATGAAGTTGTAGCTAAGTCTGAATTTCTTTTTTGTGGTTCTGGTTTGTCCCTGCAAATGGGATTTAACTTCCATCTGCAACATCATCGAAAAAGGCTTAACCAAACGTGCAACAGATAACGTATCAGTTACCTCTTCTCCAGTTTCTGGATCTTCACTAGGAAACTCGAATTCCTCTGTGGCCCTAAGTTTCTTTTCTTCGAAGAGATTATCCAGTTTCTCATAGAGTGGTAGGATAGCAACTTCTTTTGAACTCAAGATTGTCCTTCGTTGCCATCCCAGATGAAATGGTATGTCTGGCTGTTTTTTGACAGAAATAGTTATATCAATTTTCACTTCAAGTTCGTCGATGGAAATTAGTCCGTTGTTGGTGAGCATGATTACCTCGTTCGGTCCCGCTTCAATTACTGGTTTTATCGTTAATTCAGATTTCTCCCCAATTCCTACGTAACTTTCCAATCGAAGTCTTGCTCTATCCACCCTATAGACCAAATATGCTTGAATTGCTACCAAGATTGCTGAAAGAGCCGAAAGTATGGCGAGAAGCTCTTCGACAGTCATTCAACAAATCCTCTTTCAATAATACGCTTCACAGTGAGAGATAAAGATTCATGGTGTTGGTTAAGCAATTTAAGATATATGGGGAGTGGGAAAATCCAACGCAGACAAATCAAGCCATGTTACATCATTGGCATGTGGTTAAGAGCTGTTTAATGATGCTCTCAAGGAAAACCAGTGCTGTTAGTTCGAATATCGTTGGCGATGGCACAAAAACTGTCTTGTCATAGTAGAGCTCAAGCAGCGGAGTAAGAGTCTCCTCTGGGTTATCTCTTCTCCTTTGAATATCTCTGGGTGCTATTCCGGAAAGAAGAACTAGGGCGTTTGGCCTGGTGACCAGAGAAAAAATCTTCGAGGGAAAGGCCTGGGCGGCAAAAGATGAGATTAAACCCACATACCTATTGATGGCCAGCCAGTTTTCGGTCATTGAAAGCACTGATGCGGTCTCCCCGGTTCCAGTGCACACCAGCGCAGAATCTCCGTCTTCTATTTGAGGTTTGGGGAAAAGAGGAAGCGGGCGCAGATCAAACTTTAATGGAGATCTCACTACTCTTGCACGAAACATCATGAGCACCTCTAATGATCGCCCTGCTCCTATGAGATAGACTGTGCCACCCCTGCTCTTGGTTTCCATGAGAAAACTGCAGAAGCGCATGACCTCGTCTACAGTTGAGCGCTTTAGTGAATCTTGCAGATTTACAATGAGCGCCTTAGACGCCTTTTCCCATGCAGACATACATGTCAGCTGCCAACGAGACCACAATTTTGTGCCAACTTCTGCGTTGCTGCGAAGATATCTTCAAATCTAAGCAATTCGCTGAGTCCTTGTTGCAGTTCCTGTTTTACGGCAACCAATTCGACGCTAGTGGAGAAACTTCCGGTTAATTCTTGGAAGCTATTAACTATGTCTAATAGCTTTCTTGCACTGTCAATGTAGTCTTGAGGTCCGCTACGTACTTTGTGCTTCTTTACGCCTTCGAGGAAATCCTCAAAGAAAAGAACGAACTTCAACCAATCAGATTTTACTGCTTCTGGATAGCCACTTTTCATGATCAGGTCCTTGGTTTCCACTCGGATTCCCCCAAGATCCTCTAGTGCTTGAGGAATATTGGCCTTCGTATGCAAGTAATATATGGATGCGACATTAGAACGTGTGACGCGTCTTGACTGAGCAAGAAAGCTACCTAGATCACCCTTCAGCAAATAGAGTATATTTGCAGCAGCCGCAATAAATTGGTGAAGACCAGCAGCAATCACATCATCTGACACTTTTCTTCCCTGCATCTTACCATGCCCTCTTAGTGCAGAGGAAGATGTTCGAGCCCGACATAAAGTTTTTCTTTCTTCAATCCAAATTCAAACTTCAAAAACCGATTTCTCATGTGCTTGTAGTGTTTATTCGTAGAAATAAAAGCTTTTCTATAGTCCTTCGGCACGTCTGTGTAGTCTTCCGATACTGTGAACAGCATTTTATCAAGAAACTCGACAAAACCAAGCCTTGGAACTGTTAAGATCTTTTGTCCAAGAGTCGCTTCCGACATTTCTAATGGCAAACTGGCTTTCTACCATTGTCTTTTCCGACATTTTTATATATCAGTTCACGGCTATTCTTGCTTTGTGAATTGCAATGGAGAAACGAGGACCTAAAAAGCCCGGGTCGAAAGAGGAATTCGTCAAAATGTTGACGGAGGCTGCAAAGAAAGCCGCAGGCCCCCGAGGTTTTGCCAGGAGCAGACCGACAGTTCTGGCATCGGCCGAAGCTCTAGGAATAAGCAGGGACACACTTCACACGTGGCTGAAGGAGTTCGATGTCGATTTCAAAGAGATAGCTAAGTCTATTCCGATGTCGAGCCTT
>Ga0315279_10000929_pt1 | contig 52127 bp, 49 predicted proteins | sample YL17G06_20_MG_FD_203694 | JGI IMG/M metagenome (GOLD analysis project Ga0315279, IMG submission 203694) | Sediment microbial communities from Yellowstone Lake, YNP, Wyoming, USA - YL17G06_20 | ecosystem: Environmental > Aquatic > Freshwater > Lake > Sediment | place: USA: Wyoming | collected... | reverse complement strand
GGTTTCATCTGCGGCAAAAAGAAAAGGATTAAAAAATGGGGTAACTAAGAGGAGGATTAGAGAGAGAGAGAGAGAGAGAGAGAGAGAGAGAGAGAGAGAGAGAGAGAGACTAAAAGCGTTTTTAATTTAAACATTACGCACCCCCTTTATAAAGTATTTATTGTTTTTATTTTTATATATTTTATAAATAGGTTAGCATGTTAAGAGACTACGGTCAATGAAAATTTAAGTAAAAATAAGTCACCTGACTGTTGCGTAAGGACAAACCTGGTTATAGGCGCAATAGGCACAGGCCATATAGGCGGGGGTAGCGCTGAAATTTTGTTGGCGGATACCTGCGGAAACTTCCCTAATCTTATTCTTTATCTTTTCTAAATCATCTTCATCTATTGTGGTGGTGCCGATGATACCGGATTCCAGGAAATACAGCGCCAGGCGCCTGGGAAGCCCGCCAAAGACATTTTTATAAGCCAGCGCATATAGGCCAAGCTGCAGGCTATCTTTTACCCTTTTATCCGCATCCCTCTGGGTCTTAATCTCCGAGGTCTTAAAATCCATAATTACTGCGCCGTCCTCTTCTAAATCTAGGCGGTCGAAACGCCCGGTGATCTTGTTATCCTCAAATATAAACGAAAAATCTTTCTCAATGAACTGAGGACGGGAATCGCGTTTTTCTTCTTCATTAAAAAACCTGATTAATGCCTCGTTACCCCTGCGGAAACGTTCCTCTTGGTGTTTTTCATCCAGGAACCCCTGCGGGTCAAAGCTGGTTTTAAATGCCTCCAATAAATCCGCTAAATCCATTTTCTTGCCTGCCATCTTGAACTGGAAATATTTACTTACGGCCTCATGCATGGAACGGCCGTAAATTACCGTATGGTGTTCCATAATCGGCAGGCGCAATATATTTACATATTTATATTTTAAAGGGCAGGTCAGGTAATCGTCGATACGGTAGTAGCTTAAATTTAACAATTTCCCTTCGGGTATATTCGCGGGCTGTGCTTTCGGTGAGCCTTTTTTCGGAGCAAAACGCTCGATACTCTCAATAGCGCTGGCTTTCTTTTTCTCTGTTTCCTTGGTTTCTTTACCCAAAGCCTCCATCACAAACTGGCTCAAGCGGCGTAACCTCTTTCCGCCGTAATCCGCAGCACTGGTAAGATACAACTCTTCTTTGGCCCGAGTCATTCCTACATAAAAAAGCCGGCGTTCCTCCTGAATATGAAAATCTCCGGCTGGCAATATCTCCTTGATTAAAGCATCGGGCAGTTCAATTGCTTGAGCCCGATGTGGCCAGGGAAAACGTCTGTCAACAAGACTTACTAAAAAAACTACCCGGAACTCTAAACCCTTAGCTTTATGGATGGTCAGGACGTCTACAGCGTCGGAATCCAGGTCTGCCTCGACTGTCGAAGGGTCATCCCCGGCTTCGATCAAAAGGTCAAGATAATTCACAAAACTAATCACCCGGTCTTCTTTTGCCACCAGTTCAAAATCCCGCACGATATTAAAGAATTTGGCCAGGTTCTGAATCTTGGTTTCGTTTTCGAGGTTTTGATTTTTGGTAAGTTTCTTAAGATACCCGGTTTCAGTTAAGAAAGCATAAAGTAGCCTTCCGGTTGTCTCCTGACGGGAAACTCTCAGGAATTTATTCAGGTCTTCTAAAATATTTTTTATCTTATCCTTTGACGCATTGCTAACTTCGCTTAATTCGGGGATGGTATCAATATTATTAAATACCGAATACAGAGATTTATTTCTGCGCTTGGCATAATGTGAACACAAACTTAACTCCGTAAGGGCCAGGTCATAAATCTCCGAGCTTGCCAGGTAATACAAACTTAAGGATTCTGAAAGGTTAGCCGTCAGGCGCAGGAAATTAATACAGAGCTTGACTTCTTCGCGGGAATAAAGCCCCTGGTTGCCGCTGAACTGCCAGGGTATCTCCTGCATATTCAGTGCCTGTAAAAAGGCTTGAGCATCCGAATTGGAGCGCACCAGAATCGCAAAATCCCGATACTTGAAATTACCCGAAGCCACTTTCTCTTTGATGATTTTGGCCACATTATCCGCCTCAGTGGAATTGTTATCAAAATGCAGGTGTTGGGGGCTCAAGCCTTCTTTTGTTAAACCGACCAGGTGTTTATCAATACCGGCCTTGACTTCAAAGCGCTCGGGATTGTTGTGTTGGATAAGCCGGTAGGCGCTATCCAGAATGGGCTGGGTGGAGCGGTAATTCTGAGTGATATTTACCTTCTTGACATGCGGAAAATCATTGATAAAATTCAGGAGATTTGAATATGCGGCACCTCGAAAGCGGTATATACACTGGTCATCGTCTCCGGTCACCGTAATATTCTGGCGTTCTGCGCTCAAGAGTCTTGCCAGTTGATACTGGGCAAAATTGGTATCCTGGAATTCGTCAACCAGGATATATTTAAACTGTTCCTGATATTTTTTTAAGATTAAGGGGTGTTCCCCCAGAAGCTGTAGGGTTAAATAAAACTGGTTCCCAAAATCAAGAAGGCCTTCTTTGGCCAGCAATTCCTGATATTTAAGATAGGCGCGGGCCACTTCTTCTTGCTGCAATGCCTCTTCTTGCTTAACCAAATCTTGGGGATTATCTTTTGATTTTAATACAAGTTCTTGAGCAAATTTCAGATACTCACCCGGAGATACATCCTCGTCTTTTGCCCGGCTGAACAGTGATATCAGGGCTTCAATAAAACGCGTGGGATCCGCTAATGGCCGGTAGTAGGAAAGTCCAAACTCAAAAAGATGCTCGCGTAAAAATACTGCTGCCTCAGGTTGCGTCAGGACCTTAAAATCAGGGTCAAGCCCGGCAACCAGGGCATTTTCTCTAAGAAGCCTGTCGCCAAAGGCATGGAATGTGGAAATCCAGATATCCGTATAGCCATAAGGCACCAGGATATCCACCCGCTCCAGCATCTCCCGCGCTGCTTTATCTGTAAAGGTGAGGGCTAAAATCTCATTGGTCTTACACAGGCCTTCGGATAAAAGCCAGGCAATCCTGCGCGTAATTACGGTGGTCTTGCCTGTGCCTGCGCCAGCAATAATCAAAAGCGGCCCCTCCTGGTGGGTAACTGCCTCTAATTGCTCCTTATTTAACTGGTCTAATATATTTTTTGGCATTTTTTAATAAGCGGACAAGTTGCGAATACGGAGTGTGAGCAACTTGTAGTCATTGACATTCTCAGCAATTCCCTAAAAAATGTCAAGGACGTCTGCGAATTAATCCTTGCCAATTTCTCAAGTATCTAGAAATGGAAATTGGCGAGGATAAATTCAGCCAACAACTTAGCTTCGTTTTCACTCGCTAAGTTGTGGCTTCATTTATTTTACCTTGACAATGAGGCATTTTCAAGTATACTTAGACCTTACCATTTCTACAAATAATACTGATAGAGGTGAATGAAATGTTAAAAATGTGTGCATTGTGTGGAAAAGGAGCGCTTGCGGGAAAATTAGTAGTCAGAAAAGGTCTAGCTAAGAAAAAAGGCGGCACCGGAAGCAAAATCGCCCGCTCCAGTCTGCGTAGATTTCTACCCAACATTCAGAAAATGCGTATTCTCATCAATAAACATCCCCAAAGAGTTTATATCTGCACGCAGTGCATTAAAAAAGGTCAATTTCAAAAAGCTTAAAACTTATTTACCTAAAAAAATATCTTTGACTTCCAATATCACCGAATCCCTGCCCTGCCAATTATCTATTTTGGGATAATATACCAAATCAAAATAACCGGCGTGAATCAGACTATCCCTGAAATAACTCATTCCGAATCCTATTGCCGGATAGGTAACGTTACCGTCGCTAACCCAGAATTTTAATGTTTCTCTTCCCAAAACTTGGGGCTCGCCTTTCAATTTAAGGTTGCGGGTATAAAATAAGGGTTCGGGATTCCCCGTGCCAAATGGCTCCAAGGCTTCCAGTTCAGTTATCATCTTCTCATTTAAATCGGCAAGAGCCAGCTCCATATCTATATCCAGGCTGGGCAAAAGGTCTTCAAGCCTTAATTTCTCTCTAGCCAAATGATTAATCTTATTTTTAAAATCGCTGATATTATCTTTGGTAATGACTAAACCCACGGCGTGGGCATGCCCGCCAAAACTGCTTAAGAATTCCTGACATTCTAAGAGTGCGCCAAATAAATGGAAATTTTTAATGGAACGGCCTGAGCCCTTGCATAAACCTTCGCTTATAGAGATGAGGATGGTCGGCCGGTAAAGTTTATCCGCTAACTTTGAAGCCACTATTCCCAAAACACCCGCATGCCAATCTTCCTTGGCAATAACAATAATCTTATGCTCCTTAAAATTGATTTCTTTATCAATAAGGCCTTGCGCCTCCTCCAGAATTTTATTTTCGATTTTCTGGCGCTGGCGGTTATACGTCTCTATAACCCTAGCCAACTCATCTGCCTCTTTTTTCTTGTCGCTTAAGATTAAGCGTAAAGCAATATCCGCAGTATCCATCCTGCCGCTGGCATTAATCCGCGGGGCGAGTATATAACTGACAGAAGTAGCCGTAATCTTTTTATCCTTTATACCACTACTATCTATGAGCGCTTTCAATCCCAGCCTTTTGGTCTGAGAAAGCCGGGATAAGCCCTCTTTAACAAATATGCGGTTCTCTCCGGTTAGAGGAACCACATCAGCGATTGTCCCCAGAGAAACCAAATCCAAATCTTCAGCCAGATTCTTTCCGGTGACAGCCTGACAGAGTTTATAGGCTACGCCTACGCCCGCTAAATCCCTATAGCCGTAATTTGAGCCTTTTATTTTAGGATTGAGCATTGCCGAGGCCTCTATGGGATGTGTGCTTAGTGGTTCATGATGGTCGGTTACAATTACCTCAATATTATGTTTCCTTAATTCTTTTATCTGGCTATAGCTACCCGTACCGCAGTCAGCCGTAATTAAAAGTCCGATATTTCTTTCTCTGGCAAGCTGGAGAATATTTTTACTTAAGCCATAACCTTCCTTAATGCGGTGCGGCAGATAACAAAAAACATCCAGGCCCAGATTTGAAAGCGAGGTCTTGATTAAGGCCAGCGCTGTTATGCCGTCAACATCATAATCCCCGAAAACCATTACCTTTTGTTTATTTTTTGCCGCCCTTTTAACCAGTTGGGTTGCCTTGTGCATATCGGAAAAACTAAAAGGGTCTAAAATATGCGATAGGTTGGCATTTAAAAAATCCTGGGCTGCTTGCGCAGTTTTAAGACCGCGGTTTATCAATACTTGAGCAAGGATCCTGGAGATCCCTAATTCCTGGCTTAATTTTATTTGCAGGGGTGCGTCTTGAGTAGAGATATTTAATATCCGATGAGAGTACATTTTTAATGAGCCCACAACTTACGGAACGAGCGAAGCGAGTGAACGTAAGTTATCTGGGCGAATTAATCCTCGCCAATTTCCTAAGTATATACAGATAGAAATTGGCAAGGATAAGTTCGGCCTTATAAGTTATGTCGCTTACATGTATAGCTGGCTCCATAACTTATGGCCTCACTTACATCTTTTCCGGCCTTCTAATCCCTAAGAGTTTAAGGCCTGTGGCCAGAATAATCCTAGTAGCCTGGATAAGGGATAATCTAGCTTTGGTTATTTTTTCATCCTGGCCCAATACCCGATGCAGGTCATAGAATTTATGAAATGCCTCGGCAGTTTCCTGTAGATAAACCGTCAAAGGATAGGGGTCGCAGGTAGTTAAACAGATATTCAATACCGAAGGCAACTGACACAGCTTTTTTATCAAACCTAACTCTTCTTTTTCTTTAAGCAAATCAAGGTCAATTTGCCCAATATCAATTTTTAAATGACTATTCTCCAGGATACTGCAAATACGGGCATGGGCGTATTGCACATAATAAACCGGATTTTCCGGAGTCTGTTTTTTGGCTACGCTTAAGTCAAAATCCAAGTGGCTGGAGGTTCTACGCATAAGAAAGAAGAATCTTGCTACATCAACGCCAACTTCTTCTAGCACTTTTCTTAGGGTTATGTACTGGCCCCGGCGCGTAGACATCTGCAGGACCTTACCCTCTTGAAATATGGAGGCCAACTGCACAATAATAATCGAAAGGGAATCCGGGTCGTGTCTTAAGGCTTTTACCGCTGCTTTAAGCCTAGGGATGTAGCCGTGATGGTCGGGGCCCCAGAGATTGATTAACCAAACAAACCCACGTTTATATTTGTCTTGGTGATAAGCGATATCAGGGGCTAGATAGGTACAGGAACCATCGCTCTTTATGACTACCCTATCCTTGTCATCGCCGAAGGAACTGGATTTAAACCAAAGGGCTCCGTCCTGTTCATACAAAAATCCGCTTTTTTTTAAACCCTCCAAAGTTTGGTTAATCTTTCCGCTTCTTCGCAGTTCCTTCTGGCTATACCAGCAATCGAATTTAACCCCGAAATCATCCAGTTCTTTTTTAATAATATTTAAGATATACTCTATGCCGTATTCTGAAAAATCTTTAATTTTGCCACCTTTATCTTTGATTTGTCTAGCAATATCATAGATGTATTCGCCCTGATAATGGTCTTCGGGGAATTTTATGGTTTGACCGGAAAGCTCCTTAAGCCTCAACTCTATGGATTTACCCAGGATATTAATCTGATTCCCCTCATCATTAAGGTAATACTCCCTTTGCACTTTAAAACCCAAGAATTCAAGTATATTGGCCAGGGCATCCCCCACTGCTGCCTGGCGGGCATGGGCAATTGACAATGGTCCGGTAGGGTTAGCGCTGACAAACTCAAGTAGGACATTTTTTGACTTGCCAATATTTAATTTCGCAAAATCTTCATCTTTAGTGATTATGCTTTGGAGTTGTTGGTAAAAATACGCCTCACTTAAATAAAAATTTATAAATCCTGCTCCTTCAACCTTAACCTCTTTTATATACGCGCCTATCGGTTCATTTTCTAAACGTTCTTTTATTTTATTAGCGATAGCGTTTGCAACCGAAACAGGAGATTTTTTAAGCGATTTACTCAGACGTAACGCAATGTTAGTGGAAAGGTCGCCGAAACGGCTATCCGACGGCAGATTCAGATACAGGTGTTCTTCGCTATCCTGATTTAAACCTAAATCTTGGATGCAGGTTTTAATTATTGGCGTAAGCAAACCTTCAATCATCGTGTTTTTTGATGGGGCTTAAAATAAATTAGTAACCCCCACACCGATTGCAATATAGCCTAGGTTAAATACGCAATTAGTGTGGGGGTAAAAGGGAAACTATTTTGCTAAATTTCGCGTAATCCTTAGCCTCTTTGCATCTGACCATAGACTTTCCAGGGAATAAAACTCTCTCAGGGGCTTATGGAACACATGCGCTACGACGCTAGAAAAATCCAAAACCAGCCACCCCGATTCATCTTTATAGGAAACTTTTGCGAGAGGTTTTATTTTGTGCTTGCTTAATTCTTCTTCTATGGCCTGGGCAATTGCGTTTACCTGCCTTAAAGATGTCCCGCTTGAAATGACAAAATAATCACAAAAACTAGACACCTGCCGCATATCTAGCACAATAACTCTTTGGGCTTTTTTCGATTTGCTAACCGCGGCAATACTCAGGGCTATTTTTTTTGGTTCTATTTGTAGCTACCTCCCTCTTTGAGGCTATTTTTTTCCTAAGATCTTATACATACCTGTACCGCAATCAGGGCATTTGCCTTTCATAGCCAAGCGCTGATTCTTCATGGTAACCTTCTGCTCATCCTTCATTTCCTTCATAGTTTTACATTTTACGCAATATCCCTTTTCCGCCATTTCTGTATCCTCCTTTTGAGCTAAGGCACGTTATCCCGAATCGTTCATCAAAATCTATACCGGGATTATAAGTGCGGATTTGTTATAAATATTGTTTTTATATTACCACAAGCAAACTTCGCTGTCAACACGTTCGTATACCACCGGCTTGCATTTAGGTTTGTTTTCTGGATTTATTGTGGGCATACTCAGTGTTGACACTGAGAGCGACCCCATAGGGGTCGCCGAATGTGTCAACAGTTTGGGTCAGTGCTCCTTTAAAGAGTGCCTGTGCGTTTGCTCCTCGATTTCACCAACTATCTCTTCAATCAAATCCTCAAGAGTGAGAAGCCCCAAGGCCCTATTGCGGCTATCAACCACTATCGCGATCTGAACCTTATCTGCTTGGAATCTTCTTAAGATTTCGCTGACTGGCATATGCTTAGGCACATAGTAGGCCTTATGTATCAGGTCCGGCAATAAAAACAGGCCCTTATCCCTTAGTATATAAAGCAAATCGTGGGCATAGACTATACCGATAATGTTATCCTGTTCTCCCTGATAAACCGGAAGACGCGCATGTCCCTCTTCCACAAATATATTAAGTAGTTCTTCGGAACTCGCATCTAGGCTGATGGAAACTATTTTATCTTTAGGCACCATTACTTCGCTCACCTTGGTATCGGCGAATTCAAAAATACGGTGGAGCATCTTTTTTTCTTCGTCGCTTAAAATGCCATCTTGTTGTCCGATATCAATCATCATGCGCAGTTCTTCTTCAGTTATAAGCACAGACCTCTTAGCCGGTCCTACCCTTAATAATTTCAGGATAAAATTGCTTGTTTTTATCAAGACAGAAATGAGCGGGCTTAAGAAATTTATTAGACTTTCCATTAGCGGCGCAGAAAAAAGCGCGGTCTTTTCCGTATGCTTGGTGGCTAAGATCTTGGGCGTTATCTCGCAGAAGACTAGGACAAACATGGTCGAGGTAAATGTGGCCAGAACCACACCCCAGTTATAACCGAATATCTGCACAAATACACCTGTTACAATAGCAGACATCGCAATATTCACGAAATTATTGCCGATTAAAATCGCCGCAATAACCTTGTCCAATTTTAAGACCAAGCGCTGGATGCTCTGGGCATGCTTTATACCCTGGCTGACCATGTGCCTAAGGCGTATTTTACTTAAACCGATTATCGAGGCTTCGGCTGCAGAAAAGAAAAATGATAAAACCGCCAGCAAAAATATAAACAATAATATTATAGGTACGGATATTATGGCATTCATCTGATTCAACGAAGGCTAAGCTGCTTATAGATGTTCTGTCTCTTATCCTGAAGCGGTCCAATAAGCGCCAGGTTTATCTTTTCTTCTTTAAATAGATATTGCGCAAGTTGCCGAATATCTTCCTTTTTTACTTTATGCACTTCTTTCATGATATCCTCTAGAGAATATGTCTTATCCAGGGTAACCGTGGATTCGCCAATCCAAAGCATATGCTCCAGGGTATCTTCCAGACTAAGTGCGACCTGCCCCAGATAGAATTCTTTAGCCCTCCTGAACTCATCGTTTGTAACCAGACGCCCTTTTACTTTTATAAGTTCTTTTAAAATTACATGTATAGCTTTGCTTACTTTGTGATTATCGATACCGGCATGCACCAGAAATGAGCCAGTATCTTGAAAAAACTTAACCTGCGTGCCGATTTCATAAGCCAGGCCTCTTTTTTCTCTTACCTCATCAAATAAACGGCTGGACATATTGGCGCCCATAATGATATGTAAGAGATTTAAGGCGTGCCTTAAAGGATGGCCTCTTTTAAAACTATGAAAACCTAAGGCCAGGTGCGTCTGTTCCGTGTCTTTAGGAAACAGATTAATCTGGGGCTTGCGGTCTTGTTCTTGGACTTGCCTAGATAGGCTGATATTTCCATCTTTGAGTCCAGAAAAGACCCTGGCTACTTTTTTACTGAACTTCTCATGCTCCAGGTTTCCGGCGCAAGCGACGACAATATTCCGAGGGGTGTAAGCACTATTTTTATAAGCGCATATATCTTGCCTTTTTATCCGGTTAACCGAATCCACTGAGCCGATTATGGGCATGCCTAAAGGATGCTTTGGCCATAAGAGTTCATCCAATAGGTCATAAACATAACTCTGAGGTAAGTCTTTATACATCTTGATTTCTTCTAAGATAACCGTTCTTTCTCTCTTAATCTCATCCTGCGCTAATAATGGGTTTATCACCATATCCGATAAAATATCCAGAGCTAAATCTAAATATTGCGCCAGTATCCTGACCCAATAACAGGTTATCTCTTCCAGGGTAAAGCCATTTAAAGAGCCGCCTACACCCTCAATGGATTCCTTAATTTTACGGCAGGAATATTTTTGGCTGCCTTTAAAAGTGAGGTGCTCTAAAAAATGCGAGATGCCTTTATGTTCAACTGGCTCGTAGCGGCCACCTACATTTATCCATATGCCTACACCCACCGAGCCCATCTGTGGCATCTGGTTGGTAATAATCCTTAAGCCGTTATCTAATTTTGTTTTTTTATACATTTTTTAGATCGGCTACGAATCTTCCTACGCTTTCAACCAGTCTTTTGCTGTTTATATTTTCCTTGATTTTTTTAATTATGGCGCTACCCACAATGACTCCGTCGGCAATTTGATAAATCTGTTTGACCTGCTTAGGGCTGGATACCCCAAACCCCACGCAGACAGGCTTGGTAGTTATCTTTTTAATTTCTTTAAGTTTAAGAAGAAGGTCGCAGGGAAGGTTCTGGCGCGGACCGGTAACGCCGGTTAAGGAAACGTAGTAAATGAAACCTTGGGTGAGCCGGGAAATTAATTTTATGCGCTTAGGAGTAGTAGTAGGAGCTAAAAAAAGTATGGTATCTAAATTAAACTGGTTCATTAATCGCATAAATGTTTGGCCTTCTTCAGGCGGCAGGTCAGGTATAATTACACCGTCAACTCCGGCTATATAAGCTACTCTAGCAAATTTTTTTTCACCATAACAGAATATGGGGTTGTAATAGGTCATCAGGCATATTGGCGTATCTAGGCGCCTGCTGCGCAACTTTTTTACCAGATTTAATATATCCTGAAGATGGACTCCTTTTTGTAAAGCGGATTGCGATGCCTCCTGGATTATTGGGCCATCGGCCATGGGGTCGGAAAAAGGTACTCCTAACTCAATAATATCCACTCCTATCTTAGAGAACTCTTTAACGAGAAGCTCGGTGGTCTTGAGATTCGGATAACCCGCAGTAATAAAGGCAATAAATGCCTTTTTATTAATTCTCCTTATCTGATTGAACTTGCGTTCGATTCTATTCATACCCTTAGTTCTTTAGTGACTATACCCATATCTTTGTCCCCCCGACCAGAAAGACAGACAATGACAATGGAGTTCTTTTTTATTTTGTTTCGGGCTTTATTTAAATAACCAATGGCATGCGCTGACTCTAAGGCAGGAATTATACCCTCTATCTGCGACAATAATTTAAATCCTTCGAGAGCCTGGGTATCGGTAACGGCAACATAATCAGCCCGACCAATCTTTTTGTAATAGGCGTGTTCCGGACCCACTCCGGGATAATCTAGACCTGCGGAAATTGAATGCGTGGGACTGACCTGTCCAAATTTGTCTTCCAATAGACCGGATTTTGAACCATGTAAAACTCCTATCTTTGAGCTTACAAGGGTGGCTGCGTGTTTGCCGGTAGAGAGCCCTTTGCCTGCTGCTTCTACACCGATAAATTTTACTTTTTTGTATTTAAAAAATGGGTGGAACATGCCCATAGCATTGCTACCGCCACCAACGCAAGCCAACAGGTAATCCGGTAGCCGATGCTCTTTTTTTAAAACCTGCCTTCTCGTTTCTTGGCCGATTACAGATTGAAAGTCCCTGACCAACATAGGATAGGGATGCGGACCAGCTACGCTTCCAATTATATAGTAGGTAGTCCGGACATTGGTGACCCAATCTCTTAGCGCCTCAGTCATAGCGTCTTTTAATGTTTTTGAACCGCTCTCAACCGGGATTACCCTTGCGCCTAATAGTCTCATTCTGTATACATTGAGCTTTTGCCTTTCGATATCTTCTGTACCCATATAGATATCGCATTTAAGCCCGAATAAAGCCGCTACAGTGGCAGTGGCAACACCGTGTTGTCCTGCGCCAGTCTCAGCAATCACTCTTGTTTTTTTCATACGCAGGCTAAGTAATATCTGACCCAAGGTATTATTTATCTTGTGTGCGCCGGTATGAAGTAAATCCTCCCGCTTAAGGTAGATTTTATTTATGCCTAAATATTGGCTTAGGTTTTTGGCCAGGTATAGCGGTGTCGGTCTTCCTGCATATTCTTTAAGATAGCAATCCAACCTTTGCTTAAATTGCTTATCGCGCCTGGCCTTATTATACTCTTTCTCTAACTCATCAAGGGCATACATCAGCGTTTCCGGCACAAACCTGCCGCCAAAATCACCAAAATATCCTTTTCTATCCGGTAACATATGTACCTCTTTTTGAGTATTTTAAGTTATTATAGGAGAAAAACACAAAGGTGTCAATTTGTACGCGTTGCAATCAGAAGGTGATACCTTGACTCTGAGCGCCGATATGCAAAAATTCTTTTAAACTTTGCAAAAACTCTTTAAATATTTGGCTGAAGTCCTTCATTATACCCTCAGGCAGCGACGTGATGAATGGAGGATAATAAGAAGGGAATCCCAGACTGCCGATGAATATTTTGTGTAAAATTAACTTCATTGCAAAAAAGACAAGATAGATAAATATAGCGGTTAGTAAAAGCGAAATGACTAAAAACGCCAGGCACCCTATAAGGCAGCCCAGCCACCTCTTTTGTTTTTTTAGAAACTGACCGCAATAACGGCACTTGATTGCTTCATCCTGAATCTCTTCTGCGCAAAAAGGACATTTTTTCATGGTTTTACTGTTTATCGAATTCTATTTCAATGCCTCCCATTTTAGCCGCGATAAAGTTATATATCGTACAGGATAGAGCGGCAAAAACAAAGCCCAACCCGCAATATAGTAAAGGTGCTAATATGGAAAATATCAACGGCTTCCCCTGGGACTTTCCGGTTGCCAAAATAACCAAAGCCAGAGGAATGAATAAAATCGCACTTGCGATTAAATAAAAAATTGCCGCTACCCTGGCAGTCTGCCAGACTCCGATTTTTTTAATATGAATCATCCTGCCCCTCCTTTCTATTCTATCCGTTGCCTTTTGCTGCCTGAATAAATTTTTTTACTTTACGGGGATCCTTTTTGCCGGGATACGACTCTACAGAACTGGAAACATCTACCCAGTCCGGATGCAATTTTTCTACGGCTCTTTTTACGTTTCGGGAATTAAGTCCGCCAGATAAAAATATCAGCTGTTTTATAGCCTTGGTATGCCGCAGTATCTTCCAGTTAAACCTTTTGCCTGTACCTCCTATTTTTGATTTTGCAAATGTATCAAAAAGATAGGCAAAAGATTTATATCGTAATATATTTTGCCAATCAATCCTATCTTTTATCCTGAAGACCTTAATGATTTTATAATTTTTAAATTTTTGGCAAAACCTGGTTGATTCTTCGCCGTGAAATTGCAATATATCCAGTTTACATAATTTAGCAATCTCTTTTATTCTTTTCTCTTGGGCATTGACAAATACGCCGATTTTAATTACGTTTTTGGGAATATGCCTTGTGATATGGCTGACTTTTTGGGGCGCTATGTAGCGGGGGCTCTTTTTATAAAAAACGAACCCTAAGGCATCGCAACCAGAATTAACTGAGGCAATAGCGTCGGAAATATTAGTTATCCCGCAGATCTTTACCTTTACCATCCCATTAACTCTTCAACCTTTCTGGCTACATCCTGGGCTTGCATAAAAACAGTGCCCACCAGAACCGCATTTACCCCCAATATCTTTAAAAATAAGACATCCTGATAGGTCTTGATCCCGCTTTCCACCACTACAACTTTATCTTTGGGAATCAGGAGAAAGAGCTTCTCCGTAATTTTGAAATCCAATTCCAAGGTATGCAAATCGCGGTTGTTTATGCCGACCAGAGGCGCGTTCTTGAGGTTCAGGATTTTTTTTAATTGTTTTTCATCGTGCACTTCTACCAGATAATCCAAACTTAAAGCATCGGCTATCTGCATTAACTCAAGCAATTTTTCTTTAGTTAAAAGTTCCGCAATTAAGAGTATGGCATCGGCACCGAAGAGACGCGATTCATAAACTTGATAGGGCTCGAAAATAAAATCCTTTCTTAAAATCGGCAGACTTACCAGACTTTTAATTTCATTAATATAGGAAAGGTTGCCTTGAAAATAATCCTCTTCGGTTAATACGGATATGGCTTGCACTCCGGCATCCTGGTAGGTCTTGGCAATTTCCTGAGGGTTAAAATCCTGCCGGATGACCCCCGAAGAAGGAGATGCCTTTTTGATTTCGGCAATAAGACAGATGTTGCGGGGCTTGTTGATAGCTTCGATAAAAGGCCGCGTCGGGCTTAAGGACTTTACTTTTTCCTTTAATTCTTCTTCGGATAGGCTCTGTTTGGCTAAAATCAATTTCTCCTGTTTCTTTTGTAAGATTTCCTTTAAGGCATCATCTTTTTTCATAACCCGACCTGCTTTTTAAAGAAAATACTTTTAACAGTTCTAATTTCTCCAATGCCTTTTTTGAATCAATGGATTTTTTGGCTAATCCTATGCCCTCTTGAATGGATTTGACTTTATCCGATACGTATATCGCCGCACCGGAATTTAATAACACGATATCCCTTTTCGGCCCGTGCTCTCCGTTTAAAACACCCAGAAGAATCTTAGAGTTATCTAAAGCTGTTCCGCCAGCTAAATCCGCAAGGCTTGCTCTTTTTAAACCAAAGGCTTCCGGAGAAATTTGATAATTTTTTATTTTACCCTGGTATTCTTCAGAAACCAGAGTCGCCTCGGTAGTTGTAATTTCATCCAGGCCGTCCTGGCCATGCACCACTAAAGCGTGTACTGTGCCTAGGTTTGCCAAAACTTGAGCCACCACTTCTGTCCAACGCCGGTCATATACCCCTAATAATTGATGCGTGGCTCGCGCCGGATTAGTCAGAGGACCCAATAGATTAAACATGGTGCGCGAACCAATCTGTTTCCTGGCTGGCATGGCATACTTCATTGCCGGATGCAGGTTCTGGGCGAATAAAAAGGCTATACCGATTTCATCTAAACATTTTTCCAAATCCTGCGGACCCATCTGGATGTTGATACCCAATGCCTCCAGAATATCCGCGCTTCCGCAACAACTGGAAACTGAACGGTTGCCGTGTTTGGCTACAGTTATCCCGCTTCCGCTGACCACAAAAGCCACGGCTGTTGAAACATTAAAGGTACCTTTCTGGTCTGCGCCTGTTCCGCAGGTATCCAGGATAACTTCTTTATCGGTTTTAATCTTGGTTACGTAACGCCGCATCACACTGGCAGCAGCGGTAAGCTCGGCAGCGGTTTCGCCTTTTTTATTTAAGGTAGCCAAAAAAGAAACTATTGAAGGGGTCTGGGCCTGACCAGTCATAATTTCTTCCATCACTGCTTCCATTTCCAGTGCAGTTAAATCTTTGCCTTCTGATAATTGTGCGATTGCTTCTTGGATCATTTAAGCCTTAAAAAATTGGCGAGTATTTTTTTACCGGGTTTAGTCAGAATCGATTCGGGGTGAAACTGCACTCCCCATAAAGGGTACCTTTTATGTTTTAAACCCATGATTTCATTTTTTTTTGTCCAGGCAGTTATTTCTAAACAGGCAGGTAAGCTTTTTTTCTCAACCAGTAAAGAATGATAGCGCGTGGCTTCAAAGGGATTAGGTATGCCTTTAAAAATATCTTTTCGATTATGATAAATCAGCGAAGTCTTGCCATGCATCAATCTGTGCGCGCTGACAATACGGCCGGCGTAAACATAACCGATGGCCTGATGCCCGAGGCAAACTCCCAATATCGGAATTTTTCCCGCAAACTCCTGAATGACCTGGCAGGAAATACCGGCGTCTTCCGGCCTGCCTGGTCCGGGTGAAATTACGATTTTTGACGGTCTTAGTTTTTTGATTTTTCCGATTGTGATTTTGTCATTCCTGAAAACTTTAATATCCTGACCCAGTTCAGCTAAGTATTGGACCAGGTTATAGGTAAAAGAGTCATAATTATCGATCACAAGAATCATTCTTTTTCCCTCCAGACCTTGGCTCCCAGTTTAAGCAATTTTTCTTCTAAGTCTTCGTATCCGCGCTCCAGATGATAAATCCTGGATACCGAGGTTTTGCCTTTGGCAACTAAACCCGCTAGGACCAGGCTTGCTGAGGCGCGCAGGTCTGAAGCCATAACCGGAGCACCGGATAACTGTTTGACTCCTTCTACGATAGCATGCGGACCTTCCTTTTGGATATGCGTGCCCATACGGTTAAGCTCAGCAACATGCATAAATCTATCCGGATAAATTTTTTCCGTGATTACGCTTATGCCAGGAGTAACTGCCATCAGACTCATCATCTGGGCTTGCATATCCGTAGGAAAACCTGGGTAGGCAAGCGTGGTCACGTTGACCGGCTTGAGTTTTCTCCTTATGCCCAGACGGATAGAGTTTGCGGTTTTATGTACGTAGGCCCCGGATTCTTCCAGTTTGTCAATAATCGCTCCCAGATGATTGGCTAAAGCATTTTTTATGACAATATCCCCGTGGGTAATCAGAGAGGCAATCATAAATGTCCCGGCCTCGATACGGTCAGGTATGACCGTGTGGGTTGCGGTATGCAGGCTTTTTACTCCTTCTATTTCGATGTTAGGTGTGCCGTGTCCTTTTATCTTAGCGCCCATCTTAATGAGAAATTCTGCCAGGTCAACAACCTCCGGCTCACAGGCAGCAGCTTCGATAATCGTCTTTCCTTTTGCCATAACCGCAGCCATCATTACGTTATCCGTAGCCAAAACCGAAGAGCCGTATTCACCTCCCAGATATATATGGCAACCTTTAAGCCTGAAGGCATTGGCGACAACATAACCGGATTCGATATCTATACCAGTACCAAGAGATTTTAAACCTTTAATGTGCAAATCTACTGGCCTCAAGCCGATCGCACACCCTCCCGGTAAAGAAACCTTAGCTTTATGGAATTTTCCGATAAGGGGCCCAAGCACGCAAAAAGATGCGCGCATGGTTGAAACAAGTTTATAATCGGCAATAAAATTTTTGTTATGCGTTGAATGAACACATACGGTTCCTTTATCGAATTCCGCATTTTTGCCTAGGCTACGCAGGATCTTTAGCATAGTGGCGGTATCGCGCAAATTCGGCACACCTTTAATAACACAGGGCTCATCCGTAAGCAGGGTTGCTGCTAGTATCGGTAAAACAGCATTTTTGGAACCCGAGATTACCACCTCGCCCTTTAATCTCGCTGGGCCTTCGATGATTAGTTTATCCATCTCGTATCTTTTGTTTTTTTAGCTATGATAACCCGCTCAATCTGGCTGTAATCTTTAATCACCTTGATTATCTTGAAATTCGGCACACTCAGAAAAATATTTTTTATTGCCTCTATCTGATTAAAACCTATTTCCAGCGCCAAAAATCCGTTTTTTCTTAAATAATTTTCTGCTTCAGAGATTATCCTGCGGTAAAAATCCAGGCCATCTCTGCCGCCATCCCAAGCCAGGGCAGGTTCGTATTTTACTTCTGCTGGCAAATCACTAATTTGGGCCCTGGAAATGTAGGGCGGATTACTTACAATTATATCATACCCATGGGGTTTTAGCGCAGGGGAATTAAAGAGATCACTGAGTATAAAATTAATCTTGACATTATTGGCCAGGGCATTATCTCGGGCAACTTCCAGGGCTTTTATCGAAATATCAACTGCGTGCATTTTTAGTCCGGGTAGAAATTTTGCCAAAGATACAGCAATGCATCCGGAACCTGTGCCCAGATCTAAGACCCGGGTGTTTTGGGAACCAGAACTAAAATTACGCACTAACTGTATTAGCTCTTCCACCAATATTTCCGTCTCAGGCCGGGGTATTAATACATCTGGGTTAACTTTAAACTCTAAACCCATAAATTCGGTTTCCCCCAGTATGTAGTGCAAAGGCTCACCCGATATTCTCCTTTTTATAACCGAAGAAATTAAGGCGCATTTATTTTTATCCCAATGCAAATTTTTATCCAAATGTAACGAGATACGGCTACAATTTAATATCTCTGTGAATAACAGCTCTGCCTCATTCACCCCGCACCTTCTTCTTATTTATAAAAATTTTTATTTTTGTTTATCCCCGCACAACCTTCTTAAAATACTGAACAATTGGAAGGTGCGGGGTTCATTATTTTTTAATTCTCGCTTGCCTTGGCTTCGGATGCCTTGATCAGGGCGTCTGACAATGCATCCAGATCTCCTTCTAACATTGCTTCTAATTGGTGCAGGGTTAGATTAATACGGTGGTCAGTTACGCGCCGGTCAGGGAAATTGTAAGTGCGTATCTTCTCGCTACGGTCACCTGTACCTATCTGGTTTCTCCGGGCTTCGGTAATTCTCTTAGACTCCTCTTGCTTTTTCATATCCAGAATTTTGGCGCGTAAAATACGCATGGCCTTCTTCTTGTTTTTCAGTTGTGAGCGCTCATCCTGGCAGCAAACTACAGTCGCCGTAGGTAGATGCGTGATTCTGACTGCTGAATCAGTTTTCTGCATATGTTGTCCACCTGGACCCGAAGACCTGTAGGTATCTATTCTTAAATCTTTTGGCTCAATAACCATCTCTACCTCTTCAGGCTCAACTAACACTGCTACAGTCGCGGTTGAGGTATGAATCCTACCTTGCGCTTCGGTAGTAGGCACGCGCTGAACGCGATGCACGCCGCTTTCGAATTTCAAGCGTTTGTAGGCGTCTTTGCCTTTTACACTAAAGACAACTTCTTTTATCCCGCCTAACTCTGTTTCCTGAAGCGACATTGGCTCAATGCTCCAGCCTTTCTTAGCCGCATATTTTGTGTACATGCGACATAGGTCCGCAGCAAACAATCCCGCTTCAAGTCCGCCTGTACCCGGACGGATCTCCACAATGATGTCCTTATTTAAATCTTTATCCTCGGCCTTTAGCGCCTGCGCAAGTTTTTCTTCCAATTCGCTTTTTTTCTGATTTAAATCCTGGAGTTCTTTTTTGGCTAATTCTAAAAAATCCTTGTCGTGTTTTTCTCCCACCACAATCCGAAGGTCATCTATATCGCGGCAAACTTTTTTATACTGGCGGAATAAAAGAACTGTTTCCTTGAAATTAGACAACTCTTTAGCGTATCTGCTGCATTGTTCCTGGTTGCTTAAAACTTGGGGAGAAACCAAGAGTTGCTCTAATTCATTATAGCGATTTTCTAATTTTTGCAATTGCTCAAACATAGGCGCTTAAGCGGTCTTTTTGGCATATTTTTTCATGAATTTATCGACCCTACCTGCCGAATCCACGAACTTCTGCTTACCAGTAAAAAAGGGATGGCATTTTGAGCAGACCTCTACTCTGATGTTGGGTTTAGTGGAGCGGGTATGTATGGTATTACCGCAGGCGCAGATAATTACGCTCTCCTGATATTTGGGGTGAATCTTGTCTTGCATTTTTATTTCCTCCTTCAATGAACCCGCCATTGAATCAGTGGCGGGTGAATTGAACCCCCTGCTTTCTTGCGAAAGCAAGAAGGGGGATGGCCTCGCTTATTGATTCATGCTTTTTAAGAATTCTTCGTTGTTTTTAGTCTTGGAAAGTTTTTCTATCAAAAGTTCCATAGCCTCGACATTATTCAGTTCATTCAAAACCTTGCGTAATATCCAGGATCTCTGTAATATCTCCTGTTTCAAAAGTAATTCCTCATGCCTGGTATTGGAACGTTTGATATCCAGGGCAGGATAGATTCTGCGCTGGAAAAGATTGCGGTCTAATTGTAATTCCATGTTGCCTGTACCTTTGAATTCTTCAAAGATAACTTCATCCATACGGCTGCCCGTATCAACCAGGGCTGTGGCGATTATGGTCAGGCTTCCGCCTTCTTCCACTGCTCTGGCAGCCCCAAAAAATCTCTTGGGTTTCTGCAGGGCATTGGAATCAATTCCGCCGGAGAGCACCTTGCCACTGTGCGGGACAACCGCATTGTATGCCCTGGCTAGACGCGTAATACTGTCCAGGAGAATTACCACGTCTTTTTTATGCTCAACCAGGCGTTTGGCTTTTTCCAAAACAATTTCCGCAACCTGCACGTGTCTTTCCGGTGCTTCATCAAATGTTGATGAAATGACTTCGCCTTTAACATGCCTTTGCATATCCGTAACTTCTTCCGGACGTTCGTCTATCAACAGGACAATCAGGATGGTATCCGGATGATTGGTAGTAATGGAGTTGGCGATTTTCTGTAAGAGCACGGTCTTGCCGCTGTAAGGCTGGGCAACAATTAAGCCGCGCTGACCTTTTCCTATCGGAGCAAGTAAATCCATAATACGCATGGATATTTCGTCAGGGGTGGTCTCCAAATTAAAATGTTCATGAGGATATATGGGAGTGAGGTTGTCAAAAAGGACTTTTTCTTTGGCTTCTTCCGGATTTTCAAAATTAACCGCTTCCACTTTTAAAAGGGCAAAATATTTTTCGCCTTCTTTCGGTGGACGTATTTCTCCGCTTACAGTATCTCCGGTCCTTAAGTCAAACTTACGTATCTGCGAAGGTGATACGTAGATATCATCCGGACAAGGCAAATAATTATAATTGGTTGACCTTAAAAATCCGAAACCTTCAGGAAGAATCTCCAGGACTCCTTCGCCAAACATGAGACCTTCTTTTTCTGCCTGACCCTGTAATATCTTAAAGATCAAATCCTGCTTTCTTAATCCGGATATGCCGTTGACGTTCAATTCCTTGGCCTTCTTACTTAACTCGTTAATCTTCATATCTTTCAAGACGCGTATATCTAATTTTTCCACAACATCCTCCTTATTTCTTCTGCCTGTTTTCGGGTTTGTTTTATGCTTGCGCTATTATCTATTATAAAATCCGCTAAACGGATTTTCTGGTTTTGCGCCATCTGCGCATTTATTCTTTTTAGAATCTTGTCTTTATCAAGTGGGGTTTTAGCCAAGAGACGGCTCATCTGCTTTTTGGGACTTATCTTTACCACGATTAATTTATCCACCAGGTTCACCAAACCTGCCTCAATGAGCAAGGGCGCATCCAGCACGATAACTTTAGAAGATGCATCTCTGATTTTACTTTTGATAATCCTGATTACTTCCGGATGGGTAATATTATTTAATTTATCCCGCTTCTTTTTATCTTCAAACACAATCGCAGCTAATCTCCGGCGGTCAATGGTCTTATCTTTCTTTAGGATTGCCGGACCAAGATTTCGGATTATTTTCTCATAGGTTTGGCTGCCGGGGATAAGTAATCTGTGGGCAATTTTATCGGCATCAATTACCCTGGCCCCAAAAAAGCGAAATATATTGGCGACCGTGGTCTTGCCGCTACCAAAAGTGCCGGTTATGCCGATAATAATCTTTTTTTTATTTTTGGCGTGCCTTTTCATAGAGTTGAATATAGCCTTTGGCAGATTCATCCCAGGAGAAATTGCACCTTGCGGCATTTTGCATAAGTTTTCCCCACTGCTTTCTGTCTTTAAATGCCTGCAGCGCATCTTTAATTGCCTTAATCAATTCTTCTTTTTTATATTGTTGGAAAATAAAGCCGTTATCTTTATTTACGGTATCGGCAAGCCCGCCGGTCTTAAACACCAAAGGTATTGTCCCGTACTTGAGACTTATAAGCTGACCTAAGCCGCAGGGTTCGTATTTAGAAGGCATAAGGAAAATATCGCTTCCTGCGTATATCTTATGCGCGAGACAATCGTCAAATTTTAAATGTAAGGAAATCACCTTAGGGTATTTCTTCACAATATCAGTCAATAAAAGGTGGTATTTTAAATCCCCTGTGCCTAAAATTACTAACTGTAAATTCAGATTACAGATAGCATCTATAGCCTGTGCCAATATGTCAAAACCCTTCTGTTCCGCAAGCCTCGATACAATCCCAAAAAGCGGTATATCGCTTTTTGCCGGAAGATTGCAAATCTTCTGCAGGTCTTTTTTATCTTTGCTCTTACCATTTAAATCGGTGGCGGAAAAATTTACAGCTATAAACTTATCCGTTTCCGGATTCCAGATCGAATAGTCCAGGCCATTCAATATGCCAAAGAGATATTTTTTGCGTTTGGCCAAAATACCTTCCAAGCCAAAGCCGAATTCTTTAGTCTGTATCTCTTTGCTATAGGTGGGGCTGACCGTATTTATCACATCAGAAAAGACAATGCCGGCCTTAAGGAGGTTTACCTTACCAAAGAATTCCAACTTCTCCATATCAAAGAGGCTCCAGTCCAGACCCAGCTTCGGAAATTCCTCTTTGGGGAATAATCCCTGGTAACCTATATTATGGATGGTCAAAACCGTTTTTATGCTTTTATAAAAAGGGTCATCTGTGTAAGTTGTCTTTAAATACACCGGGATAAGCGCTGCCTGCCAGTCATGCACATGGATAATATCTGCTTTAAAATTTATTTCTTTTAGCAACTCCAATGTCCTGCGGCAATAGTAGGCGAACCTATCCAAGTTGTCAGGATAATCCCCATTTTTATCCGTGTAAAGATTATCCCGGTTAAAATATTTTTCATTTTCAATAAAATATACTTTGATGCTTCTACCAATGGTTGAATAAGATATATCCGGTCTTAATCGGCTAATCTTAAATTTCGCCTCCTGTATGGCCTTGTATCTTGGCATAATGATAATTGTGCCCTGGCCCTGCTCTTCCAAAGCCAGGGGTAGCGCTCCTGCCACATCAGCCAGGCCGCCTGTTTTTGCAAAAGGAACAACCTCGGATGCGCAAATTACTATCTTCATTTGATGTCCTCCATATCTAGCCAGTTCTTACCTTTCTTCATGCTAACGGCAATTGGCACATCCAGTTTTAAAACATTCTCCATCCTATCCTTGACTAAATCCACGAAACCATCCCACTCTTTTTGGAGCACATCAAATACCAACTCATCGTGAATTTGTAAAATCATCTTGGATCTAAGATTTCTCTCTTTAGTCTGGCGGTGTATCTGAATCATGGCTAACTTAATCAGGTCGCTGGCTGAACCCTGGATAGGCGTATTGACAGCCTGCCGCTCGGCAAACTGCCTTATAATTTGATTCTTATTATTGATATCAGGCAGGTATCTTCTCCTTCCCAGTATCGTAGTAACAAAGCCGGTGTCTTTTGCCTTCCGGATCTGTTCCTGGATGTATTCCTTTACTTTGGGGTATCTTAAGAAATAGGCATCGATAAACCCCTGGGCCTGCTCCAGGGATATCTCCAGGTTCCTGGCCAGACCATACGCGGTAAGACCATAGACAATACCGAAATTTACTCTTTTGGCAACTTCGCGCATAGAATCCGTAACCTCTTTTTCATCTATGCCATAGATTAAAGAGGCAGTGGTCTTATGGATATCTTTGCCCTGTTTAAACTCCGCAAAGAGATTTGGGTCTTTAGATATATGTGCTAAAATTCTTAATTCTATTTGGGAATAATCGCAGGAGAGAATATAACTGTCCTTGCCAAAAACAACTATCGCCTCTCGGATCTTTCTTCCTATATCAGTTTTTACCGGTATATTCTGGAGGTTAGGATTGGTAGAACTGAGCCTGCCGGTCTCAGTTGCAGTTTGATTAAAACAGGTGTGCACTCTCCCTGTTTTAGGATCAATCAAAGCTGGCAGGGCATCCAGGTAAGTAGATTTAAGTTTGGTAAATTGCCGATACTCAAGCAGTAAGGCCGGTAACTTATGAGTGGCGGCTAAGGTTCTTAATACCTCCTCATCGGTAGAAGCGCCAGTCTTGGTCCTTTTTACCACTGGCAGCTTCAATTTTTCAAAAAGAATTTCACGCAGCTGTTTTGGCGAATTAATGTTGAATTGCGAGCCGCTAATCTCATAAATATCTTCGATTAACTTACCTAATCTTTTCTCTAATTGCTGGGATAAACCCTTTAACAGTTTAAGATCCAATTTTATCCCGGTAAGTTCCATTTCCGCTAATACTTCGATAAGCGGTATCTCGATATCCCTGAAAAGACCCAACAGGGATTTATCGGTTAACTCCTGCTGGAGCCTGGGTTTTAATTTTGCGATTAAACTGATTGCCTTTTGACTATCAATGTTTTTGGTAGCGAAGTCTTGAGGCAAATAGTCCCAGCATATATCCTCCAGATTGTATCCGGGTTTAGAAGGATTTAGAAGATACGCTGCCAACATCACATCAAAATAAAGCCCTTCTAAAATTATATTCTCCTTAGCCAAAGCCACTTTTATCTTTTTAAGGTCATAACCGATTTTCGGTATCTTGGGGTCAGCTAAAATATCAATCGTATTCTGTTCAAATTTATCCAGGCGCAACATATTATCTTTAACATAGAAAAGCATATCCTGGCTACTTTGCCCATATAAAAATAACTCATCAGCCGGTTTCACAAAGAGTTTCAGTTCTTGGCCATTAACTATCCGCACTAGATTATCGTGCGTATCATCCTGGCTAGCGGGTAAATCTTTGATGAGTTTTTTAAATTCTAAATATTTAAATAACCTGAATAATTCTTTGTAATTAGAAACCCCGGTCTTTAGCTTATCCGAGTCAAAATCCAAGCTTAGGTCTTCACTTAACAGAACCAGTTCTTTATTTAATTTTATCTTATCGGCATTTGCCTTAATGGTATTTCTAATTTTGTCTGGTTTTAGCTTATCCGCATTGTCCAATAGCTTTTCGACCGAGCCGAAGCCCTGGATCAAACCGACTGCGGTTTTTTCGCCGATACCCGGTAAACCTGGGATATTATCCGCATCATCACCCATTAAAGCGATAACATCCGGTATCTGCGCCGGCGTAAGGCCAAAACGCTCAAAGACCTTCTTGGCATCATAGGCGGTGCCTTCGTCCTTATAAGGACTGAATACAACGGTATTATCGTCTATCAACTGTAATATATCTTTATCCGAACTGACAATAGTTACTGCAAAACCTTGTTCTTTGGCTTTTTTATTAAGGGTAGCAATAACGTCATCCGCTTCAAAACCTTTTTTTTCAAATATGGGTATCCCGTAAGCGGAAACTATATCCTTGATAAATGGCAGTTGGCTGGAAAGACCTTCAGGCATGGCTGGCCGGTTTATTTTATATTCGGAAAACTTCTTTTGCCGGAAAGTATCTCTTGAAACATCAAAGCAGGCCGCCAGGTACTGCGGATTTTTTTCTTTCATTATCTTATTTAACATGTTTGTAAATCCGTATATGGCATTTGTCGGCTGGCCGAAAGATGTAGAAAGTCCGCTTAGGGCATAGAAAGCCCGATAACAAAAAGCAGTAGCATCGATTAAATATAGCCGTTTAGCACTCATCAATTAATGCATGGAATTCAAATTATAGGGGAGGAAATTCAAAAATTGTGGTTTTCTACCTTGATAATAATCTTCTCTGAAGCTCTTCAATAAAAGTATTTACATTCTTATTCGAGGGGTCCAGCTGCTGGGCTTCTAGCGCCTGCTTTAAGGCAGTAACAAAGTCTGCCTTTTCATAACTTAGTTTTGCCTTGTTAAAATAATCCCTGGCGATATCGCGGTTATCCTGCTGCACCTTTTTAAATGGTTTGGTGTCGTCTTTTTTTAAGGCGGATAAGTTTGCCGATACGTCCTGCATGAACTCAAGGATTTCTTGTTCTCGGAACGACACATTTGGCCTCTTATCCAGAACCAACCATATATCTTCCAGACGGCTCTTTGCCCTTTGTGTCCAGGGGTCATCGGCTAGGCCTAACTCTGCTCTTTTCTGCCAGAAAAATTCGGCTTGGTCAAGCTGGTGTTTATTTTCGTAGAGAAGAGCCAGATTGGAATAAGCGCTTAGATAATCCGGGTCTATCTTGATGGCTTTAAGATAGCTATCCTCTGCCCGGTCAAGCCAACCCTTGGCTTCGTAAATAATCCCTAAATCATTATAAGGCACCGCATAAACAGGATCTAGTTCAGTTGCCTTCTGATAAAATGCCATTGCACTGTCTAAATCATCAACGCGTTGCAATTCTAACCCCTGCTGCCGGTAGAGGCGGGCCTGTTTTTGCAGATCGGATAAATTTTCTTTTTTATGGGTAAGGGCGTAAGAGAGGCCTTCCTTTGGAATAACCGCTGTTCCTTTCTTTAACCCCGGGATATCTTTATTCTCTAAATAACCGTAATTACCGCTCTTGGTTTTGGCCGTCTCCTGAGCAGAAAGAATAGGGGACAATCCTAATATCAGGATTATGATGAGGGTTATATTTTTTACGATAGTCTTAGAGGTGGGGTCGGGCATATCTATTTTAAATAATTATACATATGAAAAATCGCAAGGTCAAGAAAAAAAAGTTAAATGAGCGGTTCCATGGAAAGCGCAGGGTGGTCTACTTTCTGTAAATAAGCCATCAATTCTTCTGAGGTGGTGGCCTGACTTTCGTCAGCGATCTTTTCGAATAAATCCTGCTCTCCGAGTTCCTGGCAGCGTTTCTTTAATTTATCAAACAAAATTTCTTTAAGTTCCTTGGGCATCCAGACCAGGCGTTTTAAACCGCCTTCAGCAACAATAAATTTTTTACTGGCCAAATATAGCTTGCCTACTCCTAAAAAGCCCGGAGTCTGCACTCCGCCTCCCACTGAGCCGGCCAGAGTGGTAAAGCTCATCCCGCAGGGGGTCATACCGCTATAATCCCGATGCACAATCATCACTCCATTGGCTTCGGGTATTATGGCCAGGATACATTCAAAACATCCGCAGGATGACTGAGGTGAATCCATCAGCGAATACATACTGACCTTCTCGATGGTTTTGTTGGACTTGGCGTGCATAAAATCGTTGATGTTTTTCCACTGGCCTAATTTCTGGTTGAGAATATTTCCTTTTAATATGGGTTGATTAGGGCCGGTCGGAGTAATTTCATAAGAAGCCTTGGCATCAAGCCAGGAATAGGCTCCGCACAAGCCCAAACGCTCGGGACTAATAATACAGACGTGGTTAGGAGCGAATGACTGACATAACAAACAAGAATAGAAAGTATCCACGCTTTCATCAGTCATTCCGCTGATACGTTCATCGCGTTCATCGTAAGTCCTTTTGGCTTCGGTTAATAACCTTTCGACATCTTCGCTTCGGGTATGGATCTTAACCTGTACTTTATCAACAATAGCGCTGTATTCCTGATGCAACATCGCATGCAGAATAACACCGAAATGTCTTAGGCGGAACCCTTTATCGAAAGTATCTTTTGATATCCTTATCCAGTTCATATTCCTCTGGCCAATATGCATTATCCCCATAGCGTAGTTAATAAAACGGTGGATCTGGCGTTCCAGAATCGGCTCAAAATCTTTCTGCATCTTACGACCAGCCACCTCGACAATAATTGCAAGGGGTGAGAATTTTTTATCTTCCTCTAACTTGTCTATATCCGGACCAAGTAATTCAATTTTTCCATCTTCAACTTCAGTCGAATTTCTGGTAACTAAATATTCGAGTGCTTCGCTCGCCTTTCCGCCAAATTCGATGTAGAGTTGTTCCTTCCTTACGCGCTCGCCTTCAAAAGCTGCGGCGTAAGGAACGGGTATATCAATATTACTAACCTTGACCTTTACACCTCTGACTTCTATGCAGCGAGGCACAATTTTTTTATAATCCAATTCTTTAACCAGTGCTTCGTATACGGTAATACCTGAGGGTTTTATCTCGGGAATATCAGTATCAGCGATTATGGGAAAACCCATATTGATTGCGCCTGCGCCCGTAGCGTATTTCATATCATCGAGTTTGCCCAAAACTAAACCAAATGCGAATACGCGCTCTTTAGTATATAGAAGGCATTTTTGCGCTTGGCCAGCCTTGATTCCGCCGAATGTTAAAGCAGAACGTATTGCCCAATTTAAAGGGTATATCGCAGATATAGTATCGCGGCCATAGGGCACAATATAATTATCCCAGCCCATCTGCACGTCTTCCTCGGTCAACTGATCGATTATGGAGCGGCCGTTGACCGAGGAACCTACAAATACCAGGATATTTCTTTCTTGGAACTGCCGGACAATTTCTACGGCTATTTTATTATTTGGCGCTGCTCCTAAAATCGCCGCAAACCCTGGCATGCGTCCATCTACAAGTTGTATTCCTAAGGAACGCATAATCGTATCAGTAAAAAATCCATTACAATCTTTTTGCGGCTCCTTTTCATAAAGATAGCGCAGTGCAACAATAATCTCTTCGCAGAATAATGTGGCCATGCCGGCATTTAAGGCATCGCCTAAATAAGGGAGCCAAACTTTATCCGATGGAACCTTTGGCAATAAAGATTTTGCATGCTCTAAAATAGGCGATATATCTTTTAGTGTTTCAACTTTCGCACCTAAAAGGGCGTTGGCTATGGGCAAATAAAAGGCTGTCTCAGGAAATCCAATCTTCTGAATAGGGCCTTTCTCTTTAGTTGCCCTATCCAAAAAATCCGAAGCCTCCTTGAAAATAAGTTGAGCTCCCCGTATAACGGATTCAGCCACTACCTTAGACATAGATATTCTCCTTGACTTTAACAAAATCCATGATGTCTGGATAACCAAAATTTTCTTGCAGTAGTCTGTCTTTAAAGGGTGAAACATCTATTTTTTCTCTAATGATTCTTAAAAAAATACCGCTATTTTTAATATCGCCTATCAATATTGCTCCGATGAGAAAATTGTCTTTTAAGATTAATTTTTTATAAAGATTGACTTTTGCATCCAGAACCTTTAATTCTTCAAAAGAGCCGTTATCTGCCTTTACCTTATATACACCTAAGGATACTGCTGGAAGGCCAAAAAATTCTATAGAATTCATCCCTAACGAGCCTTCATAGCTTAAGTTGTCTCCATCCATATTTGCTCCGGCTATTCTGCCCTGCTCTACCGCAATTGGCCAGAGGGCATTTAGGGAAAATTCACCTGAAGTTATATCAAAACTTTCGCAGACATCTCCCGCAGTATAAATATTAGGGATATTGGTTTGCATTAAGTTACTGGCAATTATGCCTTCGTTAAACTTAATCTTGGTGTCCTTAATTAAATCTATGTTTGGCGATACTCCCTTACCTACAACTACCAGAGAGGAACCTAATACTTTTCCCGATTCAAGTTTCACGGCTTTTATATCGCCATTGCCAATAACTTCCATAACATCCTCGCCCAAAACTAACTCAATGCCATTTTCTTCTAATCTTTTCTGTATTAAACTGGCGGATTCAAAATCCAACATCTGTGATAAAACCTGTTTGGATTTAACAATAACCTTAACTTCTATATTTCTTTTCTTTAATCCGTATGCTGCCTTAAGTCCAATGAGGCCACCGCCTAAAATACAGGAATTTTTTACAACCGGCAATAGGGCCTCGATATCCTTGGCATCTTTTATAGTGCGGAATTTGAATACGCCGCTTTTTTTAATGCCTTTTATATCAGGAATTTTTGGGCTTGAGCCTGTTGCGATAAGCAGTGAATCGTACGTCATCTGACTTTTATCTTCGCAGATAACGCGATTTTTTTCAGGATCTATGCGAATAACCTTCTTATTTAGCGAAAGTTCTATGTTATTTTCTTTGTAAAAACTTTCTGGTCGGTATAAAATCTTCTCCTCTTTTGCTTCACCAGCCAAATAATAAGAAATAAGACAGCGACAATAAGAAGGGTAATCCTCGTCTGAAATAACCGTAATCTTGGATTCCTTATCTTTCTTACGCACTGCCTCAACCGCAGCAATGCCTGCTGCAGAGTTACCGATAATAACAAATTGTCTCATACTTAGCACATCTCCCAATCAACCATTATCTTGTCGCGGGACAGTCACCTTATCTTTTCCGGTTTGAGCCTTCGTCGGGGACAGTCCCTGGCTGCATCGCTATCTCTTCCTGCCAGATAATTGCGCCTGTAGGGCAGGCCTTAACGCAAGCAAGCTCATTCTTATCTTTACATTTATCACAGCGAATTGGAATCTTTGTCTTTATATTCGGCCTGACTGCAGCATAAGGGCAAGCCATCACGCACATCCAGCAGCCCACACAACGGCTATCATCATGAATGACCATGCCTTTTTCTTTATCATAAGTTAATGCCGCAGCCATACAGGCATCTACACACTTAGGGTCCTTACAATGTCGGCAGGAAATTGGATAATTCTTACCCCGACAGACAATTATTTTTTTCCTGGGCATTGACAAGGTCTTTTCTTTAAGGACCTTAAATAATTCTAGCGTAAGTGAGTGGGCAAGAGCGCAGGCAATCTCGCAGGATTTACACCCCAGACACTTGTCTACTTTATAATATAGCTGTTTCATATTAATACATGGCTGGTTTTAAATTCAATGCTTTGCGTTTCTTATCAATATGCTCTATCATAAGTTTAGCCATTTGTATTGGGTCATCGCAGAATTCAAATCTAGCGCCAATGACCGCTTCTAAATCTTTGGTTAAATAATTGTTAAGATTATCACTACCCAAAACAGCAAAAGGGCTTGCCCCAAATACAGTATAAATACCCGAAGCCACAAAATAGAATCCAATGGTAATTGCCTTTTCAGACATCCATTCCGGAGCGCATCCTGCGGCCGGTATGTCTGATAAATCCTGACCCAAGCCACCCTCCTCTATGATATGGGATGCAGCTGTTAATATACGTGAATTGTCCACACAAGAGCCTAAATGTAAAACCGGAGGTATACCCACTGCCTCGCATATCTCCTGCAATCCTTTTCCAGCGAAACTTTTGGCTGCCTCGGGAATAAGCAAGCCCTGCTTGGCGCAGGCAATTGCCGAGCATCCTGTTTGTAAGACCAAGATATCGTTTTTAATGAGCTCCTTCACTAAAGTAGTATGGAAATAATCGTGTGTCTGTTTAGGATTATTGCAACCTACCACCCCAGCTAAACCGCGCAAGCGTCCGGAAATAATCGCCTCATTTAAAGGTTTGTAGGTGGCCCGGTATCTTCCTCCTAATATCTGAAAAATAATTTCTTTGGTAAAGCCAGCTACCAAATCCATCTCCTCTTTAGGAATATTCACTCTTTCTTTGTCCCTATTGGCGAAATTTTCAATCCCGATTTTAATAATTTGTTTAGCTATCTCATAGGCGTTTTGGGGCTGGAATTCGATGTGAGTTACACCGGGAAAGTGCGCCTTAGGGCTTGTGGTGATAAGTTTAGTGTGAAAACAGCTGGCTATCTCTTGGAGTGCTGGCATAATGCACTGCACATCCACCATCATTACCTCTACCGCGCCAGTAACAATGGTTAATTCCTGCTGTAAAAAATTGCCGGCTACCGGTATTCCGTGACGCATCAACACTTCGTTAGCAGTACAACATATCCCGGCTAAATTTATTCCCTCTGCGCCTAAACTTTTAGCTAATTTTATCAATTCCGGGTCATTACTTGCCTTAACTGCCATCTCGGATAAAATAGGCTCATGGCCATGCACCACAATATTTACATAATTTTCCTTTAATACGCCTAAATTAACCTTGCCTCTTATAGGCTGGGGACCCCCCAAAATAATATCCTGCACATCCGTGGCAATCATCGAACCACCCCAACCGTCGGAGAGCGCGCAGCGAAATCCGCTATTAATAATATTTTTATAATCGTTATCTACGCCCATAGTGGTAGTATGCAATAATTCCACTATTTCTCTGTCTATACCGCGGGGGATAATATTTAGATTCTTCCAAATCTTTTGCCTTTTTTTAGGCGCTCTTTTAATAAAAGCAATCTCGCCTTCCTGATTACCAAATTCGCCGAGTAATCTTTTAGAAAGCTCTCTTGCAATCTCCTCTTTTGTTTTGTTAGTATCAATGCCAAATTCCTGGGCCAGAGTCTTAAGTTTATCAATATCCACAATTTCATAATCATGGGCTGCGCCTTGTGATAATAAAGACAGGGTATACGCAACGTCTCTGCCGTGGTCAGAATGCGCTGAAGCACCCACCGCAATCTTCCTAGCTAAGTTCCTGGCAGCAATAGTATCAGCATTGGCACCGCATACGCCTACTTGCGCGCCTTCGCCAAAGGGATCAATTCTACAGGGCCCCATATCACAAACTGTGCAGCATAGGCCCAATTGCCCAAAACCGCATTGCGGCTGTTGCAATTCTAATCTATCCCAGGCCGTTTTAATGTTTTCATCCTGGGCTTTTTTCAAAGCCTCTTGTGTAGCTATATCTATGGACCTCTGTTTAACATCCGACATTTCCTCTCCCTCCGTATGTTTATAAACCCGATGCATCCAAAACGCGGGGTACAACCTTATCCCAGCCTATGGGCATAATGTGAATACCCTGGCACATTGGTTTTAATTCTTTAATCAGCCGACTGGCAATCTCAACTGATTTAGCCACCTTATCCTGAGCAGTTTCCATCTCTTTAATCAAATTATCCGGCACAGATACTCCGGCAACATTTTTATTCATGTATCTAGCCATGCCAGCGGATTTTAACAAGACTATGCCAGCCATAATCGTGGTCTTTAGGTGTTTGGTTTTATTTAAAAAATTCTCAAAAATTTTAATATCATATACAGCCTGGGTCTGAAAAAACTCTGCTCCGGCTGTAATCTTTTTTTCCATCTTGATAATCTGCGGCTCTAACGGATCAGCTCCTGGATTAACTACCGCACCTGTGCAAAATTTCGGAGGAGCGCCTTCTAACTTATTACCTTTCATGTCAAAACCTTCCTCTAATTTATGCACCACTTCTAAAAGTTGCACTGAATCTAAATCGAACACTGGCTTTGCCTCAGGATGATCACCCATTGTAGTGTAGTCACCGGTTAAAATAAGCAAATTTTCTATTCTTAAGGATGCAGCGGATAAAATATCAGATTGTAAAGCCAGGCGGTTGCGGTCGCGGCAGGTAACCTGGAATATCGGCTCAAATCCCGCCTGCTTAAGCAGACTGCATACTGCCAAAGAACCCAAGCGCATTACTGAACTCTGTAAATCCGTAACATTAATTGCGTCAACTCTGCCTCGGATAAGCTCAGCATCTTCTAAAATTTGTTTGGTCTCAATGCCCTTGGGCGGCCCGATTTCCGAGGTCACCAAAAACTTCCCTGATTGTACTTTTTCTTTAAATGTCATATTACTCCTTAATTTTAGGTTTTGCTTCCGGCCGCTGAAAATTTTCGCCGTGCGCTACGGCTTACTTCGTCGCTTCGGGTAACCTGTATCGGATTAGCGTCCTACGCTCCTCGTAAATCCTTGCGCACTCCTTGCTTAAAACTATGTGCCGAAAATTTTCTAATGCAGCCTCCAGCAAAAACCTAAAATTTAATTAATCTAAACTATTTACTAAAAACTAATATTACTAAATTCTATTCTTTAGTTTTCTTATAACCTAATGGAATATTTATTTTAGCATCGATTTCAAATTGATTAACTGGTTCTAAAAAATCTTGAATTAGAAAGTCAGACTTGCCATATGCCCAAAGAAACAATTCTGTACCTAGAGATGAGGGTTGAAAAATAAGCCCACTTTCTGTTGCCTTATTAAACCTTTTTTCTATATCTTCTTTAGGCCCCATGCTAAAATATTCTCCAATAAGACATTCTTTTGCTAAACCTACCATTATATGTGTCATAAGAACACCTATATTCTCTTTTTTATCAAATTCCATCGCTGTTTTATATACACTTAATGGAACATAGGTCTCCATTTTATTTCTGCCTTCAGTTATCCCAATATTTATACCAGAACCATCAAATAACTTCTTTACAATATGGTAAAAAATATAGTGAGTTCTTATTTGATAAGTAGACAGCCTGCTTATCAATGCAATTAATGCTGCTCCTCTGTCATCTCTAGAAACGCCACTCCGTGAAGAAGCAAGGACACCTCCAAAATATTCTGCAGATAAAAAATCATCACAAAATGAGCCTTCATCTAAAATTCCCTTTAAAACTTTTGGCGGCACCGCGCCTTGAGTCTCTATTTTGTTTCCGAGCTTATTTACAGCAATAGAAAATATATTTTTTAAATTATTTGTCCTTTTTTTTGCTAATGATTTAATCCCTTCACCAATATAATCAGCCGTTGGTCCAAGTAATTTTTCAATAAGTTTTGCTGATCCAAATAAAGCCAATCCTGTACCTATATCCATATATAAATCTCCCTTGAGAAACCTATAAAACTGAATCTAGCGGTTTGCGAGCGAATGGAGGTTTTAGCCATTAATAAATTTTGCTGAGGGGTTTGGGAGCGCACATAAGAAAATTTTTGGCACTTCGCCTTACGGCTTGGTCGGCAAGGGGTTACGACGAGCGGAGAACGCTAATCCGATACAGGCTACTCGGAGCGAGGAAGTAAACCTTAAGCCGATCAGGCAAAAATTTTCAGTGCGCGAGCAAATCCCGCAGCAAAATACCTGAGCGAGAAAACCGAGAGGTTCATTATAAAGAACAATGAGTTAATATATTTTAAGGGAACAGCCTCCCGATTGGCTCAAAGAGCGGCTCCCGATTGGCTCAAAGGGTGTCCCTTTGTAGATTGGCTGCCTCAACCAGGTTGCGCATAAGCATAGTTACGGTAAGCGGGCCGACGCCGCCGGGAACAGGCGTTATATAGGAAGCCTTCTGCGAGGCACCTTCAAATTCCACATCCCCGACAATCTTATCTCCGACCCTATTTATACCTACATCAATTACTATTGCGCCTTCCTTTATCCATTCGCCTTTAATAAGACCGGCTTTACCTACTGCCACAATCAAAATTTCTGCTTTTTTTACGTGCTCTTCTAATTTTCCGGCTTTAGAAGTACCGATGTGGCAGACTGTCACCGTAGCAAATTTCTCCAGTAATAAAAGGCTTAAAGGTTTACCTACTATCTCGCTGTGGCCCACTATCACGGTTTCTTTTCCGTACAAATCAATACCTGTAGCATTGATAAGTTCCATAACCGCGCTAGCGGTACAGGGAATAAGCTTTGCTTTACCAAATAATATCTTACCTATATTTTCAGGATGCATACCTTCGATATCTTTTTGCGGCAAGATAAATTGGCTTATTTTTTTATAATCTATTTGAGCTGGTAAAGGCATCTGAATAATTATGCCGTTTACGGATTTATCGCTATTTAATTTTTGAATAAATTCAATAAGCTGATTCTCGGTTGTACTCTGACCTAATTTATGGAATTGATATTCGATGCCTAATTCCTGAGCATTCCTGGATTGAGATTTAACATAACTTTCAGCTCCGGCATTATCTCCTACCATAACACTTGCCAAAACCGGCTTGTTGCTTAAATTCTTGACTTTTTGTTTTATCTCTTCCTTGATTCGCTCGGCGATAGGCTTACCTTCCAATAATTTCATTTACTTTTCCCTCAACTTTCAACCTTAAATTTTTAATCAGTTTTTCTTTTTTGGCTAACTCTTTTCTTAATTTCCTAGACAGTTCTTTATTGCCTAAACATTTTAGATTTATTTCAACATTAAAACCGGCAGCGCAAAATCCTGCTTCAAAGAAAACCGCAGCTACACCTACATCGCTGATTAGATTTACATTTCCCTTCTTTACCAGGCCCGGGCATAATTTCATCCCGTCAAAACATAGGCGCACTACTTCCAGCGGAATACCTAGGGCCTTTTTTATATTTTTGCTCCTATAAGCAGCAATATCTAAATCTACCAAATCTAAAAATTTCATTCTTAATTCTTCGGATTTCTTTAAAGTGGTCTTTAATTCTTTTGCGTATCTAGCATATCGAGCCTTGCCAATAGTAAAATTAAGCACCATGCTTAATAAAGATGCACCCAGGCAACCAGCTAATGCCGCAGCCGAGCCTCCGCCAGGAGCGGCTAACTTAGCTGCCAAATCATCCAGATATTTTTTAAGGGATTTATTGCAATACATGTTACGATAACCCGATTATATTTCCTTTCTTATCCAGATCAATATTTTCACCTACGGGATGACTGGGTAATCCCGGCATGGTCTGCATTGTGCCGCAGAGGGGATATAAAAATCCTGCACCTAAAGATGCGCGGATATCCCTTATCGGTAAGATAAAATCTTTGGGCCTTCCTTTAAGACTAGGGTCATGGGATAAAGAAAGATGCGTCTTAGCCATACATATAGGTAAATTATCCCAACCGCGTTCAGTGAATAATTTGATTTTACTTTGAGCCAAATCCGAATATTCCACGTCCTTTGCGCCATATATCTTAGTGGCAATAGTCTTGATCTTTTCTTTTATTGATATATTTAAAGGATAAAGAAAATTAAACTTTTTCGGTTGGGATGCTAGTTTAAGTACGCTCTTACCTAAATCCAGGCCACCTTTTGAGCCTTCTTTCCAGACTCTACTTTCCTGACAATCATCCGCCCCCAATTCAACCGCCTTATTTTTTAAGAAATCTATTTCTTTATCCGTATCTGTATCGAATCTATTAATGGCCACAACTACAGGTATACCAAAAAGCTTAATGTTCTCTATCTGTTTTTCCAGGTTGCACAAACCTTTTTCTAATGCCGGTATATCCTCTTTGGTTAAACACTCATCCAAGGGCTTACCTGGTACGACTTTACATATACCGCTATGCGTCTTTAAAGCGCGTATCGAACAAACCAAGACCGCTGCATCAGGTTTAAGGCCGCTAAGTCTGCATTTTATATCCAGGAATTTCTCAGCACCCAAATCCGCACCAAATCCGGCTTCCGTAACCACACACTCGGAAAAAGCCAAAGCAATCTTATCCTGGATAATAGAACTATTCCCGTGAGCGATATTACCGAATGGCCCGGTATGAACAAAGCAAGGCGTATTTTCTATGGTTTGGATTAGATTCGGTTTTATCGCGTCTTTTAAAAGAACGCTCATGCTGCCGGCAACCTTTAAATCTTCAGGGGTTACTACTTTGCTGTCCAAGGTCTCAGCCAAAACAATCCGGCCGATGCGTTGGCGTAAATCTTTTAGGTCATTACTCAATGCCAATATCGCCATTATCTCGGAAGCAACAGTGATGTCAAATCCGCTGTCTCTGGGAAGTCCGTCTTCCTTTGCACCCAAACCAATCCTTACATTTCTTAAAAACCTGTCACTTACATCAACTACCCTGCGCCAGTATATTTTATCCGGGTTAATATTAAGCCGGTTTCCTTTAAATATGGAATTATCTAAAAACGCTGCAGCCAGATTATGCGCAAGACCCACAGCATGCACGTCACCGGTAAAATGCAGGTTAAAATCCTCCATGGGTAAAACCTGAGAGTATCCGCCTCCTGCAGCCCCGCCCTTTATACCAAAAACAGGCCCTAAGGAAGGTTGCCTTATACAAACAGATGTTAACTTGCCTAGTTTATTTAAAGCCATGGAAAGACCGATTGTAGTTACTGTCTTTCCTTCACCTAAAGGCGTAGGAGTGATAGCAGAAACTAAAATATATTTGCCGCTGGGTTTATTTTTAATTTCCTCCAAAATTTTTAAATCTAACTTGGCAATATATTTGCCGTAAGGGATAAGATACTTTTTATTTATTTTTAGTTTGGCAGCTATTTTTCCTATGGGTTCTTTTTTAGCTTTTTGAGCGATCTTAAAATCCGGGAGCATATTTTTAATAGGTAAATTTGGAATCTAATTCAAAGGCATCTGTAATTAAATCTATTTTGGGCAAATCCCCTTGGTATGTTACCGAAACTACGTCAAACCTTGCCTTTTTATCTAAAAGTTTATTTTCTTTTAAGAATTTAAGCGCTGTTTTTGCGATTTGTCTTTGTTTAAAATTTGAGAGCGCCTCTTGGGGAAGACCGAATTTATCCGAGGAACGCGTTTTTACCTCTACAAAGCAAACAGTATCTCTATCGCAGGCCACGATATCTATTTCACCCAACCTTGACTTATAGTTCCTGGCCAGAATCTTATAGCCTTTTGATTTTAAAAACCTAAGGCTGGCTTCTTCACCCAAGCTACCTAAGTATAAATTTGATTTAGACACGGCAAAAAGTTATTCTATGGATTAGGGATGGGCCAAATTTTTTAAGTGCTAACCTGTGCATCTTTGTGCCATAGCCTTTGTGACTTAAGAATCCGTATTGCGGATACGCCTTATGATACACCGACATCATCCTATCCCTGACAACCTTAGCTAATATGGAAGCACAGGCAATACTTTTGGACTTAGAATCCCCTTTTATGATGCTGCTGAAAGGATAATCTATATTAAGCCTGATATTCCCATCTATAAGAATATGAACCTTGGAATTACGGCGATGCTTTAATTTATCAATGATTTCGGTAACGGCCTGCTCCATAGCCAGGCGTGTGGCCACGGCAATATTCAGACGGTCGATTACCTTTTCGTTTATTATTCCTATGCCGAACACAGATTTATTGATAATTTCCGGGAATGCCTTTTCTCGTTGAATAGGGGTTAACCTTTTAGAATCGTCGATGCGATTTTGAAAAGAATGATTTCTAAGGCTCACCGCAGCTGCTACCACCGGACCTGCCAAAGAACCGCGTCCCACCTCATCTACGCCGATAATCAGATTACAGCCTCTTTTTTTTAACTTCCTTTCATAATAGAGCACGTGTCTTTAAGTTGATTTTGGTTCTTGTTTTTCCTGAGCCTCAATTTTGGTTGCGCGCTTACCGACCTTAGCTCGAAGATAATAAAGTTTTGCCCTTTTGACTTTACCCGAGCGCACAACCTCAATGCGTTCAATAGCCGGTGAGTGCAGGGGAAAGACACGTTCAATGCCTTCTCCATAAGAAACTTTCCTGACCGTAAAGTTTTCATTGATGCCCCGTCCGCCTTTGGCAATAACCACGCCCTCAAAGGGGTGCAGCCGTACCTTATCTTGGTCTTCATAAATCTTGGTCAGGACTCTCACTGTATCACCGACGTTAAATTTGGGGGTTTCTTTTTTCACAAATTGAGACTCAACGAGTTGCATCTTATCCATTTATTATTTCTCCTTCCTAAGAAGATCCGGCCTTCTCTGTTTTGTTTTCTTTAAGGCTTGTTTTTTTTCCCAGGACTCTATTTTACTATGGTCGCCGGATAAAAGTATGGCCGGGACTTTCAGGCCGCGGAAATTCGAGGGCCTGGTATACTGGGAATATTCTAATAGATTACCCTCAAATGATTCAAAATTCAAGGAATTTTTATCGCCCAATACCTCGGGTATGAGCCGCACTACGCAATCAAGCAAAACCATTGCCGGTAATTCTCCGCCGGTTAATATATAATCACCTATGGAAATTTCTTCATCCACGATATTTTCCCTGACCCGCTCATCCACACCCTCGTAATGTCCGCAAATCAAAATCAAATGTTTATAGCCAGCTAATTTCTTGGCAAGAACCTGGTTTAGCTTTTTGCCTTGGGGGCTGAGCAGGATAACCCGGCTCTTTGACTTGGCTATCTTTGGGTTCTTTTCTTTGATGGCTTCAACTGCCCGAAAGATAGGCTCCGGGCTCATCACCATACCCGAGCCACCACCAAAAGGACGGTCATCAACCTTGCGGTGTTTATCCAGAGTGTAATCCCTCAAATTGTGAACTTTAATCTGGACCTTGCCTTTAGTCTGTGCCCGTTTAAGTATCGACGTATTTAAAATCTGAGCAAACATCTCAGGGAATATGGTAATGATATCGATACGCATATTAATCGTTAGTATAAGGTCGAGGCTGAAGCTTAGGTTAAGGTTTAGTTTTTCTCAACCTTAACCTCGACCTTGGCCTTCTACATAACTTCTTAGAAACTCTTTTTTGAACTCCGTGTATCTGTCGTTTTTAATGGCCTCTCTTATATCGCGCATAAGCCCCAGGTAAAAATTTACATTGTGTAGCGAAACTAAACGTAGACCTAGAATCTCGTCGCTGTTGAATAGATGGCGTAGATACGCGCGGCTAAAATTTTTACAGGTGTAACAGGGGCATTTTTTATCCAAAGGCCCGAAATCATCGGAATAGGGAGAATTCCTAATGGTTAACTTGCCTTCGCTGGTAAAAGCAGTTCCGTTTCTACCGTAACGCGTGGGTACCACGCAATCAAACATATCCATGCCTAAACCAACCGCCTCGATTATATCTTCGGGCAATCCTACGCCCATAACATAACGGGGTTTATCTTTCGGAAGGATACCGGCGGTAAAACCCACGATATCATTACTTAGGTTTTTGGGCTCACCTACGGAAACCCCGCCTATCGCATAGCCTGCAAAATCAAGATCCGTAATTTCTTTAGCGCATTCTTGGCGCAAATCTTCATAGGTTGCGCCCTGCACAATCCCAAAGAGAAACTGATGGTCTTGAGGTTTTTCTCCCCGGATTTGGCTTAAAGCAGATTTGGAACGCCTGGCCCAGTTAACTGTCCTTTCCATGGCCAAGCGCGCATGATCCTTAGCGCAAGGATAATGCACGCATTCATCCAAAGGCATCATAATATCGCTACCTAGATCAGCCTGAATATTAATGATATCCTCGGGAGATAAAAGATGCTTCATTCCATCGATATGCGATTGAAATTCCACCCCCTCATCGCTTACCTTCCTTAAAAGCGCAAGGCTGAATATCTGATATCCTCCGCTATCAGTAAGTATGGGCCTTTGCCAGGAAATAAATTTATGCAGGCCTGCGGCATTTTTAATTACCTCCGTGCCCGGACGTAAAAAAAGATGGTAGGCATTGGAAAGTATGATCTGGGCACCGGCCTCTTCCAATTCTTGCGGAGAGAGAGTTTTTACTGTGCCTTGAGTACCAACAGGCATAAAACAGGGAGTATCGACTTGGCCGCAAGCAGTGATTAATTTACCCAGGCGGGCTTTGGTCTTTTTATCCTGATGAATCAATTTAAACATGGTTGTCAGCAAGTTAAATAATCAACATGGCATCGCCGTAACTATAAAATCTATATTTTTTATCGATGGCTTCCTGATAAGCGCGTTTTAGCAGTTTTTCTCCGGTAAAAGCGCAAGCCAGCATGAATAAGGTGGTCTCCGGCAGGTGAAAATTAGTCAAAAGGCAGTCTGTCATCTTAAATTCATATCCCGGATAAATAAACAAATCCGTATAACCTTCCTGTCTACCCAGAGTATAAGTTTCCAATGCCCGCAGGCTGGTTGTACCCACTGCAATAACCCGCTTGCCCTTTGCCTGACTATTGTTGATGAGTTTTAGCGAGGCTGGCGGAATCTTAAAATACTCCGGTTCCATTTTATGTTTGGTTATATCATCAACTTTAACCGGCTTAAATGTGGAATAACTGATATGCAAGGTAATATAAGCAATATTTGTGCCATAAGATTTTATATTGGCAAGGAGCTTGCGGCTAAAATGTAAGCCTGCGGTGGGTGAAGCGATAGAGCCGTCTTTTTGGGCATAAACAGTCTGATAATCAAGGTTGTCTTGTTCCTGGACTTTACGCTTTATATATGGCGGAAGTGGCATTACCCCATGACGGTATATTTCATTTATACTTTTGGCAAAAAATTTTATTTCGTTTTTAGAGGTTAGTTCTGCGTAAATTTTTCCGTTATTAAAAATTATCTTCTCTCCTAATTTTAGCCGCTGCGGCTTAATCAGGGCTCGGAAAGTCATCTCCTCTTTCTTAGCCAAAATCAAAACTTCAACCTTACCCCCGCTTATCCGGCAGCCAAGCAGGCGAGCTGGCAAAACTTTTGTGTCGTTTAAAACCAATAGGTCATCAGGCCGCAGATAATCTTTAATATTCTTAAAAACCGAGTGTTCGATTGCGCCATCCTTACGCCTGACTACCAAAAGCCTGGCTGCAGTGCGGTCTTTAAGTGAATACTGGGCGATTAATTCCTTGGGTAAATTATAATCAAAATCAGATAGATGCAACACCGGTATTGGGATAATAATATTTAAGGATGTCTTTATAGGTATATCCTTGCTTGGCCATAAAATAAGCTCCCCACTGGCAAAGCCCTACGCCATGACCCCAGCCCAGGCCTTCAAATACCGCATCAGCTTCAGCTATAGTTACCTGGAAATTTGTGCTGCGGATAAAATTCGGCCCGATGATATTGCGAAAGTCCTTGGCGGAAATTTTGATATTTTTTTCATCGGAAACTATGCTCAGGTCAGTAATGCGTCCGGATTTATCTTTACCTAATATCCGGATATTCCGGATAGCATTTATATTATAACCTGCGCCGGTTAAATTTTTTTCAATTTCATTAAGGGATAGCGTATTATGCCACCTGAAGTGCGGCGACTCTTTACAAAAAACACAAATCACTCCTTTTAGCGGTACGATGTCGATATTCCAGAGTAAAGATGCATCTTCAGTATGCCCTCCGCAAGTAGCATGAAAATAAGCCGGGATGATTTTATCATTGTAGGCAAGCACCTGAGCCCTGGTATCATCAACTGCCGCGTTAGTCCGGTAACGCTCTGAGGTTTTGCCGCCATAGACCTGGGAGTATATGTCTGAAGTCAGATCATAATCCTTGAGTTTATTCTCCTGCATTTGGTAAACCGCATAGGTGCGGCTTACCACTGCCTGGGCCTTGAGTGCCTCTTGCGGCCAATAATGCGAAGATTCATGATATAAAATACCCTTGACATAATCTTCCAAATCAAGTCTATTTATAACTAATAAAGAGCCGTTGGCTTTCTTTATCAGGTTAATATCACCGTTAAAGAGACGGCCGTTTATTACGATTGGTTTTAGATTCTCGGCTTTTATCAAAAGTCGCAAGGTTCTAAGACTCTTATCCGCCATCAATATTCCGCCTTTATATGTGGTTACCGTGGTCTTTAAATTCTTTCCCCGATACAATACCGCATTGGTGTCTCCATCAAGTACTTCGCAAAATCCGCTTATCTTAAGACTTAAGGAGACGGCATCCTGTAGAATAGCCACACGGATATAATGCGCTGACTGTGCATGGCAATTGATAACCGATAACACCTGACAGATTATTAAAATAGCAAACAATATAAATATATTTTTGGATTGGTTTTTCATCGGCGAGACAATAGCCAAAATATTATAGAAATGATGGTACTAAGTAATACGGAAGTCGCTAAAGGAAAATAAAAAGTAAAATTCTTTTTCTGGATGTATATATCTCCTGGAAGTTTGCCCAATAAGGGTATTTTATTCATAAAGGTTAAAAAAATCCCTGCTGCTATCAAAATAATACCGAAGATAATCAGTGTTTTGCCGATTCCCTGCATTGTTCAAGTTCCCCATAAATACAACCGCAGTATTTCTGGCAATATATGCCTTTAGCCTTTGCTTCATCGTGCGCTTTTTTAAAACCTTGCCTAAAATCTTCATAATAAAAATTTAATCCTTCTTCTTTGGCAATATCTTCACCAATTTTTTTAAGCAATTCTTGATCCTGATATGGGCTAACTAATAAAGTAGTAGAAAAATAATTGTATCCTTTTTCTTTTGCTGCTTGGGCCGTCTTTTTAAGCCGCAAAGACCAGCAGATCGCACATCTTCCGGGATTCGTTTCCTTTAGATTTATCGCACGGAAGAACTCCGCAGGGTCATATTCAGGGTAAATAACTTCGCAGTTTGCCGATTTCATAAAATCCTCCACTGCCTGCTTTCTATTTTTGTATTCGCTAAAAGGATGGATATTGGGATTGTAAAAAAATCCGCTTACCTCGAATCCTTTTTCTTCTAATCTCTGCAATGGATAAATCAAACACGGCGCACAGCAAGTATGTAATAGTAGTTTCATAATTTTTATTAATTATTATTGGGCTAATGGGGACAGCCTTCCCTGCCTGCCGGCAGGCAGGCGATTGATTGAAAGAGCGGCTCCCCTGCCTGCCCTGCCCGTCCGGCAGGCGGGCGGCAGGCAGGCGAACAATTTCAAGGGTGTCCCTAAAAGAGTTCTTTTTGTTTTTCTTTGGGTTTAACGCCGAAGTGTTCGTAGGTAAGTTTCGTAGCAATCCTTCCCCGCGAAGTCCGCTTAAGATATCCGGCTTTTAACAAATACGGCTCAATAGTATCGACTATAGTATCTATTTCTTCATTAAGGCTGGCAGCCAAAGAATTGGCGCCCACCGGACCGCCGCCAAAAGATTCAAGTATTGTTTTAAGCACCTTGCGGTCTATCTCATCAAGGCCTGCCTTATCAATACCTAAATCATCCAGAATTCGGCCGGCAATATCCTGATTGACCTTATTTATTTTGGATACCTGCGCGTAATCACGGATGCGCCGCAGCAGGCGGTTGGCTATTCGCGGCGTGCCTCTTGCCCTGGTAGCAATCTCTTTGGCAGCAGTATCATCAATATCTATACCCAATAACTTGGCTGAATGCCTTATGATTAAGCTCAAGTCTTCAATACGATAAAAATCCAGATGGTAAAATATGCCGAAGCGGCTGCGCAGCGGCGCAGATAACAGGCCCGAACGGGTAGTTGCTCCGACAAGGGTAAAGGGTTTAAGATTAAATTTGATGGTCTTGGCATACGGGCCTTTATCGATGATAAAATCAATCTGAAAGCTCTCCATAGCCGGATAAAGAAACTCTTCCACCACTTTAGAAAGACGGTGGATCTCATCAATAAAAAGTATGTCGCCTTTTTCCAGATTAGTGAGTATGCCGATTAAGTCACCGGCCTTGGTTATAGCCGGTCCTGAGGTAGCAGTAATCTTAGTACTCATCTCATGGGCAAGGATGTGGGAAAGCGAAGTCTTGCCTAAGCCAGCAGGGCCAGAAAGTAAGACGTGTTCCAGCGGTTCTTTTCTCTGTTTAGCCGCGGTAAGGCATATCTTCAAATTACCAACAATATCCTTTTGGCCGATGAACTCCGTAAGCTTTTTCGGTCTTAAAGATATATTTAAAACAACATCCTCTTCGGTTTCCGGTTCCTGGGTAAAAAAGCGGCTCTGTAGCAAAACCTCCCGTTTAGAAGCCAGCGAAGAATCTCCGGTAACAAAATTTTCTGCTCGCGCAGGATTATTGGGTCTTGGCCTTATTTCTCTTTTCATAGGGTATGATGTTATTTGTATTACGGCTGATTTCTATTTCCTGAAATTGCTCATTCTGAAAGGCCACAATCTCTTTCATCCTGATAAGTTCCAATATCGCCAGAAAATTCACTATTATTTCTATTTTGTTTTTAGCTTGAGCGAACAGCTCGGATATGCGTAAAGATGGCCGAACTAATAAAATATGCAGAATCTGATGAATCTTCTCCTCAACCGTAAATTCGTCTTTGATTACTTCAAAAAATACCTCTTTGGGCACATTTTCCAGGGCTTTAGAAAAAGCGTTGAGCAAATCGAATATGCTAGCCTCAAAATAAGTTTCTGTTTCAAGACCGGGCTCAACGATGTTTTCTATCTTTGGCCTTTTAAATACCTCCTGCTGAGTTGTCTCCCTCTGTCTTAGGTTTTCGGCTATTTCTTTAAACTTTTCATACTCCAACAAACGCTTAACCAGCTCTGCGCGGGGATCCTGTTCTTCCTCGACTTCTTGACTGGGTTCTGCCGGAAGCAGCATCTTGGATTTAATCTGCATCAGGGTTGCTGCCATTACCAGAAATTCTCCGGCTATATTTAAATCCAGGAGTTTCATTAGCTCAAGGTAAACCATATACTGCTGGGTCACTTCTGCTATCGGTATATCATAAATATTCAGGTGGTCTTTTTTTACCAGATATAATAAAAGATCCAGAGGTCCTTCGAATATATCTAATTTTATTTTATAATTCATGTATTTATCTTCATGGAGCGCTTGACTTCCTCAAGCGTAGCTGAGGCAACCTTAGAAGCTCTTATACGCCCCTGCTCTAATATCTTTCTGATTTTTGGCTTATCCTTGGCGAATTCCTGGCGTTTTTTGTAAAAGGGTTTTAATTTCTCGATTAGTTTTTCCGCCAGTATCCTCTTACACTCGGTGCAACCTACTTTTGAGCTCCGGCACCAATCATCCACTTGAGACTTCATCTCCGGCACAAATGTTGCATAGTAGGCATGAACATTGCAGGTTTCAGGATGGCCGGGGTCACTGAGTTTAATCCGTTTGGGGTCAGTAAACATACCTGAGATTTTCTTTTTAACCGTATCTTCGGAATCCGCAAGGTCAATCGTATTGTCATAAGTTTTACTCATCTTCCTGCCATCCAAACCTAAAAGCCGCGGATTTTGAGTCAATAGCGCATCCGGTTCAGGAAAAATTTCACGTTTATAAAGCCCATTAAACCTGCGTCCGATTTCACGGGTAAGTTCCAAATGCGGCAATTGGTCTTCTCCTACCGGAACCTTATTGGCTTTATAAAGCAGTATATCTGCTGCCTGTAATACTGGATACCCTAAGAAACCATAGGTGTTTAAGTTGCGGGTTTTAATTTCACGTAGTTGCTCTTTATAGGTAGGGCATCTCTCCAACCACCCCAGAGGAACAATACAGGAAAATATCATGTATAAATCCAGGTGTTCGGAAACTTCGGATTGTAGAAAAAGGGTGGATTTTTTAGGGTCGATGCCGGCGCTTAACCAATCAATAACATTGTCAATGGCATATCCGGATAGTTTATCAGGGCTTTCATATTCGCTCATCAACGCATGCCAGTCAGCAACCATAAAAAAACACTCGTATTCTTCCTGTAATTTCATCCAGTTATCCAGCGCACCTACCAGATGCCCCAGGTGGAGTCTTCCAGTGGGCCGCATTCCGCTTAATATACGTTTTTTCATAGTGTCCTGGCGATCTTTTCTATCTCGTAAGCCTCGATAGTATCGGCCTCCATTAAATTATCGAACCCGCCTAAACTTATGCCGCATTCAAAACCCTCGGCAACTTCTTTGACATCGTCTTTAAAACGCTTCAGAGAAGAAATGCGGCCTTCAAAAACCACTTCTCCATTTCTGACCAAATTAACCAAAGCCTGACGGGTAATTTTACCTTTACTCACCAGGCAGCCGGCAATTGTGCCGGAGCGGGAAAGCTTAAAAACTTTTCGGACTTCAGCTTTTCCTAAGAAAACTTTTTTTAGTCTTGGCTCAAGCATGCCTTCCAGCGCAGCCTTTATATCATTAGCTAATTCATAAATGACGTTATAGGTTCTTACATCTATGCCTTCTTTGGCAATCAGTTCTCTGGCGCGTTCATCTGCCTCGACGTGAAAACCGAGTATAAGCGCGTTTGAGGCAGCAGCCAGCACCACGTCGGATGAATTTATGGCACCCACCCCCTCATGAATGATAGTCAGATTAATCTCCTGGGTATTAATCTTAGCCAGGGTATCCTTTATCGCTCCCAGGGAACCCTGCACATCGGATTTAATGATAATTTTTAATTCCTTGATTTTACCTTCCTTTATCTGTGTATACAGTTCTTCCAGGCTAATTCTCTTTACTGTTTTTACCTGTTGCAACTTTTCTTTCTCCTGGCGTTTAAGCACCAATTCCTTGGCGGTTTTTTCATTTTCGATAGCGAAAAATTGCTCACCGGCTAGCGGTACGCCACTTAAACCTAAAACTTCAACTGGAAAAGAAGGCGAGGCTTCGGTTACAGCTACACCCCGGTCATTAAACATCGCTCTTATCTTACCGTAATAGTTGCCCACGATCACATTATCGTTAAGGTGCAAGGTTCCGTTTTGAACCAGGAGAGTTGCTATCGGACCTCTACCTTGGCTCATCTTTGCTTCCAGCACCACGCCTTTTGCCAGCTTTTTGGGATTGGCTTTTAACTCCAGCATCTGGGCTTCCAGCAGTATCATATCCAGCAATTCATCGATACCTTGACATGTCTTGGCAGATACACCAACGGTGATGGTCTTACCGCCCCAGTCTTCAGCCAGAAGATTAAGTTCGCCGAGTTTCTTTTTTACCCGGTCAATGTCTGCCTGAGATTTATCAATTTTATTGATTGCCACAATTATAGGTACTTCTGCTGCCCGGGCATGGTCTATTGCCTCCTGGGTCTGGGGCATAACTCCGTCATCCGCAGCTACCACCAGTACGACTATATCGGTAACGCTTGCCCCTCTGGCACGCATAGCGGTAAAAGCTTCATGACCAGGGGTATCCAAAAAGGTAATCTCGCCGTTAGGTAAAACAACCCTATAGGCGCCGATGTGCTGGGTAATACCGCCATGCTCTGACTCGGCAACCTTGGTTTTGCGGATAGCATCCAAAAGCGAAGTCTTACCGTGATCCACATGGCCCATAAATGTAACTATAGGAAAGCGCGGTTTTAAAGATTCCGGTAAATCTGACTGGGTATGTATACTTAAAGCCAGTTCTTCCTCTTCAGGAGCCTTGGTGATTTTAAAACCGAATTTGGCGCAGACATCAACGACCATTTGTTCTTCTAAAACCTGATTTAAAGTAGCCATTACCCGCATTTCCATTAAAGTTTTGATTAACACCGATGGTTTCTGCTGTATTTTTATGGCCAGGTCCTTTACAGTTATGGGAAGTTTTAATTCGATTTCTTTTAATTCGGCTTTAACCGGCGCAGGAGCAAACTTGACTTCCGGAATCTGTTTTTTAATTTCCTTAACTGGTTTTATAGCCTCTTTTATTTCTGGTTTGGCAATTACTTTTTCCGGCTTAATCTCGGGTTTGGGTGGAATCGTAACTGCGGGTTTGGCTGTTTCTTTTGGGATTGGCTTCTCAACAGCAATAACCTGGGGTGGGGTAGAAGAAACTGACTTCAGTTTCTTGAGCGCAGGTTTAGGCAAGACTTGGGCTAACTTTGCCGGCTTAGAAACCTTATGCTCTTTAGCAATAGTTTTTTTGACTGTAGGTTTTTTTATAGCGGGCTTGGCTTTGGCTGGTTTGCGCAGAAGCCTAGATGCTTTAGGCTCTCCCTTAACCTTAGTCTCTTTCTTTATTTTTTTATTAGTTGCGATTTTTTCTTTCTTGGTCTTTGGCATATGATTTTATTTACTTTAAAAGTTGCTGGGCCTCCTGAATCAGTTTCTGGGCTTTTTTCTGACCGATACCCTTAATCTTGGTTAATTCCGCTATATCTACTTCTGCGATAGCGGCTACGCTCTTAAAACCGTTCTCCTTAAGCAGGGCTAAAGTTTTTTCACCTACTCCGGAAAGCTCTTCCAGCGAAACTGCCTTTTTCTTTTCCTCTTTTTCCTTTTTTACTCTCTTGGGTTTTTTCTGGACCTTCTCTTTTACCGGCTTTTTCTCCACCTTTTCTTCTACTTCTATCTTTTCTTCTTTTTTCTCTTGAGCCGCGGCTAAGGCAGCTGTGGATTTAGTGCGTATATCCAATTCCCAGCCAATGAGTTTAGAGGCAAGCCGCACGTTCTGTCCGTGTTTACCGATGGACAGGGAAAGCTGGTCATCGTCAACAATAACCTCGGCCTTTAGTTTTTCTCTATCTAATTTTATTTCCGCGATTTTAGCCGGAGAAAGCGCGGCTTTCATATATTCCCGGATATCATCGTGGTAGCGCACAATATCAATCTTTTCGCCATGCAGCTCAGTGACGATGTTTCTTACGCGGTTACCGCGCATGCCAACGCAGGCTCCCACCGAATCTACCTTGTCATTTTTGGACCAGACGGCAATTTTGGTGCGTTCTCCGGGTTGACGCGCAATAGACTTTATCTCAACAATACCTTCGTAAATCTCAGGTACCTCTAATTCAAAAAGTTTTTTCACCAGATTCGGATGCGCCCGCGATAAAATAATCTGGGGGCCTTTGGTTTCTTTTCTCACCTCGACAACATAGGCGCGTATACGCTGACCTTGCCTGACCTCTTCAGCGGGTGATTGTTCGCGTTTGGGAAGAATGCCTTCGGCTTTACCTAAAAGGTCAACAATGATATTACCTTTCTCAAAGCGATAGACCGTTCCTGAGACTATCTCGCCGACCCTGGCCTGAAACTCATTAAACACCACTTCCTTCTCTGCCTCGCGTATCTTCTGGATTATAACCTGACGGGCAGTCGAGGCAGCTATGCGGCCGAAATCCATCGAGGTCATCTCTTCTTTATTTTTAAAAGCATGGATTTTACCGGTTGCGCGGTCAACCTCAACTTTTAATTCATCGTCAGGATTGACTTTGATAACCTTACGCACCGCGCTAAGCAAAGCACTCTCTACTGCCTCGATGAGAACTTCTTTCTTGATGCCTTTTTCTCTCTCCAGTTGCTCCAGTATTACCAGCAATTCCTGACTCATTTTATTAATCTCCTTAGACGGTATCAATAATCTGTTTGGCCTTGGTAATATCGGATAAAGGTATTTTAACCGGGCGGCCTCCTACTTCAATATCCACGCTTCGGTCGCTTGCGCTTTTTATTTTCCCCTGGAATTCGCGCTTGCCGTTTATCTCGCTTTTTAAAAATAATCTCACGTCCCTACCCCGGTAACGTAAAAAATCATTCTTTGTTACCAGCGGCCTATCCAGTCCTGGAGAAAACACCTCCAATATATACCTTGTCTGGATTATATCCTTTTCATCCAGTATGCTGCTTATCTGATTATTCAGATAAGCGCATTCATCTAACGTAATTCCACCTTCGGGTTTATCCACAAGAATTCTTAAAAATAAGTCCTGACCCTCATACCTATAAATTAGGTCAACCAGTTCCACGGCCTGATTTTTTAAATAATCTGCGATTAGAGACTTAATCTGAGTTATTAATTCCTGCCTATCCATTTAAAATTCCTTTTATCTTTTTTAGGGCTTCGGTTTGTTTGACTATAAATTTTTGATTATTGCTGCGTAACTTTAGTTCAACGCTGTTATTCTCGAGGGTTTCCTTGCCAATGATGACCTGTAAAGTTATACCCAGGAGGTCGGCGTCTTTAAATTTAACCCCGGCGCGTTCATCGCGGTCATCAAAGAGTGTTTCTATGCCCAGTTCATCAAGTTTGGCATAGATATCTTGCGCTTTTTCCATAATCATAGTTTGAGCCACATCTAAAGGCAAAATAATCGCTTTATACGGGCTTATCTCATTAGGCCAAATAATGCCAGCAGCATCGTGATTCTGTTCAATTATCGCAGCTATCAACCTGGATACGCCTATGCCATAACAACCCATAATTATGGGTTTAAGTTTTCCCTGGGCATCAAGAAAATTTGCGGCAAAGGCGCTTGAATATTTGGTACCCAATTGAAAGATGTGGCCCAGTTCAATGGCATTGATTTTATCGAGTTTAACCTGACACCTCGGGCAATCGCTTGCTTTAGGCTCCTGGAAGATCTGGGTGAATTTACATTTCGGGCAGACACCAACGACATCCTCACCGCTTTCTGCCGGCGCCATAAATTCGTGGGAAACTGTTCCGCCCATGACCCCAGGATCTGCTTCCGTGGTAAGGATATTTAATCCGCACCTAGAAAATATTTTATTATAAGCATTGTGCATGGCCTTATAATTAGTTTCTAAGCCACCTTCATCCTTATCAAAACTATAGGCATCTTTCATAATGAATTCGCAGGCTCTGACCACACCGAAGCGCGGCCGGATTTCATCGCGGAATTTAGTCTGTATCTGGTATAGAATCAAAGGCATCTGTTTATAAGAAAAGACAAGTGTCCTTACCAACTCGGTGATTACCTCTTCGTGCGTAGGACCTAAGCAGATTTTTCTTCCCCGGCGGTCCACAAACCTCACCATCACCTCGCCCATATCCTTGTTCCGTCCGGATTTTAACCATAATTCCTGGGGTTGTAAGGCTGGAAGCAATAATTCCGAAGCCCCTGTCCTATCCATCTCCTGGCGGATGATTCTCTGGATATTGCCTAATACCTTCCATCCCAGAGGTAGATAGGAGTATACGCCAGCCATAAGCATACGCACCAGGCCTGCGCGCAGCATCAATTGGTGGCTTACAGATTCTGCTTCCTGCGGGACTTCCTTTAATGTGGGTATAAAAGCCTTAGACCAAAACATATCTTTAATTTAAGTATAAGATTTTAATTCTTTTAATAATATATTGCTACAATTGTTTAAAGAAATTTTTCGCACCGCTTGGCCATTTTTAAAGAGTAGGCCTTCTTTTTTGCCAAAAGCAACTCCGATATCCGCTTCTTTTGCCTCTCCCGGTCCATTGACTATACAACCCATTATGGCCACCTTTAGTGGTTGCACATGCGAAGTCAATAGTTTAGAATCGAGATTCTCCAGTTTCCTTTCAAAATCATTAACCACTTTTACCAAATCCACTTCGCAGCGGCCACAGGTCGGACAGCTGATAA
>Ga0315279_10000928_pt1 | contig 52174 bp, 50 predicted proteins | sample YL17G06_20_MG_FD_203694 | JGI IMG/M metagenome (GOLD analysis project Ga0315279, IMG submission 203694) | Sediment microbial communities from Yellowstone Lake, YNP, Wyoming, USA - YL17G06_20 | ecosystem: Environmental > Aquatic > Freshwater > Lake > Sediment | place: USA: Wyoming | collected... | reverse complement strand
AGATAGGAAGGAATTAGGAACCCGTGGTGCAAATCGAAAGAGCACATGTCGGTAACTCTCCTTCTAAGTCTGCGCGCGCCTCACTTCTATCCCGGCGAATGCGGGCGTTTAAAGTTATGGGTCATCGGCCTTCTTGAAAACGGGATTCTTTTCATGGGTTTGGAACCCCAAAGCTGAGCAATGAAAGGTTTCCGCCCTGCCTTCGCCGAAGCGGCTACGCGCAGGCAGGTCTAAAGCTTCGTCACCCGACCGCCTGTCCCGTGTTTCAACGGAAGTAGTTTCTCGTTTATTGTGACACAGTCTCTGGATGGGGGAGGGCGCGGGTGGGGGTGAATAAAGTGGAGTAGCCCCCACCTCAATCCTCCCCCGCAAGGGGGGAGGAGTTTTTTTATATTCTTAATGTAAATACGAAAATGGAGATGGAATTAAAAGATCTTCTCGAAAAAGTGGGCAGGGTTTTCGAAAGGGAACCTCGGCTCATCTGTCTCCCCTCCGAGGGAAAGATCGTTTTTGTAGGGGATACCCATGGAGATCTGGATGCTTCTCAACGAGTCATTGGTCGATACTTTAAAAAACCTTATCGCATTGTCTTTTTAGGGGACTATGTGGACAGGGGCCACTACTCTGAGGAGAACATCCATTACCTGCTCCACCTGAAACTGGAACATCCGGATGAGATTTTTCTTTTGGCGGGAAACCATGAAGGGTACACGGTGAAAGAGTTTTACCCCGCCAATTTTTGGAATTCCCTTTCGATGAAGGAGAGAGAAAACTACGGCCTTCTCTTCTCCAAATTTCCTCTGGCCGCCACCTCTCGGAACGGCATCTTAGCCCTTCACGGTGGGCTACCGGATTTGAATTCGCTGGAAGAGATAGACCAGATCGAATGGGGAGATTCCAATTGGGACAGAATCGTCTGGGGAGATTTTGTGGAAAGTGAGGTCGGTATTCTGGGTGATTGGGGAGGGAGGCCCCAATTCGGCCGACAATATTTTGGACGGTTGATGGATCGATATCAAAAGCAGGTTCTTATACGTTCCCATCAACCCCATGCCCCTCCGCTGATGTTCAAGAAGAGGTGTATCACCATCTTCACTTCAAATGCCTATCTGCCGTTCCGCACCCTCGCGATTGCCGATTTGGAAAAGGAGATTCAGACCGCAGAAGACGTAGAGATAGAGAGGATATAATTTCAAATGTCAAAATCCAAATGCCAAATGAATGCCAAAGTTCAAAATCTAAAATCTTTTTGACATTTGCGTTTTGGATTTAATTTGACATTGATTCACTTTCAGTTCATCACTTCGTGCGAACCTTGACATTTGGCATTTTCATGTAAGAGGGAACCTTTAAATACATGGCTAAAGTCATCTCTTTTGATATGGACGGGACACTGGTCGATCCGGAATTTACGGATTGGGTCTGGTTACATGGTATTCCAACACTTTATGCGGAAAAGGCAAAGCTTCCATTCGAGGAAGCAAAGCATTTTGTGGTCGAAGAATATTTGAAAGTGGGGGAAGGCGCAATTGAATGGTATGACATCAAATATTGGTTTCAGTTTTTTCAGCTGGAAATGAGTTGGCAGGTTTTGATGGAACGATATATCGATAAGATCAATGTCTATCCAGATGTTAACCACATATTGGAATGCTTAAAAGACAATTTCACATTAGTCCTGACTTCCAATGCAGGAAGGGAGTTTATCGATCTTGAGTTGAAAGCAACAGGCCTTAGGAGATATTTCAACCATATCTTTTCAGCTACCTCCGACTTCGGTGAGGTGAAGAAGACGATCGGTTTTTATGGTCGAATTTGTCAGATCCTTGGAGCCAACCCTAAGGAGATTGTTCATGTGGGTGACCACTATGAGTTTGACTATCTCGTCCCTCGGACATTGGGGATCCACGCCTTCTACTTGGATCGGTCGGCTCAGAAGAAAGGAGACTTCGTCATCTGGGATCTGAGAGAACTGGAAGAAAGACTTGCAATAAGTACCAAATTTCAAGCACCCAATAGCAAACAAATTCCAATGACCAAAATTCGAAATTTAAAATAAAATTGTTTGGGTCATTTGAAATGGGTATTTGGGATTTGTTTGGATTTTGGAATTTGAGATTTGGATATTCAGAGACTATTTAAATCTGGCAACGTCAAGTTGAATAGAGGATGACTGATCGCAGAAGACATTCTTTGGGAATCCATTGGGGTTGGGTGGTTTTGGGGTCGAGCTTTGTTACCCTCTTTATCACCTATAGTATTCGAATTGGTGCCTACCCAGTTCTTTTGCCCGAGATGATCAAGAACCTTCAGATGACGAAGGCACAGGCTGGAATGATCAAGAGTGCTTTTTCATTAACCTACCTAATCTTCGCCCCGCTCATGGGGTGGTTAACCGACCGCATTGGGGGAAGAAAGGTCATTAGTTTCTTCTGCCTCTTATTAGGAGGAGGGACTTTTCTTATGGGTGCAGCTTGGAGCTTCACTGCCTCTGCTTTTTTTTTCAGCATCGTGGGTATCGGGGCCGCAGCAATGTGGGTCCCCTACGCCACTCTAATCCAGAGATGGTTTGGGGCAAAAAAGAGGGGGTTGGCTCTCGGTATTCTCAATTCGAGTTCTGCAGCTGGTTTTGGATTGATGGGTTTCGTCTTACCAGTGATTGTATTGAGGTACCATTGGAGGGTTGGTTGGTACCTTCTCGGAATTGCAGGATTCTTCCTCTTTTTCCTCAATGGGTTGTTACTCAGAGACGAACCTGAAGAGATGGGTCTTGTCCCTTGGGGTGAATCTGTTGAAAAGGCGAAAGAAATCACCCTTCCTTTCCAAACGATGGGCTATCTTGAGATACTAAAAGAGGGTCGATTCTGGATCATTGGCATCTCATATTTTGCGATCGCCTATGGAACCTACGCCATAGTGGATTTCATTGTCACCTATGGTACAGTAGAGTTACAGATTCCATATCGGGTCGCATCTCTTTTCATAACTGTGTTTGCCTTCACGGGTATAGTCGGAGGAATCCTTCTGACAACCCTCTCTGATTATATTGGGAGAAAGAAGTCACTGGTGATCATCCAGACACTGGTTGCTCTGAGCGTTCTGTTTGTGATCTTTGGGGGAAGCGACATATTACCACTGATGTTAGGAATGGGATGTTTCGGGTTCCTCTACGGAGCGATCTGGCCAATGTACGCAGCCTGTGTAGGGGACTACTTCCCGAAGGAGGTCACTGGGACGGTCCTTGGACTTCTGACCATTTTCTATGGCAGTGGTATGATGTTCAGTCCGGTTTTAACCGGTTATTTGGCCGATGTTACCGGGACCTTTCGATGGTCTTTTGGGCTTGGGGCCTTGATGGCCTTCACTGCTGCCATGGTAATTGGATTTTTAAGAAAACCGAAGGATTTTAGGCAGGAAGGAGATTGAAAGGTCTCTTTTTTTTATGGTAGGATAATAAAAAAAGGTGAGAGGAGCGTCCAGCAAGGTGGACTCGAGGTTGGAGGCGATAACTGTTTTGCCTCAATCCTTAAGCGAAAGCGATCCTCAAGCGAAGCGATCTTTGCTCTAATGGGGAGGAATCAATGGCGTCCAACACAAGGATATTGGTCGTCGATGATGAAATGATTGTCTGTGAAAGTTGTAAGCGGATCCTGGAGGAGGAGGGGTATGAGGTGGAGGCCGCTCTAAGCGGGGTGGAGGCCTTTGAAAAAATGAAGGAGAACCCTTTTGACATCGTCATCACCGACCTCAAAATGCCAGGGATCGATGGCATGGGAGTTCTGAGAACATTCCGTAAGGAGTATCCAGAAGCGATCATCATCATGATTACAGGTTTTTCTACGGTGGAGACCGCAGTCGAGGCGATGAAATTGGGAGCCTTCGACTACATTCCCAAACCCTTTACACCCGATGAGGTCTCGATTGTTGTGAAGAAGGCGATCGAGAAGAAGAGCCTCATGTTGGAAAACATTTATTTACGTCAGGAATTACAAGAAAAATATGGGTTCCACAATATTGTCGGGAAGAGCAAGAAAATGCAGGAGATCTACCGGGTCATTGCCAAGGTGGCCATAACCGACAGTACTGTCCTGATCTATGGTCAAAGCGGAACAGGGAAGGAATTAATCGCGCGGGCCATCCATTTCAACAGTCCAAGAAGAGAGAAACAATTTGTCCCTGTGGACTGTGCCGTTCTTTCGGAAAACCTCTTGGAGAGCGAATTGTTCGGCCATATTAGGGGTTCTTTCACCGGCGCTATCACCACCAAGCCAGGGCTCTTTGAAGTGGCTGATGGAGGGACTGTCTTCCTCGATGAGGTGGGGAACATCAGTTTGGCCATTCAGGCTAAACTCCTGAGGGTATTGCAGGAAAGGGAGTTTACACCCGTGGGCGGGACAAAGGTGAAGAAGGTCGACATTCGCCTCATCGCCGCCACCAACAAAGACCTGGAAAAGATGATCAAGGAGGAGACGTTTCGGGAAGATCTCTATTACCGGCTGAATATTGTTCCAATCTATCTTCCTTCTCTTAGAGAACGCCAAGAGGATATTTCTCTATTAGCGATGCATTTTCTTAAAAAGTATGCAGAGGAAATGGGAAAAACGATAAAGGGGTTCGCCCCCGAGGCTATGGAAAAACTGATGAGATACCCATGGCCAGGCAATGTAAGAGAACTGGAGAATGTTATCGAACGGACTGTCGTGATGATGGAGAATGAGGAGATGGTCCGAGTGGAGCACCTCATCCTCCCCGGTCAACAAGAAAAAGAGGAGTTGAGTGAGCATGTGCCGATGACCAGTGAAGAATTAAAAGAGATCAAGAAACAATTGAGGGAAAAGGCAGTGGAGGATGTCGAAAGGGTTTTCATCCTAAGCGCATTGGAACGGAATCAATGGAATGTAACCAAGGCAGCAGAAGAGGTGGGGATGCTTCGGCCAAATTTTCAGGCACTGATGAGGAAATATAACCTCCGGGCCAAAGAAGAGTAACCGGTATAAAGGCAATGTCAACTTTCAAAGCTCAAAGTTAAAAATTTTCCTCTCGATTTTGGGATTTGGTTTTTGTTTTGGTATTTAATATTTGAACTTTGACATTGCATTTGGCATTTGGATTTTGACATTTGGAATTTACTTTTGAATATAGGGGTTTTGCTTGTCAGATTTTTTTAAATGGCTCATTGTGGGTTGGTCGATCGTTGTGGTGGGCATTGCTGCCCTTGGGGCGATCCTGATTGTTAAATACGGAGAGGTTAAAAAGATTGAGACCGATGACGTAAGCCTCTGTTTCATTATTGCTTTTTTCTGTTGGTTAATACCCATCATTGCCTTCTCGATTTTGGCACGCACCTTAGGATTCTGATTATATATTCACCTGCATAATTTATTTATTCTTTAAGAAAATCAATTATTTCTATTAATTAGTGAATTTTTGCTCAAATTACCCTTAAAAATGTATATAAAAAATATACGCTTAGACTTAATTTATTAAGCTCCTTTATATTAAAAAAACAAATAAATTCAAACAATTAAATGAAGTTTGACTTTTAGTTTTACGTTGGCATATGAAATGCACTATTTTAAACTGAACCCATAAAGAAAGGGGGAATGAAATATGTTTAAAGGAAAGAAAACATTGACTGTAGGTTTAATGGTTGGCTTTATAGTTTTGATGGCGACACCAGCATTGGCAAGATCGATCAGTCTGAAGGATGCAGGAATTGCACTTTGGATTTTTATCATCATTGGGGCAATAATCATCCTTCTTCAGTTGATCCCGGCAATCATTCTCTTCTTCTCTTTCATCGGAACTACCACTGGCCTGGTCGCAAAGCGAAAGAAAGGCCTAGAGGAGGCTGCTGAGGGAAAGGCCATACTTCCCGGAATAGAGCCAGCCCCTGTTAAAAAGTGAAGAGTGAAGAATTGAGAATTTAGCATTAAGGGAACAAAACCATTTCCGAGAATATGAAGAAAATTTTAATCATCCTAAGTCTAATCCTGGTTCTATCGATCGCACTGTTCTCTTTGGGGATTGCCTATGCAGGAGGGATCAGGGGTATAGGACTCTTGGGAGTCTGGTTTTTCCTCACCTTTGGGATCATCGTTGTCTTAGCACAATTGATCCCAGCGGGTATCCTCTTTTCCTCTTTCATTGGAACGGCGTTCTCTTCTTTTCGAAAGGGAGAGATGCCCATCCGGGCAACATAAGCCCATTACGCAAAGAGCTCACCTCCACCTTATCAGGCCATGGACCACAGGCGGTTCATAGCAGGTGGAAGGCCGGGGGAGAAAAGAGGGGCTTCAAAACAAGAGGAGAGATGACCATGAAATCAAAAACGATCCTCATCGCCTATCAGGATGATCTCTGGGCCAGATCGCTCTCCACTTTTTTCCATGGCATCGGATATAAGGTTGAGACGGCAAAGATGGTGAGCGAGATGATTCGAAAGGTTCGAAATGGGAAAATCAATGTCGTCCTTCTCGATGATGAGATTGAAGGGGTGAAGGCCTGCGACTTAGTTCCACTATTTAAGAAAATCAATGATAAGATTCAGGTCATCGTCATCTCCTCGGAGGCCTCTCTTGGCGAGGTGAAACGTCTCCGAGGGGCAGGGATTTTCTATCAAGCCATGAAACCAGTCGATCTGGAAGAGATCAAGTCGGCAGTGGAGTGTGCCTTTGAAAAGATTGAAAGGGAGAGTTTGAAAGAGGGGTTCTTTCCCTTTCTCATTCCAAGGAGGGTTCCGGTATGAAACAGAGAAAAAGAGGGAGCAAAGCTTGGGTATGCCTCTGGGGGATACTTCTCCTTCTTCTTGTCATGGGCTTATCGCCTGGAGTGGCTCGGAGCGATAATTCTCTCTGCCTGGGTTGCCATCAGGACGAGTCACTAAAAAAGCAAGATGCTCGGGGTAAAAGTATTTCTCTTTCTGTTTCCGAGACTGGATTCAGGGATTCCGTCCATGGGAAGCTCTCCTGCTCAGATTGTCATACCCGGATTAAGGATGATGCACATGCCGAAGGAGGGAAGAAGGCTGCTGATAAAAGCGTAGATTGTGGGGCCTGTCATAAGGAGGCGGAAAAAGAATATCAGCAGGGCCTTCATTCCAAGATGATCATGAAGGGGATGGAGAGGGCGGCTTATTGTAATGAGTGCCATGGAAAACATGATATCCTGCCAAGCAAGAATCCCAAATCCATGACGAATGTTTCCAACATTGAAAAGACATGTAATCGCTGTCATTCCAATGTTGAATTTGTGAAGCAGCATGCATTAGGCGCAGCCATTCCAAAAGATGAATTCAAAAAAAGCGTACATGGAAAAACGGGGGAGATGACCTGCACCAGTTGTCATGGGAGCCATAGTGTGAAGTCCCTGATCGATCCAAAATCAACGATTTTCCGATCGAATATTCCCCAAACGTGTGGGGTATGCCATCCTGACATTACCAAGCAATTTGTGGACAGTGTCCATGGAGTCCTTGCTGCGAGAGGCAGGGCCGATTCTCCTACTTGCACAACGTGTCATGGGATTCATGGCATCAAAGCGAAGGTGGATCCTGACTCCCCGGTTAATGAGAAGAGAATCGCCTTAACCACCTGCCCACAGTGTCACGCGGCGGAACGAATTTCGAAAGAGTATAAACTTACTGGCACAGCGGTTCAATCTTACTATGACAGTTTTCATGGTCTCTCTTACCGGGGTGGAGATACCTATTCAGCCAACTGTGCCAGTTGCCATGGGGTCCATGATATTCGTCCTTCATCCGATCCCAAATCGATGATCCACAAGGACAATCTACAAAAGACCTGTGGAAGTTGTCATCCAGGGGCTTCGGAGAACTTTGCTAAAGGAAAGATGCATCCTGTCGTCTCCGTTACTGGGGAAGATTTTGGGGAGAAGGTGGTCGGATGGGTGAGGATCGTGTATATTCTCCTGATTGTGGCGGTCATTGGTGGATTGACCTTTTTCAACTTTATGGATTGGTTAAGAAAAACGATCGAACGGATGCATTAAAGATAAGGAGTGGGGCGCGATGAAGAAATACCTCAGAATGACATTGAATGAGAGAATGCAGCATCTCAATCTTGCCGTCAATTTTACTCTCCTGGTCATCACGGGTTTTGCCTTAAGCTTTTCGACAGCCTTCTGGGTTGCTCCCATTACGGATCTCCCTATGGGAATGACCTTTCGAGGTTTTCTCCATCGTCTCTGCGGTGTAGCCACGCTTTTTCTGGGAGGCTATCACCTCTTGTACTTAGCCTTCACGAAGAGGGGCAGAATAATTATCAAGGATATGATCCCGGGGTTAAAAGATGCCATAGACCTCTGGGAGACGTTGAAAAACGACCTTTTTATCAATCGGCCGGCTAAAGAGCTTAAAATGCCTCGATTCAATTTCAGGGAGAAGTTGGAATACCTGGGCTTGATCTGGGGAACGATTGTCATGACTGTTACGGGTTTTATTCTTTGGTTTAAGACAGAATGGCTGCAATTTTTTCCCATGTGGACTTGGGATGTTGTCCGGGCGATCCATTTTTATGAGGCGGTTTTGGCTACCCTCACCATCATCGTCTGGCATTTTTATTCTGTCGTTTTCAATCCCGATGTCTATCCAATGAGCTGGGCTTGGATTACAGGGGACCTGACCGAACATGAAATGGAGTTGGAGCACGGCCTGGAACTGGAGAAGATCAAGGCTGAGAAGGGGAAACTGGTGGATTTTGGTGAGGCAGCCGCCGCCGGTGGGGGACGGGTTTATCCTCTTCATCGGGAAAGAGAAGAAAAGACTTCTTCCCCTGGGGGATTCTTTGGTACTGTCAGGGACTTAAATGAGAAGATAAAGAATTGGAAGGGAATGTAAAAAGGGTTTATTACTGGTTTGAAAGCAGCTTGTAGACTTCAGAAAAGGAATTTTCTCGCACAACAGGTTTGATCTAAGTTTTAGGGCCCTATATATCCTCTGACTCCCACCATCCAAACCCCACCCAAATGGAGAGGATATATAGGGCTTTTTATTGTGGAAATCAAAAGAACGTGCTAAGATTTAAACCATCAAATCCTCTTAAATTCTCCTTTTTAAAGCCCGTTCCCTAACCTTCTCTTCCCCAGAGGGGCATGAGAGGTGTAGAGGAAAGAAGGATTTAAAAGGCAGAAAGATGGTAATTCGAAGAACGTCTCCCATTTGGATTGTTCCTGTTCTCGTTTTCTCGTTACTCTTAGGGAGTTTCATAAGAGGGGCTTCCGCCCTAACGACAGAGGAGGAGAAGAAGTTAGGAAAGAAGATCCTCCTTGAAATGGAGAAGCATGTAGAATGGGTAAAGGATTCCACCATTCAGGTCTTCGTAGATAGGATAGGATATTCTATTGTGAGAGAGGGTGGTCCTACTCCCTTTGAATTCAAATTTTACGTGATCAAGGCACAGGATCCCAATGCCTTTGCCATCCCAGGTGGCTACATCTTCGTGACGACCGGGCTGTTCGTTTTGGCAGAGAATGAACAAGAAATTGCAGGTGTGCTCAGCCATGAGATTTCCCATGTTAACGGGAGACACATTGACCAGATGATCGAGAGGTCGAAAAGGCTTAATATCGCAACCTTGGCCGCTCTCATTGCTGGAGCTCTGGTGGGTCGCGGGGGGTCCGGCTCGCAGGCGGTGGCTGTGACCGCAATGGCCGCAGCAGAATCCGTTATGCTGAAGTACACGCGAGAAATGGAAACCGATGCGGATCAGAACGGCCTGTACCGTATGATTAAAGCAGGGTATGATCCAAGTGGAATGATTACCTTTTTAAACAAAATCAACAGGATGAGTTTGTCCACTGCCCCCCAAGTACCTGTTTACCTTTTGACACATCCGGCTATTGAAAGTCGAATCGCCCTTCTGGAGAACCTGATGCAAACCGGGCAGAAGCCGGCAGGCCCCTTCAAAAAGGTTGGGAATTTCAAACGAGTTCAGTCAAAGGCCTTTGCGGAGGAGAGAGCACCGGATGTGGCGGTGAACCATTTCGAATCGATGGTCAAAACGAATCCGCAAGATGTGGATGAGATCTACGGTCTGGGTCTTGCTTTTAAAAAGATGGGAAGATTGGACAAATCGATCGAGGTTTTTCAAAGCGGTTTATCCCTATCACCCAAAGATCCTGACCTATTAAGGGAACTTGGAATCGTTTATTTCCTTTCAGGAAAGCTGGATCGCGCGATCGAAAACCTCGAGGCGGCGCGGTCCGTTTCTGTGCCAGATCAAGACGTTGATTTATCGACTCTTTATTACCTTGGGAGGGGATATCAGGAAAAAGGGGACTTCGGGAATGCTCTGCCCCTCTTTCTGAAGGTCCAAAAAGAGATGCCCGAATTTATTGATGTCTATCATAACCTGGGATCGGTTTATGGAAGAATGGGCCGGAAGGGCCTCTCCCATTTCTATTTTGGAAGACATTTCAAATTGATAGGGGAGAAAAACAATGCTCTCCTCCATTTCAGGACAGCGATAGAATGGCTGGAGAGGGGAAGTCCGGAAAGAGAAGAAGCTCAGCGGGAAATCAAAGAACTTACATCCCCTAAATAGTACCCCTCTCCCACCCCCAAGAGACTGTGTCGCAATCATGATGGAGGGTGGATTCCGACGGAACAGGCAGTCGGGTTCCTCAGCATTAGAATGCGGTCGTTTAAAGTTATGGGTAATCAGCCTTCTTGGAACCGGGATTCTTTTCATGGGCTTGGAACCCCAAAGCTGAGCAATGAAAGGTTTCCGCCCTGCCTTCGCCGAAGCGGCTACGCGCAGGCAGGTCTAAAGCTTCGTCATCCGACCGCCTGTTCCGTGTTGAAGCGGAAGTAGTTTCTCGTTGATTACGACACAGTCTCCAAGGGGGGAGGGTGAGGTCGCCGACGTGCCATAGCCGCTCTGGCGACGGCGCGGTGGGGGTGACGATGATCAAGAAGGAGGAGGGAGAATTAGGATGAAAACGCTGGAGGTCTATTGTAAAAGGGCATTAGAGATGGGGATCGATGAAGCAAAGGCGATCGATCCTCATTCCATCATCACTGCTGAATGGGTGAGAATGAAATGTCAATTTGGATGCCCTGGTTTCGGCATGGGACTCTGCTGTCCTCCCCACACCCCCACACCAGACGTAACTCGGAAGGTGATCGATTCCTATCAAAAGGCCATCTTACTACATCAAAGATTAAAAAAGGGGGAAAGGACAAAAGTTTTCAACCCAACCATTGTTCGTCTCGAAATTGAGATTTTTCTTGATGGTTACTACAAGGCATGGAGCATGGGCTCCGGTCCTTGTCGGCTCTGTAAAGAGTGCGACCCAACCGGTTTTTGCAAGCATGGATATGAAGCAAGGCCTTCGATGGAGGCTTGTGGCATTGATGTCTTCAAGACCGCAAGGGACAATGGATTTCCTATTGAAGTGGTGCGAACCCATGAGGAAGAAAGGAATGTTTATGGAGTAATATTGGTGGAATAAATGAGATTTCTGAAAAAGCCCAGAAATCTCCAAATCTGTGTCATCCTCTTTTGAAATCTGTGTCATCAAGAGAACGGGAAGTATTTTTTAGAGTTCTCTAAATCTTCTCATTGGGGAGGGCAGATGGAGAAATCGATCAAGGAATTGGAAGAAGAAATTCAAAGACTCAATAAGGAATTCTTCATTCTCTACGAAATCAGCCAGACCGTCAATCAATCCGTTGACCTCGATGAAATTCTGAACAAAAGTATGGAAAAAATGATGGAGATGACGGATGTTCGCTCAGCGGGCATCTATCTCTTGGATGAAAAGAGTAACGACTTGGTTTTTGTTACTCACCGGGGGTTTTCCAAGGCTTTTTTGAAAGGGATGAAACGGTTTAAATTGGGGGTGGGGGTGACGGGAAAAGCGGTCCTCTCAAGCGAGCCGATGTTCATTGAAGATTATCCCAGTTATCCCGGTGCCCTTCCTTTAGCCATTGAGGAGGGATTGAGATCCATCTCTGTCATTCCTTTGAAATCGGGAACTAAGATTTATGGCACACTCAACATTGCACAAAAGGAATATCATCAATTCACCCCTTTTGAGAAGAATCTCTTCCGTTCTATCGGTCAAATCATTGGCAGCTCCATGGAAAGGGCCTCTCTTTATACCGAGAACGTCAAACGTCTGGAGGAACAAAAGACCCTCTATTCCATCGGTCAGGAGATTGCGTCTCGACTTGAATTGAAGGAGATCCTTCAAAAGATCGTGGAGAACGTCGTCGAACTCTTGGAGGCAGAGTCAGGGGATATTGTCCTCTGGAACTCTCAGAAGCAAACCTACGACATTGCGATCGTCTATGGATTGCCAGAGTTCATGATGAGAAGAGAGTTTTCCCCTTCATCAAATGGTATTTTGGGAGATGTCATCAGAAAAAAAGTCCCTGTCCTCTACCAGGACTACGAACATCATCCCAATAGATTGAAGGAATTGGATCCTTATCATTTTAAAGAGGTCGTCAGCGTTCCATTAATTGTCAGGGAGATGATCATTGGAGCGATGGCGATCGGCACTACGGATCCTTACAAACATTTTAAACAGAATGAGATCGACCTCTTCTTCAGTTTTGCGCACCAGGCAGCGATCGCTATTGGAAATGCCAGACTCTATGAGGATTCTTTATTGAAGATCAAGCAATTGACGGTTCTGCATGAGATGGGAAAGACCCTGTCTTCCACCCTGGATCTTGATGAGTTACTCAAAAAGGCATTGGAACTTCTCAGAGAGCATTGGGACTATGCCGCATGTAGCATTTTTCTTTTAGATAAGGAAAAAGATGAGCTTTATATTAAACAGGTCAGTGGGGGGAATTTTGAAGAAGTTAAGGATATGCGGTTTCGGGTTGGGGTTGATGGTATCGTGGGATGGGTGGCAAAGACAAGTGACCCCCTTTATGTCCCTGATGTGTCGAAAGACCCCAGATACATTCGCGGATCAAGAGAAGGGAAATCGGAAGCAGCCTTTCCACTGCAGGTGAGGGATCGGGTGATTGGAGTTCTGGATATTGAGAACAATGAGCTCAACGGTTTCGATCCAGAGGATCTGAAGGTTCTTGCGTCCTTTGCCAGTCAGGTGAGTATCTCTGTTGAGAACGCCCAGCTCTTCTCCGATCTGAAGCAAACGCTTAAAGAGTTGAAACAGGCCCAGGATCAGATCATCCAGACCGAGAAATTAAGGGCGATGGGGGAGATGGCCAGCGGGGTGGCTCACGATTTTAACAATGTTCTGGCGGTCATCCTTGGAAACATACAGCTCCTCCTTTATCAGTTGGATCATCTCACCCCTGAAGAGATCCGTGAACGGTTAAGGATCATCGAACGTTCCTCGAAGGATGGCGCAGAGACCGTCCGTCGAATACAAGAATTTACCGGAGTGAGAAGGGATAAGGAATTTATCCCGCTCTCCATCAATGAGATCATTGCGGAAGTGATGAGCATTACCCAGCCCCGTTGGAAGGATCAGGCACAGAAGAGAGGGATACAGATTGAATTGACCAGAAACTTAGGGGATGTCCCTTTGATCATAGGAAGTCCATCGGAGTTGAGGGAGGTGTTGACCAACATTCTGTTTAATGCCATCGATGCGATGCCCGAAGGGGGAAAGATCACCATCTCAACCAACTATCAAGATGATTGGGTGGAGGTGGGAATTGCCGATACAGGGATCGGGATGACAGAGGAGGTAAAGAGGAAGGTTTTCGACCCTTTCTTCACCACAAAGGGCGTGACCAATTCGGGGTTAGGCATGAGCGTCTCTTATGGGATTGTCAAACGTCATGGGGGGGAGATCCTGATAGAAAGTGAAATGGGGAAGGGAACGACCTTCGTCCTCCATCTCCCCACTGGTTTAGGGGAAGAACAACCTGAAGAGAAGTTAGCAAAACCCTCTAAAAAAGAGGTCCGCTCCGTACGGATTTTGGTGATCGACGATGAGGAATCGGTCCGAGACATCCTCTCCCGGATGCTGGGGACTAAAGGTCATCAGGTAGTCGTTGCCTCCAATGGCGAAGAAGGGATCGACCGATTCAGGTCTGAGAGGTTCGATATCGTCTTCACCGACCTCGGAATGCCCAGAATTTCGGGATGGGAAGTGGGCAAGGCCATCAAAGAAATAAATCCGAAAGTCCCTATCGCCATGATCACTGGTTGGGGAATGGAATTGAATAGAGAAAAGATGAGCGAAAGCGGGATCGATCTCGTCATCTCCAAGCCCTTCAATTTTGATCAGGTCATTCAGTTAATCTCCGAAGCGATGGAGTTGAAGGAAAGGATGTAGAATAAAGTCCAAATGTCAATCCCGCCAAGGCGGGACTAAATGACAAATGAATGTCAAAATTCAGGCTAAGGTTAAGAAAATCTAAGGTTGAGGCCGAGGCTAAGGTTGAGAAAAAACTCAACCTCATCCTAAACCTTAACCTGCACGAAGTGCGAAAACCTCAACCTCAGCCTTAACCTTTGTTTCAAAATTTGATCTTTGACATTTGACATTGAAGTGGAATTTGGTATGGATCCCTTAGAATTGGCGGAGAGGGTGAGAGAGGTCGTTGGATCTGGAGAGAAGAGAAAATATTATCGATTCCGTCCCGCTCCCTATTATGGAGGCATCGCAACCGCTGATTGTGTGGGATGTTGTATAAAATGTCTATTCTGCTGGTCCTGGCACATCATCGTTCAACCCGAAAAGGTCGGGCGATTCTATTCACCGGAGGAGGTGGTTCGAAACCTCACCTCCATCGCTCGGAAGAAAGGATTTCATCAAGTCAGAATCAGTGGTAATGAACCCACCCTTCACCGATCTCACCTCTTGAGAGTTCTTCAACTCCTACCCAAAGAGATTCATTTCATCCTGGAAACGAATGGTATTTTGATCGGCCATGATTCTTCCTACGCAAAGGACCTCTCCTGTTTTTCAAATCTTTATGTCCGGGTCAGCCTGAAAGGAGCCTGCCCTGAGGATTTCGCACGCCTCACCGGGGCAACACCAGAAGGTTTTGACTTACAATTAAAAGCATTGGAGAACCTTGTAGAGGAAGGCATTGATTGTTTTCCAGCGGTGATGGTAAACTTTTCTATACAGAAAGAGATTCAAAAATTGAGGCAGAGGTTGAAGGCGATCCGGCCGGATTTTGCTGACTTTGAAGAGGAGGAGCTGATCCTTTACCCGTCCGTGCTGGAGCATCTTCAGAAAGCAGGTCTTTCTCTTTCAATCTGAAATCTGCAATCTAAAATCTGAAATCGCGTTTACCACCAGCGCCAGAGAGCAATCGTAAATGTAATCAGAAAGACAAAAATCAGATTCATATAAGCCATGAAATAAAAAACTTTTTCATAGGTGGGTTTTTCAATTTTTGTTTCGAGAGGTACCAATTCCGCTACTTCAGGCATCTGCAATATTTTTTCTTCACCATGAGGCGCAGTGCTTAGAATGTCCGTAAGGTCACTGCCTGCATGGTGTTTTTTAAAATGGGTTCCCCCTTTCCAAAACTTACTTAAGCAAACATCATAAACCTTTCCCTTATAAGCGAAATAAGCCGGCCTTTTTTCCGTACCATCAAAATGGTGGAGTTCCTCCAGTGTCAGTCTGTTCTTAGGTTGAATTGAAATCGAAATCCTTCGTTTTCTTATTTTCGGTCCGATAACAAATGTAACGATGGCTGCTGTCGAGACCATAATTAGGAACAGGAATATTTTGATACTCAGTAAAATACCAAACCTGGTGGTGTAAAAGATTTCCCAGGCCGGAATTCGCGCGATGGTTAGGAGTGTCCCTGTGACGGAAAGAATGATAATTCCAAGCCACCCGAGAATCAATTCTCCTTTGGGGAGGCCCTTTGCTGCATAGGCTGGTTTTAATAGGATATGCACATATAATATTGTTCCAAACCAAGCAATGGCAGTAAGCAAATGGAGATATCCGATGATCAACCGGACCACTTTTTGAATCGGACGGAGTGGACGATACAAACCTTTGGCTTTCAAGTCTTCTATAAAGTCCTCTCCAACCTTTGTCAATTTATTTCCCCCTGCGGGGTCAGTATGACACTTCTGACATTCCAATCCTGTCTGCTCCGCATATTCAGGAGTAGAATGTGAAACAGAAGGAGAAAAGGCAAGGATGAAAGAGAACAGGATCAAGAGGATGACCCGATGCTTATGAACCTTCATGTGTTTTCTCCAATTGTCGAGGATAGCGGGTTAGAACCATAGGACCTTTTGGGCCGACGATTATGGTATCCTCAACCCGCACGCCCCAAGGACCGGTGTAAAGTCCACAGTTACCCACAGCGATCACCACATTGGCCTCCAGCGGTGGTGGTTCCTTCTCGCCATGGAAGAAGGCATGGCCCGGGGGCAAGGGTGACTCTTCGAACTCAATCCCCACGCCGTGGATGAGTGGTCCAAAGATATGGCCGCCGTGGCCTCCAGCTTTGATTATTTCATGCAGGGTCTGTTCAAGCTCAACCATTCCGATCCCTGCCTTGACCTTAGCGATCGTGGCTTGCTGGGCCTTTAAATATAAATTGTAGGCAGCCTGCTGCTCAGCCGTCGGTTTACCCACGCACACAGTGCGACATATATCTGCACTGTAGCCATTAACGATGGGATGAATATCAATCATCACCAGATCACCAGTTTTTAGTTTTCGTTGTGTCGGAAGTCCGTGGGCAATATTCGTACGAGGTCCGGAAGATACATAGGTGCGCCAGAACTCTTCGGCGCCAGCCTGCCGCATGGCATACTCAGCAGCCGCTGCGACTTGACTTTCCGTAACACCGGGCTTCACGGCCTTGACTGCTGCTGTCATTCCCGCTTCGGCTACTTTTGCAGATTTTTGGATACGTTTAATCTCCTCGCTATCCTTCACGATACGCAATTCAGAAAGGATGTGTGTGCAGTCTTTGACTGCTATATCTGCAGGTTTGGCATGGGGATGAGTAAGCATGCCCATCATGGACTGTGTAAGAAAGGTGTACTCCAATCCCACTGTGCCTTGACGAATGCCAAAATGCTCAAAGTTGTGGGCGATGGAGTGAATCATGCCCACTTCATCATCAAAGCCAACGAGGTGGTCAAAATGAGCAAGTTTTTTGACATCCTCCACATCCGTTTGAGGGACACCCAGAGCCACTTTTCCATCCTGAGTAATCATGGCATAGGCACAGAGACGCCCGTCACCTGTCAGATAGAACATATTGGCAGGTTTGGTGAGTAAAAGGGCGTTAAGTCCTGTCGCCTTCATCAACTGGCTGCATCGTTGAAGACGTTCCTGATAGGGATAAGTGGTCATTTCGATACCTCCTCTCTACAAACCCCCACAGCCGCCCTTTATTAAAGGGGGGATAGAAGGGATTACTATTACTTCTTTTTGTGTTTCTCATGCATTTCTGCTGCTATTTCCTTGATCTCTGTCAGATCCCTCTGCATTTCGCTCCAGCCATACCACAATGCATAATCTGGGTTGGCATGGAATGTACCCTGGAATGCTCTCATTCGATGTTCAAGAAACATGACAAAAAGTTTCTGCTCAATGACTGTCGGGGCGTCATGGAAGGTGAGCAAATCCGGGAATGGATAGGCATAATTTTTCGGTTTAGGAAGGAGCCCATCTTTGTAAAGGCCAGCTACTGCGAGAATTGCTTCAGCCATCAGGCGATCTGACTCTTTGATCATCTGATCACCTTTTGCTAATTCCCCTTTCGCAAAATTGATGGAATGGCACCGGTTACAAGTTTTGATCATCTTATCCCGTTCTTTTTGCCAATCTTCTTGGGTTAATCGAGCCACATCTGCTGCCTTCACAACATCAAGTCTTCCTGTGGGTTTCCCCTCAGGGTCGAGAACTCCAAGGCCCTGGAGAAGGGTGGCACGATCCGCAGTCCACTGTTTGTCATCAGGCATCGGGAGCCGTACTGCAAGGAATCCCCATGCGGTCCGGACAGCATGATTGCCTCCTTGCATATGGCAGGTTTGACAGGTTGGTGCAGCAACCGTCGGGGGTAGTGTCTTGTTTTGCTTTAATAAATAACGAACACCGTGTTTGGACCCAGAATACATCTCCCATTGGGGATGATCAAAGCCCATGTGGCATGTCTGACAGGCCTGCGGCTGCTTGGCTTCTTGAACTGAGAAGGTATGCCGGGTATGGCAGGCGTCGCAAGAAGCAAGACCAAATCCTGGGCCGCTCTTTTTTAATTCTTTGATCTCCCCTTCGGTCTTCAAACCGATCTTATGACAGCCTCCGCAACCCTTCATCCCTTCCATCAAGGCCATGGGCTGCCAGTGTGCTGTGGGCATTGCTTTCATCGCTGCCCACGCAGCAGCATGTTTCCCGGCCTTGAATTGCTTCACCTTCGGTTCATGGCAATTTGCACAGGTATCAGGGGTTGGAATTTTTGCTTTTGCGACATCTTGAGCAGACTTGTGTTGATTGCCATGGCATTCCGAACAGTCGATTTTATTCTTACTATGTTTGCTCAGCTGCCAATCCGAGACGATGTTGGGGGTGACTTTTTTGTGGCATTCTACGCATGTCTCAGCAAAACCAGAAGAGGCAAAAAGGATACTCAATACAATAGTCAGGATTGTTCGAAACAGATACCGTTGCATGTGGACCTCCTTTTAATAAGGCTTTTCATCGGATTTGTTTTGAAACGGTAATCCTTTCACCCCCTTTCCTTTGGTTTCAACATCGTCCTTTGATCCTTTGATCCTTTGATTCTTTGATCCTTATCATTCCCTCTCTCAAAAGAAAGCTCATGCTTTTTTTCCTCAACCGAGGGATGAGAAGAAAAGGGTTTATTTTATTTCGGCCGGATGGGGGGCCTTCATGACTAAAAAAGCAAGCCTCTCCTTAGATTCATTCTTGATACTCATGGGTAATTGAAAGGGAACGCGGAGAAGTTTTCCCGGTCCCATCCTCGTTACCTCGTTTCCGATATGAAAAGTTCCTTCACCATGAACCACCATGAGCGTCACATTAGAATTAGCATTGTGATGGGGAACCTGTTGGCCTGGTTCAAGACATACCTGGTTAATCTGGAGATATTTTTCGTCCAACAAGTTAGCAAATCCCCGATCCTCTTTCTTAAAAATTTCTTTTTCTTTCAGATCGATGACATTCATAAGGGTCTCCTTTTTTGTTGAAGTCTTTTTGTGGAACAGAGGGCAGTTCACTTTTGAATCTTCCTCATTTCTCTCAACTTTCTGGCCTCCTCTTTAATCTCGATGAGAGACATCTGGAGATGAGCCCAGCCATACCAGTGGGAAAAATCAGCACTAAAATGAAATGCTCCTTTCCAGGTATAGATATTTTGAAATTGAGACATCCGATAATAGATAGCCTCGATGCGAGAAGATTCTTGATAAAGTTGATTCCTTCCAAGGACTACACCTTTAGGCAGAATTCCTTCTTGTTCCAGCTCCCGGATCACCTTCTCTGCCTCATCCAGAAGTGCTTTCGCTCTCTGTTTTACATGATCGGCCAATTCAAAACGTTCCAAGGTTAAGGATTTTATATGACACTGGAAACATACTCCCTTCACCATCTCCTTCCGAACCTCTTCCTGTTCCTCCTTTGAAAGAGGTTTCCCATCTTTATTCACGGGATTCCCCAATGAGTCAAAGACAATTCCAAAGCTGATATTATGTGTTCCCTTGTGCATATGGCAGCTTACACAGGTAGGAGCCCTGATGGTATCCTTCGCCGCCGCATAGACCGTTCCGTGGAGAGAAGAAGCATACATCTCGTCATGGGGGCCGGCCAATCCAGTATGGCATTTCTTGCAGGCTTCTGGTTCTTTCGCCTCCTCGGGATTGAAGGCATGAGAGGTATGGCAACTATTACACTTGTTCTCAATTGCATGGCAGCGTTCGCAAAATGCCTTTCTCAACGGGGCAGGAAGAGCTCGGTATTGAGGGTGCTCTTTCATGCTCTTCCATGAAACAGAATGTCTGCCGTTCTGGAATTGGTCGGATTTTTCCGGATGGCATTCACCACAGACCTTAGGTTCAACCGCAGATTTTTTCGGCCTAGCTTCGTCATGGCTTTTATGGCAGGTAATACAATCCACCCCCTTCAGGGCATGTTTGCTATTGACCCAGGCTTGAAAGATCCCCCGGGTTTCCTTTTGATGGCAAGCTAGGCAATCGCCAATCTTCTCTTCTGGCCACCCTGAGGAAGAGAAAGGAAGGAGCAGCAAAATGGATAAAAAGATCATTTTTCTATACATCAAAGACCTCCTTGTAGTCGCAGGCTTTAGCCTGCGTTTTAATGACGCAACCTTAAGGTTGCGGTCACAATTAAATTATTTTTCAAATCTATTTTTTCTTTCCTTGAAAATTTCTTTTAACTTCTCTGCCTCTTCTTTGATGTCGATCAAGTCCAGTTGCATCTCAGACCATCCATACCCATGTGTATAAGCCGGGCTGAAATGATAGCCGCTCTTCCAAACTCTGATGTTGTGAAACTTAAACATCGTAAAAAAGAGTCTTTCAATTTGGGATGTCCCCAGATAGAGTTGAGGATCAGCGAGGACAAGGGTTCTACCTTCTGTCGGATGCGGCATTCTTTCAGCAAGAGAAGGATAGAGTAATCCTTCTCTTGCTATCTCGTGGATCACCTCTTTACCTTTCTCCTGCAATTCAAATCCTGCTTCCTTCACCTGATCTGCATTTTCTAACTGCTCCTTCGCAAACCTTTTCGAATGGCACTTCGTACATACTTCGAGCATCTCCTTGCGCCTTCTCTCTTTCTCTTCTCTCGCAATTGGGATTTCTTTCAAGTCCACCACCTCTGAGCGAGTTCCTGCAGGGCCTCTGGCAATGCCAAAACTTGAGTTGTGAGTTCCATTGGGCATATGGCAGGTAATACAGCGAGGTGCTCGACTGGGATTCTGAGTCATTTTGTAGATTGTTCCATGAAGGGATGCCTCGTACATCTCCTTATGAGGATGGTCAGGCCCAAGGTGGCAACTTCCACAGGCATCTGGATCTCTTGCCTCTTTCAATGAAAATCTATGAGAGGTGTGACAACTGTTACATCTCTTCTGGACACTGTGACAGCGCTCGCAGAAGGCAGCACGAATCTCCTGAGGGATGCCGAGGTATTCCCCCTGAATTCGCATTCGGTCAAACCCGATGGAATGACGTCCTCTTCGAAACTCATCCAGTTGCTTAGAATGGCACTCACCGCATTTTTCCGGAAAGACCATGGCCTTCTGATCGGAAGCGGCCTGGTGGTCGATGTGACAGGTCATACAATGGACCCCGTTCTTTGCGTGCTTCGATTCGACCCACGATTGGAAAAGTCCGGGCGTTACCTCTTGATGGCACTGGATACAGAATCCTGGATCGATTCCAGAGACAATTCCCTTTTTAGGAGGGCGTGCGCACATGATGGTTGATAGACAAATCCCAAGGATTAAAATACTTATCCAGATACATCCCCTCACCCTTCCCCTCTCCCCAAAGGGGAGAGGGAGGGGGTGAGGGGGAGCCTTTTTAAATAATTTCTTTATGTGTTTTTTCATTTTTTAAACCTCTCATGGCAAACCACACAAGCATCCAGAAGTTTGTGAGTCTGGTCTTTGACCATCTTTTTATTCCCGGCTTCCGCTGCTTTTTCCAGTGCCTCAAATTCTTCATGGAATTTATCATCCAATTCAATGAATTCTTTAAGCTTATCCTGATTTTTTTGAAGTGTGATCTTCTGACCTGTTTTGATAGCCTTTTCAACTTCTTCCCTTGCCTCATGAAGATCTGCCAAGGCCGGTTTGACTATCTTCATATTCCCAAGGACAACGGCGTCAATGACCTTTTTAAAAGCTGGGTCGAGGGCCAACATCTCTTCTTTGACAAGATTCACTCCTCCCATTGGTTTTGTCTGACTCAAAATAGAGGTTCCGATAACCAAAATACTTAAAATACCTATAAAAATGATGATGGAAACTGTTTTTTTGTTTCTCATGGTGAGCCTCCTTTCTCTAAAAGATTGATGCTAAGCCTATTGACCTTAACGTTGATAAACTTTTGACGATACGGACATGGGCAAGCCGTTCGGAAAGGCTTCGAGGCGAACCTTTGGCCGAATCGGCACTCTCGCCCCCTTCCCTTGCTGGAATTCACTTGGAGTGATGTCCTCCGATACCCTTAAATTCTCAAAACAACCGCCTTCCGAAGCCTTGAAGGGCGGTTTGCCCGTGTCCGTTTTGCAACTGTCAGGTTGAATTAACAACGTAAAGCCGTTGAAAAAGAGGAGATTTTCGAAACATTTGAGATTTCCATCCTCCCATTAGCCAACTATTTAATGTTATAAGAAAATTTATGTCAAGATAGTTTCCAAAACCTCCTTCAGGACATTGCTGTTTCCATAAATATTATTTTTAAAATTGAAAATCTGTGACCTAAGTCACAGAACTTCTGCCAGTAAGAACGGTATAAAAAACCCTTGAGACGTCAAATTGTTTAAAATAGTTGTTAAAATAATCATAATGGTTTATTGAGAATGGTGAGGATGAACCTTGGTGACCCATAAAGTTACTAAAAAGCTTCAAACAATAATTCCTGACCGCCCGAAGATGGGTGTGTCTGCCAAGCTTTTAAGGCGTTTTCCTCTTTTTGTAGGGTTGAATGAAAAAGAATTGAGGGAAATCAATTCTATTGCATCACCAGCGCGGGCCGGGAGAGGACATATCCTTTTTTCCGATTGCGAAGAAGCAGGGGGATTGTATGTCCTCATTTCCGGCAAAGTGAAACTGTATAAAGTCTCCCATGAAGGCAAGGAGCAAATTCTTGATGTGGTCTGTTCGCCCGAGTCCTTTGGAGAAGCCTCCCTGTTTCTGAAAGGTAGTCATCCATTCTATGCGGAGGCCCTGAGTGATTGTCAACTCCTTTTCTTTCCGAAAAAGGATTTTCTTCGGTTAATCAAAAAGAGTTCTCGACTAAATGAAAATGTGACCGTTGCCCTTTCCCTTTATGTGAAGAGGTATGCATCTCAGATTGAAGATCTTTCCTTAAAAGAAGTTCCCTCTCGCATTGCAAAATATCTACTCGATCTCTCATTGAAACAATCGAAAGAAGGAAAAAGTTTTGAGGATGTTGAACTTGATTTGAGCAGATCACAACTGGCCTCAAGATTAGGGACGATAAGGGAAACCCTTTCAAAAACTTTGGGAAAGATGAAAGCCCAAGGGATCATCGACATTAAAAAGAATAGAATTTTTATCTTAAATCGTGAAGCCTTAGAAAAGATAGCTGCCGGCCACAAAATATAATGTTGTTTCACCATCCAAATTTTTATGGCAAAAATATGCGTTTGTTTTATCTCACAAAAGCAATCTTTTCAGAGCATTATTTCAGAAGATGGTAAGCTGAACCTCCTTATTTTAAAATCTTGATCATCAGACCTGGATCTAAGATTCGAACTCCTGTTATTACATTAACGCCTCTTTCAAATCTTTCAAATTTTAGCCTGTAACCTATAACCTATAACCTCAAACCTTTTTAGTTGCTATTTTTAAAACATCGATAATATAAATGATAACTCCCGTAAATAACCCAAGTCCTCCGAATAGAACAACCATGAACCAAGGTCTCATAAATTCTTGGACTGTAAGAAAATCCATCCCCAAGCCTCGCCACATGTAAGATTGCAGAACACCCGCCACTCCAAAAGCTAAGCCCATTACCACCATGCTGATCGTCGTGATCCAGAAAATCCAGAATCCTCTCTTTTGATTGAATTGATCTAAGCCTTTCAGCTTGGGCAGAGCATAAAAGATCACGGTCAGGATGACCATGGCATAGGCGCCAAAGAAAGCCATGTGGCCGTGGGAGGCGGTCACCTGAGTCCCATGGGTCCAGCGGTTGACTACAGGTAGAGTATGAGCAAATCCCCAAACCCCTGCACCGATGAAATGGAAGATGGCACAACCCACTGCCCAGTAAAGGACAAGTCGATCGGTGACTTCCAATCTTTTATGCCGGACATGATTGAGGGTATCGAAAACCATGAAAAGTATCGGAACGGGCTCAAGGGCGCTAAAGATTCCGCCCCACCAGAGCCAGTATCTCGGTGTTCCAATCCAGTAATAGTGGTGGCCGGTTCCAATGATCCCGGTGATAAGGACCAGAGCCACCTCAATATAAAGCCATTTCTCAATCACGGCGCGATCCACACCTGTGATCTTCAAGAGGACAAAGGCCATGAGGGACGCAGCGATCAATTCCCAGGCTCCTTCAACCCATAGATGGATGACCCACCACCAGTAATAGTAGTCGAGGGTAAGGTTCTTAAAGAAAGGAATCCCGAAGAGCCACATGACCGCCAACATTGTAATCCCCCCCAAAAGCATCCCTTGGATGGCAGTCCATTTCTTCGTTCGGATCATGGTGAAAAAGACGTTGAAGATAAAAATCAGGGCAACGATCACGACCGCCCATTTCAGTTCCACCGGCAACTCCAACAAAGGTCTTCCGGCTGTCCAGCCGAAGAGGAAGCCGACGACCCCTGCCAAGCCACCCAAGAGGAGGAGATAGAATTGGAGATTGGCCAGCCTTTTACTAAATAGCTCTGTTCCGGATTCTTCTGGGACAATGTAGTAAGTTCCTCCCATAAATCCGAAGATCATCCAGACCACAAGGAGATTCGTGTGGATGGCGCGGGCAGTATTGAAGGGGAGGAATCCGATCAGAGGGTCGGGCCAGATGTATTTGGAAATGAGAAGTAAGCCGACAATCACCTGAAGGCCAAAAAAGATTGCTGCGATGACAAAATATTTTATAGCCACTTTTTGCGATTCAAAGACCATGTCTTCTCCCCTTCTGATTTCGGAATAGAAATTTTTGATCCCTGAAAGTGATTTAATTCCGCAATCTGCAATCCACAATCCACAATTTGCTATCACTTGAGGCTTACCAAATAACCGATCAAAGCATGGATTTCTCCTTCAGGAATTTGTGAGAAGGCCGGCATCTGGGTATTTGGATTGTGTGATTTTGGATCTCTGATCTGTGTTGCAAGCCAGAGAGGATCACGGTTCTTACCCACATGGGTGAGTTCCGGGCCAATGGCGCCTCCCTTATCCCCGATCTTATGACATAGATCACATCTGAACCGGTCATAAACACTTTTCCCCAATAAGGTTCGAGGCTTTTCCTCCAGGGCGATCCCTGTCATTTTGGCCTCCGCAACAGGTTGAGGAGGCCACTGGTTGGTGTCAATGGCATCCACCCATTTAAAAAAGACAATGAGTCTGTTGATCTCGTTCTCAGAGAGATTCAGGTTGGGCATTTTTCTTCTTTTGGGATCAGGGTTTTCCGGATTTTTTAAGAATGCCTTGAGCCAGGCTTCTCCTCGGGTGGAATAGGTTTTTGTCACATCCGGTGAATAATAGCCTCCGATACCGAGGATGGTGTGGCAGTCATTACAATTATGTTTATGCCAAACCCGTTTTCCTTGAACCACTTCATCTGTGAGTTGATCTGTGTTGGTGCGTTTGGGGATAGTGGTATGGGTATCGATGGTGAGCCAGATGAAGACAGCGGTGCAGATGGCCGTTCCCAAGATAAAGAAATTCCTTGAAGCCTTTTTCCCCATCAGGAACCTCCTTTCCAGTGACCGGAGACTCAATTTTAAAGATTCAAACCAATTCTACGATGACTTGAACAAGGGCAAAAATCTTTGACTTAAGTCAAACCCAATCCATGATGGCATTCGTACCCATGGTAGGCAGCAAGCGGCACCCATTAAATGATATGACATTTCTGGGAAGCCCCGTCGTGGATTTGAGGAGCTCCACATTCCCGGCATAGGAAAGTTCCCTTTTTCCAAGGATAATTTAAGGGATCTCCCTTTGAGAGATCTTTAAAGTAAGACGAGGGATGACACTTTACGCAGCACTTCCTTGGCGTCAACAGGGAATGGAGCGGTAAGGTGGATTGGATCATTCCGAGCGTCTTCATTTCTAATTATCAATATCCCGTTCTGTAATGATGGATTGAACCAACGTCAGAATATCCTCTTTGGTCGATGCCCCCTTCGAAAGGAAGTGATCAGCCTGATATTCGCGGGCGGCTTCTCGATATTCCGGTAAATCATAGCTTGTAAGGATGATAATACTGATGTTGGGGTATCGGGCTTTTATTTTTTTGGTTAGTTCGAGACCATTTTCCCCGGGTAATTTGATGTCCATAAAGATGAGATGAGGCCGGAAAGACTCAACTTTTTGTAGAGCGTCCTTCCCATTTTCGGCTTCGGCAATGTCCATGGACGGAAATCGAGAATGCAGGGTCTCTTTAAGCAATTGTCGAAAAAAAGCACTGTCCTCGAAGATTAATGTTTTTAACATGCCGAATTATGTCTCCTATTAAGTTTTTACTTTACTAATGATGAATAAAATGGTAAATAGGGTGAACCCTGTATTTCGAAGAGAATTAGACTGTATTTTTGGCAACGAGGACAACGGAGATATTGTATCGAAAAAGATCTAAGTTTCCGAAATAACATAGGTTTCAGAGGATACTGGTCGTGAACCAAAAATACAGGATTGTCATCGCCGAAGACCATACCATTCTTAGGGAAGGGTTGCGGGCATTACTCTCCTCAAGGCCTGAGTTTGAGATCGTAGGAGAAGCAGAGGATGGCCGCGCGGCTGTCCAATGTATTGAGAGGTTGAAACCCGCTCTTGCATTAATGGATCTGTCCATGCCGAGGATGAACGGGATGGATGCCATACGAGAGATTAAGAAGAGATGCCCGGAGACGAAGATTTTGGTTCTGACGGTTCATAAAACGGAAGAATACATTCTGGCGACCTTTAAGGCAGGAGCGGATGGATATGCGCTGAAGGATTCCACCCACACCGAATTGGTGATGGCCATCAAAAGCGTTTTGACGGGAAAACCTTACCTCAGTCCTGGAATTTCAGAGAAGGTGATCGAGGGATATTTAGAAGGAAGACAAACATTAAAAGCCCGGACAGCCTATGAGACCCTCACCCATCGTGAGCGCGAAATCTTGAAGCTGATTGCCGAGGGGTATAAGAACAAAGAGATTGCTGATGACCTTTGTATCAGTGTGAAGACCGTGGAGAAACACCGGGCCAACATCATGGAGAAATTGGGTCTCCATAATGTTCAAGCCTTAACCGCCTTTGCGATTGAAAAGGGACTGGTCTCCCAAGAATAAATAATTGCAAATTGCAAATTTCAAATTGAAAATAAAGAACATAATATTTTTCTCTTTAACCCATTCCTTCTTCAATCTAAAATTTAACATTTGAAATCTGAAATATTTCTCATCTGCCTTTGGCTGTATTCAGACTCGAAACGAAAATGGCAATAAGTTCTTTCGATTCCTTCATTAACCCCGTAAGAAGTTTCGAATTCACGATTTTATTTTCACTAAGGATCTCCATCCAGTAAAGTGATTCGTCTGTTTCTTCCAGTACGATGCTTAGCTTCGAGATAAAATCGGCTTTTGATCGTGCCCGGCAGGCAGCACGGTAGTTTGCTCCTACCGAAGTGCCTGAGCGGAAGAATTGGCCCCCAACAAGCCGGCCTTCCTGTGTAGCAGGGAGTTGCCTGCACAAGGAGATTACCTGTTTTGCAAATTCTTTCGTCCTCGCCTTCATCTGTTCCTGGTTCATTTTACCCTCTCCCCCAAATTAATTTCAAATTGTAGATTTCAGCATCTCAAATTTAAGAATAGTGGTTTTTTTCAATTTGCGATCTGCAATTTGAAATTTGAAATTCATCAAAGCGGCCACGCCGCTTTGATGGTTGTTCCTTTTCCTATCGTTGATTCGATCGCAAAAGACCCGCCCGAAAGTTCGGCCCGCTCTCTCATGCTGGTAAGCCCCAGTCCTCTTTTGGGCCATTCTTGAGCAAGAATTTCTTCTAAGTTAAATCCCACCCCGTTATCTTGAATGGTCAATTCTATACTGTCTCCCTTCTTTCCTATGGAGAGACGAACGAGGTTAGCCTTGCTGTGTTTGGCGATGTTATTCAAGGCCTCTTGAGACATCCTGTAAATTACTGTCTTGAGTGGGTCTGACAGCTCATTTTCTTGAATATTCATTTCCTTTTCGATGCGGATGTTCGGATAAGTTTGCTGGAACTCCCGGGAGAACCAGCTGAGGGTAGCGATGATGCCAAGATCGTCAAGGACCGAGGGCCGCAAATCCATCTGGATTCTTCGAGACTCCTCAATGCTTGCTTGAATGATGGGAAGGAGGATCTCGAGAGAACCGGCTATTTCCTTATGTCTGCTCTCACGCATCTGGTTGGTGATACCCTCTACTTTGAATTTGATCGCAGACAGGGACTGTCCAAGACTGTCATGGATCTCCCTTGAGATTCTCTTTCTCTCATTTTCCTGGACGGTGAGGAGTTGGGAAGAGAGATGCCGGAGCCGGCCCTCCGATTCCCGACACGCCTCCTCTGCCCGCTTGCGCTCGGTGATATCCCGAGCAGCCGCAAAGATTCCCTGGATTTCCCCAGCTTCATTACGGTATAGTGTGGCGTTGTATAACACATCGGTGATACGTCCCGAGGTGTGTCGAATGGCAAGGGGATAATCCCTGACAGATCCCTTCGAGAAGACCTCCTTGTATCCCTTTCTTGCTTGCTTAGGTTCAGTGAAGTAATCCGAGAAGTCGCTTCCAATGAGGTGGTTACGGGAGAGACCAATAACCTCTTCGGTCGCACTATTCACATCCATGATCTTCCCGTCCTTGCTGATGGTGATCAGAGGATCAAGGCTTGCTTCGATGAGACCCCGGGCATATAGCGATGTAGCTTTTAATGCTTCCTCTGCCCGCTTGCGCTCGGTAATGTCAATGCCCATCTCCAGGATGAGGGTGGAGCCGTCCGTGTCGGTGAAGGGGAAGTCGAAAACATCGTAATTGCGGCCGTCCGGGCCGGTCCACTCCCACTTGTGGGGTGACAGGGTTTTCAGGACTGTATAGGTTTCGCAGGTCTCGCAAGGCTCGCTTCGGCCAAACAGATAGTCAAAACAGCACCTGCCGTGGGACTCGCCGAAGCGCTCCCGGAAGAAACGGTTGGCAAAAGGTATGTGATAATCCGGCGTCAACAACACCAGGTAAGCCGGCAGCATCTCCAGAACGTCATTGAACCGCTGCCGTTCTACTTCCGCAGCCTCCGCGGCCCGCCTGCGCTCGGTGATATCCCGCGCAATAGTGGAAAGGAACTCCACCTCCCCATTCAAACCTTTATGTGCGAGGATGACCTGAGAAGCAGGGATCTCCGTTCCATCACGGTTCAGAAAAGCAGTCTCGCCGCTCCAGAAACCCGTCTGCAAAGCGCTTGGAATACCTTCATTAAGAACCATAGCATTCGCCCAGTCAGGATGGGCATCAGCAATCCTTACTCCCGATATATCCTCCTCTTCACTGAGGCCAAGCATCTTCCGACCGGCCTTATTTAAGTAAAACAACTGCCCATCCAAATTTGCCATTGCTATGAGGTCGGACGTTGTTTCAACAATATGGGCAAGCCGGGTTCTTTCTTTCTCCGTTTGCACGCGTTCGGTCACATCCTCCAGAGAGAAGACTAAAAACTCCACCTCACCCTTAGCATCTAATATGGGCGTCAGGGTCCAGTTCCAATAAGTAGTTCCCCACTCAGGATGGTCGGGGAAGGTAAAGGGTTTGGCAAAAGTCTGAAATGGAATTTTAGTTTCAACAACACGTCTGAAGATAGCTTTATTCTCCTCATGCGGATAGAATTCAAAGTGGTTGTGTCCAGGAAATTCCGAAACATCGCGCTGACATGCCTTGGCATAGGCCTCATTAACCCTGATGAAATTGAAATCTCGGTCGAGAAGTACTAATGGCGTAATCGTGGAAGTGAAGAATCCTTCTAAAATCTTTGATTGCTCCTTTAGAGCTTTCTCCGCCCGCTCGCGTTCGTCGATTTCAATCTGCAGTGCCGCGTTGATGTTTCTCAGTTCCGCAGTTCGTTCCTGAACTTTTATTTCTAACTCATCCCGCGATCTTCGGAGTTCCTCCTCCGTCCGCTTGCGTTCGGTGATGTCATGTACCATCCCGATAGACCGGATGATCCGCTTTGATGCATTTCGGATGTGTTGGCATCTCTCATGAACGATGCGGATCTCATTCGTTGATTTTTTCACCACCCGGTGCTCGATCTCATAGGTGTCCCTTCCTTCGCGCACCGAGCCTGAATATGCGGCATCTACGGCGGCGCGGTCGTCGGGGTGCACCGCCTCGAGGAACGCCTCATAGGTTGCGCTAAACTCCTGTGGTTGAAGCCCGAAGATGCGGTACACTTCGTCCGACCACGTCAGGCGGTTGTTGACCAGATCCAGTTCCCAACTGCCAAGATGAGCGATCTCCTGCGCGCGGTTCAACCGCTGCTCGCTCTCACGCAGCGCCTCTTCGGCCCGCTGGCGTTTGGTGATATCACGTCCGTAGATGTTGGCGTAGCGTGCTTCGGGGAACGGTACGATCCAGATGATGTAGAACCTTTCGTCTAGTTGTACGTCCTGCTGCACTTCTCTTTCGTCGGCTATTGCCCGGCCAACCAGAGGAAGCAGTTCATTTTGCAGAAGCTGGCCGACCTCGCACGTCCACCCGGGGAGGTTTGCGGAGGCCGGGTTGCAGTAGAGAACGGTCCCATCCGCAGACGCTCGGATTATAGGATTGGGATTCTGCTCTGGAAACCGCGCCAGCCAGACCGCCCGATCATGGGCCGCGTGCAGCGCTGCCTGTGCACGCCGCTTCTCGGTGACGTCATGGAAAACGAGCACCACGCCTGTTACATTGCCCGAGGCGTCCAGGATCGGCGCCGCGCTGTCCTCGATGGGGACTTCCCGGCCATCCTTGGTGACCAGCGCAGTGTCATTGGCCAGACCGACCACGCGTTTTTCATTCAGAACTCGCGCCACTAGGTCCTCAGCCGGCTCGTGAGTCTTTTCGTCGATGATCCGGAAGACGTCCCGGATCGGCTGGCCCAGGGTCTCCTCAAGTTGCCAGCCGGTCAGCGTTACGGCAACAGGATTGAGAAAGGTGATCCGGCTGGAGGTATCGCTGGCAATCACCGCATCGCCGATACTGCTGAGCGTTACGCGTAGCCACTCGCGCTGCCGACGCAGATCCTCTTCCGCCTGATTGCGCTCGGTGCGGTAAATGCGGTCAGTACCCTTCAAGCTGAGGACCTGGTCACCCTGAGGAGTTTCAACCGCCAAAGCCTCTACCTCGCCGCTTCGCATGGCCCGAAGCGTCTCTTCGGCTTCTTCAAGACGAGCCCTGAGATCCTCGAACTCTACCAACAGTTCCTTTTTGGTCTTTGATTTCTTTTTCATAGCACATCCTTTTTGGCTATTTAGAGGAAAATAGGGACACATCCCATTTTTTATTTGATCACTTTTCGGGGCCTGCCTTTTTGTCTAAATATAAGATCATGACCCAATTGTTCAGAAAGAATCTTCAGAAATCCTCCATCACCCAGAGGCTTACCTGATCTCGTCTGTTTCCTTATCTCCTCCAAAGTTCTTTTGTCTTCTTCTAACTTCACAAACCTTCTGTATTCATTCAGTTGGCGTCTATCAAATAGAGGCTCTTTCAAAAGGGTATCTTTCGTTCCTAAAATATGAGCCCTGGCACTGGAATAGGGGTATTCCTCGGGCCTCTTGACTATCCCCGCTCTTACAGGATTATTCTCAATATATCTGCTGACAGTCCATAAATAGCGGTCTCCATCAATCACCGTGGAATGGTATCTACATTCCCAGAGCCGCCCGGTCCGTCCATTTGCCTCGTTAAAATATTTACTGTAACAGAGGGTAATACCCTGCATTATCTTAGCGAGGGCCTCCTCATCGGAGGGTCTTACCAGCAGGTGGATATGATTGGGCATGAGGCAGTAAGCAAGAACAGGGACTTCTTTCTCTTCTGAATATTTCGAGAGGAAGAAAAAGTACTTTTCATAGTCCGTCGGATCTCTAAAGACCCTTTCCCTATTATTGCCTCTTTCAATGATGTGGTGGGGATACCCGGCTCCCACTATTCTTGCAATCCTTGGCATAAGCCGTATTTAAAACCTCTTTTTTGTTAATGTCAAGAAAAATGGTATGTGTCCCCATTTTTAGGTGCGCGAGCCACAGGCCAAGAACGACGAAAGCGAGGCCCAGTAGTGACATCATCGAAATCCTTTCTGCAAGAAGCAACGCGCCTAATCCGGTTGCTGTAATTGGACTGAGGGCCAAGAACACGGTGACCTTCGTCGGTGTGGTGTGGTTCAAGGCCCATAGCCAGAGGTAGTAGCCGATGCCGCTGCTGATCCCTATGAAAACGACGGCCAGCCAACCCATTTCGGTAAAGCGAGGCAGGGAGCTGAAAAATCCTTCCCCAGCGGCAAGCACGGCAAGGAACCCGACCGAGGCGAGCATGGCAAAGGCACTCACCGGCAGCGTCGGATATTTCCGCAGGTAGGGTCGGTATAAGACGCTGCAGACGGCACCGCTGAACGCGCTTGCAAAGACGGCCAATTCGCCGACCCACTTGTCGGCCAGCCCGCCCAGCAGAACTGCCTTTTCTCCAATCACGAAACCCACGCCGAGGATGGTCAGCAGAACGCCAAGGGTCTTCGCCCAGGTGAGCCTCTCATGACCGAGGGCTGTCGCGAAAATCATTGTCAGCAATGGCATCGTGGCAAAGATCAACGCAGCGCGGGCCGACGGGATGAACCGCAGTCCGTAATTCATGAGCGTGATCAGGATACCGAACTGGGTGATCCCGAGCAGGCCGATCGGCACCAGATCGCGCCGCTCGAACCTGACACGCCCGGAGAGCAGCACGGGCGGCAGCAGACAGCAGAAGCCAATGAGGTAGCGCAAAAGCGCCAGCGAAGCCGGGCCGGTTTGGTCGATGACAAACCGTGTGGCCACAATGGCTGAGCCAACCAATATGCCGGTTGCAGCTGCTGCAGCGGCCGGCAGGAACTTTACCATCGAATGTTGTACCCCAGGCTTTAGTGGATTGACCAAAGGGGCGTTCCCATCGATGAGCGCAAGGGTAAGGGAACGCTCTGAGGCCGGGTTTCAACGCTCCCGCTGCAAAAGGCGTTCATTGCGAAGATGATAAGAGCTTCAACTCCCATGTCTCTGCTATCAGGTCGTGGCCGAAGCTGTGGTGCGGTTCCTCATGAATCAGGCGAAAGCCAGCTTTTTCGTAGATGTGTCTGGCGGCATGGAGCACGTTGTTCGTCCACAGCGTGATCTTCCAGTAGGCCACTTGTTGAGCGAAGCGTACGCATTCCGTCACCAAGCGGGTGCCGAGACCCAGCCCACGCACCTTCGGCTCGACCAACAGCAGGCGCAGCTTAGCTACCTTCTTCGATTGTTTGATGAGGAATACCGAGCCCACGATCTCGCCGTCTTTCTCAGCTATCCAACAACGCTCGTACTTCGGATCATAGTGCTGGATGAACTTTGCCACGATGCTTGCGACCAATGCCTCGAACTGCTCGTCCCACGCATATTCTTGAGCATACAAGACGCCGTGGCGGTGTACAACCCAGCCCATGTCGCCGGGCTGGTGGGGCCGAAGAAGGTAAAGAGCCTTCTCTTCGGATTGGCCGCCGAGCAGCTCTTCGATGGTGTGCATCGCCTCGATCAGGCGGTTCTGCTGAGCTGTGGGCAGGTTGCTAAGCATCTCGGAGACTTCATCGTGCGCTCGTGCATTGAGTGGGGCGAAGACGTCACGGCCTTTCTTCGTCAGCCCTAAGTGGTTTTTCCGACCATCGGACTCCGAGGGAGTCTTGGCGATCAAACCCCGCTTTTCGAAACCCCGCAGAATCCGGCTCAGATAACCCGCATCCAATCCCAGATCTTTGCCGAGTTCAGTGGCCGTGAGTTTCTCGCGGTGAGCAAGTTCGTAAAGGACGCGCACCTCGGTCAGGGAGAGCGGGCTTCCCAACAATCCCTCCTTCAATACACCGATCTGTCTGGTGTAGAACCGATTGAAGCGCCGTACAACTTCAACACGCCGATGGATATCGATCTCGGCCATCGTTGTCATCCTTAGAACCAAATATAGATACGTGCCAATGTACACAATCTAATTGACTTTGTCAAGTTATTGGGTATTTTGTGGCGGTTTGGCAGAAACTGGATTTAATTCGAGACAATCCGGCTTTCTGAGATATGATCGAGCGTCATTAGACAATTTAACAACGTTATATATTGTCCCGTCACCTTTCCACAAAGAGGAAGGATTTAATAGCCCTCCATTTCTTTTCACCCATCCCCTTCACGTTCTTCAATTCTTCCACCGATCTGAAACCTCTCCTTCTTTCTCGGTAGGCCAAAATCTCCTGGGCCAAAGACTCTCCGATACCAGGGATCAAGCTGAGGTCCTCCGCTGAGACTCGATTGAGGTCGAGAGGGATGGAGAAGACGAGGAGTTTCCGAGCCTCCATCCTGCCTAATTTTGCTTTGATCACCTCTTCCTTAATCCCCCCATAACCTCCTTTAGGAAAGGGGGGAGAAGGGGGGGGTGCTTGAGATTCTTTCAAGATGGTAAGGAGGGTTCCAGTTTTCAAAGTCTCTGTGGTTGAACCCGTATCAAAATGAGTGGCTTCCTTCAAGCCTCCTGCTTTCTCGATAGCCTCCCTCACCGTAGGAGGATTTTGGAAAAGATGGATCCCTGGATTCCGAACCTCTCCCAACACCTCAACGACGATCTCTTTATAAATCTCTTCTTCAGGAGGGGAAAGGGGATGGCGGTAAAATCGAAAGTAGAGAATGGCAAGGATGAGAATTGCAAAGATGAAGAGGATTCGTTGTTGACCGAGAGAAAAATGCTTCATAAAACGAATTAAAGACAACGATTGAGGGATTTAGGAATTCAGGAATTTTCGAATTCCTCAATTCTTAATTCGCAATTCCTAAATTTATTTTTCTTGTTCTTTCAGGAGTTTATAATCGATGGAATCGACAAGGGCCTGCCAGCTCGCCTGGATGATATTTTCAGACACGCCAACGGTTCCCCATTTCGATGTCCCATCACCTGATTCGATGAGGACTCTTGTTTGTGCTCCGGTTCCATCCTTGGTGGAGAGAATCCTGACTTTGTAATCCAGGAGCTTGACTTCTCTTAATTCAGGATAAAATTTTTCCAAGGCCTTTCGTATCGCATTGTCCAGAGCATTCACCGGGCCATTCCCGATCGCCGCAGTGTGTTCTATACGATCCCCCACTCTTAGCATAATGGTGGCTTCCGAGAGAGGAGTGTCTTCTTCTTTCTTTTTCTCCACGATCACACGAAATCCGATCAGTTCGAAAAACCTTTTGTGTTGTCCGAGGGCCTTCTTGATGAGGATCTCAAAAGACCCCTCTGCTCCTTCGAATTGAAAGCCCTGGTTTTCCAACCGTTTCAGGTCATCGAGGATCTGCCTTACCTTTGGGTCTTTACTCTGGATGTCAATCTTAAATTCAGCGGCTTTATAAAGGATGTTCGACTCACCGGAGAGATCAGAGATGAGGACCCTCTGACGATTCCCAACCCTTTCTGGTTGAACATGTTCATAAGTCACGTCACTTTTTTGGATTGCGCTCACATGGACTCCCCCCTTGTGGGCAAAAGCGCTATCGCCCACATACGGCAGGTATTTAGGATGAGGCAAGTTGGCCAGTTCTGAGACGAAACGGGATACCTCCGTAATCTTTTTCAACTGGAAATCCGTGATACAATCAATCCCCATCTTCAGTTTAAGGGTGGGGATGATGGAACAGAGGTTGGCATTACCGCATCGTTCACCATAACCATTGATGGTCCCCTGAACTAATCCGATCCCTTTTTTCACCGCAAGGATGGTATTGGCCACTGCCATCTCCATATCGTTATGGACATGGATGCCGAGGGGAAGAGTAATTTCCCTCATGACCACATCGATAATGAATTGGAGCTCATCGGGTAAAGCCCCTCCATTGGTGTCACAGAGGACAATCCAATCAGCCTTGGCCTCCTGGGCAGTCTTTAACGTGGAGAGCGCATATTGGGAGTTGTTTTTGAATCCGTCGAAGAAGTGTTCGGCATCAAAGATGACCTCCGCAATGCGATCCTTGAGGAACCGAACCGATTGGTAGATAATCTCAAGATTCTGGTCGAGGGTGATATTTAACGCCTCGAGAGGGTGTATATCCCAGGACTTCCCGAAAATGGTCACCGTCTCTGTGCCCGCCTCAATCAGGGCTTGGATATTCGGATCATTTTGGGGAGAGGTTCCTGCTCGACAAGTGCTTCCGAAAGCCACGACCTTTGCCTGGGAAAGAGAGATCGATTTGATCTCTTGAAAAAACTGGAGGTCTTTTGGGTTGGAGCCCGGCCATCCCCCTTCGATGTAATGGATACCCAGTTCATCCAACTTTTGAGCAATCCGAACTTTGTCCTCGACGGAGAAGGCGATGTCTTCAGCTTGGGAGCCATCCCGTAGGGTGGTATCGTAGATTTTAACGGATTGCTTGCTCAAAACTAAGCCCCTTTCATTGCAAATTTAGCAATGCAAAGTTAGCAATGATCAATGCTAATTGATAATTGACCATTTTGCATTGATCATTTTTCTTCTGTGATCATTGGCTTATCCAAGTCGAAGGCATCGTGAAGGGCTCGAACAGCCAACTCCGTATATTTGGAGTCAATGATGCAGGAGATTTTGATCTCTGAAGTGGAGATCATATGGATATTGATCCCCTCGTCGGCCAAGGCCGAGAACATCTTCGTGGCCACATTGGAGTGACTCCTCATTCCGACCCCCACAATCGAAACCTTGGCAATGTTTTCATCAGCCACGACCTCTTTTCCACCGAGTTCCTTAACGGTTGTCCCGACGATCTGAAGAGCCCTGGTGAAATCCGTTTTGAGAACAGTAAAAGCGACATCCGCGTGGCCTTTATCTGTGCTGGACGTCTGAATAATCATATCCACCACAATGTTGGCGTCCGCGATAGGCTTAAACAATTTTGCGGCAACTCCCGGGACATCGGGGACACGCATAATCTCAATTTTGGCTTCATTCTTATTGTAGGTGACACCGGAGACGACGACCCTTTCCATTTCTTTGTCCTCCTTGCAAACGATCGTTCCAAGATTGTCATTGAAAGATGATCTCACGTGGATGGGGACATCATATTTTTTGGCAAACTCTACCGAACGAATTTGTAAGACTTTGGCGCCCAGGCTGGCCATTTCGAGCATCTCATCATAGGAGATCTTGGATAGCTTTCTCGCCTTGGGGTAGATGTTCGGGTCCGTCGTATAGACGCCATCGACATCGGTGTAGATTTCGCAGATATCTGCCTTCAAGGCTGCGGCAATGGCGACAGCCGATGTATCCGATCCGCCTCGGCCGAGAGTGGTGATGTTGTCCGACTCATCGGCCCCCTGGAATCCTGCTACCACGACCACCCGTCCGTTTTTTAAATCGTTCAGAATTCTCTCCGATTCGATACCGGTGATGCGGGCCTTGCCAAAGACACTGTCCGTAGCAATCTTGATTTGGAAGCCTAAATAAGATTTCGCATCACAGCCCATGGCCTTAAGGGTGATCGCAAGCAGAGCAATTGAGACCTGTTCTCCCGTGGAGACAAGCACATCCAATTCCCTCTCGTCCGGGGTGGAGATGACCTGCTGTGCCAGGCGAATGAGTCTGTCCGTTTCTCCAGCCATTGCAGAGACAACCACGACGACCTGATGACCCTCATTTTTGGTCCTAACAACTCTCGAGGCCACATTTTTAATTCGTTCAATATCCCCCACAGAGGTACCGCCATATTTTTGAACCACCAGTGCCATCCAATCACCCCCATACCGAATGCGGAATGCAGATTGTAGAATGCGGAATCAGAAATCAACCATCCGAAATACAGTAATTCCGCAATCCGCAATCCGAAATCCGCAATCTATTGATCAGTTCTTCATATCGCTTTCCCCTGCCGAGGATCTCTATGGATCGGGTATTCTCTCCAGTATAAGAGATTTGAATCCAGAGCATTTCTCTCGGGAGCAAGGAAGGAATTCTGTCAGCCCATTCGATCGCTGTAATCCCTCCGCTTTGGAAGTACTCTTCTAAACCCAGATCCTCAGCCTCCTTCTCCGCCCTCAACCGGAAAAGGTCAATATGGTAAAAGGGGATCTTTCCTTTGTATTCATTAATCAGCGTAAAAGAGGGGCTTGAAATATAAGTGGGTTTCCCGATCCCCACGCCCACGGCCAGTCCTTTGATGAATTGGGTCTTTCCTGTCCCCAATTCACCCACCAGGGCAACAACATCCCCGGGCAGGAGAAGACTCCCGATGCTCTTTCCGATTTGTATGGTACCTGATGTGTTCCTGGTCTGAAGAACCACCTTTGTGTGACTTACAATGTCAAAGTTCAAATGTCAAAATCCCAACTCTAAACCTCTTCCTAACAGGTTCAGGAATTTGGCATTTGAAATTGACTCCGTTGATTTGACATTTGGATTTTGAACTTTGAAATTTTGATTTTACGCCTTATACTTAAAGTCATCTGGATTGAGATTCTCCAGCCATTCCTTCAATTGATCCCCCTCTTTTTCCATATCGATGGTTCGGGCCTTTTCAATGACATGTTCGGATACGAAGATCGGGGCATCTACAGCGAGGGCGATGGCGATGGCATCGCTAGGACGGGAGTCAATGACGATCTCTTCCCCCTTTCGATTGAGATGGATCAATGCATAGTAAGTATTTTCCCTTAAATCATTGACCACAATTTTCATCACCTGAGATTCGAGGGTCCTCAGGATGCTGTGGATCAGATCATGGGTCATCGGCCGATGGGAACCTATCTTCTTCAACTTCATGGCGATGGCGTTGGCCTCAAAAGGTCCGATCCAAATGGGGAGTCCTGTTTTATTCGATAGATCCATCAGAAGGACGACGAACCCATTCGATGTGGAATCGAAAGTCAAAAATTTCACTTTCATTTCGACAAACATTACGCCTCTCCTTTCATAGACTCTTGAACGAATCCCATAGAGAGTGACCCCCTACCGTGATTAACGAAATCTTAAAGAAGCGACTACGCCATCATTCGCTTTTAGGATGGTATTCTCTTGAACCCATTTTACCTCTCCATCTTGGCGAAGGGCCGACCTCATCATCTCCTCTCCCAGGTTGATGGTCTTAATCTCTCCTTTACAAAGTGGACAAGGGACGGATGACTCATCTGGAGGATGGATCAGGACGAGAGAACCACATCGACGGCATTTTCCCCCTGGAAGGGAAAACGATGTCAACAGATAGAGGGTGTGGACTTGCCCCTTATTCAAAGCCTCCAGTGTTCGATTCAGGCCCAGGGTGGCCAACCCACCCATCGGGGTCCTTTCCTTCAACTCCTCAATCTGATGGGAGACCTCCTCTCGTTCCCTTTGTAGGAGGCGTTCGAAAACTCGCCTCAACATTTTTGAACGCTCCTCGGAAAAATCCATGGAGAAGGTGTCAGCAATTTGCTGTTTGACCCGTTCAGGAAGAAAAACCTTAAAATTGGCAATGATCCGATCCTGACCGATGAGGATGATCCTCTTCTTGTCGGAGTCAAAAAGCTCGGTAAGATGCTCTACCACCTCCTTATGGTGTCTGTCCATGTGGTCTTTGATATGGCGTTGGTATCTCATCTGAGCCCATCCCCCTTGATCATGGCGTCCTGGGACATAGCTCTCGATTGAGGATTCAGCCATCATGCCCTCCATGGATACCTCAAATAATTTGGCAGAATCCGTCTCCACCATGACCACCAAGGTGTTCTGATACTGAGAGGAAAGTCGGACAAGGGGTTGGAGGGTAGGGAGATCGAAGATAAAGCATTCGTTTTCGAAAGGGATGATTGAAGGGTAGGTGAGAAAAGTTCCGATGCCACTACAGGAAAAGATGGCGATTCCATTGACCTCCTCATTATAGACGCGGCGAACCAGCCCCTCCACAAACCTTTCGATCTGTTGTTGATCCGCGACAAAAGCCCTTCGCCAGTCCTCTCGGTCTTTAAGTTGATCATAAATTCTCTTTAACTGATTCTTGGTAAAGAGGCGAATGCGTTCCCTCTGCTGCTCATCGTCCCATCTGGTATTGAGATAAAGGGATAAGAAAGGGTAGAGGCCCTCTTCAATGCGGGCTAATTTCTTGATCTCACTCCTCATATCCATATCGAAATCTCCATGGGTTAGCCTGCTTCAAACCCGATCATTTGTTAAGTGAACGTGTGTTCTGCACCCAGTGGATATAGGTAACCGGCAAGGTGCTTAATAGGCTACTTCCGTCCTCAGACCGGATAGGCAGTCTCCCTGTCCCGCTTGGGAGGTATGGGGTTCAACCTGTCTACCCTCGATAGGTGAATACAAACATCCTTCGCTTTGCGGAACCCTATGGTGGTAACAAGCCTCTGAAAAGGATGCATTCGCAAGGCTGCAGAAATCTGATTAATATTAAATGAAGAAAAATTGAAAATCAAATCCTCCCCTGGAGAAGGGCGGGGATCCTTTGGATGATGTCCGTGGCGACCAAGGATTTCTCCCCTTTTTCTGAAATCACCTTATCCCCGGCTAATCCATGAAGGTAGACGGCGATCTGAAGAGAAGGAAGAATTTCAAATCCCTGAGAGATCAGCCCGCCAATCATTCCGGTGAGCACATCCCCTGTTCCTCCTGAGGCCATTCCAGGATTGCCCGTCGGGTTGATGAAGACCTCCCCCTTGGGAGTAGTGATCAGAGTGCGATGCCCTTTGAGGACGAGATGAACCTGACGGGATTGAGAGAAATTTCTGCTGATACCGATCCGATCTTCCTGGACGTCTTTGCCGGTGGATTGGATCAACCTTGCCATTTCTCCTGGATGGGGTGTGAGGATCAGTGAGTGATTCCCAGTGGGGAGGATCTTGGGTTGTGTTGCGAGAGCGGTCAGCCCATCCGCATCGAGGACGATTGGGAGATTCAATGTTTTGATCAGTTTGAGGACGAGGGATTGCGTTTCTTTGAATGTTCCGATGCCAGGACCGATGATGACCGCCTTTTTGTTTTCGCAGAGGCGAAGAATGGAGTTGAAGGCTCGGAGGCTGAGGGTTTGTTTGGGGGTTTCCGGAAGAGGTTCTGTCATTACCTCAGTCAGTTTCACCGCCATGATTGCATTCAGGCTCTTTGGAATGGCCAAGGTGACCAGACCTGCTCCCATCCTGAGAGCGGCTTCAGACGCCATCGCCGCTGCTCCGGTCTTACCAACCGATCCGGCGATGACCAAAAGGTGGCCGTAATCTCCCTTGTGGGTATCTGGCCGTCGGGGTGCGGATAGCCATCTTCTGATCTCTTCATTCTCCAAGAGGTGCGTCTGAATCTTCTCCTCTTCCACCAGCCTCTTGGGAATACTGATGTCGATAACTTTCAGGTCTCCCACATAATCGGAACCCGGGGCTATGAGATGTCCAACTTTGGGTAGACCAAAGGTAACAGTGAGAGAAGCCCGGATCGCCGTGCCGAGTGGTTTACCGGTATTGGCATCTAACCCGGAAGGGATGTCGATGGCAACGATAGGCTTTTGGAGTGTATTCAGATGGTCAATCACCTCCCTGTAATATCCTCTGACCTCGGCATCGAGTCCTGTACCAAAAATGCCGTCGACAAAGAGGTCGAACCTCTCCAGATCTTTTTTCAGTTTTTGGTAGTCTTTAGAGGAAGGGACAGGGATCACTTCTCCTTTCATGCGGGAGAAGATGTGATAATTGATCTCCGAATCCCCCCGAAGAGCTTTGGGATCAGTGAGCAGGAAGATCTTCACCGAGATCCCATGATTCAATAGGTGGCGAGCGATCACGAAACCATCGCCCCCATTATTTCCCTTTCCGGCAATGATCGCTATTCTCTTGTTCTGAATGTCAGGAAAAGCGTTGGAGATAACCTCTGCGGCTCCTCTTCCTGCATTTTCCATCAAGACGATTCCTGGAATCTTGTATACCTCAATCGCCTTTCGATCCAATTCTTGCATTTGTTCAGCGGTCGCTACCTTCATTATTCCCTCCCTCTAATATTACATGGGCCACGGCAAAGGGTCGGTCGTGGGAGAGGGTGAGTAGAGTTTTTTGGATTCGGTGGGTTTCGAGAACCTCCTTTGCCCTTCGGTGAAAGAAAAGGCAAGGCTTCCCGATGGAATCGTTTTGCACTTCGATATCCGTCCACTGAATACCATTTCGAAGTCCCCATCCAATCGCTTTGAGAAACGCTTCTTTTGCTGCGAATCGGGTGGCAAAACATTCCGAGGGTCGGGTGCGTTTCTGACACCGGACGATTTCTTTCTTTGTAAAAACCCGAGCAAGAAAGCGATCTCCCCAGCGGTCCATCAGGCTTTCGATTCGTTCGATATTCACAATATCGATGCCCGTTCCGACAACCATCACCCAGACCCTTCCCCTCCACTGGTGGGAGGGGATGGAGGGGGGGGGATCAGATTTTTCTACTCACCCCCACCCTCGCCCCCCCGTCAAGGGGGAGGGGAATAGGGCCAAATCTATTTGATTAATGCGATCATTTCACGGACGGCTCGATCCAGGCCCACTAAGACCGCCCGAGCGATAATGCTGTGACCAATATTCAGTTCTTCGATCTCCTTGATTTCAGCGATTCGTTGGACGTTCACATAGTTGAGTCCATGTCCTGCTGCGATCTTGAGATTTCGGTGAGAGGCCTCCCCCACTGCATCGAGGATCTTTTTTAGTTCCTCATCAGCCTCACCAGGGGTCTTTGCATCGCAGTAGTGACCGGTATGAATTTCGATCGCATTGGCTCCACCTTCTTCGGAGGCTTTGATTTGATCCTTTCTGGGATCGACAAAAAGGCTCACGGGAATTCCCCCTTTTTGGAGCCGCTGGATCGCCTTTTTAAGGGGCTTAAGGAATTTGATCACATCGAGACCTCCCTCGGTCGTCAATTCCTCCCTCTTTTCAGGAACGAGGGTGACGATGTTTGGTTTGGTAGCTAAAGCAATGCGGATCATCTCCTCTGTAGCAGCCATTTCTAAATTCAATCGGGTTTGGATTACCTCCCTGAGAAGTCGGAGGTCTCGATCCTGCATGTGGCGTCGGTCCTCTCTCAAATGGGCCACGATCCCGTCTGCTCCAGCCAATTCGACAATTCCGGCAGCAGTGACGGGATCCGGATACATCACCCCTCGGGCCTGTCTCACCGTAGCAACATGGTCGATATTGACACCCAGTCTCGGCATGATTCCCCCTATTCCGAAGGTGGAATGTAGAAGGTGGAGGGTGGTTTAAACCACTTTCTACTCTCCACTTTCTACCTTCCAATATGTTTCTCTACTAATTCCACAATATCTTGAGCAAACCGATGGAGTTTCGCTTCATCCTCGCCCTCCAGCATGATCCGGAGGAGAGGCTCGGTTCCAGAGTATCGAACTAAAACTCTTCCGTATTGACCCAGTGACTTCTCAATCTCTTTGATCCTTCCTTCAATCTCTGGAAACTTAGCAAGATCTTTCTTCTCTTTGACCTGCACGTTATAAAGTACCTGAGGAAAAGGTTCCATCACTTTGGCTAATTCATCTAACTGCTGTTCCTTCCGTTTCATAATGGCCAGAACTTGAAGGGCTGTAAGGATGCCGTCGCACGTCGTATTGAAATCTAAGAAGATCGTGTGACCGGATTGTTCCCCCCCCAAATTGTAGTCACCCCGGATCATTTCCTCGACGACATAACGATCTCCCACCTGGGTTCTGACCACTTTTCCCCCTGCTGATTTCATGGTGCAGTCAAGCCCGATGTTGCTCATCACAGTGGTGACCAGGGTGCCTTTTTTCAAGCGATCCTCTGACAAAAGTTGGAGACCACAGATGGCCAAGATATGGTCTCCATCCACCTGTCTTCCCTTTTGATCCACAAAGACAATTCGGTCACCATCCCCATCCAGGGCCATCCCAATGTCCGCTCCCTTCTCAAGGACGAGGCGAGTGATTATTTCTGGGTGAAGGGACCCACAACAATCATTGATATTCTCCCCATTGGGTTCGATCCCAATCGGTATGACCTCTGCCCCTAATTCTTCGAGGACGGTAGGTGCTACCCGATAGGCGGCCCCATTGGCACAATCTAAGGCGATGCGAAGCCCATCCAAGGTCAAGTTGTAGGGGAAGGTATTTTTGAGAAAGACGACATATCGACCGACGGCATCATCGATCCGATGTGCCTTTCCAACCTCGCTGGCTGTAGGTCGAAGGGAATGGAGATGGTTCGAGAGGATCAGTTCTTCAATCCGGTGTTCCATCTCGTCGGGAAGTTTGAAGCCGTTTTGAGAAAAGATTTTAATTCCATTATCGTAGTATGGATTGTGAGAGGCTGAAATCACCACACCAGCATTCGCCCTCATACTGGTGGTGATAAAAGCGATACCCGGGGTAGGAAGTGGTCCTACCAACATCACATCAGCTCCCATTGAACAGATGCCGGAGGCCAGAGCCGTCTCTAACATATATCCAGAAAGTCGAGTATCCTTTCCCACCACAATCCGATGCCTTCCTTTGACCTCCTTAAAAAGGTGTGCGATAGCCCTGCCAAGCTGCATGGCCAACTCTCCAGTCATAGGATCCACATTGGCGATCCCCCGGATTCCGTCTGTCCCGAATAACTTACGCGTCATCTATCCTACCCTTCTTCGGAGAAAACCGTGGTTCCCCGCACCGAAGCACTCCCGCACGCAGGCACGGATGCGTGCCTCTACAGATTACGAAAATGCCGCAGAATGCCCCACCCTGTGGGCGGGGAGCTTCACTTTATTTGAAATCGTTACCATAATTGCATTGAAAAGGTCAAGTTTTGGTCGTTTCCTCTAAACTCCGAACTCTGAACTCCGAACTTTCAAATCCCTGCCAGACGAATCGCATCGGCCACTGCAATTGCCTTTTTCGCCTGGAGCACGTCATGGCATCGAATGATATGAGCCCCATTAAGCACCCCGATAGCAATACTTGAAAGGGTTCCCTCAAGCCGGTCTTTGCCATCTGCATTGAGAATCTTTCCAATGAAACTCTTCCTGGATGTCCCTAAGAGTATAGGTTTTCCAAGTACCCGGAATTCTGATAGATTTTTTATGATGAGGAGGTTATCCTCGAGGGTCTTTCCAAAACCAATTCCAGGATCGATGATGATTTGCTGAGAATCTAATCCCGCAGATTCCGCCCTTTGAATGGAGTCTTTTAGATATTGAAGTATTTCAGAGAAAAGGGAGTCATAATGGACATCCTTCTGCATCGTTTCAGGGGTTCCACGAATGTGCATCAGGATGAGGGGGGTATCCTCCTTGGCAGCCACTTGTGCTAGGTTTGGGTCAAAATTTAACCCGCTGATATCATTTATTATTTCAGCCCCAGCCTCAATTGCCCTCTGTGCTACAGTCGATTTATAGGTATCGATCGAAATCGGAATATCTGTTTCTTTGGAAAGGGATTCGATCACAGGAATGACCCGACGGAGTTCCTCTTCCAACCCAAGGGGTTTGGAGCCTGGCCTGGTCGATTCCCCACCAACGTCTATCATATCCGCTCCCTCTTCAACCATCCTCAAGCCCTGAGCAATCGCCTTCTCTTTATCGAAGAAAAGGCCTCCGTCTGAAAAGGAGTCCGGGGTGACGTTGAGAACCCCCATCACCAGAGTCCCTTTTCCCAACTTAAATGTCCGCTTACGGCAGCGTATGGAGTAATAGTTTTTGGAGATGTTCTTAAGCGTTTCCCTTAAGGGTTGATCAATGGGTTGAAGTGCAGGGTATTGATCCAATTTGAGGATCAATTTTTCGAACTGCTTTTGAGTGCCCATGAGAATGGCATCTGTCGATTTGGCACTGCAATCAAGCCCCCTTCCATCGAGGGCAGCATCCCCGCCCAAGGAAAGCATCTCTTGTTTGAGGAGGTTAGCCGTTCGGGGATCGATCCTTTCCACCCTAAGGTTGAAATGGAGAGTCTTCCCCTTCATCAACTTTATACCGGTAGCATCCACCCCCACCTTTCCCATCTGTTGGATCGCCTCTTTGGCACTGGTAATGTGAAGGCATCGAATCAAATTCATCTCGACTATACCATCTTACCCTTTATAATGGCTTCGATTTGATTCCCGTCGAGAACTTCTTTTTCAAGAAGGGTATTAGCCAATTTATGGAGGATGGCCATATTCGTCTGGATAATCTCTCTGGCTCTTTCATGACCCTGGGTCACAATGTCCCTGATTTCATTATCGATCAACCGAGCCGTGTCTTCACTATAATCTCGGTGCTGAGCAAACTCTCTTCCCAAGAAGATCTGTTCTTCTTTTTTACCGTAGGCCAAGGGCCCAAGATTATTGCTCATTCCCCATTCGCAAACCATTTTCCTGGCAATTTCTGTGGAACGTTCGATGTCATTCCCCGCACCGGTGGTTTGACTGTTCAACACCAATTCTTCTGCTACCCTTCCTCCCATCATGATTGCAATATTGTTCAGCAGGTAGTCTTTTGGATAGGTATGCTTTTCATCAATAGGAAGTTGCTGGGTGATACCCAAGGCTCGGCCCCTGGGGATGATCGTCACTTTATGGATGGGGTCTGTTCCAGGGATCATCTTAGCCACCAAGGTATGGCCCGCTTCGTGATAAGCTGTAATTCTCCGCTCTTCCAGAGGAATGATCATCGATTTCCGTTCCACACCCATCATGACTTTATCCTTAGCCTGTTCCAGGTCAACCATCTCAACCCGTTCCTTTCCCAATCGAGCAGCCAGCAGAGCTGCTTCGTTCACGAGGTTCTCCAGATCAGCTCCAGTAAATCCAGGAGTTCCTCTGGCCAAGAGGGTGAGATTGACATCCTCAGCTAACGGTATCTTTTTAGAGTGGACCTTTATAATTTCCTCTCTTCCCTTCACATCGGGGACAGGCACAAGCACCTGCCGGTCGAAACGACCAGGCCTGAGCAGGGCAGGGTCCAAAACATCTGGCCGGTTTGTTGCCGCGATCAGGATGACACCTTCGTTCGATTCAAAACCATCCATTTCAACCAATAACTGGTTCAAGGTCTGTTCACGCTCATCGTGGCCGCCACCGAGGCCCGCTCCGCGGTGCCTTCCAACGGCATCGATTTCGTCGATGAAGATGATACAGGGAGCATTACGTTTTCCTTGAAGGAAGAGATCACGTACTCGGGAGGCCCCAACTCCCACAAACATCTCAACGAAATCAGAACCACTGATACTGAAGAAAGGAACATCCGCTTCGCCAGCAATGGCCCGGGCCAGGAGTGTCTTGCCCGTTCCAGGGGCACCGATGAGAAGAACTCCTTTGGGTATTCTGCCTCCCAGTTTGGTAAATTTCTTGGGATCCCTGAGAAAGGCGATGATCTCCTCCAATTCATCTTTTGCCTCTTCAATCCCCGCCACATTCTCAAAGGTCACCTGATGATGTTCTTTGGTCAGGATTTTGGCCTTACTCTTTCCAAAGGAGAGAGCCTTTCCACCGCCGATCTGCATTTGCCTCATGAAGAAGAGCCAGACACCGATCAGAATAATCATCGGAAACCAGGAGATGAGAATGTTCTGCCAGAAAGGTGATTCTTCTTCTTTTTTTGCATTAATTATTACCTTCTTCTCTCTGAGAAGTTTTATCATCTCAGGGTCTTCGGGTGCATAGGTCTTATAACGTTTTCCATCGGTATCCTTCCAGACGATATTTCTTCCTTTGGCCTCCACCTCAAAAACTTTATTGTTTTCAACCGCAGAGATGAAATCGGAGTAATTTTTTTCTAAAAGTGTTTGGCGTGGTTTGCTGAAAAGGTTGAAAAGGAGGATCATGATAATGAGGATAATCGCCCAAAAGACCAAGTTTTTATAAAGAGAATTCAAGGGGTTTTCCTCCAGCGATATGTATCGCCTCAAATTAACACAATCCCTCCGTCATTTCAATAGGATGTTGGATAACATATTATTTTCAAATAGGTAGGTTCAGGGAAGGGAATGGTTAGAATGTAACTATTCGATCACAAGGCAACCCTTTTTTTTGCTTGAAAAAAGGGAAAAAAAACTATAAATTAGGGCCATGAAAATAATGGAATTATGGATTGATGGAATGATGGGTTTGAAGAAAAAAAACAATTTACACGGTTTAATATACCCATTATTCCAATATTCCATATGGATAGCACAAATCTGCAGTAACAAAAGCCACATGAATTCGATAACTTGTAAGATTTTAGAGAGGTTTCATGTCTACTGACCTTTTGAGACAATGTCCGCTTTTTGCAGGGTTGAAAGAAGAAGACCTAAAGAAAATCAGGGTCATCGCCAAACCAAAACAGGTTGAGAAAAGGGAGGTTATCTTTTCCGATGGGGAAGAGGCAAAAGGGTTTTATGTCATCCTCTCAGGGAAGGTAAAGCTCTATAAGATCTCACCCGAAGGTAAGGAACAGATCTTACACGTGGTCTCCGCACCGGATGCCTTTGCTGAAGCAGCTCTCTTCCTCGAAGGGAGTTACCCGGCCTTTGCTGAGGCCCTGAGCGATTGTCAACTACTTTTTTTCCCAAAAAGGGATTTCACCCAATTGATCGAGAAGAATCCCCAGCTCAGCATTAACATGATTGTCACCCTCTCTCATTACTTAAGAAGGTTTGCATCGCTGATCGAGGAACTTTCTTTGAAAGAGGTCTCTTCCAGAATCGCAAAATATCTGATCGACCTCTCATTGAAATTGTCGAAAGAAGGGAAGAACCCCAAGGAAGTCGAGTTGGATTTGAGTAAAACTCAACTGGCCTCCAAATTGGGGACGATCAGTGAGACCTTATCAAGGACTTTGGCTAAGATGAAAGCCAAAGGAATCATCGATGTTAGGAAAAATAGAATTCTTATCCTCAACCGGGAAGTTTTGGAAGAGCTGGCTTCAGGTTTAAAAATATGATTCCTTTCCCCCAATTGCCCTTACTTGAAAATCATTTCATTTTTAGCAGGATATAATCCGTAATGACGAGATGCTGAACCAAGTTCAGCATGACAACCGAGGCAAATTCAGTGTCATCCTGAACTTGTTTCAGGGTCTAATAAATACTGACACTTCCGTCTTTGATTACGGATTATGGGCAGGATATAGTACTTGACAGCAGAGAATAGATCACATATCTTACACACGAGAAGTGTGTAAGATGGAGGTGGAATTATGGTGAGGATCAATACAGTTTTTCAAGAGGATATTGTTGAAGAGATTGACCGGATAGCGAAGGAACAAGGCAAAAGCAGGAGCCGTTTACTAAGGGAGGCAGCTCAAAGATTGATTAGAGATTATCAGCATCAGAAAGCAGAAGAGATGAGGAGAAAAAAAATCGGGCATGCCATTGAAGTGCAGGATAGATTGAGGAAGAAATCAGGGAAATGGGATGCTGTTTCTAAGTTGAGAAAATGGAGAGAGAAGCATTCATGATAAGATTTGTATTGGACACATCCGTAGCCCTTAAATGGTTCAGTGTTTCTGGCGAAAATGACCTTGACCATGCACTTGAATTAAGGCAAAAGATGCTTGAGGGATCAGTCCTTTTCATCGTGCCAGAATTACTATTTTATGAGTTGACTAATGCACTCCGATATAACCCCAATTTTTCCTCAAAGGATGTGAACGAGGCTCTTAATTCGGTATTTGATGTGGGGTTGGAGGTAAGAAGGGTGGATAAGAAAGTGATGACAGATGCCACCACCATGGCATTCAAATATAGCATTAGTATTTATGATGCCTATTTTCTTGCACTATCACACATGGAAGAGATACCCTTCGTCACGGCGGATTACAGATTTGTTGAAAGAATGAAGGGGGTTAAAGGTATCATTAAGCTTTCAGATATCGATTAGCGTCCTCGACATCGCGACCCTCCAATGCTTTGACCTAAAGTTCTTCATATTGCCGGGAGCATTAAATAGTTTGCATTTTCTAATTTTCTTTTACTCCACGTCGATTTTTGTCCGGTTCGAAATCCCTCTTAATCATATATCTTTATTGCTGTGGCGGGTGACCTTTAACCTCAACGAACGCATTCTAAAGCTTTGGAGATCCAATTGTCCTTTCGGGGCAAAGGTTGGCGAAAGCGATTTTTTCACAGCTTCAGGGGGATTTATGGGGATTTTACCAGGTTTCAAATCCTCCCCATCCAGCCCCACTTTGCATGCTACCTTTAACTCTTCCCTCCTCTTGAAATCTTGTTTGACTAATCTCCGTATTAAGATGTTTATTTCAACCAGTAATCAAAAGTGGAATATCCGGATTATTCGGCTGATTGATTTTGAAATTTGAACCTCATTCTAGATGCTATGTGCTTATCAAATCCAATTTTTTTCACACTTTCTAAGGGATCATTTGAAGGTTAACGATTTTTCTTGCTTTTCAGTGGAGAATGGTATATAAAGGAATCAAATCGAGTTGCAGAGAGTCTTTTTTAGGTCTCTATAGAAAAACCCGCAAAGAACTCCAAACAGCTTCTTTGTGGGTTTTTTTATGAAGCCTCGACGAGTCTCTTACCAGGATCTAACAGAAGCTAGCCAAAATGGGAAAGGAGGTGCTGGATCTGAGGGGCTGATATTTCTTCTAACCACTAACCAAGAAAGGGGGACATTGTATGCATTTCAAAAAGATCTTCATATTTATAGCTTTATGCCTGGCTATTGGAATTTTTGGTTGTACTAAGGAAAAGAAGGTGGAGGGTCCCAAACAGGAGCGAATTACAAAGAATTTGGTTCCCCCGAAGTCTGAGCTTAAGGGCCAGAATTTTCTTCTGGAACTTAGCGATCTTCAAATCCTCACGATCGTAGACACTGCTTCTAAAGAGATCGTCGAGACGCCGGGACTTAAGGGTCACATCAAGATCACCAATAAATCGAAAGATATCCTGGATATCCAGGCGGTCACCCTCGAATACTTGGATGCAGCTGGGAAGCCAATTCCGTATAAACCCGAAGAGAAAGTTGAGAAGGTTTATCCGTTTTGGAAGGCTCTTCCGCCTGAAGGCATTGCCGAAGGTTCTTTGGATGTCACGATCCCAAGGGTGGCCATCAAAGAAAAGGCCCTGGGAAAGATAGAAATCAACCTGGTCTACGTCCCGTCTCCTCTTAAACGAGAGATTTTGACTTTGTCTGGAAAGATTGAATAGTCCCTGATATCAATCCATGTGGCTTAGAAGAGGGGCGTTATTTCGATCACACCATAGGATAGGAGAATGGATAGCCCTTGCTTCAAACCGTTGCCAATCTACTTGTGGTAGACAGGCGGTTTTGGGGGTAAGACCATTCTGTTTGGTGTATATCAAGAAGCCAAGGGAGTACGGGGTAGCCGATCAAATCAGTTGGAAGGGAAAGTTACAATGGCAATTGCAACGCGAAAGGGTTGAGCAAAGGGGCGTAAGTGTTTTGAAGAAAATCAACCCTTTGGGTCCCCGGCATAAATGCATGGGCTTGCTCAGGGTTGACGCTGAGCGGCGCTTTAAACACCGCCCTGAAGGGCGGAGCGTTCGGCTGAGCTCACGCCGAAGCCTTGGCGCCGTCGAATGGGTCAAACTTGAGGGCAAAGTGGATGAGGGATGGGAGGTAATCGTTCGTCGCGCCACTGCAAAATGGGAAGGATTCGGATTTCTCATGGTGCTATGGGCCAAGGTTTACGGACCGGTTTGACAGAAGAAGTGAAATAGGCATGAAGGTTTCCAAAAAAAAAGCGAGCGAATTAGTGAGAGTTGAATGGACTCACGATCTCTTCAACTTCTCTACCAAAAAAATCCCCTGTGAAAGCAACTGCCCATACATGGTTGTCACAGACACTTTGAATTGCCAAAAAGAATTTGAAGGCTTAGTGGACATGGAAGAAGTACGGGGAACAGGCAGATGTCCGTTTTGGCCCCACAAAGACCTGGAGACTAAGTGAAGGAGTAAGGAATATTAGATCCTCTTGGGGAAACGCTTTAAGATGAATCCTGATACTGATAAAAGATTTGGAAAGGAGACAATCTTATGACTTTTATAACTGGGATTTCGCCAGCAATCTTTTTTTTGATCGTTTTTCTCATTATCGTTGCCTCCGCAGCCATCAAGATCCTAAGGGAATATGAGCGGGGCGTTATCTTCCGCTTGGGA
>Ga0315279_10000926_pt1 | contig 52378 bp, 56 predicted proteins | sample YL17G06_20_MG_FD_203694 | JGI IMG/M metagenome (GOLD analysis project Ga0315279, IMG submission 203694) | Sediment microbial communities from Yellowstone Lake, YNP, Wyoming, USA - YL17G06_20 | ecosystem: Environmental > Aquatic > Freshwater > Lake > Sediment | place: USA: Wyoming | collected... | reverse complement strand
TGCGCCATCACCTTCAGCCGATCTCGCTCCTTCTGACTCATTCGTAGTTCCATCCTCTTTCCCCTTCGACGTTAGAAAAGAGGACATTTCTACTTTGCACAAACCGGACATTACAACTTTGCGCTTACAGTGCTGATCCACGTGTTGACAACTGTCTAACGTTTTGTTACACTCCTGGTCGGGTTGTAATGGGCGGTGTAATAGAAGTTTGTTTTGTCCTATTCCTGTGTGAAGTGGGCGACACCGCAACCCCGGGGAGTGTGGGCACCGTGAGGGTCAAGGGATACGGCTCCCGGAGACGGTCTCAAGCTGCTTGTGAAAGTGGTGCAGGTGCATCTATCTCCTTCGAATTACATGCCATTTTCGCGCGAGCCTATGGGACAAGGGCAGAGGTATGAGGCCACAGGGAAATATCCTTATCGTTGAAGACGATCCAGACATGCGGCTCGTACTTCAAGGTCTGTTCGATACAGAAGGCTATGTGACTTGCGCGACTCCTGATGGGTCCGCCGCCATAGTATTGGCCCGCCAGCGGCGGTTCGATGTGGCGATCGTTGATCTCGTCCTGCCCGGGCTTTCCGGCGTCGATACCATTCGCCAGCTCAAAGAACTGGCCCACGGTCTTGAGGTCGTAATTCTGACTGGGCATCCTTCCCTCGACACGGCGATTGGGGCCTTACACGACCGTGTTTTCGGGTACCTCCTCAAACCAGTCGATGTGGTGCGGCTGAAGGACGTAGTGCGGGGAGCAGTGCTGAAGGCATCCCAGAATGACGGCAAGAGAGCAGACGGCGGCGCAGCTTTGAAACAGAGCTTGAGGCCGTCTGCACAAGCAACAGACCATGGTGTCGTGTTGTCCGAGAGTGGTGATACGAACTCGTTTCTAGTGGGGTCCAGTGCGGAGCTCGGGCGAATTCGCGCCCTGATCGCCGAAGTGGGACCAAGTGATCTGACGGTGCTCGTCCGTGGGGAGACCGGCACTGGGAAGGAAGTAGTGGCGCGGCGCATCCACGCCAGTTCCGGCCGTTTCAGCCGCGGTTTGTTCGAGAAGATCACTTGCCCTGCCATACCAGACCATCTCTTCGAGTCGGAGATGTTCGGCCATGAGAAGGGGGCTTTCACCGGCGCCGTTACTCAGCGGGTGGGCCGCTTTGAGCTCGGCGCCGCAGGAACCATCCTCCTTGACGAGATAGGGGCCATCTCGATGGAGGCCCAATCCAAGCTCTTGGAGGTCATCGAACAGAAACAGTTTTCGCGGCTTGGTGGCCGCTGCAAGATCAAGGTCGATGTCCGCATACTCGGCGCCACCAACGCACCCCTTGAAGAGATGATCCAAGAAGGGCGGTTCCGGCCAGATCTCCTCTACAGATTGCAGCAGTTCACCATAGTGGTGCCGCCGCTGCGGGACCACAAGGAAGATATCCCGGAGTTGGCGTACCATTTCATGAAGAAATACGCTGCGAAGTTTAAGAAGGAGGTCCCGGATCTGTCCGACCACCTCATGCTCAAGCTCTGCGAATACGATTGGCCGGGAAACGTGCGCGAACTCGACGCCACCATCGCAAAATACTGCCTTACGGGAAATCTGGCCGTGATCGAGGAAGAATTGGGGTCACCTTTTTCCGCCGAGCCCGGAGGCCGCGGTGTAAACTCTTTCGAGAGACACGAGATAACCGCCTTGAAGCTCGCCCTCAGCCAAACTCACGGCAACCAACGGCGCGCGGCCTCGCTCTTAGGGCTTAGCTATGGTGCTCTGCGGCGCCGCGTGGCCAAGTATAATCTCAATTGACATGAGACGTAAGTCCCCTCTGAATTGCGGATCACGTCCGCGGTGGCATTGAAATCTCCCCGCGCCGCAAGCGGTTGCCATTCGCCCTTCTGAAGGTATCTGCGAGGGATTGTGTCCTCGGGGGCCTTTCCTGAAACAGAACTCAGCACCTCTCATCGCAGTAAGCCTTTTCCTTCATCAGGCTGTGTCCCCATGCCTTCTCCCCCGGTAGGCCTCCGTGGTTCATTCCTTTGGAAGTGTCGATTTCGACACATTGTGCCGATCCCGTTTGGTCAAAACCGGCACAAAGCCTCGGACTACCTTAAGACGCACTTGTCTCAGATGGACGGAATGGAGCTAGTCACCGAGCAGGTACTGTTGCCCTGCAGGATTTCAGTTGCGGCTCATTCCGACTAATGAGCAAACAGCTTTTGTGCTCGGTTCTCTCGTAAGAGATCCGCTTGTCGGCACCGGATGGGTTGCCTGGAAGTGGCAGATGTCACGTTGTCCGATGCTGTTGGCATACCTCTTGCTTAGTCCAGGTCTATTGCCTGGGCCACAAACTTTTGAGGGGTGGGGGGTATGTTCTCCTTGGACGATCTTCTTGACTATGAATGCAGGGCATCAGAACGCTACCGGCGCGCTTTGTCCATTGTCGTTGCGGGGGGCCATGGAGGCGAGGGCTCCTTCCTTCTGCGAGCGGGCGACCTGGTTCGGGGAAGCGACAAGGTAATAGGCTTGGACGGCACGGTGGCCATCGTTATGGGAGAGACCCCGATTGAGGGGGTGTTGTGTGCCTTTGAGCGCTTTGCGACACGGTACGGGAATGACACGGCTTTACAGTGCGGCGCAGCGAGTTTCCCGCAAGATGCACATGATGCCAAGAACCTCCAGCACATCGCATTGCGGCGATATGAGGCGGCGAAGACACAAGGGGGAAATGCCCTTGTTTGGAGAGACTAACGGGCATGACCACTAACAGGGAAGAAGCACGCCCAATGGCAGAAACTGAAGGACCATCAGTCAGTGTACGAGAGCAAGTCGAACTTGTTCGGCGCGTAGTGCGGAAGCGGTGGTGGTTGATCGCCTTGGTTGCCGTTGCCGCAGGGGTAGCCGCATTCGGAACGGCCAAAATGCTGAGTCCGGTCTACGAGGCCTCGACTACCGTGCGCATCCTGCGCGAGCGCGGGGTCGCCGATGCGATGGAGAGACAATCAAGTCCCTATGGAAGAACGCTGCAGGCGGAGGCCACTTGGTTCACGAGCCGCCAAGTCCTTGAGCCGGTGATCCAGCGCCTTGCTTTGGCTGACAGTCCTGCGGCTTCGGTGTTCGAGGCCGCCACTACCAGGGTCAAAAAAGCCTTTAGGCGATTGCTGAGACGCCCTGCTCGCGAAGACGCCCGTTACTACGAGATTTTGGACCAACTGCGCGGGAAGGCCATCAAGGTGAAGGAGTTGGAAGGCTCCCATGTGCTCGAGATCCGGGTGAACTGGCATGACCCGGAAATGACCATGAGGATCGCCAACACGGTCGTGGACGTGTTTATCGAGCAGTTCCAGGCGTTCAATCGGGGCCGTTCGCGTCAAAGCAGGACGTATCTCGAACAGCAAGTGCAACTCATGCGAACCCAGTTAGACGAGTCCGAGAAACAATTGGTCGAGTTTCAGAAGAAAACGGGCTTTGTCGCGCCTGACGATAGACTGGGTGGGCTTCCGTTTCAGGCGGACCTGCAGCGGATCACGGTCGAGAAGCGGCAACTGCAAATGCAGCTCGCATCGGCGAACGCGGAACTGGAGCAGATCGATAAGCGGGTGGCCAACCAAGATCCCGGAAAACCGGAAAGCAACCAGGCGCTGCGGGCGGCCTTAAGAAACCCCAACTCGCTGCTTCGGGCGTTGATGAACCAGGCGGTCGCCATGGGGACCGCTGCGGCAGGCGGAAATAGCCTCGCCAGCTCGCGTGCATCGAAGGGGTTGGTGGGCCTGAAAGAGCGGATTGCCAAGGAACTCGAGCACCTCGGGGCGGACGCTACGCTTTCGCCGGACGACCTGCTGTTGATGGTCCAGGAGGAGGAACAGAAGACGGGGGTCTCCGAGAACGTGGCGGCGCAGCTTCAGGTCGAACGAGAGAGTCTCGCGGCGCGCATCAAGGTGTGTCAAGACCAGTTGACCCGGCTCGAGGCGGAGTCCGCCCAAGCGGAGACGGAGACCCAGAAACTGCCGGACGAATTGCAGCAGTATCTGAGTCTGATCCGTGAGAAGCGCGTGAATGAAGAGCTTTACACCATGCTCTGCCAGAGATTGGCGGGAGCCCAAGTAGACGAAAACTCGGACTTGTGCGACATTCGCGTGTTCGACCTGGCGCAGTTGCCGGTACAACCGCTCAAGCCAAAACCGGGGCTGTTGGCGGCCATTGGGACGTTTATGGGGCTCTTGCTTGGCATCTGTGTCGCCTTCTCCGTTGAGTATCTCGACGACTCGCTGCATACCAGTCAGGAGGTCCTGTCCTACCTGGGACTTCCCGTGCTGGCTGAGATCCCGAGGGTGAAAGTGAAAATGCGAAAGAGACTGGCTTCGGTCGGGAGGACGCCGGAGCTGGTTGACCATACGTAACGCGTAGTGAACGACAAGGCCTACAGGTCAGCAAATGCGGTAAGGCGCTTCATGTAGCAATTGTTCGGCCGCACTCGCACAAGGACAAAGGGCTGCTCTCCCCGACCGAGCAGTCCGGAGGGCATGATGTTAGGAAAAAAGAAAGACAAGCGGAGGCTTGGCGAAAAGCTCGTACAAGCGGGGAAGATCAGTCAGGATCAGCTTGCCGAGGTCCTCAAGGAACAGGACGCGTCCCGACGCTACTTGGGGGAACTCGTTGTCGAAGGCGGCTACATCACCGAAGATGAACTCCAGACGTATCTGCCTAAGGACGTTGTGAGACGGCGGCTGTTTACGCTCAGTGAACGCGATTCACTCCATGTGACGGAACACTACCTTTTACAGACGGCCCTGAAGTTCACTCTTTTCTCGGACGACCCCATCAAGACGCTCTTGGTAACCAGCGCCATGCCTGGTGAAGGGAAGACGGTGTGTGCGAACTACCTGGCACGGACCCTGGCAAGAGTCCGGCAGGGGCGTTTCCTGCTGGTGGACGCCGACCTGGTCAATCCGACGCTTCACACGAAACATGATGTGCCGTCGGGCCCCGGGTGGACAGACTACCTTGTAAACGGCCACATGCTCGATGAGTGTCTCTCGTCCACGGACATTGACAACTTGCAGGTGCTGCCGGCGGGAAGCATTCCCCCGAACCCCGGGGCGATTTTCGCTTCGAAAAGAATGAAGGAATTCGTGGACGAGTTGAAAGACCGGTTCGACCTGGTTGTGTTTGACTCGAGCCCGCTGATGCCGGTATCGGTGGCGGCCATACTCGGCGCCAAGCTCGACGCGGCGATCTTGGTAGTGAAGGCGGGTAGCACGAGACGGCAAGTGGTTAAGAAGGCCATCGCCTTGCTGAATGAATCGCGGACGAGGGTCATTGGGGTAGTTTTGAACCAGGTTGTGGACAACGAATTCCCCGAGTACGCGTACAAGTACAAGCACGTGGGACACGGAGGACGACACCAGGGTTCTGGGTAGAAGCCGACTCGGGGTGGTCCGCGGCGAGGAGTCTTGGGCCAGTGCCCAACCGAGTTGTGAGCCCTTGAGGTCGCAAGCGGGGCGGATGGAAAGCGCGTTTTGATGCTGATGACGTGGAGCGAATCGCGAATAAGAGGTGTTATGTTGGCGATTGCGACAGTTTTGACGTTGGTGCTTTTCTGGCCCGCGTTCAAGTTCGCGTGGACTAAGTGGGGCTCCGATCCGAACTACGGGCACGCTTACTTCGTGCCCCTTGCCGCCGGTTTTCTCGTTTGGAGGAAAAGATCCCTCCTTCGAACGTGCGCCCGGAAGCCTTCGGTCGTGGGCCTTGGTCTGGTTGTACCCGCTGTTGTTCTTCATGTCCTGGCCAACAACGCGAGCCTCCTCCGGCTTTCCCTGGTTTCTTTCGATGTTGCCGTCGCGGGCCTTATTGTAATGTTTCTGGGCTGGGCGTTGTTGCGACAGGTGGCATTTCCCCTTGTATTCCTGCTTCTCGCCGTGCCCATTCCGCTCTACCTTGAGTCAACCACGCTGCCAATGAAGGTGGCTGCCTCCGCGACCGCCGTCCAAATTCTGAGCGCACTAGGACAGAGCGTTTACAGGGAGGGAACGATCATCCATCTATCCAACCTGTCGCTCGAGGTGGCCACGGCTTGCAGCGGGATACGCTCGCTCGTGCTGGTGTGCACGGTTGGGGCGTTTTACGGCTATGTATCGCAGGCGAGCAATCTGCGACGATGGGTCGTCTTTCTAGCGTCAGTACCTATCGCCCTGGGTGCGAACGTAGCCCGCATAGTAGCTACCGCCGCGCTGTCGAATTATGCGAGCAGCGAGAGCCTCCGCGAGATTGTCCACGATTTCTCCGGGGGGTTCGTGTTTGTGGTAGCCGGCGTGTTGTTTGTTTTCACAGGAATGATTGTTGATGCATTCTCCGGCTACTTACTAGCTCGAAAGGGAAGGGTTGCAGTGAACGGAGTCGATGTTACCGGGGCCGCGCCTTCGGAAACCGATGGGGGAAGAATGTGAAGACGGCTCGACAACATGCCAGCTATTTGCTGCTGATAGCCTTTTTAGGAATCAGCACGGGCTTCGTGTACTGGCCGAGGAGCGCCGCCGATGAAAAGAGTTGCGTTACGCTGAGCAACCTACCCATGACGTTGGGCAAGTGGAGTTCGAAGGAGGTGCAACTGTCCGACGAGGTCCTGTCAACACTTGGGGCCAAGGACTATCTGCTGCGTGAGTATAAATGCGGCGAGACTACGGTGACGCTTTACATCACGTACTTCAACACAGGAAGCGGGGCTCTCACGCACAACCCGGAGAAGTGCTACACGGGCTCGGGGTGGACATTTCTGGACAAGAAAAGGGTGGAACTTCCAGGCGCGAACCAGATGGTTCTCGAGTCGACCATTGCGCGGGGCGACAAGCGGCAGTTGGTTGTTTACTGGTATCAAGAGCGTGCTCACGTGCTGGTGAGCAAATGGCGGCACATTTCGGGCGTGCTTTGGCGGGCGCTGGCGGGCAACCAGACACACAGTCTCGTCGCCTCTGTCTCCGCGCCTGTTGACGGCCCGGATTCCGATGGGCTGGAAAAAGAACTGGCGGCTTTCTCAGGGCTGGTCATGAGTGCCTTGGCCGAGCGGCTGCCGTCGTAAGGAAGGGGGAACTGTGAAGACCTTTCATTATGGGACTACGAGCGAAGAAGAGGGAGTGAACTCGATGGGTGCGCATTCGGTTCTGCCCGACGAGGAAAGGGACAGAACAGGTGTGGAAACGAGCGTGGAAGAGATCCTGTGTCCCATTTGTCGTAGGCGCTTGTTTTCGCGCAATGAAGACGTGGTCCGATTGAAGACGCGGATTCTGGTCTTCGAAGGCGGCAGCGCATATGCCAAGTGCAAGTACTGCAGGAATGACGTCATCGTGCCTCTCGTGATGCATGAATCGCTTGACGAGGAATGGCTGCCCGTTTGGAACGAGGGGCGTGACGGGAGAACGAGGTAAGAAAGGCCATGTATTTTCGAAAGTACAACAGACTTTTCAGCGTGGCAGTGTTTCTTGCCGATACACTGTCACTGGCGGGAACCTTCTGGCTCGCGTATGTGGTCCGCGCGAATTGGGGACACCTCTTTGGGCTCGATATTCTGCCATACATCTCCCTGATGAGCAGCGGGATAGCCACATTGGCCGAGCATGCGTGGCTGTTGCTGATTATCATTCCCGTCTGGGAGTGTGCCCTGATTTGGACGCGTGTGTTCAAACCGTCCCGAACCGCCGGTCTGGGCGACACCGCGTGGACCGTCATCGCCTCTGTGTTTGTTTCCGCCGGCGTCTTTGGCGCAGTGGTTTTCGCGCTCCGCCTGACATTCATGAGTCGCGGGTTAATCATGATATTCGTTCTGTTAAGCGCCCTGGTCCTGGCCATTGAGAAGTGTGCGCTCGTCGTCATGCTGGGGGCGGTGCGCCGGCGCAATCGGAACCTCATATACGTGCTTGTCGTGGGAACCGGACCGCGCGCATGGGAGTTCGTTAGTGATATCCAGGCGCATCCCGAGTGGGGCATGCGCGTGACTGGACTCGTGGACAACGAAGCAGAGCGGGTTGGTACTGTCGTTGAAGGGATTGAAGTCGTTGGCCTCCTTAAGGATCTTCCCAAGCTTCTTGTGGACAAGGTCGTCGATCTCGTTGCCTTCTTGGTCCCACGAAAGTGGTTGGGCGAAATCGACGAGAGCATCCGTCATTGTCAACTGCAAGGGGTCGACATTCAGGTCGCGATTGATCTATTCGACCACGATATTGGGAGGATACGCGTAATGAATCAGGGGAAATTCCCCGTGCTGGCTCTTGATGCCACATCGATTCGTCTCTGGCAGGCGGCGATCAAACGCCTCATGGACATCGCTGTGTCGGGACTGTTGCTTACAATCCTGTCCCCGCTGTTTCTCGTGATCACGCTCGCCGTCAAGCTGTCCTCGCCCGGACCCGTCCTCTACCGCCAGGTCAGAAACGGGCTCCGGGGCAGAGAATTCATGATGCTCAAATTCCGCTCAATGGTTCTTGGTGCCGACGGACAGTTTGAACAACTGCGGGAAAAAAACGAAATGTCGGGAGCTGCGTTCAAAATGGCGGATGATCCTCGCGTTACAAGAGTGGGCAGATTCCTTCGCCGCTTCAGTCTGGATGAACTCCCGCAATTGTTCAATGTACTCAAAGGCGACATGAGTCTCGTAGGCCCACGGCCCTTGATCGCCTCGGAAAAAGACAAATACGAGGAATGGCAACGGCGCCGGATGAGTGTGCGCCCTGGATTGACCTGCCTGTGGCAAATCAACGGAAGAAACACGATCGACTTCGAACGGTGGATGCAGCTCGATCTTCAGTACATCGACAACTGCTCCATTCTGCGAGACCTGAAGATAATCCTCAAGACACTCCCCGCAATGCTTCGCGGACGTGGAGCTTATTGATGTCTATGCAGCAGGGAGAACTGAGGGAGTCAACAGAGGCATTCGGAAATGCGAATGTCCCTGAACCCCATCAGAAACCGAAGATGGACGTTCGCCATGAAAGCATCAAATGTCCCAGGTGCGGGTACAGCTTCATCACGAATGTCAACAGGAAGTGCAAGCTGCGGACGCGCGTGCTGATTTTCGTAGAAAACGGCAACACCATGGGTATCTGCCCGAAATGCAAAACGAACCTGAAAGTTCCCGTCACCCTTATGTCCCGCCTGGGTTTGTCGCACGCTTGCCACGAAAAAGAGGGCCGCACTTGATGCACTGCGATACTTGGATTGGCTTTGGCCGAAATGTATGTCTCGGAGGAGGAAGGTTCCTCTATTATGTAGTATCTGTCTGTGTTTACTTCAGTAGATGCATTGCGTCCCTATGGGGGAGTCGCACAATTGATTTGCAGTCAAGAGCCAGAGAGCGTTGTTTCAGGCGCGGAGCAAACTGCGGGATACGGTGTCTATCCGCCCTGCTTTTCCTGTTCCTTGCCGTGCTAATTGCAGATACCCGTGCAGTTGCTGCGGAGATTGAAATCGTCTTGCGTATGGACGATTCCGGCTTTGGTCGGCACGCGCCAACCGTCGAAGTTGGACTCCTGACGGATGCTGAGATAACTCGGCGTGTTATGGAGATTACAGCCAAGTATGGCGCGAAACTCTCGATCGCGGTAATCCCCAATGTTGTGTCGGGAACCCCTGGTTACCACCCCAGCGAACCGGAATACCGATTGCTTTCCTCGTGCCAAGAAGAGCTAGGTGTCTTACGGGATGCCGCAAAAAGCAACCGCGTAGAGATATGCTTGCATGGCTGGACGCACGAACAACTGACGCTTTACCAGCGCCACCCGTCGGAATTTGGCGGACGACCTCTTGAGGACCAGGTCGCTCGTCTCGCGCGAGGAAGAGAAGAACTCGAACGATGTTTGGGTATCCCGATTGAGGTCTTTGTTCCTCCCTTCAATAACCACGACCACACGACGCTGCTTGCATTGCGAGAGTTGGGCTTCAAAGCTATTTCCTCCGATGCTGGAGAGTTCGATGACATCGAGGGATTACGCTACGTCCCTTACACAACAGGTCTCAAGGGTCTCCGAAGCGTATTGACGGAAGCCGGCCGCTCCACCCGCGCAACCTTTATAGGGGTCCTATTTCACGGCCAGGAGTTCAAGGAAAGCGGTTGTTTTTCCAGAGCCTTGCTTAGTCTGGACGATTTCGACGATCTGCTCCATGAAGTATCCGCCAATCCCAACGTTCGGTTCACAACCATTGCTGCTGCGGCAGGCAGTGGAAAGCGCGAGTTCAACGCAGAGGGAAGCCGACTCTATGCGGCATACCGTGACCGTGCGGGACGAGTCGCTGACATGGTGAGATTGTTGGGTCCTCTTGGCGCGGCGCTGCGATCCAGAATTCCGTCGGGGAAAATCGTATTTCCAGACGACTTCATGCGGCGCGCCGCAGTGTTGATGCTCATTCTTGAGGTCATCACCGCGCTGGTGCTGTTTGTCGCAATCGTCTTTGCCGGTTACATCCTTATGGCGTCTGTCGGACGCTACACTTGGGTTCGGCACCTATCAAAGGTTGTTTTTGTGGTCAGTGTGTGTTGCATGGTCTTTTTCCTGCTCGAAGGCACCTTTGGGATTCTGGGCTATCTGGGCTTCGGCAGCCGTCTTGTGATGGCCATGTCGTGTGACGCGGCGGTTCTTCTGGTGACGACGGATCACTGGCGCCGGCAAGTACCCGGAAAGACAGCGAGGGATGCCTTGTGAGTCGTTCTGGCAACATCGCCAAGGACACGAGCTTCCTGTACGGCGCGCAACTATTGAATCTCAATGTCGGGCTCAAAGTGATTCTCCTCTTTCTTGTCGCTCTTGTGTCCGGCTCCGGTTTTGTGTTGCTTCTCTACCAGTATCCCCTTAAGTGGGGGGCATACGTATGCGCAGGGGCAACTCTGACCGCACTGACTCTGGCTGCCGGATCTCTAAGGAAAGGAATGCTCCTCCTCCTTGCCGTGACCATCCCACTGAATCTCGATGTCTGTCTCTATTCGCGGGATTACCAGGGAGCGCTCAATGGGATCTTCTTGAGTTTACCCGACTTGTGTGTAGTAGTGCTGACAGCACTACTCGTTATCGAGATGTTGTCGAACCGGTCAAGAGCGATGGCTTTTTTCCCACGGACAACTCTTCCTTTGGCAAGCCTGGTATTGGCTGCAGTACTCTCGGTTGTGGTGACCGCCAACAAGATGCACACCCTATACGGCGTGATCGCGTTCGCCAAAGTTTTTGCGCTCTATTTCGTGTTGGCAAACAGTATCAACAGCGAGAGAGAGGCGCGGTTTGTATTCAATTCCCTCTTGATGGGGCTAATTCTTGCCGCTTCGGTTTACCTGGCGCAGAGCATTCTCCACGTGGACCTTACGGCAACCGGGGAGGTACAGGAATTAGCCGGGAGTGAGGCTCTGGGGGGGAACGTCCGCCCAGGGGGCATTCTGGGACAGGCCAACAACGCAGGCGGGTACTTCGCCGGGCTGCTCATGGTTGCCTTGGCCTCCCTGGGAATGAGACACAGTATTCTTCAACGAATCACTGCCCTCTGTGCCGTATCCTTAGGATTATGGGCGCTTCTGATGACCTTTACGCGAGGTGGTTGGGTTGCATTCGCTTGTGGCTTCCTCTTTCTGATGGCGGTCGGGCTCAGGAAAAGGGTCTTCGGCGGCGTCTTTCCAGCAGTCCTGCTGTGCCTTGTGCCACTCGGAGTGGTTCTGTGTGGCGACCTTGTCATCACACGGATGACCACGAATCTTGAGACGCGCGACGTGAGGAAGCCGCTTGTCAGGCAAGCGTACTACATTATTGGGCGGCACCCCATTTTGGGCATTGGCGCTAACGCCTACAATGACGTCTTGTACAAGGAGGTCCCAGCAAGCATTGGCGGAACATGGCTGTTTGAGGTCCATAACGGTTTTCTCTCCCATTGGGCTGAGATGGGTACAGTGGGTTTGTTGGTCTTTGTGTGGCTTCTCTTCTCGCTTGGCCGAGAAGCTTGGCCCTTGCTGGGTGCCGAAGATCGCACCATAAGATCGATAGGTTTGGGGAGCCTCTCTTATCTGCTCTCCCAAGTTGTCTTTATGTTTGACGACCAGTGGCGCGTCTTCTCGAATTCTGGTGGCCTGAGTTTCTGCGTGCTGCTCGCGATAGCCGCTTCCCTCAGCAGCCGAAAGGATGCTTCGGCTGCGCGCCTTGGCGAACGTGTTGGCCCAGTCGTGTCCGCAATCCGGCATCAACATTTGAGCATCTCACAAACGGTGAATTTGGAGAGCAGGTAATGAAACACGAAGTGTTGGTCGAGAACGTGGCGGATCTCGATGCTGAAGCAGCCCGCGAAAGAGTCCTGAGTCGCATCGACTCACTTGGGTGGTTTGACCGGCTCAAGGATCACATTGTAATCAAGCCCAATCTCTGTGTCGCGGCGTCACCGTCGAGCGGCATCGTCACTGACACGCTGTTCGTCGAGGGCCTTATTCGGTGGCTTCAACGAAAGTACCCAGCTTCGAGGATAACAATCGTCGAGTCGGACGCCAAAGACAAGGTCGCGGCGTTCCGGTCTGCCGAGAGTGTCTTCGAACGCCTAGGGTACTACGAGCTGCGGGAGAAGTATGGTGTTGCATTGCACAACCTAAGCAGGGACGCCGTATACCCCCTTGAACTGCCCGGACTCCCTTACACGTTCAATGTGTCTGAGTTCTTCATGGACCCTGCGTTTTCTTTCATTTCCTTGGCGCAACTGAAGCTTCATGATTACGAGAAGATCACCTGTACCCTCAAAAACAACTACGGATTACTGCCCGACCGGGACAAAGAGCAGTTCCACATATTCCTTCCGGAGGCGCTCCATTATCTGGCCAAGATTGCCAGGCCTGACTTATGCATTGTCGATGGTCGGATCGGGATGACCGAGACAGGGCCTGTGAGCGGTAAACCGAGAAAGGTGGGCCTCTTCATTGCAGGGAAAGACCCAGGTGCGGTTGATACCGTGTGTGCCAGGATCATGGGTATCGATCCGAACACTCCGCCTCATCTGCGCTACTACTGCAAGAAGGAAAAACTCCACGAGGCGGACATTCAGGTTCTGGGAGATGCCCCAGCCCTCGACTTCAATTTCGGCCCGATGTGGCTTTACAGAACCATTCGCGTGAAAGTGGCTATTAAGCGTCTAGCGAAGCCTGCGTATCAAGTCCTGGGTAAATACATTAGAAGATTCTTTAGACTGCCGAGTTATGTACGTGAGAGGCTCCAAAAGTCGAAGGGGGCTGCTGCAGGATGAAACGAGTACGAATTGGGGTGATAGGATGTGGCGCGATAAGCGCTGACTATCGGTTGCCAGCGCTGCGGGAGATTGCGGAGGTCGACATTGCCGCAGTTGTCGACGCCGATCTAGACCGTGCGCGCCGGACGGCTGAGCAGTTTGTCGTCGACGATTACTATAACGACCACAGGAAGCTCTTTGGTCACGTCGATGCCGCTCTAGTGGCCACCCCAAACTCGACACACTGTCCAATCAGTTGCGATCTGATGGCACACGGCATCCACGTACTGTGCGAAAAGCCCATGGCTGTCACAACTGACGAATGCTCCCGAATGATAAAGGTACGGGACGAAGCGGGCGTGAAGTTCATGGTGGGACACACCATGCGGTTCTATGAAATCCTCGAACAGGCCAAGCATTTCATTGGTTTGGGCGCCCTGGGAAAGATAAGGCGCCTTGAAGTGCAGTGCGGCGGCGTGTTCGGCTGGCCCACTCGCTCGGGGTTCTATTTTGACAAGAGCCGCGCCGGCGGGGGCGTCATCATTGACCTGGGATGCCATCTGTTCGATCTGTCGCGCTGGCTCCTGGGAGAAGAGTTGAGCATAGTGTCTGTCCAGGCGGAAGACAAGATGAACCGTGGTGTCGAAGACGAGGCGAGCATCTGCGCCGTCAGCAAGAGTGGCACTGAGATCGTGCTCGGCCTGAGCAGGAATCGATCCCTTGGAAATGACCTGCGCGTTGAGGGTGAAAAGGGCTCGCTCTCGTGCAACATTTACGGAAAAGGACTGAGCATCAGCGCAACCGGACTGCGACTATGCGGCCAAGTGGGGAAGGTTATCATCCAGCAGCCGCGTGGCGGCAGTCCGTACTTTCATGAAATGAGTCATTTCGTAAGTTGCTTACTGAATGGGGCCCTGCCAATGACCTCAGCGGAGTCTTCGTCCGTCGCCGTTGACCTCGTGCAGGAGTGTTACCACAGGTTGGGTCTGCAGGATGGGGCTTGAGCAAATGGCTGCACATTCCGTGTTTCTGTTGGGACACAGCGCTCCTGAGGCGGGGGGCGGGGGTCGCAAGTTGTTTGTCGATGGAACTGCTAAGGAATGTTCAGAGCACCAGAGATGAGGATTCTTTATCTTAGCGCGTACGCATTGCCTTACATTAATGGCGAAACTCTATGCATTGCAAAGCTTCTTCGCGCTTTGATGTCACAGGGCCACGATGTGCGGCTTATAACGAGAAAGAACCTCTCTCCCGAAGCAAGGACTCAGACCTACCATCGAATTCCACAACCTGGATGGGAGGAAATCGGCTGCCCAACAATTCACTTAGACGTTCGCGATTCGGATTCATGGGAAGGGGGCAAGTGGCTTAACAGAGTGCTTTCGCTGCTTAACCCCTATGTTGTTCCAAGTTACATGGAGCGCGCTTGGGTTCTTGCGTCAGCGCAAGTCCTTGAGCGAGAAATCGACCAAGTCGTACCGGACGTGGTTCTTACAACACAGTACTCATACAATTATCTGGCCGCTTTAATTGCGAGACGCAAGCGCCGCTTTGTGTGGATAGCCTCCATAAACGATCCTTGGGAGAAAATGGCCCTCTTTGAAAGTCCCAGTTGGTGCTCACATTGGCACCACTACCACCGGAGGTTGCTATCGCTTCTTGCATCGAAAGCTGATGCGTTCATTTTTCCGAGCAAACGATTGGAGTTGTTTGAACGGAAGTTTAGTTATGGTCCTTGGCCATCGCATGTCGACATTATCCCACATGTCGGGGCAGTGGCCGAGCGGGTCGCGCCGCGCAACTATGAGAAGTTTCGTTTAGTTCACGCTGGCGAACTTGTCAATGTGGGGAAGGCCTTGTGTAAGCTACCCGAGGCAATTACAGAGGCGACGAGGAGAATGCCCGGACTCAAGGCGGACCTGGAAATGGTTCTTGTGGGAGACGCTCCAACAGATTTCAAGAACCGAATGGCTGCGGTTGTCGGTTCGGCGTTCCAATGTGTCCCTTGGTGTGCATATCCGACTGCGCTCGAGTATATCGCTTCTGCCGACGTGAATGTGTTGATCGAGGCCAACTATCCTGAGGGCGTCCTGATGCTCGCGAAACTCGCCGATTACGCCCTTGTACCGAAACCCATACTCGCGCTCAGCCCCCGCATCGGCTATATGGCGGACATGGCCCAAAAGGGGCAGTGCTTGCACGCTCCCCCAGACGACGAAGCTTTGATTGCCGAGAAAATCCTTGCACTTCACGCGGCGTGGAAGGCCGGGAACCTCGCATCGTATTCCTCACACAGCGAATTGGCAGAAATCTGCAAACCCGAGACCGCTGCGGCCAAGTTCGAGAACCTGTTTCAATCTATAGCCGAAGGGACTGTGAACTAGAATGATGCCTACCCTAGGGAGTAAATCAAAGGTTGAGATTAGCAAGCGGGTGGGGCTTGTCAGCTTCTCCGCTTGGCTTTTCACACGCTTGGTCAGGATTTTCGTGGGTGGGCAATTGTCTCCGGTAGGCAATGGCACTTCGGCGCCGCCCGTTAAGAGGATGTGGAGAGAGAACGGAAAATGAGGATTCTTTATCTCAGCGCATACGCACTGCCTTACATTAATGGCGAAACTCTATGCATTGCAAAGCTTGTTCGCGCTTTGCTATCACGAGGGCACGATGTGCGGCTTATCACGAGAAAGAACCTCTCTCCCGAAGCAAGGACTCAGACCTATCATCGAATTCCGCAACCTGGCTGGGAGGAAATCGGCTGCTCAGCGGTTCAACTGGACGTTAGGGATTCAGAGCTATCGAAAGTGGGCAAGTGGCTCAACAGAGTGCTTTCGCTGCTCAATCCCTATGTTATTCCGGATTATTTGGAGCGCGCTTGGATCCGTGCGGCAGTACCAGCGCTTGAACAAGAAATTGACCGATTCATGCCAGACGTGGTTCTTACAACACAGTACGCATACAACTATCTGGCTGCTTTGATTGCGAGACGCAAGCGCCGCTTTGTGTGGATAGCCTCGATGAACGATCCTTGGGAGAAAATGACCCTCTTTGAAAGTCCCAGTTGGTGCTCACATTGGCACCACTATCACCGAAGGTTGCTCTCGCTTCTTGCATCGAACGTTGATGCGTTCATTTTTCCGAGCAAACGATTGGAGTTGTTTGAACGGAAGTTTAGCTATGGTCCTTGGCCATCGCATGTCGGGATTATCCCACATGTCGGGGCAGTGGCCGAGCGGGTCTTGCCGCGCAACTATGAGAAGTTTCGTCTCGTTCACGTTGGCGATCTTCTCAGTATGGCTAGAAACTTATGTAAGCTGCCCGAAGCACTTGCAGAGGCGTTGACGAGAATGCCCGGACTCAACCAGGACCTCGAGGTAGTTTTTGCGGGAGACGTTCCAACAGATTTCAAGAACCGACTGGCTGCGGCCGTCGGTTCGGCGTTCCAATGCCTCCCTTGGTGTGCATATCCGACTGCGCTCGAGTATATCGCTTCTGCCGACGTGAATGTGTTGATCGAGGCCAACTATCCTGAGGGCGTCCTGATGCTCGCGAAACTCGCCGATTACGCCCTTGTACCGAAACCCATACTCGCACTGAGCCCCCGCATCGGCTATATGGCGGACATGGCCCAAAAGGGGCAGTGCTTGCACGCCCCCCCGGACGACGAAGCTTTGACTGCCGAGAAAATCCTTGCACTTTACGCGGCGTGGAAGGCCGGGAATCTCGCATCGTATTCTTCACACAACGAATTGAAAGAGATGTGCAAACCGGAAACCGCTGCAGCGAAGTTCGAAGATCTGTTTCGATCTGTCGCGCAAGGGACCTCTAGTTAAGATGATGTCTGCCCTTGGGATCAAACCAAAGGTCGAGATTAGTGAGCGGCTTGTGCTCCTCGACTCCGCCAGTTCGATAGCAACTCGCATGTTAAGCCTCTCTCTCTTCGTTTGCTTGCAGCAACACTTCCTCAAGCGCATTCCGCTAGAGGAATTCAGCCTTCTGCCAGTGCTCTATTCCATCATGATGTTCGCCCCCTATATCACCACCACTCTCACCGGAGGGCTTGGCCCCTACATCACTGCATCCTTCATGCCGGCAGAAAGGACGGGTCAAGCATGACATCGGTGGTATCGCAAGATGTAGAAAGCATTGCCTCAAACTCCCTTGGAAAACAGATCATACTTAGCGGGGCTGTCTTGTCGGCCGCGCGCTTGGTGACGCGCGCTCTAGGCGTCCTTTCGGCCCTGACAATTCCTCGCTGGCTTGGGCCTGCGGAGACGGGGGTATTCGCCGTCGCCATGCTGGCCATCGGCGCGATCGAAGCCTTTACGGAGTCTGGACTCGTGTCGGCGTTCATTCAGCGGAAAACAGACTACGAGCAGTATATTCTACCTGTCCGGACTTTTAGCGCCGCACGAGGCGTGGTGCTGGCATTGGTAGCTTTCTTTGCCGCGCCCTATGTAGCCAATTGGATGAATAGTCCGCGATCGGCGGACGTGCTGCGGGTCCTGGCCATTTTGCCACTGGCAAATGGCCTGACTCCGATGATCTGGACGCTGGCCAGCAAGCGGCTCCAGTTCGCTTATCCCGCGAAGTACAATGTGTTCTTGACAGCCATTAATCTTGCGATAACCATTCCGCTTGCCTGGTATCTGATGAGCGTCTGGGCGCTGGTCTGGGGGACAGTCATATCGACACTCGTGGGCCTTGTCGTGTCCACGTTCTTGGGACGGGAAGGCCGCGGATTCACACTCGACTGGCGGCCGCTCAGGGACTTGCAGCGATATGGTTTTTGGATCTTCTTGACCAAGGTTGTTGCGTATCTCTACATCAATGGGGGCAACTGGCTTATTGGTGTCCTGTTAAATGTCCAAATCCTGGCCGTCTATACCTTGGGGTTGAGATTCTGCACGTTGTTTACCGCAGAGGCTGGTGGGATCATTAACCAGATGATGCTGCCAGTGTTTTCGCAGATTCAAGACGATTTGCCCCGGCTGCGGACAGGGTTCCGAAAGTCGTTCGGTATCATGGCGATGATGGTAATTGGTGTGGGCGCTTTTTTCTGCGTCGCTTCGCGTGATTACTTTGTCATTGTCCTCGGGTCCAAATGGGTTGACCATACCGCGTTATTCAATAGCCTCCTGCCATGGTTGACGCTCTGGGGCATTTGTGGTGCATTCTCCGGTGCGCAGAGCGGCGTATTCCAAGCGCTCGGTAAACCTAACTGGTGGCTGGCAACCTGTGTGGTCATGTGTATCTTGATGCTGGGTCTTCTCTGGCCGGCCGTGCATCTCTGGGGTGCCGTCGGGGTGGCTGCTCTGCTAGGGGGGATAGCCGCCGCATTTCAAATGGTCCGCTATGTCATTCTTGCGCGTATACTTCACCTTCGGTCGCTTGAGGTGGCGAGCCATGTCGCCATACCGGCTCTGGCGGGAGTCTTATCGGTCACCCTTGCGACGTTGGTTCGTGGACATCTGACGACGAATGTCTGGGGCCAGGCCCTGCTGGCTACAAGCGTCGTCGTCACCGTCTATCTCGGGACGCTGTTGATTTTCGCTCGGTGCCTGTACCCCAACCCGGTAGATTTTCTTGGATTCGTCAAGGAAACGGCGATGTCACGATTCAGGGAGTGGCGCGCATGAATCCCCTCTACACTGTGAGCGGCGTATGCGCGGGGGCGTGTTGTTTTCGGACTCGCACGTGGGCCGCTCCTCAAACCTCCATGCGGCCTCTTGACAGTGACGGACCTCAGCACGGGAAATCCTGCTATGAGCATTTCTGAGAAGATAGTGGGCGATAGACCGTGGTCTCTCATTAACGCTTTGAGACTCCTGCGCTGGCGCGTACGTAGAGTCCGCCTATCCATGCAGGGGCGCCTCATGTCTATTCGCGGCACAAGGTGGTTCTTCATTCCTCGTTTGTATCGAGATCAAATCTCGCATAGTGAGAAGATAATCAAACTTCTGAGAAATACAGAGGCGACGGACCGTATTGGCCTGGAAAAATCGGCGATTGTCCAGTTTTCGCCCAACCGGGACACATGCACGGGTTGCAGTGCCAGCCCTTCAGTTTTTCTTGTGATTAATGTCGGTTCACAACCCCCAAGTTCATGTCGAGCAGGAGGCAGATGACTAAGTATTACACGGATGAAGAAAACGCCCAGATTGTCATTGCTCTGTTGAAAGGGCATGGTATTCGCAAGGTTGTTGCAAGTCCGGGAGCTACGAACATCGCCATTGTGGGTAGCATCCAAAACGACCCGTATTTTGAAGTGTACTCCTCGGCCGACGAACGCTCCGCGGCCTATCTGGCCTGCGGTTTGTCGTATGAGTCCGGCGAGAGCGTCGCTTTGAGCTGCACAGGCGCCACCGCCAGCCGCAACTACCTGCCAGGGCTTACTGAAGCTTGGTATCGCAAACTCCCCATTATTGCCATAACATCAACACCATCACTAGTCGCGGTTGGACATCTTTTGCCGCAGTGCATAGACAGAAGCGCCTCTCAAAAGGACATTGCAAGAATAAGCGTCACTATTCCGCAAGTTAAAGACAAGGAGGACTTCTGGGACTGTGAGGTGAAAGTTAACAAAGCGATCCTGGAAGCCAGGCGCGCGGGCGGCGGGCCTGTGCATATCAATCTTGTAACATCGTACAAAGGCACCTTCAATACCCGGGAGCTTCCACCCGTCCGTGTTATTCGTCGGATCGGCTATTCCGACGAGATTCCGACAATAGATCCTTCCAGAAAGGTGGCGGTTTTTGTCGGGTCTCATAAGCCTTTCAACAATTCCGAGACGGAATCTCTTGAGCAGTTCGTCAACACTCATAATGCCGTGGTGCTTTGTGATCACACCAGCTCCTATAAGGGAGCCGGTAGGATTTTGAGTGCACTGGCATGTTCGCAAGATCTTCCAACAAGGCCGAACTTCGCGGCACTGAAACCAGATTTGATTATTCATCTGGGCGAAGTGTCCGGGGACTACGCGACACAGGGAGTTATGGTCATGTTCGGCGCTAAGGTGTGGAGGGTTAGCGAGGACGGCGAGCTACGCGATAGATTCAAACGATTGGAATATGTTTTCGAAATGCGCGAGCAGGACTTCTTCCAAAGGCTATCAGCGAACTTGATCCCTCGAGAGAATAGCTATCTGCCCGCATGGCAGGAATATGCGCAACATGTTGCCGATATGATTTCAGACCTTCCGTTTTCAAATACCTGGATCGCTCGGGAGGTGTCGCGGGCATTGCCTCCAAATGCAAGGGTGCATCTTAGCATACTCAATACTTTGCGCAATTGGGACTTTTTTGACGTCGACAAAACTATTCAGACAGCATCAAATGTCGGCGGATTTGGCATTGATGGCTGTGTTTCGACGCTAATAGGCGCGTCATTTGCCAATAGCGACAGGCTGTATTTTGGAGTGTTCGGTGACTTGGCTTTCTTCTACGACCTCAATTCCCTGGGAAATCGTCATCTGGGCAGTAATTTGCGCATTCTTTTGATAAACAATGGGGGGGGTGGGGAATTCAAGATGTACAGCCACGTTGGCGCCCAATTCGGAGAACAGACGGAGGACTATATCGCGGCGGCGCGTCACTATGGCAATAAGTCTCCAACCCTAGTCAAGCACATCGCACAAGACCTGGGTTTCAAATACCTTTGTGCGAACAACAAGGATGAGTTTCAGCAAGTTGCTCAAGAGTTTACAACGGCCCACGCGCAAGACAAACCTATCCTTCTTGAGTGCTTTACCGATTTCTCCGACGATTCGAACGCGCTGGAAGCCGCGAGGAAGCTCGACACCACCGTTAGCGCGAAGTCAGTCGCTGTCGGGGTGGCCCACAGAGTTCTTCCGCAAAGCGTACAAGCCGCCATTAGGAAGGCATTGAGGTAGACGAATGAGCAAGACGTTAGTAATGGGCGGAACAGGCGCGATAGGCGTCTACCTTGTTCCCGCGCTTTTAAGACACAACCACGAGGTCCATGTCACCACGAGAAGCGACAGAAACTGCGACAACAGCCAAGTGCGTTACATTTGTGGCGATGCGCGTAGCGCGGAGTTCATTAATAGAATTACTTCCGATACGAAATACGACGCCATTATAGACTTGATGTCGTATGGGACGAGTGAGTTTAGAAAAATCCATGAAATCTTGCTCAATAGGACCGAGCATTACCTCTTTGTGTCGAGCTACCGTGTGTTTGCAGATACCGGAACGACTCCTATTACCGAGCGGTCCCCGCGGCTGCTGGATGTGTGCGATGACAAGGAGTATCTGGCAACTGATGAATACGCTCTCGCCAAAGCCCGGCAAGAGGACATCCTCAGAGACTCATGGAGGGGCAACTGGACGATACTGCGACCTTGCATAACATACTCACGAAACCGGTTTCAATTTGGGACGCTTGAAGCGAATACAATTTGTTATCGTGCTCTGCAGAATATTCCGGTAATAATGGCGCGAGAGATCCTACCGAAAAGCACCACAATGACTTGGGCTGGAGATGCGGCGCGGCTTATGGCGAAGCTGGTGCTGAATGGAGAAGCCCGGGGCGAAGATTTTAATGTTGTGACAAGCGAGCATCACACGTGGGCGGAAGTCGCCAGTTATTACAAGGAGTTCATCGGACTTGAGGTCATTGAGACAGATCTGGACGAATATACAAGGGTTGTTGGCAAGCCGTATCCGTATCAAGTGAAATATGATCGACTGTTCCACCGAATTCTAGATAATAGCAAAGTGCTTCGAACGACCGGTGTTGAGCAATCCGAGTTCATTGGCTTAAAAGAGGGACTGAAGAGAGAGCTGTACGAGTTTAAGCGGAATCCGTATTTTCAGTATCCCAATCTTCTAGTAAACGCAAGAATGGACAAGGTGGCAAGATCAAGAATATCACTTAAAAGGCTTGGTTTCAGAGAGAGGATGACGTATTACGCTGAACAGCATTGTCTTCTGCGAAGCATTTTCGATGCGCGGGCAAAGGTCATTGCCCTCTTACCTTGTTTCTTCCGTCGTGTATTGTACGGCACTAAAAGACGGCTCGTGGCCTATTTTGGGATTGTAGCTGGTATTTTTGGATTTGTTAAAAGGAATTGAGTGTGACGGTCGTCATTTTGACATTTCATTGTGCTTATAGCTATGGGGCTCTCTTGCAGGCGCACGGTCTGTGCGAGGCAATTAGTTAGGCCATAGCCTTGAGTGCATTAACTATGCCAGCACAGGAGCCAGACACTCTTTATCGTCAACTAGGAATATACGAATGGCCAAGGTCAGCATTTTGACATTCCAGTATTCATACACTTATGGAGCGGTACTTCAGGCGTACGGCCTTTCAAAGGCCGTAGAGAAAATGGGCCACGAGGTCCGGATGATCGATTATCGTCCACTGGCTGCGCGACGGCACTACGAGGATTATTGGCCGCGCCATCCCAAGAGACTTCCTCGGGCTTTGTACTCACACAGCCGGAGTTTCTTTTTCCGAAGGCGGTTCAACCGGTTTAGGAAACGCTATTTGCCGCTTACGAAAACCTACCTGACGGTGGAAGATCTAGAACAGTCTCCGCCTCTGGCAGACTATATCGTGTGCGGTAGTGACCAAATCTGGAATGTATCCTCTTTCCGAGGATTTGATGCAGCCTTCTTCCTCTCTTTCCTTAGAGAACCCATTCCGCAGCGCGTAAGCTATGCCGCCACATTTGGCGATGCAGAGGACCTAGGAGGCAACAAGCAATACATATGTTCTCTGTTGAAGGACTTTGATCATATTTCTGTGCGAGACGAGAGGAGTCAACGTATGATCCAGGACCTTATTGGTCGTACAGCCATGCACGTCCTCGATCCTTGTTTCCTGATCGACTACTCTACAATCACTCCTCCGCCAATTCTTAAGCCTCCCTATATCCTTGTATACTGCTATAGCAAGAACGATTTGTCGACTTATGCGGTGCAGTGTATTCATAGAGAATTACACATACCTGTAATCTCAATCCATGCAAGTTTCGAGGATTTCGACGACGGAGATATCCTACACTCAGGGCCTCTTGAATGGCTCAGTCTGATGCAGCATGCGAGTTTTGTTTGCACCGACAGCTTTCATGGAACATGTTTTGCAATAAAGAACGGTAAACAATTCATAACGGTCGCAAAAGAAACGGGAATGTCTCGGATCGAAGATATCCTTCAGACGGCCGGTTTGTCTCACAGGATTATTTGGAATGATGAGCAATTGGGCACGGCTATAGAGGAGCCCATCGAGTACGACGCTGTTTCCTCGAGGATCGAAGGGGCGCGCAAGCGATCATTGTCGTTTCTGCATAGCGCGCTCGGATAGTTCGGAAAGAAGGACATAGGCATGGCTAGTCCCGACATATCAGTTATATTTGCCACCTATAACCGGGCCGATATGCTTCGACAAACACTGGAAGCGATGACTAGGCTGGATCTTCAAGGTTTGAATGTCGAGTTCGTCGTGGTCGACAACAACAGCAATGACAACACGGGGCAGGTTATTGATTCTTTCAAGGACCGTTTGCCAGTGGTGCACTTGTTCGAGCCTCGACAAGGCAAGAACCGTGCGCTGAACCATGCCCTTAATGCGGTAGAACTAGGTGACATTGTGGTATTTACAGATGATGATGTTGTTCCTTGTGAAGACTGGCTCCATCAGATTGCCGCATGCTGCAAGAGGTGGCCTGAGTATAGCGTGTTTGGCGGGAAAATCGACCCCATATGGCCTAAGGGTGTTAAGATACCCACGTGGGCTAGGGAGAGCCAAGATCTGCAGGCCGTTGTGTTTGCGATCCACAACTTGGGAGACGCTGATATGGCATATGGCGATATTCCCCCCTTCCCCTTTGGTCCGAACTTCTGGGTGCGGCGGGGCGTATTCAGCGATGGGAGAAGATACGATGAAAGCATCGGCCCAAAGCCAGGTTCCTTTAGAATGGGAAGTGAGTCTTCGTTCTTGTTGAAGTTGGCTGCCGATGGTTTTGGTGCTCTCTATACGCCCAAGGCCGCTGTGGGACATCACATAGAGGCTAAGTATTTTTCGGGAAAAGGCCTTGTTGCAAGACTAATCCGGTATGGGAGGGCGGATGTAACTCAAAATGGTGTAAATCGTCAGAGATTGCTTTCAAAGAATAAGATTTTGTGGTATTTTAGAACACTCATTTCATTGTTCATTTCTTATTTGCGTATGTTGGCTGCCCGCTTGATCATCTCAAAATCCCGGCGGGCAGAACGCATAGCATTGGTGGCCCGATGGCGTGGTTATGACCTTGAGTCACTAAAAGTGGTCTGGCAGGAATACTACAACCGGAGAGAGTAGTAAATATGTTTTCTCGTTTATTAATTCAAGGGGCAGAGAAGAAGCTCGAGGCCAGGTGGCGTCACTCATGGAGTGCACGGCAAATGACCTCAAGGAAATCCATTGTATCCCTTGTGGAGTTGCTGGGGTTACTCAAACAGGTCGAGCGAGAGACACCGAAGGACCTGGAGGTTCATCTTGTCGTCGACAACTACCCCACGCGCAAGCGCGACGCCGTCCAGAAGTGGCTTGCGGGGCGTCCGCGCTATCACGTCCATTTTACGCCGACGAGCAGTTTCTTGCTGAACTTGGTGGAACGTTTCTTCGCGAACCTCACCCAGGACGTCGTGCGCGAGGGCAGCTTCGCGAGCGTGCCAGAACTAATCCACGACATTGAACTCTATCTTGCCCAACGCAATGAACATCCCAAACCTTACTGTTGGAAGGCCCAAGGCCAAGCGATCCTGGAGAACATCCAGCGGGCGAAAACCGCCCTGGCTCGGACCGAGAGCCAACCATGTTAATTATACTTGTTTATCGGTGACTAGCAGCCCGAGAGAGTCGGGCGATAGAGCGGCCGCCGACAGGGGAGGATACATGGACGAAGGTGAGCGGGGAAGAGGGCGTGCATGGCGTGGTCGTTTAATGGACCGGAGCTTGTTGGGGCTGATGATTGCCTGCTTTTTCCTGCTCTTTCTGAGCAGCGTGCTCATGATCGGGTACGGGGCCGATGGTCTGCGCATGTTGCAGTGCAACTACTTCGATGAGGCCAACATGGCGTGGCAGGTCTGGACGAACATCAACAGCCATGACCTGAAGCCACGGGGGGGCGATTACTTCAGGACCGGGTACAACTACGGTTACCTCTGGCAGACATTCTCCTTTGGCGTGTGCTCGCTCTTCGACACATTGGGCTACGCCCTGGACGTCCGTTTCATCGCGTTGGTTGAGCGTGCGATCAGCCTGAGTTCGTATGCATTGGTGCTGGTTCTCCTTTATGCGCTGCTCCGCACGTGCGGGACGGAGGCGATAGTGGCCTGCGCCGGGGCACTGTTGCTGGGGTCAAGTGCCGAGTTCAAATTGCAGAGCGTGATGGCGAAGCCCATCGCACTGGAAACCCTCTTGATCACCCTGTCTCTCTGGATCGCGTTTCGAAGGCATGATGCACGTCATGCCCTGGCCGCTGCCACCGCTGCGGGCTTGGCCTTCGGGACAAAATACGCTGGCATTTTTGTGTTGCCATTTGTGTTCCTGCCCTACTCTTTTGCGCAGTTTGCGAGCCCCTCGGGCAATATCTTGTCGGCACGACGGCTAGCTCGGATCCTCGGAGTCGGTATCTTGGGCTGTGTCCTCTTCCTTACAGCTTGGGCGGTAACGAATCCGCATGCGATTACGAACTTCCGTGAGTTTCGCCAAGCCATTGCCTATGAGGGAGGGCACAGCTCAACCGGCCATGGCGAGGTGGCGTCCAGGAACGGCTTCCTATGGATTCCGGTCTTCATTCGCGACCTGAGCCCAGCCGGATTCGGGGTAATTTCCGTGGGACTTGCCCTGACCGGTTTCTATCTGGCGCACGCTCTCAAGAGAAGGAGAGGGCTTGTGGTGCTCCTATCCGATCCGACCTTTCGGCACGCCGCAACGCTGCTCCTGTTTGTCGGTGCCAATCTGATGTTCTTGATGATTAAGATACGCCTTCGGGTACCGCGGTATGCGCTGTACCTGCTGCCTGGTCTGATCGCCACGGGTTTCATGGGGTTGAGCTGGGGCATCGGAAATGCGCCCCTCCGCGTGCGTCGCCTCGCGTACGTTCTCCTCATCCTTCTCCTGTTGCCGGTCACATGGAATGCACTCGTAGTTGCGGGAGCCAAGTCTCACTTATACGAAACGGATGCCCAGAAGGCCGGCCGATGGATGGAAGATAACCTCTCGGCTGAGACCTCCGTAGTGGCTGATCCGTATGTGTATGTCCCGGACAAGTTTCAAAAATGGGTCTGGGAGTGGGTCGTGTCACGCAGTCTGATCGAGAGCGTGTCCGCTCAGGCGATCGCGTTATCTGACCGTGCAACCGGTCGCTTCTGGTGGAAGAAGTCTGGGACGCAGTTCAGCGATCGAGAGCTGGTAAGGGGCTGGGCCACGCTGCCGGTCGATTCGCCCCCCATCGTTCACGATCTGCTCGAGTGGCTTCTCGGGCCGGGAACATCGTGGAAGGTTGGCTTCGAAACGCCCGAAGCTGTCGTGTTTGTCCTGCAGACACCGTCGCGCTAAAGCGTCCTAAGATTATGTGCACGTATCTTTTGAGAAGGTTTTGTCAAGAGCGGATGACACACCACGGAGAATGAGTGTATGATGGAACCTGTTCAGAACCAAGTATGCTTGTCAGTCATTATCTCGACTTACAACCGGGCGGATGTGTTGCGCCAGACGCTCGAGGCCATGTGCGCAGTGGACCGCGAAGGGCTTGACGTGGAGTTCGTCGTCATCGACAACAACAGCACCGACGACACCCCCGAAGTTATAGACTCGTTCGCCGAGCGCCTGCACTTGCGTCACCTTTTTGAGTGCCGTCCAGGGAAGAGCTGCGCCGTGAATCATGCACTTGACACGGTCGAGTTGGGGGAGATAGTGGTCTTCACCGACGACGACGTAGTTCCACGCAGAGACTGGTTAACACAAATTGCTGCCGCCTGCGAACGTTGGCCGGAATATGATGTGTTCGGGGGAAAGATTGAGCTCATCTGGCCGAAGAGGGCGGAGATACCGAGATGGGCCACCGAGATCGTCATAATAAGGCAAGTGGGATTTGGAGAACATAACGTGGGCACAGAGGATAAACCTTACGAACGCTATACTATACCATGTGGATCGAATTACTGGGTTAGGAGCAGAGTTCTCAGTGACGGAGTAAGACTCAATGAGTCATTGGGTCCTCCGAGACCGGGACATAGGTTCGGCATGGGAGAGGAAACGGAATTCTTACGTATGGCTGCTGGTGGATCGGATTTGCTGTACGTTCCAGGCTCTATAGTAGGTCATCATGTTCAAGTCAGTCTGTTGGACTCGAGAAACATGTTGAAGCGTGTTATTCTTCACGGTCGAGGAAAGGTGCATTTGCGGGGACTACCTGATCCGGAACGTCTAATAGACAGCCCTTGGCGTTGGAGGATGCGACGGATAGCGGCAATTACATGGTACCTTGTTCGGTTTTTGGGGGGTCAATTGCACATAGATGAGTGCATCAGGATGAAGAACGCAGTAGAAGTATTACGCGGCTACGGCTATCATCGCGAGGCACTCTACCTGAGTTGGGGTCGCCACAGGCGCGACGGTTCTGGGATAGCTTCTTGTGAAGATGAGGTCCCGTGATGAAGGTCTCCGTACTTATCGCCACTTACAACCGCGCACAGGTATTGAGGCAGACGCTCGAGGCGATGTGCGCAGTGGACCGCGAAGGGCTTGACGTGGAGTTCGTCGTCATCGACAACAACAGCACCGACGACACGGCCCAAGTTATAGACTCGTTCGCCGAGCGCCTGCACTTGCATCACCTATTTGAGTCCCGTCCAGGGAAGAGCTACGCTTTGAATTATGCACTTGACACGGTCGAGTTGGGGGAGATCGTCGTTTTTACAGACGACGATGTCGTGCCCCAAGAGGACTGGTTAAAACGGATTGTCCGCTCAAGCGAGAAATGGCCGGAACATGACGTGTTTGGGGGCAAAATTGAGGTTGTCTGGCCAGAGGGAATGCGGATCCCTACATGGGTCATGACTAATCAGTGTGACATGCGAATGAAAATCTTCGGTGAACACGACTATGGACCTAGGGCTTGTCCCTATCCTCCCGGCGCCTACCCATTTGGCGGCAACTTCTGGGTACGGGGGAAGCTCCTTCACAGGGGTCAGCGGTTTGCCATGACGCTGGGACCCCAACGGTCTGCACCCATGGGCGAGGACACAGATTTCGTCTCTCGACTCGCAGAAAGCGGCCATCCTGCGTTTTACGTCCCGGAGGCTGTGGTGGGTCATTTGGCGCAGCCGTGCCTTCTTCAGGAAGAGGCTGTCTATGTGCGCGCTCGGAGGTTGGGTAGGGCCAAAGCCAACATCATGGGGATAGCGGATGCTGACGGCTACGGCAGAAACCGCTTCCTTTGGCACTTCCGCGTCATCAAGTCTATATTGAGGTGTTACGTACGTTGCGTGTTCGCCAGGATGTCTTTTCCGGAAGAGAAGCGAGTTGAACGTACATTTGGGGCTTACCGGTTCCTCGGATACAACGTCGAGTCGCTAAGGCTTGCCCATAAAACCAAGGGTGACCGGCGGACCGAGAGGTGACTCTCAGGACTTGCCGTCGGATGAGGGCATCCACTCGGTAAGCATGGCATCGGGTCCCTGCGCTCTAGGACGGAACGGGCCGGGTCAGATTGCCTCGGATGTGCTATCGGGATGAATGGTGAAGTGAGTGGATCTGAATGGAGGTGAAAGGATGGCCAGAAACTTAGATACTGACCCGCGGAGGCATGTTAGCGCGGGGCTTGCGTCGAGAATGCTGCCCAGTACTGGTGTGGCCGCAATCTTGGTCCTCTTACTGTACCCGGCCTTGACATGGGCCGGAATCCCCGTGGTATTCCGTTTTGACGACTACTCCCAGACATGCAATGTCCAGGCTCACGAGAAGGTCATCAGGATGTTTGAGACGCATGGCATGCCCTGCTGTGTAGCTGTCATCCCAAAAAACATTGTGCCGGACGGGGAGGCAGCGAAGACTCTTCGCCATTATGTTGAAAAGGGGGTTGTCGAACCCGCTCTGCATGGATTCTCTCACAAGGGGGTACGTGAGTCGGTGAATTCTGAGTTTGCTGGACGCCCATGGGATGAGCAATTTCAGCTTATAAGCAGGGGAAAGGTCCTACTCGAGGAAGCCCTGGGCCGTCCTGTCAGCATCTTCGTTCCGCCGTGGAACAGCTACGACCACGCAACGATCGGCGTCCTTGAGCAGATGGGATTTGCCGTACTGTCCGCCGGGCGAGACCAGCCCTATGAGGGCGCGCACAGTATAGCCTTGATCCCGGAGGTTGGAAACATAGGAGATTTCAGAAGCGCTGTCAAGAGAGCGCGTAGCGGCAATTTCCGTGACCCGATCATTGTGGTCTTGTTGCACCTCTATGATTTCGTGGAGGTGAAAAGTGCCCAAGGCTATATGAAGTATGAAGACCTTGATAGGATACTTGACTGGACCAAGGGGCAAGAAGATATCGAGGTCACTACTTTTGGGGGCCTGCTTGCCTCTGGACGTCCACTGGATGCCCAAACATACGAAGATGACAGGAATTCATTGCCTCGGTGGGTTCTTGATCGTTGGAAATTCCCTTTCAGCCTGACACCCGTCTTTCTGCTAGGAGACCGCTGCATCCCGTACCCCGTACCCAAGGGAGTGATCGTGAGTGACCGGCAGGTTCTGTTGATAGTAGGTCTGGGCTATGGTCTCCTTGTGTGCATGGCCTGCGTTCTTACACTGAGCTGCCTAAGATTGGCGCGGGCGCGTTTGGGCTTTGCTATCAGTGGGTGGGCTGCTATTGTGCTTCTCGCCGTGGGACTTGCATTTACCGGGTATCTCATTTGGCGGGGGCGGCCCGTCGCGTACCGGACGGCCTCAGTCTTGGCTGTTCTAGCAGGATCGTTTATCGGCAGTGTGGCGGAGGGGGCTTTCCCGCGAGGAATATGTCGGCGGCGGGAATGGAGCGTTCGAGAAAGGATTTGACTCCATGAAGAGGACATTTACTAAGAAGGATAATCATCCACATCTAGTTCCTGGAGAAATATACCATGACCTCCGTTGAGGAGATTCAGGACAGTACAGCTAAAGACACCATCGGCGTATACGGCCTTGGCTATGTCGGCCTGCCGCTGGTATTCGCCTTTGTCGACAAAGGGTTCCGGGTATTGGGCTTCGACATCGACGAATCGAAGATTGATGCGCTTCGGGCCGGGAAATCCTATATGAAACACATCCCGGATGCGTCGGTGGAGCAAGTCAACGCATTCGGGCGCTTCGAGCTTACCCGTGGCTCGGGTACAACGTCGAGATGTTAAGGCTTGGCCGTAAAACGGAAGGTGACCGGCGAGATATCTGATACCGGGACAGACTGGAGATTGGAGGTCGACCGTGACCGACACGAAAGTGCAGGTTGGAAGGCGCACTACGGAGGATGTTGGCAGCAATGATCCCGAGAAAATGCGCCTGAACCCAACTGTTTCGCTCGTAGTCATTGCGCGAAACGAAGTGGAGCATATTGGCAAATGCCTTGAGGCTGCGGTTCAGGTGGCGCGTGAATTCGAAGGCGAAGTGGTATTTGTTGATTGTGATTCCAAGGACGGAACCCTGGAGATCGCGAAGGCGTTTCCAGTAAGGGTCATCAAAATGTCACCTGAAACAGTACTGAGTGCTGCCGCGGCTCGCCGGGTGGGAACTCTGAATTCGACGGGCGAGTTTATCATATTCATTGACGGGGATTGTGTGCTCGATCCCGGCTGGGGCCAAGCCGCAATCAGGACCTTGGTGGGGAACCCCGGCATGGCCGGTGTCACGGGAAGACTCGATGAAGTGTACCTAAGACAGGGCGTTGTCATAGGAGAGAAGGCGGATCCTTCTGGGCACACGCCGGACTATCCCGAGGCGACGCTGTGGGTTGGAGGGAACGCTACATATCGTCGAAGTGCGCTTGAACTGGTCGACGGTGGCTTTGATCCTTCTATACGTTCTCAGGAAGAAGCGGAACTCTGCTTTAGGTTGATGAAGAAAGGACAGAGAATCTTCTCCATACCGGAGAAGATGGTAACACACTATACGGAAAAGCGTTGGACTTTTCAGACAGTTACTGGTCGTTTCACCCGCGGTCTTTGTATCGGTTATGGTCAGGTCCTTCGGTCGTCCCTGCGCCATGGGTTCTTACTAGACTTTGTCCGCCGGGAGAGCCGTACATTTCTTTTTTCACTCGCCTGCGCCGCTGGTATTGCTGCATGTGCCGTGGATTATCTTCGCGGCCGCGCGTTACTGACTCCTTTGTGGGCCGCGTTAATGTCTGTTCCCTTCATATATATGGCGCTGAAGAACCGGAGCGCGAAGTGGCCTGCACTCATGTACCTGACCTGGTTTCTGAACTGCGTTGGCATGGTTCAGGGGGTGGTGAAGGTTCTGCCCCATATCTCAGAATGTAATATGGAATTCTCTGTCCTGAAGAGCCACGCTTATCCTCACAAGAATCCGGATGTCTGTCAACCGGTGAGGGATATGCCGGATGTGGGATGAAGCCCAAGAAGATTGGCGAGTCTACAGAAAGCATGGGAATCCGGCTTGTTTCATGGGATTCTGGATAACACTGGTATACCGCATTGGGCATACTGCGGCGAAGGTACGCGTGCCGATCATTACAGGAGGAACACTCGAATGTCCAGGTCATTGAACAGAATCGCCTTGCTGACTAGCCTTTATCCGGCCATCTCGCAAATGTTCATTACCCGCGAGGTACTTGGACTGCGCGACACAGGCTTCGAAGTCTATACCTGCTCGATTAACAAGCCCAGGAAAGAAGAACTCCTAACCGTCCAATACCGCGACGAAGCCAGCAAGACTTTCTACATCAAAGCGTCAAACCCGGTCGCCATAGCCATGGCCCACCTTCGCCAATTCAGCCGATCCCCGTCCCGATACCTCTCCGGTTTCTTTCATGCCGTACACGCACACCAGCCCGGCGTTAAGGGATGGCTGTGGGGCCTCTTCTATTTCGCTGAAGCAGGCATTCTGGCTGATTGGACGGAGCGACTTAACATAGGGCAGTTGCATGTGAACTTCGCCAACGCCGGAGCATCGGTTGCGATGATCGCTTGCTGGATGGCACACTTACCTTTCTCGATCAGAGTGCATGGACCGGCCGAATTTCAGGATTGTCGCGGTCTCAACCTCCATGGAAAATTCACTTCTGCCCAGGCTGTCATCTGCACAAGTGATTTCTGCAGGAGCCAGGTTCTCCGTTTGCTCTCCCACGAGGAATGGCCAAAGATCCGCGTGGTCCGATGCGGCATTGATCCGACGGTGTTCCAGCCTCAACCGAAACAGGAGAGGCGGGATTCGACCACGCGGTTCTTGTGTGTCGCACGCCTGGCCAGTGCAAAAGGACTGCCTTTGCTGCTCCATGCGTGCCGTACTCTACTCGACAGCAACATGCCGTTCAAATGCACACTTGTGGGCGACGGTCCTGACAGGGGAACGCTTGAGGCACTCCGCGATCGACTTGGACTGCGGGAACACGTTTGCCTCGTTGGCGCCATTGGCCAGGACCGCATACAGGAATACTACGATCAGGCCGATGTCTTCGTTCTTCCTACTTTTGCAGAGGGATTACCGACTGTCCTGATGGAGGCGATGGCCAAGGGACTGCCCATCATAAGCACCACGGTCATGGGAATCCCGGAATTGGTCCAAGACGGTGTGGAGGGATTGCTCATCCCGCCAGCAAATGCCGAGCCGCTAGCGAAAGCAATGCGGCAATTGGCAGAGGACCCGCAGTTACGACGCCAGCTCGGGAAAGCCGGACGTGAGAAGGTTATCGCCGAGTACAATTTCGCGACCAATATCACAAAGCTTGCCCAGATCCTGCAATACGACACAGGGAACGAAGTGGCAGACAGCACCGCTTCGATTACAGCGGCGGAGAAGCCATGAGCGAAACGATGATTTCTTACGGAATAGTCGTGCTGCTTGTCATCTGGTTAGCCGTGAAGGCCCTGATCGTGACAGGCACGGAGGGCGTAGGAGTTACCCTCCCGCGCCCCCAAAAACTTGTCGGACTGAGAGACCGTCCATGCCTCAAGAAACGCACAATTGAAGGTGTGGCTACGACCGACTGTAGTCACTTATGAATTTCGGCGGTTGTCCAATTCCCGCTGAACCGATAGAATTTGTGAATGGGGAGCGCCAAGCTATCCTGGCAGGAAATGGAATATATGTCTAGAATTAGTGTACTAGGGTTTGGATACGTAGGTGCAGTCTCCGGTGCGTGCTTAGCGGATATCGGTCACGACGTCATCGGGGTGGATGTCGACCCCATTAAAGTTGACATGGTCAACCAAGGGCAGAGTCCTATTGTGGAGGAGCATGTCGGCGAGTTGATCAGCGCGATGGTTGCGGCGGGCCGTCTTCGTGCGACGACCGACGTCGGCGAGGCGGTCGCGGCCACAGACCTTTCGTTAGTCTGCGTGGGTACTCCCTCGGGAGAGGGCGGCGCGCTGGATGCGCGCTATGTGTGCCGTGTAGCCGAGCAGATTGGCGCCGCACTGCGTTCTAAGTCCGGCTATCATGTCGTAACGGTTCGGAGTACAGTGCTTCCTGGAACGATGCAGGAAGTGGTGCGGCCCGCGCTCGAGGCACATTCGGGTAAGAAAGCGGGTGTTGATTTTGGCCTGTGCTTCCACCCCGAATTCCTGCGCGAGGGATCCTCGGTACGGGATTTCCGGGAGCCACCCAAAATTGTCATCGGTGTCGACAATGATGAAAGGACCGTGGAAACCCTCTTGGATCTCTACCAGGGATTCACTGCGCCAGTGATCAAGACATCGATTCCCGTCGCCGAGATGGTGAAGTACACCGACAACTGTTTTCACGCGCTGAAGGTCGTCTTCGGAAATGAGATCGGCACGCTATGTAAGGCGCTTGGCGTCGACAGCCATGAAGTGATGCAGATTTTCTGTCAGGATCGGAAATTGAACATTTCGCCGGCGTATTTCATGCCCGGTCTTGCCTACGGGGGGTCTTGCCTGCCGAAGGATCTCCGGGCGCTGAACTACCTTGCACGGACCCGGAATATCCACTTGCCTGTGATGAATAGCATCCAAGCGAGCAACGACCTGCACTTGGGGCGGATCCTTGACGCGATTGTCTTCTTGGGCAAACGTAATGTCGGGCTGCTAGGACTGAGTTTCAAGCGGGGTACGGACGACCTCCGGGAGAGCCCGCTGGTCGAGCTTGTCGAGCGGCTCATGGGCAAGGGATTTCGGATCCGTATCTACGACGAGAACGTCGTGATGGCCAAGCTTCGCGGCGGTAACAAGGCCTACATCTCACAAAGGCTTCCGCACATTTCGGAGTTGCTAACAGATGACATGAAACAAGTGGTCGAAGGTGCAGAGGTGGTAGTCGTCGGCGCGGCGAATCCGCAGTTCGTACACTTAATCGAAGCCCACTGCCTGAACAAGGTGGTGGTGGACTTGGTGCGGTTATTCAAGACTCGGCCGGAGGGATTGGCAGGCTATCACGGGGTGTGCTGGTAGTCATGCCGGACTGGATGGAAGTCCATCGACAACTCTCCCGCAACGGCGAAGAAAACCGGTTTTCAGTGTGCAGCGCCAAACACGTCGGAACCTAAACTGCGCCGGGCCCGCGAAAACAGGCCAACATGAGTGCGAATGGAAGGACGGCGAAAGGCTAGAGCATTTTAAGACATTATACCTACGACAGAGTGACAAAAGAAGCCGTGCGTGTCGCTGGGCGTCACTTGAGCAAGTACGGCCGCGATGGCGTCGCACAACTCCTGTTGAGTACGAGCCTTGGCGCCCCGTAGTGCGCTCTTCACCTTGGCCCACATCTGTTCGATGGGATTGAAGTCCGGGCTGTACGGGGGCAAGTACCATAGTTCGGCGTCTGCGCCATGGAGCAGCCGGGCAATTGCGGACGCTTTGTGGGGCGATAGATTGTCCATAACGACGATGGCGTGCGCCGGGAGGGCGGGAATGAGTATATGCTCGACATAGGCTTCGAACGCCAGCACGTCCATAGGGCCGTCCAGGACCATGGGAGCCAGCGCCGATTCCTGCGTAATCGCGGCCACCAACGTCGTCGTATTCCAGTGTCCTTGGGGAGCATAATCGACGGCCCGCCGACCCCTTCTGGCTCGGGCAAAGGCCCGCGTCATATTCGTCTTCGCCCCCGTCTCGTCAAGGAAGACCAGGCGCCGCAGGTCCACCCTTCCCAGGCGCTCACACCATGCCCGGCGCTGCGCGACTACGTCCGGACGCTGCTGCTCGTTCGCACGTACAGACTTTTTTTCGAGTGAAGCCGAGCTTTCTCAGCGTGTTGTGAATGCAAACGAGCGATACGTTCATCCCGCTACGTTCGCGCAATTCCATCAACGTCGCGTCAGGATGCTGTTCCACATCGTGTTCAAGCCGCCGCAGGACCTTCCCCCAAAACGCAGGTTTCCGCCCGGCGTTCTGGGGTCTTGGCACCACAGTCCCCGCTTCTCGGAACCGTTCCAGGATGTTCTGCACCGTCCCTTTGGGAATCCTGAAACGCTCGGCGATCATTCCCATGGATTGGCCGTCTTCCATGCGTGCGGCCACGACACGCTTGCGAAGATCCATCGAAGTCGGTCTCATGCCCACAGTATACCATCGTAGGTATAATAAAGTAAAGCGCTCTAACAAGAATGGTCGCGGCCACGTCCGCTCTTGACAATACCTTCTCATGGAGGAACAACAGCATCTGGAATTCCGTGGGCGTTTGCTTGCTGCCATTAAGAGAGCTGGGAGAATGATTGCCATCGAGCGTCCGCTGCAAGAGCTGGTTAGATGCCCTCATTTCACCCGGATAGCAATCTGTGAATAATATTCGGTGGGTGACTTCGTAGCACCTAAGACCTCGTAGTCTCTCATGTAAGACGAACAATAATCTTCCAATGCCCGGAACTCATGCAAAGGTGATGAAAATTCATCAAGAATTACGATGCTTCCTGGGACAAGGATATCATTGCATCGGGTAAGGACATATAAAGTTGATGAATACAGATCGGCGTCGTTATGAATGACCAACTGTGATGTAAAAGCATGAGTCTTCAGGAAAGCAGGTAGGGTGTCTTGAAATAGCCCCTTAACAAAAAAACAGGCGCGATCGTCCTTGAGATCCGGGGCTGTCCCTCCCACATCAAAAGCGCCTTTATTCATTGTCCTCGTGAACGTTCCCCAGTCTTCAGGCAGACCAGAAAAAGTATCAAATCCAATAAATCTTGACTCACGGTGACTATTGATACTTGCCCAGTATTTAATCGTGTCTCCCTTCCATACGCCAAACTCCAAGTAATCGATCCGGTCTTTATCAAGAATGTCAGAGTTTAGATAGTTGTACAAATCATATCGGTCATTAAATATTGGGAAACTTTCATCATGTTTTTTTCTCCACGATTCAAGCCTCGCGATGTAACTGAGGTATCTTAATCTGGAGCTGTCAGGCATTACCTTAGATAGAATGCACTTAACACGGGTTCGCATCTTCGCGTTCATGGGGGCACCTCTTCTTTGGGCATCTAGCGGATTATGGACCCGCACTCCACCTTTTGTGTGATGGTACCGTCTCAGACTGAGGAAGTCAACGCCTCTTGCATCGGAACCACGCTGTTTCCTCATCGTTGACCAGCTTGACGCACGTTGAGGAAAGACTTGAGCATTCGCGAGCTGGCAGAGACAGCGACTCGTACTGTGAGGTCTAGCTGCCGAATTACCTTCGACCCATCCAAACCTGATGGGGTGCCACGCAAGCTCTTGGACATTTCGAAAATCCATTCCCTAGGCTTGCGAGCCTTTCGTTACCGCTATGGAAGACTCCTCTCAATCGTAGTCGTGATCGTAGTCGTAATCGTAATCGAAGAGTCGATCCTGATCCTAGCCGGTTCTCAATCTTCAGCGATCACGTTCCCCATATCGCCTTAATCGCATCCTCTTGATTGAACCCGTGCTGGCAACCAGGACTGGGTTTGTTCGCATGATACCACGTGTAGTTGTTGACCGGATCGGCGAGGCAACGTTGCGTCGGCACCTGCAGCCAGCCGTTCGGATCGTGTTCGCGGACCCAACGCCACGGTTATCGCCCCGTGTCAAACAAGAGCCTCAAAGCGGACCTCGAAAAGATGGGCATCGCGATGACGCGGAAGAGTCGCGACCACTACGTGCGCGGCTTCGCCGTCAACGCCAGCGCCGAGTCCCTCAATCCGGAAGCAATACACGCCACGTACACCGTGGGCTGCCGCGTTGATTAGGAGCAGCCACTGGGGCCAGGCGTCCTCTCGTGGGCGCTTGGCCCTTTTTCCACAGACTGTGTCTGCATAACCGCGACCCAACTCTGGGCGACGCCATCCTTGACAGACTCGCGCACAGCGCGCACAAAATCATCCTCAAAGGGCACTCCTCAGAAGGAAACAAGATGAAGAAACCCAGGAAAGCTGAAGCGGCACACGGTCGCTACGCTCCGAGGGGAATCATGCCAAGCGTGGTTCCCCTCCCTCATGTCCGGTGGCCGCACCCCATCCTAACACAGCCCCAAGACCCTTCCTGCGGACTACCCAGCCGCGCCCGAATTCCGTGGCCGCGAGCGACCGTATCCGATGGCCTACCCGTGCCGAAATATGCAGGTAGACGACGCTGCGAGTATCTCTGAGATCGCTGGTCTCTGTCGGGCGCCTTGACCCCGTGGTGCGCGATGCGCTGAAGCCGCTTCGGACAGGACCGATGGCAAAGGTGTGCCCTGCGCAGGATCATTGCGCAGTTGTGGTTCGAAGCTGGATTCCAGTACAATCAGAATTCGAGTAGAATCAGAACGTTGTACTTGATGGACCATCACGCCCCGTAATTTCGGTCTGATGCACTTCCACGTGAGGGAAACATCGAGGTCTGCCCGCATGCACACGTCCGAAACGGTGTTCACTTGAGGAGGTCGCGCATACTCTATGGGATGGCTGTCAACAATTCGCAACCGGCGCTTGTTTGTTAGCTGGTGGAAATATACATCTCGCCCAGTCAGCTTTGCGCGAGCTATGAACGCAGAAAATTACTTCTTTGCCCAAGTAGACAGCCTGTGGCTCCTCAAGTACATAGCCCGCACGTGTTGCTGTTTCTGGACGTTGGTTCGTCGACGGCCGAGTCTGGTCTTCGCGAGCGATCCACCGCCGTTTGCTCCCTTGGTAGTCTGGTTGTATTGCCGCATATTCAACGCGCGCTATTGTATGGACTCCCACACAGGCACGTTTGACCGCTGGTGCTGGCTGTTGCTGAGCCCCCTGCATGCTTTCCTCGCGCGCCGGGCCATCTGGACGGCAACCACCAACGCGGAACTGGCGGCTCGGGTCAAGAAGATGGGTGCCGTTGGCGTAATAGTCGAGGATATTCCCTTCGACCTGCCGAGACGGACGTATCCCGTTGACTCCGCGTTTCCGATGGCGGTGGTGTGCAGTTTTTATGTCGATGAGCCCGTTCTGGAGGTTCTTGAAGCGGCTCGCCAGTTGCCCGATGTGCGGTTCTACATAACCGGTAATCCGAAGAAGGCGTCGGCCCAGATCCATCGTTTCCGGCCCGAAAACGTGACATTCACGGGATGGCTATGTAATGATGACTACGCGGGGCTGCTGCACAGCGTGTCGGCAGTACTTGTACTGACGACGAGCGATTTTACAATGCAGCGCGGTGGCAGCGAAGCCATCACGGTGGGCAAACCGCTCATCACATCTGATTTTCCGGTCTTGCGGCGCATCTTCTACAAGGGGACCGTGCACGCAGACAACTCTCCTACCGGCATCAAGGAGGCAATAGAACTGCTGCGGCGCGACTATCCGAAATTTGCGCGCGAAATAGTCGAATTACGGGAAGAGCGGCAAGTTCGCTGGAAAGACACTCGCGCGGATCTTGAGCGACGCATCACACAGGAGGAAGGGTAAGTGCGTTCTTTCCGGATCGGAAATGGCATCCAGAAAGGAGGTGGTCTTGGTCGCAGATCGCCAGGCAAGCCGGCTACTCATCTCCAGTCTGTCGGTGACGGTTCAAGCCTCCGGTGCACCGCTCGGGTCTTTTGCTGCTTGCTTCGAGTTCGAGTGCGGTCCTGCCAAGCCTTTACCGGGTCGATGGACTGCTTGTGTCACAAGCGCTTTCGTGCGTATGGTGGAGCCTTGTAGCTCTGCCCTTGTATGCCCTATGGAAGATGAAGGTATACATTTGCTTGGTATGCGAAGGAGGGCCAAGGCAGTGGATACGAACGAGCAGACCGTAGCCTTGCATCAGCCTCTTGCAGGGGGTAGTCGGGAACGAGTTCGAGTGCTTGATATCAACATCGACAAAGTCACAAATCAAGAAGTGCTGCGTATCGTCCAGGCTTTTATTGAATCGCGAGAGCCCCACCAGATAATCACCGCAAACGTCGATTTCTGCATGCTGGCGAGAACAGATCGCGAGTTTCGCCACGTAGTCAATGCGGCCTTTCTCTGCCTGGCCGACGGCATGCCCCTCGTTTGGGCATCAAAGGTCTTGGGGTCCCCGCTTCCAGAAAGGCTCAATGGCACGAACTTAGTCTATGCCTTGTGTCGGGACGGACACGCAAGACACTATCGCTTCTTCTTGCTTGGGGCGGAAGAGGATGTATGTGCCCGCGCGGCGGAGATCCTTGCCAGGGACTATCCGGGCATTGAGATAGCCGGCCATTATTCGCCGCCATTCGGGCCTTTTTCGGATGAGGAAAACCTGCGCATCACCCAAAAGGTACGCGAGGCGCGCCCGGGCATTCTGCTGGTCGCCATGGGAACACCGAAGGGGCGGAAGTGGATTGCCAGTAATCAAGCGGCTTGCGGCGCACCTGTCGCAATTCGTATTGGTGGCGCCTTGGACTTCGTGGCGGGAAAACACAAGAGGGCGCTCGCATGGATGCAAGATCAGGGTTTTGAATGGTTCTTCAGACTATGTGTGGACTTTAGGCGGCTGTGGCGCAGATACCTTATACGAGACATGCCTTTCATTCCCCTAGTCTTTCTTCAGAGGCTAAGAACAAGACGAAATGTGCAGGAGGCCGAATCTTGAGACAAATCATGCACACACCTTATCGCTGGATACCATTACTTAGCCCGACTTATCGGGCAGTTCGGCGATTCCTATTCCAGTACTTGTTCGCCGGCAAACAAGTCGCGTGTCCGCTATGCGAGCGCAATTTCCGCGGTTGGCTGTTTGATCCGCGGCACGGGGTCTGCCCTTATTGCCGATCATCGGCCCGTCATCGCCTTCTCGGCCTTTATCTCACCGAGGAGTGGAAGGGGAGATGGGGGACCTTGGAACTCTTACATTTTGCACCGGAATGGTGCTTACAGCGTCGCTTTCATCGTGACTGCCGTCTCCTCAACTATGCCACGGCCGACTTGGCCGCGCCGGAAGCCGACGTCCACACCGACATCACGTCAATGAAGTTTGCGAATGAATCCTTCGATGCAGTTATTTGCTGTCATGTTCTTGAGCACATCCCGGCCGACCGGGCGGCAATGCAAGAACTTTTTCGCGTGCTACGGCCGCGAGGAGTGGCTTACATTCAGGTCCCATTCAATAGCGAACTTCCGCAGACCGATGAAGATCCGAGCGTAATCGACCCCAAAGAGCGTGAGCGCCGTTTCGGGCAGTTCGATCACTGCCGAGTGTATGGCCGCGATGTCGGGAATCGCCTTCGCGAGGCCGGGTTTGAGCTGACTGAGGTGCGAGCCATTGACATTCTGGACGCAAAGCAGATGACCCGCTATGGTTTATGGAATGATGTTGTTTTTCGATGCAAACGTCGAGATGGCACGGTTCCCGCCTGAGATTGGCCGCGGAATTTGGGATAGAACATGTGTGGCCGGAGAGGGGGTGGACCGTGTTCAATGGAGTTATGCGAATGGCTTTTCGCGGCCCATTCAGGCTTGTTCTACTAATCGGTGCTTTCCTGTCAAAGCTTTATGAACTACAATCAAGATTGTGCGTCTTGAGGCACAGGCTTAGAAAGACGGGGTTTGAAAACCCTCTCATGGACAAAGCCAGGGTCGCGGGCGCAATTGCCTTTATCGCACGAAAGCCAACGCTGTGGCTGAAGCAGATAGGGCCGGAAAGGAGGTCTGTGAGACTACAAGATCTGCGTGTCGTGAAAACCATATCTGCTTCCTGCCGCCGAAGGCGCCTTACACTCTTGGAGAAATTGCTGCATGAACTGTCGCCACCGATTCGACTGCTGGACGTAGGAGGCACGCAAGAATTCTGGGAGACAGTCGAGTTCTGCCACAGACCCGGCATTGAGATCGTGTTGCTTAATACGTGGGCGATCCAACCGAGATATGAAAACTTTCGGAGCGTGATCGGTGATGCCCGCAACATGTCACAGTTCCGGGACCAGGAGTTCGACGTGGTATTCTCAAACTCTGCTATCGAGCACGTGGGCAGCTTCGAGGACCAACACCGAGTGGCCAACGAGATGATACGAGTAGGAAAGCGGCTGTTCGTCCAAACCCCCAATCGCCATTTTGCCATCGAGCCGCATTTTCTCTTTCCCTGCTTTCAATTCTTGCCTGTGGCAGTCCGCGTGTGGTTGGCGTCACGCTTTGACCTCGGTCGTTGGAGTACAAGTGAACGCTCAGATCCAGCGTTTCGTGTGGACTCGGTTAGACTTCTGAGCAAGCGGGAACTTAGAGAACTGTTTCCACGTGCCGAGATTGTCTGCGAGCGGCTTGCTGGGTTGCCCAAGTCCTTTCTTGTGCTCGAGAACTGGCAGGCCCCGGGCATTAAGCCCAACGAGATTGCGTTTTAGAGGGCAAGGTTATGGGAGATGATTTGGCACGCAGTATTCCGTTTGTGGGCAAAACGCGGTGCTACCTCAGGAGTTATGGTGTCCCTGACTGTGCGCTGTTGTTAAGCGCAACCGCGATTGTCTGTCTTCTTGGCATTACAAACGATAGCCTGTGGATGGATGAAGGCTGGAGCGCTTGGGCCGCGTCTTTCTCGTCGGTCAGGTCTTTAGTCCACGATACGATGCTCAACTGCCGCGACGCAACTGCGCAAATGCCGTTTTACAGCTTCTATGTCTGGGCATGGGCGCACATCTTTGGCATGGGTGAAGTGGTCTTGCGGCTGTCTAACGTCCCCCTTGTGCTGCTCCTCTTGTTTGCGATGCAAGCAGGAAGCATCGAGCTGTTCGGAAGGCGAGCGGGCTGGATGATAGTAGCGGCCAGCCCGTTTCTGTGGTTTTACGTGAACGAGGTGCGTCCGTACGTTGCCGTCATGGCCTTAGCTGCGGTCGCTTCCGTAAGCCTGCTTCTCTACGTTGACGGCCCCGGATCTCGCCGCCATTGGGCGCCGTGGCTGTGCCTGTCTTCCAGCTTCCTGCTGTGCGGTCTCCACATGCTGGGAGTTTTTATTATTCCCGCGCTCATCACCGGGTTAGTGCTCTCCAATGGGTGTAGGCGGGAAAAATGGCGGGAGGCTCTAAGAGACTGGTCTTGGCCGGCCATAGTGTTCCTTCCTCTTTTCCTGTGTTTGGCCGGTTATTACGCCTGGACGCTTTGGCAAGACACCCATGGGGCTAGGGGGATCCCGGGTGTCCGTAATTTGGCGTTTGCGTGGTATGAGTTTGCGGGTTTTCTCGGGCTGGGGCCTCCACGTAATGTGTTGCGTGAAGTGCCCTTGGAGAGCGCCCCTAAGTACCTCGGCACGCTGGCACTTGGCGTCGCAGGCTGGCTGGTTGTCATAACCTATTCTTCCACACAATCGAGGGCTGACGGGATATCGAGACGTGTTATGTTGTTATGCAAGATGTTTGGAGCAGGCGTTCTCCTTAACTGTATTGCGGCGGTAGTCGCCAGGCACAGTTTCTGGGGCCGGCATGTTGCGGAATTTTTTCCACTCTTTATCCTTATCTTGGTCGGACTGTTGGCGGGGAACTCGGCGAAGGGGGGCCGTTCGTGCGCCGGGCGCATAGCGACGGCCTGTCTAACGGCGATATGGCTGGTCTCTGCGATGCGTTTGGTCTTTCTGGAAGAATACAAGAAAGACGATTACCGGGGGGCAGTCTCGTGCGTTGTGAATGCCGCAGGAGAGACAGGGACGATTCTTTGGGGTGCCAGCATACCTGCAGCGAGTTACTACGGTCTTCGATTCGACGATGAACGGGAACAGATCCACCGGCCTTCTACTCGTCTCGCTCAGTGTGTCAGCAATTGGGGCGATGAGCAGTTGGAGGCAGCATTTCGAGAGGGCACCGACCCGTTTGTAGTTGCGGTAAGCAGGTCTGACTTGTTCGACCCCAAGAATGCCATTGAGAAGTGGGTGGCAAAGAGAAACGGTTCGTTGATTGCCCGACTAAGCGCATTCAAGATCTATGAGATCCGACGAGCGACAGCGGGCGATGGCTGACGAGGTGCGGCGTGCCAGCGGACGCTATGACATCCAGACGCCGAATTGGTGCTTCCCACAGAAGGTTGAGTGCGGGTACATGTTTCGGCACGAGTAGGCCATCGAGCTAGCTGTCCGAATTGATGGGCTTCACTTTGACCGCGATGTCTTTGGAGAAGCTAGGCACCGTTCCCGTCAGCACGCCATCCCCTGCCACCGAGGCCTGTTCCGAGCTGATCATGCCGCCTTCTCCCTGGGTGCTGTAGTACTGAATTACATAGGGACCGGCATCAAGTCCTGACAGGTTGAAGGTGGCGTCGTCGATTGTTCCGTTATTCGTATAGCCATACTGGCTGCCGGCGTCGTATATCCACAGATAGACAGAGTTGTGGCCGGCGAGACCAACGTCCCGTAAAATATTCCGTATGCCGAAAGCGTAGTTGCCTATAACAAAATAGTCAGGACCGGTGTTCTTCACCTGGACATTGTGCGCTCCTGCAGGAATTTGCGCCTCTACTTGAATATTCTCTGTGGTTACATTAGTCAGAGATGCCACGACAACGCCGTCCACAAGAATGTCCAGGCTTTCGTTAGGCGATGATACCCACAAGACGTATAACCGCAAAGTACTGGCGGAATCAAAGTTTGTACTAAAGATTGGGTCAGAGCGTAAGTCCTCATGGTTGTGTCCCTGCAGGTAGCGTGTCATCTTATTGAAGTCGCCAATCTGCCCTTGCTGATCTACCGTGAAAGTGGTCTGTTGAGGCACACCCCAAAAGTCTTGTATCCCAGGCGCATTCGGCTGGAAAGCCGGCTCGGCCGCCTGCTTCTGCGTCGTCACTTTGACTGTGGCGCTACTCAAGCCCTTGCCTCCCAAGTCTTCACCTTCGGCATATACTGCTAAGGGCCTGTAAACTCCGAACAAATCGAGCTCCTGAATGTACCAGTCCCACCACCACAAACCCGCGCTTGACTTCAGGTGAAATGCCGTCCAAATGCCATCGTGAAAATGCAATCCCTCCAGGAGTTGTGAATGATAAGGTTCGGGAAGCGAATTCCAGTTGTTTCTTTCTGGCACCGGATCATCGGTCGTTATACCAAACTCGCCAGTAAAGACTGGTTTTCCGTACTTGCGAAGCACTTTTGTTGAAGTCTGCAATGTCGCGATGATGTCCGGTTCATAAGAATGCACTTGCACAAGGTCGATGCTCGGCAACGACCAAATCGCATCGAACTTCGTATAATCGCCGGCTGTAGTGCTCGTGGTTACTGGATGGTCACAGGGGTCCATATCATGCAGGAACTGCGCCATCTCCGCGTGCCACGCAACAACAGATGCGCGATCGATATCCCAGCTATCTGTTGCGTACTCCACCTCATTCCACAATTCCCAACTCTCGATGGCTGTCGAATAACCCCAGCGCGCCACGATGTAACGGTACTTGTTCTGAGTCAGGCGCCGCGCCTTGGCGTCAGTGAAGAATTCCTTCGGGTTGGTCAGCCAGCCGCCGTCAACCGCACGTTTAATGTTGTACGGGTTCTGATTCCAGTCCGGACTTCCCCACGAAAATTGGGCGGCTTGTTGCAGGGTAAGCTGGATGGCGATGCCATCTTGCTCGGCGAGCTCCACGATGTGGTCGAGTTTCCAGGCGATTTCAAGCGAATATCGCCCCACGCCATGCCAATACGCCGGGTCTGCAAACTCCGCGCCCGACGGGGACCCTTCTATGCTTTCCCCCGTGCAAATTTGCGACATCCAGACTCGGGCCCAATTAGCGCCTTCGCTGCTATCCTTCTGGAAATGGTTAGTCCACCAAGCCAGCCCGGTGTAGTCATCGGCATGAGCCACGTTGTGGCCGATGGGAATGTACTGCTCGCCCGTCGTGCGTCGCAATAGGAAAGGGTCGCGAGGATCGACGCGGATAAAGCCCTTGCGCTGCGATGCTACACACTGGAAGGTCTTCGCGCCAGGGACCGTCAGTCTGCCAAAGCGTTCAATGACGGTAATCTCGTAACTGTGTTCACCCACCAAAGTTGGTGCGAAGCGCGCTTTCCAGCACGGATCACGCCCGTTGACGTAGCGTTCGGGGTTTCCGGGCACGACGTCGTATTCCATATAGTAAAATGCCGGAATGACCTTCTGTGTGCCGCCCGGCTCGGTGAACGTCACGCGGACGTCTATCTCCGCCAGGTCGAAAGGATTCGCGTAGGTGGCTGAAAGGGTAAACGTCAACTCGAATTTCTCATACTGGCCGACGCTATCCCGGTTCTGAGCCTGCGACGTAACGTGGCCCTGCGCGCACCCCACGCCGGTGGCAAGGCTCAGGGCCAAGATCCCGGCCTCAAGCCAGAACAAAAACGACTTGGGGCGGAAAGAAGTCCTGCGATGGATAGCCCGTTTTCCCTCTCGTGCCGGTTCGCGGGAAATCGTCCCATAGCCACTGTGACTAACGACCAGATCACCCAGACTATACAGACGATAGCCGCGCGTTAACTTCATGCCTGGAAGCAGGTCGGCAGCGTGAAAGACTCTTAGAGACATAAAGCCCTCTCCTTTCTCAGACTCCTCGCAATTGCTCGTGAAATCCGCGCTCGATGGTCAGGTAGGACTCTCTCAGCGACTCCAAACAATGTACATCCATCGTTAAGTATCTCCTACTTCTGACGATGAGGACACAATCCGCCGCCGATATCCCAGATCTGTGCCCTATCAGGTCCGCATAAGGCTTTGCCACATAAATGTCATTACTATCCGCCCGTTGCCCGCTTCTAATCCTGTAACTTGGGAAGTGTTCTTGGAGGGGGTCACTTGTATCTCCCGATTTGTATAGGTCCATTGCAGCTAGCCTCAACAGCCGGCTGTCTCCAGAATCCTTTTTTCAAGCCGATATTTCCCATATGGACCTGCCTGCGACCTCCCCAGGCTCCTTTCCACTGATTCTAGTCCTCCTTCCCGACGCTGTCAACGCCGGTTTTGCTGTCATCGTTGCCTTGTGACGGCCTTCACGGCCAGGAAGGGCCCATCATAGCCGCCCGGCTGCGCTGTTAATGCGAATTGAGACGGACTGCGCCATCATGTCTCCAGGTATCTTCACGTTTGAAATCATCGTTCCCGTTCGGTCGGGGGTGTAGGCAGGCGTTGGGGCTACAGCTTGGGCGGGGTGTCGAGGATAGGCAGGATATAGCGCTTGCAGTGATCGGAGAGGAGTTGGCCGATTGCTTTGTTGGGATGGGTGGGGATGCGAAGGAGGAGGTCCCGTAGATAATAGATGAAGGGGGCCAGCGCCAGACCCTTGGCAGGTAGGAACTGTTTGGGTATGACAGGTCCTACCATGCTATCATCGTGGACCGTGCGTCCGTGCCTGTAGTGGAGTCCCTCGTCCCGGCGCATATCTGGAAAACGGTCGCAACATTTCTGACGCGGAAGACAAGTGCGCCCGAAAGCCGGGATAGGATTGAACGCGGAGGTGAGATTGCCCCCTTATTTGCAGTAGGAGTTCTCTCGAGATGGTCGCTAGCTTCCGGAAAGTGGGGCGGCCCACGATTTGGCTATCGCGCAGGGAGTTCTTTGCTGTGGCGAGGGCGGTGAGGGAGGCGCTTGGGGGCGGACGAGCGGCTCGGTTGTAAAGACGTCTCGGTTCCGGAGATGGTTCCCGTTACGGGCAGGCTGGGCTTGCGCATGGCGTCAGGGACTGGAACACCATCATTCTTTTTCCAGGGCGACATTTTCGGACATATTCGGACAGATCCTCTACTGGCTGATGGACACTTGTGGTGTCCCCTTAGCCGTCTTGGCCCTATGCTCCAGCCAACATAGGCGATTCTCGACTGGTGCACCCGGCCGTAACATTGACACGTCACCGCCGCGAGTCGCTTGCGCGGAGGTTGTCGTGTGCAACGCTGCAACCTAAAGAATCTCAACTCGTCTGAGGTATACTCGCGCTGCAGTTAGGATTGGGGCAGTACATCGTGAGATTCTCCCGTAGAGAATTCCTGGGTCTGGCGGGGGCGTTGGGGGTGGGATGGATTGCCTGGGGGGCGGACGAGCGGGCCGGCCGTAAAGGCTTTTCGGTCGCTGCTGTGAACGACATCCATGTGTTGGATGCGGCGAGCACGGCGTTGCTTGATAGGGCTGTTGAACGGATAAATGCGTTGCCGGATGTCAGGTTCACGGTGGTTCTGGACGACATTTCGACGGATGGGAAACGCGAGCAGTTCGACCTGGCCAAGCGATCCCTGGACCGGCTGGCGCGGCCCTATGTGGCTGTCCCTGGGAATCATGATGTGCCGGGCAAAGGCGCTCTTGCGTACAGAGAGTATACCCGCGACTTCAACGAACGCAGTTGGGTGCGTCAGGAAGACGACTGGTACTTCATAGGGTTGGACTCGTGTGAAGGTGGCGCCGCCGACGTCAACATCCCTTTGGGGCAGGTCGCATGGCTCCATGAGCAGTTGGAGAAGATACCCGCGGACCGGCCTATCGCCCTTTTTGCCCACTATCCCTTTAACCCGCATACTCTGAGAATACCAGGTACGGAATGCCGACAAGGCGCTGACGCTCTTTTCGGACCGCCGCCTGAGGCTCGTACCGTCCGGCCATTGGCATGGAAATCAGGTAGAGAAGCAAGACGGTACCCTTTTCACCACCACGGCCTGTTGCTCAACGACACGCGCCAACCATGACCTGACGCTGGCCAAGGGATTTCGCCTGTTCCATTTCGGGAAATACGATGTGGAATCGGAGTTTGTCCAAGTGGAAGTGTCGGCACAATAGCGGTGGTTCGACCTCGCCCCAGGCGTTCGCAAGAATGCGTGCTTCAGCGGATGGATATGGAGAGACCGCAGTAGGCCCTCGTTCCAAATTGTTAGAATTTCTTCTCTTGACAAGATGTGCGAGGCATGCTAAGCTAATCGTATAAGCTTGAAAGGGCTTATTACGAGGGCATAGGTTTCATTCGAGAACAGAGGCCCACGTGAGGGCGTTTACCGCACGTGGGCCTTGTCTTTTTCTTCGCAGAGAGTTGAAAGGTGGCTGCGTGGAAACACTCAACTAGGAAAGACCTACTTTTCCTTGGGGGCCAAAAAATGAATGAGAGCGAGCAGACACTAGCCGTGCATCACCCTTTTGCATGGGGTAATCGGGAACGAGTTCGAGTGCTTGAAATCGATATTGACAAAGTCACAAATCAAGAAGTGTTGCGTATCGTCCAGGGTTTCATGGAATCGAAAAAGCCCCATCAGATAATCCCCTTAAACGTCGATTGCTGCATGCTGGCGCGAACAGATGGCGAGTTTCGCGATATAGTCAACGAGGCTTCTCTCTGCGTGGCCGACGGAATGCCCCTGGTCTGGGCGTCAAAGCTCTTAGGCTCACCGCTGCCGGAAAGAGTCAATGGCACGAACTTGGTCTATGCCTTGTGTCGGGACGGACAGGCAAGACACTATCGCTTCTTCTTGTTGGGAGCGGAACCGGACGTGTGCGCTCGTGCCGCCGACGTCCTAGCGCGAGACCACCCCGGCATTGAAGTAGCTGGCTACTACTCGCCGCCCTTCGGGCCTTTTCCCGACGAGGAAAACGAGCGTATAGTCCGAAAGGTTCGTGAGGCGCACCCCGATATTCTACTGGTTGCGATGGGGGCACCGAAGGCACAAAAATGGATCGCTGCTCATCTGGATGCCTGTCGTGTGCCTGTTGCAATGGGTATTGGTGGCGCCTTGGACTTCGTTGCCGGGAAATACAAGCGGGCACCGGCATGGGTGCAGGAACATGGCTTTGAATGGTTCTTCAGGCTGTGTGTGGACTTCAGACGGCTGTGGCGCAGATACCTTGTACAGGATATGCCTTTCATCCCCTTGGTCATTCTCCAGAGGCTAAGATACGGGGCGTCGAAACGGGTTTCTTGACAAACGGAGCCAATGGCCCGTGCCGAGCCCGGTTCACAAGACACGGGCTCGCGTGTCCTTGACGGCAAGACGGGGCTGTTGGTGCCGCCCATGGACCCGAGTGCGCTTGCCGATGGCGTGACGACGATCCTGAGAGACCTGTGCATGCTCCGCACGTTTGGGGAACAGGCGCGCGAACGAACTCAGAGATCGTTTTCCGTCGACACAATGGTCCGAGACTACGAACTCCTGTTCAGACGACTCCTGGCCGATTCAACTCGAGCGGCTCGGCTCAGCGTGAAGGGCTGGCTCCGTGAGATTCGCCTCGAACATGACCACCACCTGAGAAATCAACGGCTTCGCCGATTAGAGAAGAAAGAAGATCCGCGAATCCATGACATCCGCCGTGCTGAACAAAGAAGGCGTGCGGCGTCCGCTGCTGGCGAGCACGCGAGAGATATGTGACACTCTGGAGGAGTGCTACCGTGACGCGGCCGCACATCCCAGTCCCTACGGCGAGCATTTCCGCAGAGTCGTGGCCAACGGTTCGCTCAAAATGGAGATTGTGGACATCCTGCGTCTTGTACGCATGAGCGGCATCCGCCACCAAGGTAAGGATGTCCTTGAGGCGGGTTGCGGATACGGCTTGCCGGCTTTGGTGTTCTGCCTTCTAGGCGCAAGGCATGTCGAAGGCATAGACGTAAATGATGCGGCTCTACGCGCGTTCAACCTGTTGCTTGCCCTGCGGAATGATCTGTTTGAGCGTGTTCGAGCAGGACGTGGCGACGTGGCCGCATTGGACTATCCGAACTTGTCATTCGACATGGTGTACTCAATCGAGGCTGTCTCTCACTATCGCAAAGTGCGGGCTTTTCTGAAGGAGACGGCGAGGGTCTTGCGTCCCGGCGGCGTCTTGGTGATTTCGGACTGCAATAATGGGGCGAATCCCATCATAAGGAAACGCAACCATGACCTCTGGGATCTCATCGAGAATGGCCCGGAGGGGGCTCAATTCCGAGGGGAGACTATCGGGAAACCCTACGTTGAGCTCAGGAGAGAGTTGATCCAACGCTTCAAACCCGATCTCGCGCCCGATGTCCCCGGCATTCTGGCGCGCAGGACATCTGGCATGGGAGCGAACGCCGTCATTGACGCCGTCAGGGCCTACGTCTCAACAGGCCAGCTTCCCAATAGCGTCTATCGAAAGGGGACGTGTCCACTGAACCCAATGCTGAACGCCGTCCGAGGGCGTCTGTTCCATCCCGTCGAACTCTGCAAGGAAATCGAGGCGCACGGGTTTGACGTTCGCGTGCGTTCCCACTTTGGTGGAAGACGTTCCCGAATCGTGGCGTTCTTGGACTGGCTCCAGGCCCCGTTGCCTGCAAGGGCGACCTTGCGGGCGGCATGGGGCTACAAAATCTTCGCCACGAAGAAGCACTGATGATACCCAAGATCCCCCACAACCTGTTGGGAGCGCGAATTGAGAGAAACGCCCTTTCACATAGACACGCATCTTCAGGAGAAAGGTACGCCAGTTCGACGCCTCTGCAACCGTGTCTTCTCAAACTCGACCATCGAACACGTCGGGACAATCGAGGATCGACGCCGGATGGCTCACGAGATTAAGAGGGTAGTTAAGAGAATCCTCCTTCAAACGCCGAATCGCCATTTCCCTATAGAGCCGCATTTTCTCTTTCCATGCTTTCACGTGCTGCCAGCCAAAATGCGTATATGGTTGGTCAAGCGCCTTGACTTGGGCCCCGGCTGGGATCGAAGGACAAGCGGAAAGCAGAACGCGCGTCAATCGTGGATTCGGCGAAACTCCTGACCCGGAACGATCTCACGGAGTTGTTTCCACGCGCTCAGGTGTTCCCGGAGAGATTCTTCGGTTTCACCAGATCATACATCGTGCTCGAGAACTGGGTTCTCACGCCAGCGGAGGACGCGGCGGCAGCGGTGGAGCCTGAGAGTGCTGTGCGTCTCACACGCATGCTCGTACGGCAACGAATGGTTGAATGACTATGGTGAGGATATCTCGGAGGGCGTTTCTATGCGGTGCCACCGCGCTCGGGCTCGGGCAACCTTCCTTCCCCTGCGTCAGGTACGTCCGGCAGGTGTGGGGGACTTACTTCTTGCCCTTGCGCGTAGACGAAACCATCAAAGCGCCGCGCCTCCCACACTTGAGCACCCCAATCAACAGCAGGGGTCCGTCATGTGCAACGCTGCAACCTAACGAATCTGAACTCGTCTGCGGTATACTCGCGGAGGAGAGAGGATTTGGGTAGCCCATGATAAGATTCTCGCGCAGGGAGTTTCTGGGGCTGGCGGGGTCGTTGGGATTTGGCTGGTGGGCCTGGGGATCCGACGAGAAAATCGCTCCTAAAGGGTTTTCGATTGCTGCAATCAATGACACCCATGTTACGGATGCGGACAGCGTGGTGTTGCTCGATAAGGCCGTTCAACGAATAAACGGCTCGCCAGCTATCCGACTTACTGTGGTTCTGGGCGATATCTCAGCGGACGGAAAGCGCGAAGAGTTTGACTTGGCGAAGAAAGCTCTGGACCGGCTTGCACGGCCTTATATGGCTGTCCCCGGGAATCATGATGTGATGGGCAGAGGAGTTCGTGCATACGCCGAATATAGCCGCGACTTCAAAGAGCGCAGTTGGGTCCGGCAGGAAGACGGCTGGTCCTTTATTGGGCTGGATTCATGTGAAGGGGGCGCCGTCGACGTCAAGATCCCTTTGAGCCGGGTCACATGGCTCCATGAGCAATTGCAGAAAAT
>Ga0315279_10000925_pt1 | contig 52455 bp, 52 predicted proteins | sample YL17G06_20_MG_FD_203694 | JGI IMG/M metagenome (GOLD analysis project Ga0315279, IMG submission 203694) | Sediment microbial communities from Yellowstone Lake, YNP, Wyoming, USA - YL17G06_20 | ecosystem: Environmental > Aquatic > Freshwater > Lake > Sediment | place: USA: Wyoming | collected... | reverse complement strand
TTCTGCGCCGCGATCATCGCCTCTGCCTCGACCATCGGGCCGGTCATCCCTCCCAGCATCCCTCTGGTCATCTACGGCAGCATCACCGGAACGTCGGTGGGCCGGCTTTTTCTGGGCGGCTTTTTCCCCGGCTTTCTGATGGGCGGCGTTCTCATGATCATTGTTTACATCTATGCCAAAATGAGAAACTACCCGAAAGAGAAGAAGGCCACCTTCATGGAACTTCTGAAAACCACCTGGGGGGCCTCAAGCGCCATACTGACGCCGGTCATCATTATCGGCGGGATGGTCAGCGGAATTTTCACGCCGACCGAGGCGTCGATCGGCGCCGCGGTCTATGCCCTCATCTTAACTATGTTTATATATAAAGAGGTCAAAGTAAAGGATCTTCCACGCATCCTGTGGGAAACGCTTGAGTCTTCGATCCGCGTCCTGTTCATTATCTCGGCGGCCGGCATCTTCGGATGGCTTCTCATTCACCAGAAGGTCCCCGAGGCGGTCATTCATGGGCTGCTGTCCCTAAGCAGTAAGACATGGGTGGTCTTGCTGGTTATCAACATCATTCTGCTCATACTGGGCTGTTTCATGGAAGGAATCGCCATCATCCTTCTGACGGTCCCGATCTTCATGCCGGTCGTAACCCAACTCGGCGTCGATCCCGTTCATTTCGGATTGATCATCACCCTTAACTCGATGATCGGCCTGTTGACCCCTCCTGTCGGCATGGTTTTATACACCATGGCGAGCATCGGAAAAATCCCCGTCATGGAACTGGCCCACGAACTCAGATGGCATATGGTGGCTCTGACGTTCGTATTGTTTCTGGTCACGTATGTACCCGTTATTACGACTTTCGTACCCAACCTGTTGATGGGCGTTGCAAGATGAACGGAGGATGGAGATGAAACAGGATTATTTCGGTAAGGTGGATGGGACAGTGGGAATCGCGTTGCGGTGGGGGAGTTCCTTTTGTATAGCAAGCCTATGGATCATCGTCACTGCCACCGTACTTTTCAGATTCCTCCCGATCTTTCCCATGGGATGGTCGGACGAGATCGTGGAATTGTTGTTCGCTTGGATGGTTTTCAGTGGCGCGGCGGAGTTGTGCCGTCAAAGGAAGCATTTTATCGTGGATCTCATCCCCAACATGATCGCCGGAACCCGGACGGGGCACGTCCTGGGCATCGTGGTCCAGTTGCTTGCGTTGGCGTTTCTCCTGGTCTTCACCTATGAAGGAGCGCTACTGGCAATTAAGGCCACGGATCGATCCCCAATTTTTGAATATCCAAAAACCCTTTGGTACATGTCCATTCCGATCTCTGGGGCCATTATGGTCGGCTATACGATTCGAGATTTAATTTCTTTATCCTTTTTCCAGAAAAGGTCATCTCCTGAGTAATCTATAGGGAGTCGCACCGTAATTCCTCAAATCAACCAATATACATGCTGGATCATTCCGATCCTATGATTATCGCAAAGGAGGTGACGGATGAGACATTTAGTGAATATCGAGGACATGGAACCCGATGAAGATGAACGTTCTCTGAGGTATACGGTCAAGAGCAGGCAGAGTGAAATTCTGAGGGACACTTATTTTCTCATTGATCCAGAAAAATCCCCTTCGAAAAATTTGAAGATGGGTTATACAATAGTTTATCCCACAGGCAGAACGACCGGCCATGTTCATGATGATATGGAAGAGGTTTACTTTATTCTCTCGGGGAAAGGCAAAATGGTTATCGGGGATGATGAATTTCCAATTCAAGGCGGAGATGCATTCTACATACCTTTGGGAGCCTTTCATGTAACCTATAATACGGGGATTGACCCTCTGAAGTTCCTTTGGGTAACTGGTCGTCTGGGAAAAAAGCAATAAGGAGGAAAAGTGGAAGATTATCGGATGCTGATCGATGGAGAGTGGGTTGATTCTCGAAGCAAGATGTATATCGAGGTGATCAACCCAGCCACAGAAGAGGCTTTTGCTCGAGTTCCCAAGGCGACCAAGGAAGAGGTCATGCAAGCCCTGAAAGCAGCCGAAAGGGCATTTCCCGAATGGGCAAAACTTTCTTCTGAAGAGCGTGGAGTATATCTCTGGCAGGCGAGCAACATCGTTCAAGAACGGAAGGAGGAGATTGGTCAACTTCTCACTCGGGAACAGGGGAAACCCCTCAAGGAAGCTATGGAAGAGATTCAAAAAGCGATCGATATGCTCCGTTACTATGCAGAAGAGGGGAAGAGGGTCTATGGCCAGATCATCCCCAACAAGGATCCCCAGTTTCAAAGCTTTGTGATCCGACAGCCCATCGGCGTCGTAGCGGCCATCTCCCCCTGGAATTACCCTGTGGAGTTGCTCGGATGGAAAGTAGCGGCCGCATTGGCGGCTGGTTGCACGATCGTTGCCAAACCTCCTTCCCTGACTCCTCTCTCCCCATTGAAATTTCTGGAGTGCCTATTTGATGCCGGGCTTCCCCGGGGAGTAATGAATGCAGTCACAGGTTCAGGGGATACTGTAGGCCGCCAACTCGTTCAAAGTCCTATCACCAAAAAGATTGCCTTTACGGGGTCTACTGAAGTTGGCAAGGACATCCTCTCAAACATCACCACCTCCATTAAAAAGATCTCCTTAGAGCTGGGAGGGCATTGTCCGCTGATCATCTGCAAGAATTGCGATCTTTCCAGTGCGGTCAAGGGAGCGGTTCGAAGATCCTTTCGCAATATGGGGCAGATCTGTATTGCCATAAATCGGATTTATGTGGACGAAGCCATCCATGATGATTTCTTAGAGAGGTCCATCGAGGAGACCAGAAAGCTCATCATTGGTAATGGACTCGAAAAGATTCCATGCGATCTTGGGCCCATGGCAAGCAGAGAAGGTCTTACAAAAACCAAGCAACACATTGAAGATGCATTGACCAAGGGAGCCCGCCTGGCTTGTGGAGGAAAAAGACCAGAGGGACCTGAATTTCAGAAGGGATATTTTTTTGAACCCACTATCCTATCCCATGTCCATCACGAGATGCTTTTGATGAAAGAAGAGACCTTTGGTCCTATTGTGGGCATCATGGCCTTTCGCGACCTTGAGGAGGCCATTCGACTCGCCAATGCAACCCCTTATGGACTGGCTGCCTATGCCTACACCAATCATCTGAACGAAGCGGCCAAGATTTACAGAGAACTTGAGGCAGGAAGTGTTGCCATTAATAACGTAGATGCCGGCATCATCAATGCCCCATATGGAGGCTGGAAACAGAGTGGCATTGGATATGAACACGGCCACGAAGGTTTGGAAGAGTACCTCCATCTGAAACACATCCGGATTCAATACCAGGAACCTCTTTTTTAAATTGGTCATCTTTTTGAGAGGAATATATCTCCATGGCACATCAATTTATGATCGGCATTGATATTGGGACATCGGGGTGTAAATCCCTGCTCATCAATGACCAAGGAGACGTGGTTGCCCGGGCATTAGAAGAGTATCCATTGTCTACTCCAAAACCAGGCTGGTCCGAACAGAATCCCGAAGACTGGTGGCAGGCTGTCAAGATCACAGTCAAACGACTGCTCAGGGATTTTCATTCCGTTAATAACATCAAAGTAATCGGTCTCAGTGGGCAGATGCATGGACTGGTTGCTCTGGATAAGGACGCTCGAGTGCTTCGGCCCTGTATTTTGTGGAACGATCAGAGGACTGAAAAACAATGCCAAGAGATTGAGGATCGAGTGGGAGGGGTTGAAGCACTTCTGAAACTTACCAATAATCGGATGCTTCCCGGGTATACAGGAGGGAAGATTCTCTGGGTAAGGGAAAACGAGCCCCATATCCATGAAAAAATCAGGATGATATTGAATCCTAAGGATTATATTCGGTTTCGTCTGACAGGGGAATATGCCACAGAAGTTTCGGATGCCTCAGGAACCGGGCTTTTCAATGTTTGGGAAAGAGAATGGTCCTATAAACTTTTGGGAATTTTGAACATCCCAAGAGAATGGCTTCCTCGTTGTTATGAATCCCCTGAGGTGAGTGGAGAAGTCATGTCCAGCATTGCTGAAGAACTCGGACTTCCCACGGGTCTTCCAGTGGTTGGCGGCGGAGGTGACGCAGTGGTTCAAACGACAGGAACAGGAGTGGTGGAGCCAGGCATTCTTGGAACCACCATTGGGACGGCAGGCATTGTCGCCATGGCCCTGGATCAATGTTATCACAATCCCGGAGGCAAACTTCAAGTTTTTTGTAACAACATACCGAATAAATGGCATGCGATGGGAGTCACGCTGGCTGCTGGAGGCTCTCTCCGATGGTTCAGGGATGTCCTTGGAGAATCGGAAAGGGAAATCTCCAAACGGACAGGAGAGAATGTATACGACACTCTAAGCCGGGAAGCCTCTCAGGTTGATCCAGGGTCCGAAGGTCTTCTCTTTTTACCCTATCTTATCGGCGAGCGTTGTCCCCATGCTGACCCTCATGCAAGAGGAGCCTTTATTGGGCTTACTCTTCGCCATACCAAGAGTCACTTCATTCGGAGTATTTTGGAGGGGGTCATTTTCAGTCTGAGAGATGTGACAGAAGTGATCAGAGAAATGGGAGTTCCCCTCACCCAGATAAGGACTTCTGGAGGAGGAGCACTCAGTGAACTCTGGCGGCAGATCCATGCTGACGTATTTAACAGTGAAGTCTTTACTATGAGCCACAGTGCTGAAGGAGGAGCTTTTGGTGCGGCCTTGGTGGCTGGGGCAGGAATCGGTATCTGGCCAACCATTGAGGAAGCAGTGAAAGTTCTCAGGATGGAGACAAAAAACTCTCCGATTTCAGAGAACATTTGGGTTTATGATAATATCTTTCAAATTTATCGAGGCCTTTACAGGATTCTCAAAAATACCTATGATCAGATCTCAGAGATTTATTAAATGGCGTTCCCCATTCACCGAAGAGGATATTCCTGAATTTCTTTCTTGGTATCCACCATTTTTCATCATTCATCGCTGAATGAAAGAGGTTTCCAAAAGAAAAATTATTTATTTGACAATCAATAAATTTTTTGAAAAGATAAAACATCAGATATCTGATATCTGATTAGAGAACGATAGACTTTGGTCTGAAAATGAAGAACATAAGGAATCGAAAAAGAATTAATTCTTTAATCGCCACTGTAAAAAAAGATTCCGTTGTTTTGATGGTGATTGAAAGGATCAAAGAGGCTCTGATTCGTAGAGAGCTTATACCTGGCGATTATCTTCCTTCAGAAACTGAACTGACTAAAAATCTGGGTGTGGGGAAATCCAGTGTCAGAGAAGCGATCAAAATGCTTCAGGCTATGGGAGTGTTGGAGGTTAGGAGAGGCCAGGGGACAATGATACGGAAGCATCTTAACGATGATTGTATCAGTCCTATGATATTTCAAATAATTCTGGAGGATGGGAATCTTAAAGATTTGCTGGATCTTAGAATCATGTTTGAGCCTGCCTTTAATGTGATGGCTATGAAGCGAGCAACAGGAGAGGATATTGAGCGAATAAGGAAAACCATAGAAAATTTTGAATTGTCCATAAGGGCCGGAGCCCAGACGGCAGAAGATGACCTTGCTTTTCACATCGCTATTCTACACACCACTAATAATCCCCTTGTGATCAAGATCGGTGAAACCATATTTCAGCTCTTTAAAGCGTCCATCAGCGTATCCATGAAAACCATTCCAGAAGTCGCCCTGAAAGACCATAAAAGAATATTTAAGGCTTTTTGTGAAAAAGATGAAGAGAAGCTGAGGGAGGCTACCCTTAAAAGTTTTGAGGGATGGAAAAAGAGTTTGTATGGGAAATAGGAACGAAGGAGGGATGAGATCTTTGCCCCTGTTTCTGATGCAGTTCAGTGATTGGGTTGGCCGTTTTGTAAAAATCATCACCATCCCGATAGGCATCGGAACGATCCTCATCGTTTTCTTCGAGGTGTTGATGCGTTATGTTTTTCGGACCCCCATCATTACCTCCATCGAACTGGCTCGATTAGGATTCGTTTGGTCATGTTTTATGGGAGCGACCCTCTGTATGAAGCAAGAGAAGCATATCAAGTTCGTTTTTATGATTGAAAAGTTTGGCGTTATGGGCCAAAGAGTGATCAAAATATGTGTTGACCTCTTGTCCGTTGGCTTCTTTTCCTTTCTTCTTGTCAAGGGGATCCAGATGGTTCAAGCCGTTCAATATACTTATTTCCCTGCTCTGGGTTGGTCCCAGCTATGGCTGTACCTTCCACTCCCTCTAAGTGCTGCCTGTATGTTAATTTTTGGAATAACTTTTTTGGCACGGGATACTAAAAACCTGAAGAGTTAATGTAACAGAGGAAGGAAGTCTATGATTGCAGCACTGATCATTAGTTTTGTTATCCTCGCTGTTTTCAGTGTGCCCTTCGCCATCTCATTGGGAATAGCGGTCATCATCACCATGGTCTTTTTTTCCCCTTTTCCAGTCTTAGGAATGGCACAACGGATGATCACCGGCATCGATTCCTTTGTTCTGATGGCAATCCCTTTCTTTATGCTCACAGGTCGACTGATGAATGAAGGGGGTATTACTGACCGACTCTTTGAATTTGCTCGTCGCTTAGTAGGACCCATACGAGGTGGATTAGCCCATGCCAATGTGGTCGCCAGCATGATTTTTGCCGGCATGTCAGGATCGGCAGTGGCTGATGCCGGCGGTTTGGGGATGGTAGAAATTAAGGCCATGACCGATCAAGGCTACCGAAAGGTATTCTCTGCCGCAGTGACGGTATCCTCCTCAACCATCGGTCCGATCATTCCACCCAGCATTCCCATGGTCATATACGGCGCCATGGCCGAAGTATCAGTGGGACAGTTGTTTCTGGGAGGTTTTGTGCCAGGCGTCCTGATGGGCCTATCGCTCATGGTCTTTATCTATCTGTGGAGTTTCCGGGAGAAGATGCCCCAGGATGAACCTTATCGTTTAAGGGAAATATGGAGATCTTTCTGCGCGGCCTTTCTTCCATTGATGACCCCGGTCATCCTCATCGGAGGCATCTTGAGCGGAATCTTTACCCCCACAGAAGCCGGAGCAGTGGCTGCCATCTACGCTTTTGTCATAAGTTTCTTGGTCTATAAAACAATTACTTTAAAAGACATCCCATCCCTCATCCTTGATACATTCAGCACCACAGCCGTGGTTACTTTTATCATCTCAGCGACCTCGGCCTTTTCTTTTTTGCTCATTGTGGGGAAGATCGGCATCGTTTTGAAAGAATCGGTCTTCTCCTTGACCCAGAATCCCCTGATCGTGCTATTTATGATTAACATCATCCTGCTGATGTTAGGATGTTTGATGGAGGCAGGTGTCTTATTAATTCTTCTGACACCTATCCTTGTTCCAATGATGAATGCTATAGGTGTTGATCTGGTTCATTTCGGAGTTGTCATCGTCTTGAACCTGATGATCGGAGTCGCAACGCCGCCGGTGGGTATGTGCCTTTTTGTAGTCAGCGAAGCGAATAATATCAAATTAGAGAGCCTGATGCGGGAGGTCATTCCTCAAATCATCCCGCTGATAGTTGTTCTGTTTCTCATCACCTATTTTCCAGATTTGGTTTTATTTCTTCCAAGATTACTAATGCCGGTGAGATGATAAACTGAACACGTAAGAAAGGAAGGGGGTGAGCAGTGAAAAGAAAAAGAATCGCTTTTTAAGGGGACTGTGGAAGAGGTTCTAAATGAAATGGTTTGATGTTACTGCTCTTTTATCCATTTATTTTCAGAAAGGAGGGTTTTAAAATGAAAGGATTTAAATTAATTGTAGCAACGTTCGTAGTCATGATCTTTTTGGTGTCTTTCGTATCTTCTTCAGCTGCCCAGACCTATACCATAAAGATTGGTATCGGGCATGCCCCAGGCCATTCCTTTGTCCTTGCCTCGGAGAAATTCAAGGAATGGGTTGAGAAGCGTTCCAATGGTCGTATCAAAGTAGAGATCTATCCGAGCAGCCAGTTGGGTGGTGAACGGGAAATGCAAGAAATGGTTGCCCTCGGAACATTGGAGATGGTCGTGACCGGCGTGATCGTCGTGTATGAACCGCTTTTTGCTCTGTTAGAGGCGCCGTTCTTGTATCGCGATCGGGAACACATTAAAAAAATGCACCAAAGCCCTCTCGTGGCGGAATTGGGAGAATCTTTAACCAAGAAGGGCTTACGTCTGGTCGCCTTCTATGAAAATGGTTTCCGTAATATCACCAATAGCAAGCGTCCCATTAACTCTCCGACCGATGCCAAAGGGTTGAAGATCAGGACCCCTGAAAATATGGCCCAGGTGGAAACCTTTAAAGCCCTGGGTGCCATCGCTACGCCAATGCCTTTCAGCGAACTATACAGTGCTTTACAACAAGGCGTGGTGGATGGTCAGGAGAATCCTTTGCAGAACATCTGGGATGCAAAGATGTATGAGGTACAGAAACATCTCGCCATGACCGGACATATCTACAACAGTGCTTATGCCATTGTTAACAACAAGTTTTGGACTGGTCTGCCTCCTGACCTCCGGAAGATAGCGGATGACACGATTAGGGAGGCCAGCCATTATCAAATGGATCTGGTTGCCAATCTGGATAAGAAACTCATCAATGATGTCAAGGTCAAAGGGATGCAAGTTACCTTTCCTGACCGTGAGGAATTCCGTAAAGCGACACTCTCAGCTTACGATGCATTTTACGCTAAGTTCGGTGATCGTGGTCGTAAAATCGTAGAAGAGATTCGAAAAATGTAAAGATCTTTTTCTTACGGTCCGGCCTTCGCTGCCGGGCCGTAAGAAACCTGGCAAAATTCTAATTGGTAAAATCTATTGAAGGGTCTATCGATAAGAGGAGGAAAGAAAGTGATCATTGATGCCGATGTTCATATTTCACCGATGTTTGGAGGCGGAAACAGCATCACAGTAGAAGAATTGCTAAAAAGGATGGAAAAAGCAGAGGTGGATATGGCTGTGGCCTGGCTTCAGCCATCTTATATGCGTGAGGTCTATCAAGGCAATGAATATATTTATCGTGCCATGAAGCAATATCCTGATAAAATTCTTGGTTTTGGCTGGGTCGACCCTAATCTCGGGGTTGAAAAGGCCAAGGAGATGGTAAAAAAGTGTATCTACGATTATGGTTTTTTTGGGGTTAAACTCAATGGGGCACAAAACAACTTTTATATTGATGATCCTAAACTATCCATTCCTGTGATTGAGGAGCTTGTAAAAACAGGTAAACTTTTAGCCTTTCATGTAGGGGCAGATGCCTATGAACAAACCCATCCCTTCAGAGTTGGGAAGATCGCTAAACAATTTCCCCAGCAGCAAATCCTCATGGTCCATATGGGTGGTGCCTCTTTTGCTGATTTAAGCAATGCGGCCATCGAAATTGCCCACGAAAATCCAAACCTCACATTGATCGGCAGTGCGATCCGTTCCATCCCTATCCTTAAGGCCATCAAAACGCTTGGGGCATCAAGGGTATGTTTTGGAAGTGATACCCCTTTTGAATTAATGCATGTGGAGGTTGCTAAATACCGTGCCCTGCTGGACGGAGAGGTTTCAGAAGAAGAGAAGCAACAGATCATGGCTGGGAATATCATTCGATTATTTGGTTTGAAATAACCGCTCGGGTCTTTCCCTTTGCTTCAGGGTTCACGACAGACCTCGGCCATTTCCCTAATAGAACTGTTGAAGCAATCTCTGCCGCTCTTCGCTTCAATTCATGAATCGACTCTTCTGAATAGAAAGCAACATGAGGGGAAAGGATGACATTCTCCATCTTGAGCAAGGGATTCTGGGGATCGGGTGGCTCTTTCTCAAACACATCCAATCCTGCTCCGGAGACAAGGCCTTCTTTCAATGCCTCGATTAAGGCCTTTTCATCAATGATCGGACCTCTTGAGGTGTTGATGAGAAGAGCTTTCTTCTCCGGAAGGAATAACAGGATTCACTCTTTTTCGTGTTTATAATGGCCCCTTGAACAACTTCGAAATTTGATCCCTATCTGCTCTTCTTGGATTGATCGTAGTTGGGACTGCTGCGAACGCATCCTCCACCATTTTTGGATATAATTCAAAGGAAATCCTAAGTTCTGAAAAAGTTCTGGGTATCCCTATATCAGCAAATAGCTCTCTTACGGCAAATACCGCTTGCTTTGCAGCACGGTGAGGAGAGAGCTGCCGGACGTTCTCACCCATGGCATCCGCTATAGAAGCATACTTTTCAGGACAGGTGGGGAGGTTAAAGTCCATTACAAATGGAAGATAGAGGGCACAGGACAGGCCATGGCTCACATGAAAATAAGCACCTAAGGGATGAGCGAGCGAATGGGTAAGTCCGAGGCCCGCATTCGAGAAAGAGAGGCCAGCGATGCAGCTTGCAAGAAGCATTTGCCCTGCGGTTTCTATATCCCCAGGATTTGTAACCATTCTGCGGAGGTATTTGGAGATCATTCTGATCGCCGTAAGGGCGAATGTTTCTGTAATGACATTGCTATTGAGCGAAACGTAGGATTCTACTGCATGGGACAGGGCATCCGCTCCTGTCTCAGCCGCTACCTTTGGTGGAATCGAGGCCAGAAGTTCGGGGTCTAAGATTACCGTCTTTGGAATAAGCTGCATCCCTCTCAATACCATTTTCATCTTATTTTCCTGATCTTTAATAACCACCACACCTGTAACCTCGGATCCGGTCCCAGCCGTTGTTGGAATGGCGTATATTGGGACAAGTATTCCCTCAAGGACCTTCCCCATTCCATATTCTCTGATGTTTCCTTTCTTGCTAACTCTTAGGCTGACGGCCTTTGCACCGTCGATGGAACTTCCGCCACCGAGGCCGATCACCAGAGTACAGCCGTTGTCCTGGTATGCAGCCGCGGCCTCTTCAACTATTTCGAAAGGAGGATCCGGTTCAATTCCATCAAAAACATGGTAATGAATCCCTGCTCCATCGAGCACGGCTGTGAGCTTGCTAAGAATTCCTGCGTTTAAAACCCCTTTGTCCGTGATGATAAGAGGAACCTCCTTTGGGGATAATTCGTTCGTCACTTGGTTTAAAGAATTTGGACCAAATATCAATTTACCTGGGTTCCAATGTTGATAGACTCTCCATGGATTCATACTTAAGGTTCCCCCTTCCGAAAGATTTTTCAATTCGACATCTTTAATGATTTGAGATGGAGGCTCGCGTCTTTCCCATCACCTCTCTATTCACGACAGACCTTGGCCACCTTCCGGTCAGAACATCCACGACATTCTTCGCCGTGCTCCGCTTCAACTCACTGATCGACTCCACAGAATAGAAACTCACATGAGGGGTTAAGATCACATTTTCCATCTTCAGCAATGGATTGAGAGGATCGGGGGGTTCTTTCTCCAAAACGTCCATACCCGCACCTGAGACCAGCCCTTCTTTCAAGGCCTGAATGAGTGCCTTTTCATCGACGATCGGTCCCCTTGAGGTATTGATGAGGAGGGGTCTCTTCTCCATCTTTTTAAATGCTTGTTCCCCGATCAAATGGCGTGTGGAATTATTCAACGGACAGTGAATGGAGATGAAGTCGGATTCCTTTATGACGGAATCGAAATCTTTCAGTTCAATTCCCTGAGGAACCTTTCCAAGATAGGGGTCGAAGGCGATCACCTTCACACCAAAGCTTGAGATTCTTTTTGCCACCTCAAGGCCGATCTTGCCGCAACCGATAAGGCCCAATGTCTTTCCACTGGTTCGATGGATGGGAATCCCCTGACGGAAATCCCACTGGCCTGACTTCACCTTCTGATCGAAGAAAGTGGTCTTTCTTATCAATGTGAGGATCATCGAGATGGTCTGGTCAGCCACCTCATCCATACAGTAGTCCGGCACATTGGCAACGATGATCCCAAAATCCGTAGCTGCCTTAAGATCGACAGAGTCCACTCCGACCCCGTAACGGGAGACCACCTTGCACTTCGGAAGATTTTCAAACACCTTCCGGGTCAGGAGGGCATACTGGTTCACGAGACCATCTGCCTCCTTGCAGGCTCGGATCAGGTCTTTCTCCTCTTGGACTTGTGCCAAAATGAGTTCAGCACCCATTCGACCAAACTCTTCTTTCTCCTCTTCAATAGAACCATGGTCACAGTCCGTAATAACAACTTTCAAGAGTGAGTGAGCCATCTCTTTTCCTCCTTCTATGTCGGTTCAACCTTTTTGAAAAACTGAATCGCCATTCTTGCGGCCTCATCAGGATTAGGTTGTGGGAGAATTTCCATGGACAGGAACCCTTGATATCCGACCTCTCTTAAAGTCTCCAGGATCGATTTGAAATTAAGATGCCCACATCCCGGCGCCCACCGGTTGCTATCCGCAATATGGACATGCCGGAAATAGGGGGCGGATTTTCGAAAAGAATCCTCGATCGATCTCTCTTCGATATTCATATGAAAGGTGTCTGGTAGAAGTCCGAGATGTTTGCTCCCCACGTCCTCAATAAGACCCAACCCTTCTTTGATCGTGTTGATCAGGTTTGTCTCATAGCGGTTCAGGGGCTCGATCCAAAGAAAGACACCTTGTTCTTCTGCTTCCCTACTGCATGTTTTTAAGGATTCGAGCACCCCATCGTACCCCCTCTGCATATCCTCTCCTGTCTCCACTTTTCCCCGAATGAGGCCGATGATCACTCCTGCTTGGAACCGTCTCGCTAAGAGGATATGTGATTTTATTCGTTCAGTGGCTTGCCTTCGAATCTCGGAAGAGGGTGAGGCGAACCTCAGCCCCTCCTCCACGTAGACCTGACCTGTTCCAATAGCCGGTACCTTCAATTGATACGTTTTGATCGAATCCTCCAATCGATCCCAATCCAGCAGGGAAGGATCGCGGACCGCAAGTTCGACCCCATCGTAACCCAACGATTTGATTTTTTGAAAATGCTCTTCCGTTCTGCCCTGGAAGGCCAGTGCGGAAAATTGGGTGGGCTGAAGGGATAAAACAATGCTCAGTTTCATGTTCTTTTCGTTTCCGATGCCCCCCTGCCTCCATGGCGATGGAGGCAGGGGAAACGGTTCTTTCTACGATTTTCACATTTGACTTGTCAATAATGAAAAGGCCTGTCAAAACGTCTCCGGTCGGGTGGAGCTTCACTTTTTAATTCGCTTCAGGTATTCTGCCACGTTGCTTTTGTCAACCGGTGGACACGGAACATAGATATCTCTTGGAACAGGATACCCTTCCAGGAACATGTAGGTTCCCAGAACACTCCAGTAGGCTTGGGCATCGGGTCTCTGGGCCCCCGTGATGACGAGCCGTCCTTCGGAGATGGATTTGATGGCGTCATCGTTGCCGTCGAATCCAGAGACCTTAATCGCACCCAGCCTTTTCGCCGCATCGATCGCCTCAATGGCCCCGAGGGCCATCTCGTCGTTGGCACAGAGAACGAGATCGATTTTCGGAAACTGCTGGAGAAGGTTTTCCATGACCCGCATTCCTTCGACACGTGAGAACTTGGCGGTCTGAGAGGTTAACACCTTCACGTTGGGAAACTCCTTGATGGCCCGATCGATTCCGGTCTTTCGATCAATCGCCGTCTGGGCGCCGGGAACCCCTTCCAGAATGATCGCATTTCCCTTTCCACCGGTCATTTCCAAGAAGGTCTTGGCCACAAGATAGGCCGACTCTTCATTGGGGGCCCCTGCAAAGCCAATAAATTTTCCACCGAAGGCCCTTGTGTTCGAAGTAAACACAGGGATCCCGGCCCGATTGGCCTTCTCGATTCCGGGGACGATTCCCTTGGAATCGGAAGGGACAACGATGATGGCGTCCATCTTCGCCGTGATGGCATCCTCCATCTGGCGGATCTGTTCTTCCACGTTGTTGGGCTTAATGGGGGCTAACCCTTTGATCTCCAGGCCCAGATCCTTGGCCGCCACCTGGGCGCCCTCCAGCATCATATTCCAGAAGGGATTATCCATGCTCTTGACGATGAAGACCATCTTATATCTTTTGGCGGCGGCGGCCGCATCGTCCCGAACGACCCCTAAAAGGGTGAAGAAAAAACAGAGTGCTAATCCAATCACGAACCATTTTTTCCACATAAAAGAGTCCTCCTTTCAAATGAACATCGTTTTTTCCCCCGAACGACTTCCTGCTATCTCACCTCCTCTCACCCTTTCTTAATCGTCTGGGGTTTAAGAAATGAAGGTAGTCCTTTTAATTCCCCGCTGAGATACTGAGAAGCCACCATGATCAGGATGACCCCTCCCAGCGCGAGCGACTGAAGCAAAGAAGGAATTCCCAAAAGGTTCATCCCGTTGATGATGACAGTGATAATCAGGGCGCCAATCGCTGTTCCAATCACCCCGCCTTCCCCACCAGCAAGCGATGTTCCCCCGATCACCACGGCAGCGATGGCATCGAGCGGAAAAAATTCCCCGATAACCGGTTCGGCCGCATTCAACCTTGACATGTAGATGATTCCGGCGAAGGAGGAGAGAATCCCGCTCAGGGAATAAGCTAATATTATTCGATTTCGGGTTTTAATTCCAGAGAGTCGCGACGATTCTTCATCCGACCCCAGGGCATAGAGGTCGGCCCCAAAGGGGGTATAGCGCAGAAAGAAGTAGACGAGGGCAAGGATCGCAGTACTGAGAAGGATAGGGGTAGGGATCGTAAAGAGGTGACCGGCTCCGAAAAACCGGAAGGGTTTGGAAAAACCATAGATGATCTTTCCTTTGAGAACGATATAGGCCAGCCCTCTTGCAAAGAACATCATGGCATAGGTGATGACAAAGGGAGGGATGAGGACGCGGGCAATCATCCAGCCGTTGGCTATACCGCAGCCGAGGCCAATGGCGAGGGCGATCAGGATGCCAATGGCCATGGGACCTCCTTCCTTGAGATAGATGGCCGAAACACAGGAAGAGAGAGCCAGAACAGCCCCATTCGAGAGATCAATCCCTCCCGTCAGGATCACCAGGGTCATTCCAATCCCGAGGATATTTAGGATGGCGGCCTGCCGGACGATGTTGAGAAAGTTCCCCCACCTCAAGAAGTTGGGAGAGAGAAGGCTGAGCAGAAGCCCCAGGAGAACCAGAATGATCAGTCGGGGTAACAGTTTCGATTGTCCCATAGAAGGTGTTCTATCTCTTATAGAGGGTATTTAATGTAATTCCAACGGTCAGAATCAGGCCGATCGCACAATACTGATACGGGGTGGTGAAGCCCAGGAGATTCAGCCCGTTCCGAAGAAGCGTGATCATCAGGGCCCCAAAAACGGTTCCGATAATCCCTCCCTGACCGCCAAAGAAGCTGGTTCCTCCGATCACCGACGAGGCAATCGCCTCAAACTCATATCCGATCCCTACGGTCGGATGCCCGCTGGCAATACGGGATGCGAGGAGAAGCCCTCCCACGCTGGCCAGAAGGCCGGAAACCATATAGATCAGAATCTTCTGACGTTTGACGTTCACCCCTGAGAGTCTCAACCCCTCTTCATGTCCACCGATGGCAAAAACATTGACCCCAAAGGGGGTTTTATAAAGGAGGATATAGACAATGAAGAAGACCGAGGCGGCTAGCCAGATAGGAAAAGGAATCTGAAGAAGGTAACCGTTTCCGATGAAGTTAAAGGCCGATTCCTTCCAGTAAAGCGATTCTCCTTTGTTCATAAAGAGGGATGTTCCTTCGAAGATCCCCATCATGCCAAAGGTGGCGATGAACGGGGGGAAATTCAGCCGGGCCACTAAAAAGCCGATCAGGAGCCCGGCGAACAGGCCCATTAGGATACCAATAAAAAGAGCGGGGATAAGCCCGAATTCTTTCGAAAGAGGGATTCCTGCTATCATGCCGGTCAAAGACATCAATGCCCCAACAGAGAGGTCTATTCCATTGGAGAGCATGACCAGAGTCATTCCGAGAGAGACAATGAGAAGGACCGATCCCTGAAGGACCATGTTGGTTAAATTCGTCATGGATAGGAAGTTGGGAGAGAGGATGGCAAACAAGACGAGGATGCCGGTAAAGAGATAGACGGCATTGGGGAGTTTCTTCAATCGATTCAGATAAGGGTTCATCATTTCTTCTCAGGTTATTTTCACATGCAAACCGAACATAGCCCTGACTACTTCTTCAAGGGTTGTCTCAACGATCTTTTTATCCATGGCATTCTGGCCGTTACGTAGAACGACCACCCGGTCAGCGACGGCAAAGATGGATTGAAGCCGGTGGGTGATGAAGATGATCGAGGTCCCCTTCTTCTTGAATTCAAGGATGATGTCGTGGATCTGCTCCACTTCCTTCACGGCAAGTCCGGAGGTGGGTTCATCCATAATGATCATCCGGGGGTTGAAGAAGAGGGCCCGTCCGATCGCCACGGCCTGCCGTTGCCCACCGGAAAGGTGATCGACCTTTTCCCTGACGGAGTTGAAATGGATTTTCAGATTATGGAGGATCTCCCAGGATTCCTTTTCCATCCTTTTCTCATCGAGGATCTTGATCAAGCCTCCCAGGATAGGTTTTAAACGATACCGTCCCAGAAAAATATTCAGGTAGATGGGAAGATTCCCGACGAGGGCAAAGTTCTGATAGATCGTTTCGATCCCATGATTTCTTGCATCCTGCGGATTTTCAATTCGAACCTCCTGGTCATTAAAAAAGATCCTTCCTTCATCAGCGTTGATCGCCCCGCTCAGAATCTTGATGAGAGTCGATTTCCCGGCCCCGTTGTCGCCGACCAGCCCCAGGACTTCGCCGCGGTTTAGCTCCAGGTTGACTTCATGAAGTGCCCTGACCGAACCGAAGCTCTTGGAGATCTGCTCCATTAGCAATAAATTTTCTGTTTTTCCATCCATAGGTGATTGACCCTCGTCCTCCCTGTTCTTTCCCCCAAAAAGAAAAGATCGAATGGAGGTTATGTCGCTTTCTCTATAAGTCGAAATCGCTTAAACGAAAAGCTCAGGAGAATAAAAGTAAGAAGCGCCGAAAAAAGGACGAATAAGAATCCTCTCTTTAGGGTGGCGTCCTGAGAGACCCATGACATGGACCAGGGCATGAAGGTGCTTCCGATCCCGGCAGCCGTTCCGAGGATTCCGATGGCTGTCCCCGAAAGATGGGAAAAATGGATTCCGCCGAGTGTCAAAAGGCCAGGGAAAAGGCCTGAACAGCCCACTCCCGCCATAAAACAGCTCACCCATATCCAGGGACCCGTCGTTATCCTGAGCAGGAAGAAGAGGGAACCCATCAGAAGAAGAAGGAGAAGGGAAAGTACGGTTGTAATTCCTATTTTGAAAACAACCCACCCGGAAAGGAGCCTTCCAATCCCGATGCCGATCGAGAAAAGAGAAAGCCCTAAACCTGCCCAGAAGATGGGAAAGGATCGGACTTCCTTCAAAAAAGAGACAAGCCAGAAATAGATTCCGTTTTGTGATCCCACGGATAAAAAGATGATGAGCATGAGGAGGATCATGGTCTTTTCCCTAAAGAGAAGAAGAAAAGAACGGCTGTCCCAGGTTTTCCTCTTCACCGGATCATGGGGAGGTAAGACGGCAAAGAATCCGCCGATGAACAACATGAAGAGGCCTCCTCCCTGATAAACCCATCGCCAGTCACTATTTTGTCTTAAAACATAGGCCATTAAAAACGGACCTGCAATTGCCCCGAGGGCATAAAAGGAGTGGTGAAAGTTGATGATTCTTCCCTGTTTGCCCGGAAACAATTCGAGCACCAGCGCACTGGAACTGCTGACGATCATCCCGGTACCGGCTCCCAAGATTCCTATCAACAGGCCATTGAGGAGGGAGGCCTCCCAGCGGCCGAAAAGCAGGGCGCTCAACCCAATCATCCAGCAGGCAGTCATGAGAACCCTCTGACTTCTCAATACGTCAGAGAGAATCCCTCCGGCAAAAATGGCTATAGAAAAACCCAACCAGGCCGACGAACCTAAGTATCCGGCTTGGGAGATGTCCAGTTGAAGAGAGAACCGGATTGCAGGAAGGGCTGTTCCCAGGATGGTGTGATAAAGTCCCACCATTCCCAGAGAGGAGAAAGCAGCCAGCGTCAATGGAAGCGGGTTTTTCGTCTTGGACATTTTATTGGGCTGTCCAGCCACCATCAATGAGAAGGGTTGTCCCTGTAATTAAATCGGCCGAATCGGAGACCAGGAATAAGACCGCACCGACGACATCCTGGGGGAGTCCAAGCCGTCCCCATGGAATCCGTGAAATGACAAATTTTTTAAAGGCCCTGTCTTTAAGCCACGGAATGGACATGGGTGTTTTGATAAAAGTGGGAGCGATCGCGTTGACCCGGATGCCGAAAGGAGCCCATTCAAGGGCCAGGGATTTGGTGAACTGGACGATTCCCCCTTTGGTGATGCAGTAGACCGCCCTCTCCGGAAGGCCCACGAATCCCATGGTTGAGGCCAGGTTAATGATTTTGCCATGGCGTTGCTTGATCATCAAGGAACCTACGGTCTGGCAGGTAAAAAAGACCCCTTTCAGATTAAGATCCACCAGGTAGTGCCAATCCGCTTCCGTTACGTTTAAGGTTGGTTTTGGAACGTTTGTCCCTGCATTGGTAACGAGGATATCTACCCGGTGCAATGTCTTTTTGATCAGCGGCTTTAAGGAATAGATCTCTCCCACCTTTCGCATATCAGCGACATGGGTGATCACCTTTGGGCTTCCCTCCCTGAGGGCCTCGAGGCGGACCTTCTCCATTTCTTTTAGGTCGATATCGACCAGAATGAGTTGAGCTCCCATCTGTGCAAAGCCGATGGAGATGGCCCTTCCAATTCCTTTAGCTGCTCCGGTGATTAGGGCGACCTGGCCTTTTAAATCGATTTTAGGGTATGCATATGATTTTGTTTTCATCGGGTTTCAATTTTTAATTTTTTACCCTCACCCTCTCTGAATCCCCCCACCCCCCCCTTGCTAAAGAGACTGTGTCGCAATCAACGAGAAACTACTTCCGCTTCAACACGGAACAGGCGGTCGGGTGATGAAGCTTTAGAGCGGAAACCTTTCATCGGTCAGCTTTGGGGTTCCAAACCCATGAAAAGAATCCCGTTTCCAAGAGGGCCGATTACCCATAACTTTAAACGACCGCATTCTAAAGCTGAGGAACCTGACTGCCTGTTCCGTCGGTACCCCCCCCTCCATCATGATTACGACACAGTCTCAAGGGGGGGGGGATTATCAATTTTCATCGTTCGAGGGCGTCGTCCCCGTCATGAAAAATTAGTTAGCATATTTCTTCAGTTCGCCGGCGATCTCTTTGAAGGCCGGTCCGACCTTGATCTGAAGAAGGGGCTGATCCACCACGGCCACCCCTGAATCGATATGAATTGTCGGAGGAGTGGTGGGGGTCTTGGGCAAATCCTGGGGCACCTTTTCTCCCTGGGCAATTCTCAAGGCCCAGTGAACAAAAAGCTCTCCGATTCGCTCCGGATACTGGACGACATCGGCGGCCATGTTTCCGCGGTAAACCTGCTGAATGGCCTCAAAAGCACCATTGAAACCTACCAATTTGACCTGTTTTAATTTTCCTCTGGCCCGGAGGGCCTCCAAGGCACCTAATGCCATTTCATCATTAAGGGCCATGACGGCATTAAGGTCCGGATGGGCGGTGATAATGTCGTTCATCACCCTCATTCCCTCATCCCTTCTCCATTTTGCCGTAAGTGAAGAGACCACCTGAATCCCTTTGTACTTTTCAATCTCCGGTTTAAAACCTTCGAATCGCAGAAAGTTGGCTTGGGATCCTGGAGCACCTTCAAGAATGGCAATCTTTCCTTTTCCATGGAGCGCCTTGGCGATCCATTGGGCTCCTAACCTTCCCCCGAGCACATTATCTGTAGCAATATAGCATTCCCTTTTTCCGCCATCTGCATCGGTATCAACTGTAATGACAGGAATGCCGGCCCTGTTCACCTTCTCGATCGTTGGAATGATCCCTTTCTTTTCAATGGCGACGACCCCGATGACATCCATCTTCATTTGAATGAAATCTTCAATTTGTTTCACCTGGTTCGTCAAATCTGTAGAATGCTCGGCACCGACTACAAACAGTTTAACATTACCGAGTTCTGCCGCCTCCTTTTCAGCCCCTGCCTTCAGAGAGAGATAGAATGGATTCTGCAGAGTTTGAAGAGCAAGACCAAAACGATACTCTTTCTTCTGAGCAAAACTTGTTCCCACGATGACAAACAACAAAATGAAGACTGCAACGAAAATCTTTTTCATAAGATACCTCCTCCTTTAATCAGTTTACTGGTAATGTCTTAACCTCAACCTCAACCTCAACCTCAACCTCAACCTTTTCTTCATCTTCCATCTGCCGAAATCTCACCCCCTTTCCATTTCCTTTAAATTCTCAGAGGATTCATTTTATCAAAATATGCCAGAATACCCCCCCCAGCTCTGCTGGGGGGATGAATGGCCTACCCTCTCCCCTGGGGGGAGAGGGTTAGGGTGAGGGGGAAATAATCTAATCATCACCCCCACCTTAATCCTCCCCCATCAAGGGGGAGGAAAGTTTTTTAGAGAATTAGATGCCCCGCAGCTCTGCTGCGGGGTACTTCACTTAGCCATCTTTAGGTAATAATCCACATTTGTTTTGTCGACCACAGGACATGGGAGCACAATTTCCTTGGGACATGGCATTCCCTTCAAGGCCAAGTAGGCAGCGACTACTCCCCAATAAGCCTGGGCTTCTGGCCGTTGTGCCCCCGTCACGAAAAGCCTTCCAGCCTTTATTGCCTTCAAGGCATCATTATTCATATCGAACCCAGACACCTTGATTTTATTAAGTCTACCCGTGGCATCAATTGCTTCAATCGCCCCCAGGGCCATCTCGTCATTAGCCGCTAAAACAGCATCAATTTTTTGAAACTGTTGTAGCAAGTTTTCCATTACCCTCATCCCTTCCACTCTTGAACTACGGGCTGTTTGAGAAGCAATCACCTTTATGCCTGGGAATTCTTTAATGGCCTTCTCAAATCCCTTTTTACGATCCATCACTGTTTGAGCTCCAGGAGCTCCTTCGAGGATAATGATGTCTCCCTTCCCGTCTAAACTACTAAGGACATATTTTGCAATAACATATGCAGAACCTTCATTTTCAACTCCTGTCCATGTGGTTACGTCGCTCCCTAATGCTTTTGTATTAGGAGTGACCACAACCAACCCTGACTTTTTTGCTTTTTCTATTCCAGGGACAATTCCTCGAGAATCAGCTGGAACGACAACCACAGCATGGACCCCCATGGTGATCCCATCCTCGATGAATCTAATCTGCTCTTCAACATTGAAGGGTTTTACTGGGCCAAGGCACTTCATTTCGATATTTAAATCCTTTGCCGCCATTTTGGCCCCTTCAATCATCATATCCCAAAATGGATTATCCATGCTTTTTACAATAAAAATCATCTTATAACGTTCAGAGGCGAAAGAGTAGGGAGAGTTTATCATGGAAATTAAAACTAAACTTAATACGATAAAGAATGATTTTTTCAGTGTTTTCATATCGGTCCTCCTAAGGGTTGTGATAAAAAAAACAAAAGCTTAACCTTCCTTGATATCATCCAATTGCTCTAGCCCTTTTTTCTTTAGGATTCTATCGCAATTTCCCAATCTTTTCTAAATCCTTGGCAATGGATTGGAGGTCTAAATCGACCAAGGTTTTCCTTAAGGGAAAACTTGTTTTCCTGTCCCACCCGTGAAGGTCATAATATTCATCAAGCATTTTATCAAATTTATCCATATCCATTTTCCAGCCAGCCAAAGGCCCTGTTGGGATGGGTTCACACATATCTCTAAGGGTTGGTAAGTCATCTTTACGGTCGAAAGAGGTATGCCTCAGATTAAATGCCTTTTCGAGATTGATCTGTTTTATGGCCATTCGTTCAATATCTTTTACGGAGATTTCCCATCCCGTCGCTGCCGAGTAAAGCTTGGTCAAGTGGGGTAAATCTAAAAGCCCAACATCCCAATGAATGGTATTCATGTGGCAAATACCCAAACAGTTATTTACCCGATGCAATACCTCCATATAGGCGACCATCTTCGCTTTCCCTTCATATTCTAAAGGTTTATTAGGATTATCCACGCCAAAGATCATCCTTGCTTTTTTTACGTCCGCCGCATCCCAACCGGGGCGGGCGTCCATGACTGTTCCTGTCGTGTGTGCTGGCCCCCGGGTGGAAGTCGTCGTTCCCAAACACCATCCAAGGGCCCCTCGACAAGCTTCGTAAAGTTCCTGCCCTTTGATGTGCATCGCAAAATAGCTGCTGTCGCGGCCAATCATGTCAGCCGCCTTTGCACAGCCCTCCGCAAGAATATTTCCAAAACCTTCTCGAAAGCTCATTTTTCTTATAAGCTCTAACGCCACGTCTGCGTCACCCCATTTGAGTTTAAGCCCATCCGTGTCTCTTTCATTGATGATTTTTCTTTGATAACATTCCATCGCCCAACCGATTGATCCTCCTGCCGCATCGACATCCAATCCCAGTTGGTTACAAAGGGCATTTGCCTTCATCATGAAGGTGGGTTCCGTGATAGCCAATCTGCCCTGAAGGGTTCCCATGACTTCCATCTGATTGCATTCTGTTGTTAAACCAGCATAGGGTCCTTCTGTGATGTGCAAATGGCGACCACAACCGATGGCACATCCTGGGAAGTTTTGGCGAGAGACTTCATATTTATCGATGGTTTTACAAGGATCAATAGCTTTTGCCATCTCATCTGGGAGAACGCATTCTTGAAAGTTTTTGTAGGAGATACCGCAGATTTTTTGTTTAATGTGAAGGTCACCCAGGGTGCCATATTTTCGAAGCCTCTCTATCGTTTTTGCCTTTTTAAACATTTCTAAGGTTTTGGACACAGTCTCCATAAACCGTTGCGGTTTTGCAACCCTGATCGCACCGGTCCCCTTGACCACAATCGCTTTTAGGTTTTTCGAACCCATCACGGCCCCCGTACCGCCTCTACCGAAAGCCCTTCCCCTGTCCTGGATAATACAGGCTCCACGAACGAGGTTTTCACCCGCTGGTCCAATCGAGAGGGTGTGAAGAGAAGGATCACCCAGTTCGTTTCGAATCAGCTCAAGGGTTTCCCAAGTTGTTTTCCCCCATAGGTGAGTTGCATCCCGGATCTCTACAACCCTGTTATTTATCCATAAATAAACAGGGGTATGGGCTTTTCCTTCAATGACAATCGAGTCATAGCCAGCATATTTTAACTGTCCACCGACATAGCTATCACTGCAGCTGCTTGCCCATCCACCCGTTAACGGACCTAAGGTACTGATATTGCTTTTAGAGGCTCCAGGGGCCGTTGTGCCAATTAAGGCGCCGGCACCCAAAATAAGTTTGTTCGCTGGTTCATAGGGTGTAGCCCATGCTTTAAGCTCATCGTAGAGGATCTTGATAGCGATCCCTGAGGCACCAAGCCATTCTTTGGCATATTTTAATGTGGGCTCAGTCGTCCACTCTCGATTACTTAGATTGATTCTTAGAATCCTACCCGCATAAGAATAAAGATTCTCAGTTTCTTTCATTTAGCATCCTTTAATCAAATCCTTTGACGGTCCCCTTACAAATCGTCCTTTCTGTATGATTCATTTGTACCTTTTGTTTTTTTTAACTTCCACGGTTGCTAAGAATTCCTTTAATATCTTTTCTAAATCTTTATCCTTCTGGCAGTATTGGAGGCATAAAGGCCGCTCAAGGTCTTTGCATCCGTCACAAGCGATCCTTTCTCCCCTTTTCTTTTCGAGAAGCGAAACAAGGTAACCAGGTTCGTTTTTCTTATCCAAAATTTCAATGCTTGAAATCGCTGGAATAAACTCCTCCCTGTGTCTAAACGAACATGCCATTTCGCAGGTTCTGCATCCACCGCAGGAAGGCATATCAAATATCATGGCATTACCTCCATAGCCTCTTGTCTGGGAGGGTACTAAATCCCGCAATTAAAAAACTTAATGACCTTTTCTCTCCTATGGAGCATTTCGCATGCTTCCTAACCGAAACTTAAAATAGGCAGCAACAATTTTCGCAGATAAGTCTAAAATGGTTTTTGGTCTGCATAAAATTTAAGTTCGTTTGGAATCAGCTTGAAAGCTGGTCCCACCTTAATTTGCAAAAGGTCTGTATCAACTATTGATACACCAGAATCGATATGAGTAGTTGGCGGATTGGTTGATGTTTTTGGGAGTTCAGCGGGTGGTTTTTCACCTTGAGCAATCCTTAAAGCCCAATAAACAAAGAGTTCGCCAATCTTCTCTGGATATTGAACGACATCTGCGGACATATTTCCTCGATATACTTGATGGATTGCTTCAGCAGCACCATTGAAACCAACTATTTTAACCTGTTTCAATTTACTTCTTGTCCGGAGAGCTTCCAAAGCACCCAATGCCATCTCATCGTTACAAGCAAAGACTGCATTAAGATCTGGATGAGCGGTTATCATGTCATCCATTACTCTCATTCCTAAATCCCTTCTGGACCTTGCCGTCAAAGAGGAAACCACTTGAATCCCTTTAGCTTTTTCAATCTCTGAATTAAACCCTTGGAGTCTTAAAGTGTTCACTAAAGCCCCTGGAGGACATTCTAAAATTGCAATCTTTCCTTTTCCGTGAAAGGCATGAATGATCCATTGGGCAGCAAGTTTCCCACCTAAAACTTGGTCTGTGGCGATATAGGCTTCTCGTTTCCCCCCTTCAGCGTCACTGTCCACTGTGATTACCGGAATTCCAGCTTTGTTGATTTTTTCAATTGTTGGAATAATACCTTTTCTTTCCAGAGGCACAAGACCGATTACATCAACCTTCATCTGAATAAAATCTTCTAATTGTCTTACCTGGGTGTCCAGATCTGTTGAATGTTGGGCTGCGGTAACATATAGCTTTACATTACCAAGTTTCTCTGCCGCGCTATCAGCCCCTGCCTTTAGAGAGAGATAGAATGGGTTCTGAAGGGTCTGAAGGGCCAAGCCGAAGCGATATTCCTTCTTCTGAGCAAAACTTGTTCCCACGATGACAAACAACAAAATGAAGACTGCAACGAAAATCTTTTTCATAAGATACCTCCTCCTTTAATCAGTTTACTGGTAATGTCTTAACCTTAGCCTTATATTAGATCTTCACCCCCTTTCTGTTGCCTTCTCTTTCTCATTACCCCTTTTCCTGAAGTTTAAGCCATAACTAGTCAACGCTTTCACTGGAAGGGTGGATAGATTCGTTGCCACTTTACTTTTAGGAAGATTACAATCCTAAGCTCCGGACTCAGGAAGGATATGATACTATTTAGAAATCTTAGAACAAATCCTTCTTTTTGAAGTAGGCCCTGGCTTCATTCAATATTCTCTCTATTTCCTTCTCTTGCTCCACAGGCAAAGGCGTAGGTACATGTTTTGACAGTATTTCTTCCATACGTTTTTTTGCCTTCGCTAAAGCATCCTCCTTTCCCATCTCGAGCCACTCTGCATAGGGTTGTCTATCTGCAACCTTTGGTATGAACTGCTCTTTCTTCCACCACAACCTTGTATGGGTCCTATCCAAAAACATACCTGGGATGGGACCAACCTCATGGATCAAGTCCAGTGCTAAGGTTTCATCTGTTACATCAACCCCTTCTATAAAACGTCCTACCATCCCCGCGATATCATCATCCAGTATAGATTGAATAGGATGGTAAGTAAGTTCACCATGCACACTACCGTGCAATTGAATAATATGAGCCCCCGTTAATGCACTTATCAATGCCGCCATTGCTTTTTCGTAGCCATTTTGAAAATCTATTTTCTTAGAGTTTGAAAGTGCCGAGGAAATTGTCTGAACGGGAACTTTATATGCCCTCCAGATTTGGTTAAATACGGCTGCATGTAAGGATGCTTCTATTGCGCCGAAAGCCGGGAATCCTGATCTCATATCTTGTGGCATAACAAAATCGCAAGCAATAATCCTTGCTCCCGGCCTGATAAGCTGGGATAGTACTATTCCTGCGATTACTTCAGCATTGCCAGTTACAATTGAGCCTGAAATAGTGGCAGGTCCAGTGCCTCCCATCACCGCAGCGGCTGTTATATGGAGAGGCAGATTAGCTTCGCCAACATATCTGAATGCTGCATTGATTGCGTCTTCGTAATATGTCAAAGGTGGGGCAGCTTCAGACATGCCTTGAATTTCCATCCCAACAACCTGCCCCATTTGTATAATGAATATTTCACTGTCCTGCTGATGCCCGTCAAAAAAAAGCTTTGATGAATGCCTTATTTTATTAGCCACGCTTTCTACCATAGTCATAATTGGGGGCACGCCTTCTATTTCAAAATAGGGTGTATATGGGCTTATTAAATGCAGATTTTCTAAAGCGTCGAGAACTACAACTCCTACTCGGTTTTCCTCCTTGGAAGCTACCCGGGGCTCCCAAGTTTCAAGATCAATAATATTTTTACCGGGAAAAGAACAGAAATAGACTTTGTTCCCTCCTATAATCAAATCGTTCTTAGGTTCCCTGGCTTTCCAATGGAAACTGCTTGGTGTTATTCGCAAACACTCTTCTACTAGATGGGTTGGAAATTTCACAAGCATAGTATCATAATCCACAATACACCCATTTTTCTCAAAAAGCTTTAAAGCTTTTTTGCTGTGAAATTTGACTCCCGTCTTCTGAAGAACTCCCAAGGTTGCCCGATGTATTTCTTCGATTTGATATTCTGCTAATAATTTGAGAGGTTCAAATCTACGTGTAAATCCTCTCATGGTCATTTTCTCGTCAACTCCTTTCCGTACAAAAGTTCAAGGGCCAGTTTCGCCGCGCCTGGTGCTGTGGGTGAATAACCGTCGGCTCCTATCCTTATCGAAAATTCCTTAGTAACGGGTCCCCCTCCGACCATGATCTTTATGCTTTTCCTAATCCCCTTATCATTCAAGCCCTTAATTATTTTTTGTTGTTCGGCCATAGTTGTTGTTAGCAAAGAGGACATGGCTAAAATGTTTGGGGTATGGTTCTCCACTGCCTTAATGAACTCTTCTGCGCTAATGTTTTCTCCCAAATCAATAACTTTAAAACCGCTGGCTCTACAAAATGCGGCTACCATGTTTTTCCCGATGCTATGGATATCCCCAAAAACGGTGCCGATCACTATAATGCCCTTATAATTCTCTTGTTTTCCCGTTCTCTTTATTTCATCTTGAAGGATTTTCATAGCCTTATCAACGACAAAGCCAGCCCCCACCAGTTCAGGGAGGAACAATTCACCTATGGCAAATCTATCTCCTATGATGCTGATAGCTTTAGTCAAACAGTCGAAGGCTGAATGAATATCAATTTTTTGATTTACGATCTGCCTGGTTAGAAGTTCGGCTTTTATTGCATCATACTCAAATACTGCTCTTTCCAAATCTTTTAATAATTCTGTTTTCCCCTGCGTTGATCCCATAAGAGTTGACCTCATCTATTAGTTTATTCCGAAAAATGTAGACTCCGTTCGGAAAATAAAAAGAGTTATATTTTGAATCTAACGTCGGCATATCTTAATAGCAGGTTTTTTTACTGCCGTGCGGTTAGCTTAAACAGTGATAAGCAGGATTGGAAATTGTTCGGAACCCCCAATCCTGCGATCACTTTTTTGTGATAGATGATAATTCCATTCCGTGCGGTCACGGCTTATTTAAATTTTTCCGCGGTAATTAGCTCCGTAGGAACGTTAATCTCTTTTGGCACGGGCATGCCCTTAAGTTTCATATAAATCTGCAGAACCGCCCAGTATGCCTGTGATTGCGGCACCTGTGCGGTGGTCACCAGCATTTTCCCCTTCTTGATCGCATCTATCGCATCATCGTCTCCGTTAAATCCTGCCACGAGTATTCCTTTAAGCCGGTTTGCCGCCTCCATTGCCCTTATCGCTCCGATGGCCATTGGGTCATTTGCAGCAATAACGGCATCTATTTTATTGAATTGTTGCAGAAGATTTTCCATAACTCTCATACCTTCTTCGTAAACAAAGCCCCCCGTCTGCGAAGCTAAGACCTTAATATTAGATTTCTTGAAAGCAGCATCAAAACCAGCTTTCCTATCATGTGCTACTTGAATTCCTGCTGTGCCTTCAAGTATTATTACGTCACCCTTGTTTCCCATTCTTTTGATCAGATATTCTGCTACCTCATAAGCTGCGTCAAAATTATCAGCTCCAGCCCAGCCGACGATATCTCCGCCTGCAACTTTTGTATTGGACGCGCCCACCAGAATTCCAGCCTTATTGGCCTTTAAAATACCTGGAACAACACCCTTACTATCCGCCGCAGCTATGATAATTGCGTCCACTTTTTGTGTAATGGCGTCCTCCATGATGCGAATCTGCTCCAGAACGTCATATGGTTTGACAGGAGCTCTACCAGTTACCTTCATTCCAAGATCTGTGCCAGCTTGCTCGGCTCCCTCGATCATTTTTTGCCAGAAAGGATGCTGCATTCCCTTTACGATGAATACAATTCGTGGAGTTTTCTGCCAAGTCGCTCCAAAAAGCGAAGAAGCTGCCATCATAAAAATGCTGATAACAAAAATTGTTACTAATAGTTTTTTCCCTCTCATTTTTGTTTCCTCCCTTATTGCTTCTATTTGACGTTTGGTTTTTAAAAAGAACCTGTTTTTGGAGAATATCATCACCTCCTTTTCCACGAAAATTAAGGGCATTTTATTTAGGTGACGAGCTTTGTCACTTAAAAAGGAAATGAATTTTTTAATTACTATTATTAAGGAGAGCATGAAATAGTTTGCATTTCAGTACCTCCATAATTGTCATTGCGAGCCCCCAGAGGGCGTGGCAATCTCGCTGTTTACTTAAGATTGTTTCGTCGCTAAGAGCTCCTCGCAATGACTCATCGTGGTTAATGTAAACTATAATGAGCTCCCAGTAATATGTAGGGTCCTTTTAGTAATATAGGTGCTGCATTTTTGCATAACAATGAGGGTCAATATAATCCCTCCGGTTACAAATTGTTGCCAAAGGGAGGAAATAGCCATTAAGTTCATTCCGTTTTGCATAACAGTAATAATTAGAGCTCCGATACCTGTGCCGGCTAAATTTCCTTCTCCTCCTTGCAGAGCTGCTCCTCCTATTATTACTATTGCTATAGCATCTAAGGGAAAGCTGGCCCCAACCATTGGAGAGGCAGTGTCTAATCTTGCAGTGTAAAGAAGACCGGCGAATGAGGAAAGCAAGCCACTTAAGATATATATCACAATGGTAGTCCTTGAAACGTTAATACCTACAAGTCGTGCTGAGTCTGCATCTGATCCTACAGCGTATATATTAACTCCAAAAGCAGTAAACCCAAGCACCACAGAGAAAATTAGAAAAATCAATATGCAACAAATAATAGGCATTGGTATCCCTAAAAAAGCCCCGGTTCCAAAAAAAAGGAATTCAGGTTTAAATCCAAAAAGTACTCTTCCTTGTAAAATGATGTAAGCCAGACCCCTTCCAATGAACAGCATAGCGAATGTGGCTATAAAAGGGGGAATTCTTATTTTAGTGATCATTATGCCATTTAATAGGCCACAAGCAATCCCGCAAGAAAATATTGTAAGAATTCCTAAAATAGTAGGCAGATTTGTTTTTAGCACGAGTGCACCGATACAGGAGGAGAAGACAAGCACTGATCCATTAGAAAGGTCGATGCCTCCGCTTAATATTACAAGAGTCATTCCGATACCGAGGATAAATAGAAGGGAAGCTTGCCTTAATATGTTAATTAGATTCTCTGTTTTCGTAAAGTTATCGTTTAAAAAACCAATGAAAACACATAGTAAAAGGAGAAAACCAAGTCGTAGTAAAATATCTTTTATTTTCATAACTTATATTTCTCCAGTACCCTGCATTATATTCAAAAACATACCCAATATGAGAAGTACTCCAGTTCCTGTGTACTGCCATGGCGTGCTAAATCCCAGAAGATTAAGGCCATTTATGAGTACGATTATTGTCAAACCTGAAACAATGGCAAAGCCTGGATGGCCGTGCCCACCAAAAAAACTGATCCCTCCTATTGCGGCGGCTGCGATCGCTTGGAATTCCAGTCCAAATCCTACAGTTGGATTTCCACTAGCGATCCTTGATGTGATAATGATACCCGAAATTGAAGCAAGAAAGGAACTTATTATATATGAGATTAAGGTATATATTTTGGTATTAACTCCTGCCAAGCGTAGTGCGTCTTCGTTGTTCCCAATACCCCATATATAGGTTCCAAAGGACTGAAAATGAAAGAACCAAAGTGTAAAGCCAAGCAATAAGAGCACTATCCAGAAAGGTATTGGCAAAAAGAATATTTCACTTGATGCGATTGTATTAAACCAATTTTTCTCCCAATAAATAGTCTTGCCATCAGAAAATACAAGGGCCATGCTATTTATTACACCCATCGTACCAAGTGTAACGAAAAAAGGAGGAAATTCAAACACTGCAATAAGAAATCCATTAATCAAGCCAACCATAGATCCAACTAAAAGTGCTCCAATTATCGAATACGTAATATCAAGACCCTTAGATAAGAAAACAGCCACTGCTATGCTTATAAAAGAAATTATCGCTCCCACTGAAAGGTCTATACCGTTAGTTAACATTACCACAGACATTCCTAATGCTATAATAGACAATACACTTCCATTCAGAAGAATGTTTTTAAAGTTCTCTATAGTAAAAAAGTAATCGGCTGTTATTGAAAATATTACTCCTAAAGAAATAAGTATAGGAACAGCACTTGGAAACATGGAAAGCTTAAAACTCTTGATCTGATGTGTGAGGATACCCATATAGATGACCTTGAGAGATTGTCTAATTGGATTTTATTCCAAACATTTTTTCAACGACAATATTACTTGACAAATTGCTAGTTTTCTCGTCCATAACTGTTGTGCCCGACCTGAGGACAACAATTCTGTCCGTGGTTCGAAAGATACTTTCTATTCTATGTGAAATAAGTATTGTGGAAATTCCTTTAGATTTAAGATTGAGTACGATATCCTCAATGTTCTTTACTTCTTTTACAGCTAATCCTGCAGTGGGTTCATCAAGAATTAGTACCCTAGGGTTAAAAAATATTGATCGCGCTATAGCCACAGCCTGGCGTTGTCCGCCTGAAAGATCAGCAACTCTCCTGCTAACAGAATCAAAATTGATGGCCATTAGGTGTAGGAGTTTCCAGGATTCCTTTCTCATCAGGTTCTTGTTTAATATTGGAAAGATGCCGAATATTCTTTTCTTTAAAAGGCGCCCTAAGAAAATATTAGTATAGATCGGAAGATTATCCACTAGCGCACAGGTTTGATACACTGTCTCTATACCTAATTTCCTTGAAAGAGCAGGGTTTAGAAATTTTTGCTCCTGCCCATCTATGAATATTTTGCCTGAATCGTGTTTAATCGCCCCGCTTAGTATTTTAATCAAGGTTGATTTGCCAGCTGCGTTATCCCCCACAATGCCAACTATTTCATTTGACATGAGATGAAAATTAACATCTTTCAAAGCCTCAATATGACCATAGGTCTTAGTTATATTTTCCATCTTTACCAAAAGTTGATCGGTCATAGTTTTGTCCTCAAGTACGAGATCTCTTGACCATAAAAACATCTACTCACAGAGTAGAGTTGAAGGATCACATAGACGGTATTTGACTTTTCTAACTCAAAGTGCCTTTGTATTCTTAGTGTTATCAATTTCGCTGTTAAAAAAATCAAGATGAATAGGTACCATATTTCAAGGCTGTACTATATAGAGCTTTGACATTTTCTACAGGGACATCTGGTTGTATATTATGTGTTGGGGCGAATACAAATCCGCCTCCAGGGGCTAGCTCCTTTATTCTTTGCTTAACTTCGAACTCAACTTCTTCTGGTGTTGCGAATGGAAGAATTCGCTGGACATCACATCCTCCACCCCAGAAAGTGAGCTTTTTGCCAAACTCCATCTTTAGCTTCTTAGTACCCATGTCCTTGGCAGCGTACTGGATGGGATTAAGCGCATCAACCCCTATCTCTATGAGATCGGGTATCAATGGGTAGACATTGCCATCAGTATGAAGAAGCACCTTGATACCAAATTTTTCTTTTATGAAAGAGATGAGCCTTTTGTGGTATGGTTTTATCAGTTTTCTGTAAAGGTCGGGACTTATCAGGGGCGCATCGTTTGTACCTAGATCATCCCCTATTACAGCTAACTGAACGTATTTACCTACTGCATTCAACATTGAATCCCAATAGCCCAGATGAAATTCAAGCACCTTCTCTAAGATCACAATACAGAACTCATGATCTAAGAGTAGCTTCAACATGAAATCTTCAATCCCTAGCAGCCAAGCACAATGATGAAAAGGACCAGATGAGAAAGTCCCGCATGCTATCAGCGCAAGGTTGGTGTGAGCATAGAGATCTTTTGCCTTTTGGGCCAAGCCTTGGGTTCTATCAGAGTCATAAGGGTTTGGCCATTTATATTGTTCTAGATCCTTGATTTGTGCATTCTTTAAAGGATGTCCAACCATTGAATAATAGTAACCAGGTTTATAGCGCTTGTATTGCACTCCCCATTCATCAATGTAATTATCACTACCTGACTTCTTGACTCCTATAATGTTGGGCCATATCCCGTAGGTATCACAACCAAATAAGTTTCTAATGCGAACGTCAGGTCTAACTTCTTGTTGCATCATGTGTACGATCTCGGTTTTTCCTCCGCTCATGGCTAAGTATTTCTTAAATTTATTATGAGCAATTCTGTTAAAACCTGTGCTTAATATTCCCCCAATATCGATTGGTACTCTGTCTGGTTCCCTATGATTTAATGTTGTGATTAGTCTCTCTCTCGAGCACATTCTTGCCATGAGTCTGATCCCCCTCTGGGTTTAACTTTTCGGACGAATAGAAAATGTGATTTATAAATTTTAATCTGAAATCTGAGATCAAATGATCATCGTTCCTTTTCCTGGAAGCGGCGGCGGATCTCATCGACGAGCACAGCACAGATGATGATGACCCCAATGGCGACCATCTGCCAGAAGGAGGAGACGCCCAACAGATTGAGCCCGTTCCGGATGACCCCGATGATCAGCACCCCGAGAATCGTTCCCGGAATCGTCCCTACACCGCCCATGAGTGAGGTTCCACCGATGATCACGGCGGCAATGGTGTCCAGGAGGTCTGCTTCCCCGATCGTTCCCTGCCCCGAATTGAGACGGGAGGCCATGATCACCCCGGCCAGGGCGCCGCAGAAACCGCTGATCGAAAGGACGATCATTTTTACCCGGCCGACATTGATGCCGGCCAGCCTGGCGGCCTCGATATTTCCTCCCACGGCATAGATATGATTACCCATACGGAACTGGGTTAGAAACAGGTGCCCTAATAAAAGGACCACAGCTGCGATGATCACGGGGACGGCAATGGGTCCGATGGAACCCTGCCCGATAAACCGGAAACTGTCAGGAAGCCCATAGATCGAAGCGCCATGGGTATAGATCAGGGCCAAGCCACGGGAGATTCCCATCATCGCCAGAGTGGACACAAACGAGTGAAACCTGAAGTAGGCGACGAAGAAACCGCTGATCATCCCGCAGAGCGTTCCGGCGATGAGAGCAATCACAATGGAGGAGATGATCCCGAGGCCTCCGTAGACCATCATCCAGGCGGCAACCACACAACCCAAAGCCTCAATTCCTCCAACGGAGAGGTCGATCTCGCCGAGGATGATCACCATCGTCATTCCGATGGCCAAGATGGCGATGTTTGCATTCTGCAGGAGGATATTCAGAAAATTCTCGGCTGATAAGAAATGTTCCGATGTCAATGCCAATACCGCCGAGATTAAAAAGAGACCGATAAGGGTTGAGAAACGCTTGAGCAGGGTGATGATTTTTTTCTGATCCGGTGCCGGCCCTGAGGCCGCCGTGTCTGCTGGGCGCTCCTTTTTCATGAATCCTCTTCCTCCTGTTCCCCACCCACGATGAGCCTCACCACTTCTTTTTCAGTCGTCTCTTTGGTTTGGCGCATTCCAATCCGTTTTCCCCGTTTCAGGACAATGACACGGTCTCCGACCGAGAAGATATCATCAAGGCGATGGCTGATGAAGATCACGGAAATCCCCTGATCTTTTAATCTTCGAATAAGATCAAGAAGACGGCCCACCTCTTTGATCCCAAGGTTTGCTGTCGGCTCGTCCATGATGATCAGTTGTGCATTGAAGGCGATGACCCTGGCGATGGCAACGGACTGCTGCTGTCCTCCGGACAGCTCTTTGACTCTCTTCGTCACCCGATGAACATCGATCTTTAATCTTGAAATTAGCTCGTATGAACGATCCGCCATCATCTTTTTGTCCAGAATCTTGAAGAGCCCTCCGAGATAGTTCCTGGTTAGCTCCCTGCCGAGGTAAATATTCTGATAGATGTTGATATTTCCTGCCAAGGCAAAGTTTTGATAGAGCATCTCGATGCCCAGATTTCTCGAGTCAACAGGATTGGAGATATGAACCTTATTCCCGTTCATCCAGATCTCCCCCTGATCGGCGACATAGGCCCCGCTAAGAATTTTCATCAGGGTTGATTTTCCAGCCGCATTGTCACCCACGAGTCCCACGATCTCGGCAGGCATCACTTCAAAATTTACATTTTGAAGGGCCTTCACAGCTCCGAATGTTTTGGAGATGTTTCTCATTTCAACCAATGGGGCATCAGACATGATCTTCTCCCTTAAGCAACCATGATCGATCTCAACATCCTCTCAGGGGAATGAATGGTCTCTCTGAAGACCTCAGGGAGATCGGTCATTGCGAACCGCCGGGTGATGATCGAATCGAGATTGATCATCTGTTGATGGATCATTTCAATGGCCCGGGGGAAATCCCCCATTCCATACCTCACGGTTCCAAGGACATTGAGCTCATCAAGGGTGACCCTTTCCAATGGAACCTCCTCCTTTTCATGACCTGTAATTCCGAGGAGCAGGATCGTTCCACCTCTCCGAGCAAATGAAAAGGATTGACGGATTGTGGCAGAACTCCCTGCGGCCTCGATCACGATATCGGCCCCTCTCCCCTGAGTCCAGTCCCTGACCTTCTCTTCGATGCGGGGATCGGATCCGTGACAGATCCAATCTGCACCAAGAGATGTTGCCTTCTCGAGCTTGAAATCCACGAGATCCGATACCAGGACACGGGCCCCCCTCTTTCTAACTACCTGAAGCAGGAGCAAGCCGATCGGCCCCATACCAAGGATTACCACATTCATTCCATTTCGAATACCGGCGCGGTCGGCTGCATGGATGCTGATTGCCAGAGGTTGAATCAGGGCGGCTTTCTCAAAAGCGATGGTATTGGGGAGTCGGTATGTAAATTTGGCCTTGGAAAGCGTGTATTCAGCGAATGAGCCCGGAAGCTGATGGCCGAGCTGTTTCAGGTTCTCACAGAGGGAATATTCCATCCTCTGGCAGAAAAAACACTCGCCGCAGACCGAGGAGGGCTCCACCACCACTCGGTCGCCCACACGGAAGCCCTCTACCGATGTCCCTTTATCGACGATGACTCCCGAGAACTCGTGCCCGAGGATCAGAGGAAGACGGATCAAGGGATGCTTTCCCTCATAGGCCTTGATATCCGAACCGCAGATGGCTGAGGCCTTGACCTGAATGAGGAGCTCGTCGGGTCCGGGCATAGGGGTCGGGACTTCTTCTATCGATATCTCAAACGGTTTTTTACAGATGGCTGCCTTCATTTTCACCTATGATGAGTCAACTCGATTAGGTTCCCATCCGGATCGAGGCAGAACATATAATCCGAGCCGTCGTGGGGTCTCTTCCCCGGAGCCTCAACAATCCTTACCCCTTTCAAATTCAGGATCTCATAGGTTTCCCGGATGTCAGCCACTTCGATCGCAAAATGCTGTCGCTGGTTGATCTCCCCATCGACCTCCATGAGGTGGAGCTGTTGGGGGCCGATCTGATACCACTCGCCTGGAAATCCAAAATCGGGTCTCAAAATCGGTATTAAATTAAGAATCCCTTCATAGAAGGCTTTCGATTGTTTGAGGTCCTTAATCATAATAGCAACATGATGATATCCCTTTATCTGAATCATTCGATCTCCTTTAATGTCTCCACCATAAACGTTCTACTCTCAGCGATCATCTTTTGGGTTTCCTCTGCTGTCTGGTTTCCTTCTGTTTCATAGGAGAGGACCCAATCGAAGCCCTTTTTCTTGAGAATGCTCAGGCATTCTTTGAGATTGACTTCGCCTTTACCGAGGGTGACAGCTTCTTTGCCAACTACATCCTTGATGTGGACATGTTTTACGAGATGAGCCACTGGCTCAAGCACAATGATTTCGTTGGCCTGGGACTTTTCGGCCAGTTTCCATTCAAACCCATTTCGGGTTGTTCCCACGTAAGTGCCTCGATGGGGATTGGCTGTATCGAAGTTGACCCCGATCCAAGGCGATTGAACAAGAGAGAGGATTTTGGGGAGACCCCCAGGTTTAAGGGAGATGGAGCCATGAGGTTCCATGGCCAGGTAGACCTGATTTTTCTCTGCAACCTTAACCAACCTCTCTAACCTTTCCTTCAGTCTCTTAAACGCTTCCTCTTCGGTCATCCCTTCCGGCAAACGTCCTTCACCGGTGAGGACAACCGGTATTCCTGCTGCTTTAGACCATGGGATGGCATGCTCCAGGTCTTTTGTTCCCTGATCATCCGTGATCAGTTCCCGATGGCTCCCCAATCCGGAGAGGCCCTTAAACCCGAATTTTTCAACGGTTTCTTTGAATTTGATCGGATCATCGCGATAGGGATCGGCATGATCACACCAGGACATGTTCGCCTCGACCTCTACATACTCATAACCAGCCTCTGCAATCCATTGGAGGGCCTTTTCAAATGGATATTTTCTGAAATCAACGGTGTTACATCCGATTTTCACTGCTTCCTCCTTCCTTAAATTTTTCCCTTATTAAAGGAAAGATGGGGGAATGATGTCTTTAAGGTAAAAAACATACCTTCAAACTTTCATCTTCAAAGGATTTTTTCATGGCTTCTTTGCACTGGTCCAGCGGGAACTGATGGGTTACGAACTTCATCCACGGGAATTGATTCCTATAGCGCATCATCATCTTCATGGTCCGGTAGTATTCCGTATTGGGGTGGTTCGTGCTTCCGATGAGCAGCACATTTTTGGCTGCCAGATGACGATGGACATTGATGGTCACTTCACCGGCATCGACAAAATTAGAGGCTTCGAGATAGGTTCCACCCCTTCGGAGAAGGTCCAACCCCTCGGGGAGGACGTCAGGAATCCCTGTGGTCTCAATGACCATATCTGCGCCTCGACCCTCCGTCAAATCTTTGACGAACTTCATCCTTTCTTTGGGTGTCGTTTTGCGGACGTTCAGGGTGTAATCTGCTCCGAACTCCTTCGCAAGATTGAGACGGAAATCTGACACATCCATCGCAATGATGTCGCCGGCGCCCAGAACCCTTGCCTTGATCAGATGGGCGAGACCCATGGCGCCTACTCCCTGAATCAAAACCGTATCCATCAGACCAAAACCCCGGCTGGCAAACTCCATGTAACCTTTCGCTCGATCCACATTGTTGGTGACGACCATCAGCTCGATGTTGACGGCCATCTCGGGAGGCATCTCCTCAGGCACTTTGTAAACCCAGGATCCCGGAAAGATATACATATATTCTGCCCATCCACCTGTAATGTGTGGGGGCAGATCAGAACGGAAGTAGACCCCATAGGTTTTGTTATTGGCGCAGTAGGGCCAGCCAAAGACGTGCCTGCAATACCAGCACTTTTTGCAGATGATGTTCGGGCAAACCGTCACTCGGTCCCCCACCTTCAAAGGCACTCCGTCGGCATCAAGATAGGTTCCATTGATCTCCTCAATGTGGCCGACCACTTCATGCCCTTTGACACAGGGGAAGACGCCCCTCTGCTCCGCTTCGGTTCCTGCGTAAAGGATCATCTCTCCCTTATAGGTATGTTTATCCGTTCCGCAAATTCCTGCCATTTCGATCTTAATGACCATGGCATCCTTCTCAATCTGAGGATAAGGAAATTCTTGAACCTCAACCCTTCCAGGTTCAACCATTACAACAGCCTTGACTCGATCTTTACTCATTGGAGACTCCTTTCTTAATCAAAACGAAGCTCGGCTCTTGGCCGGGCTTAAACTTTTGAAATGGGTGCTCATGAGGACGATGGAGAAGATGACGAAAACTTCGAAGGAAAGAAAACCGACTCGAAGGGTCGTCATCTGAGAAATGAAGGACATCAGCCAGGGGATTGCCATCGCCCCGAGTCCTGATCCTGTTGCGATGAGGCCCATGGCTGTACCTGGATTTTCTGAAAATGATTTCCCTGCCATCGCCAGAAGGCACGGAAAGATTCCTGAGTGGGCAAAACCGCAAAGGGCGAAAAAAGGGATGGCCCATTTCCCTGGAGCGGATACACCCACCAGCAGGGCAGCAAAAAGAAGGGAGAAGAGGCCAAGGAGGTAGACCGGTTCCTCGAATTTGGTAATCAAATAGCTCGTGAAGAGTCTTCCTAAAGCGAGGCATGAGAAGAAGAGGAAGAGGGAAGCACTGGCTAAGGCAATCGGAAAGCCTTTTGATTCTTTCAGAAAGGTGACTACCCAGTAACTAATCCCATTTTGAACACCCTGAATGAAAAAGGTGATGAAGAAAAGGGCGAGGAAATTTCTTTTCTGCATCAGCCTTTTGATCACTCCCGTTTCGAACCCTTTCTCACCTTTCGTCGATGAGATCCGTTGGGAAAGGAGGAAGGAGAATACGACGAGAACAAAAAGGCCAAAACCGATGTAGGCCCATTGCCAGGGGATCGCCTTCACCAGGACAGCTCCCATGATCAGGGGACCTAATAGGGATCCTAACGCAAAGAAGAAATGGTGGAGGTTCATCACGGTCGATTCCCGGCCTGGGAAGAGTTGAATCAGAAGAGGGTTCGAACTCGATTCAATCAGCCCGCCACCAATTCCGATCAGGCCAATTCCGATGAGACTGACCCAAAACCAATCCGAAAATCCGAAAAAGATCAGATTGATTCCGATCAAGAAACAGCCCCACATCAACATGGAGCTCTTCTTGAAGACATCGGAGAAAGGTCCTCCCACAAACACGGCGACGGAAAAACCCAGTTGGAGAAGGGCGGTGAGCGTCCCGGCTTGAAGGAGATTCAGATTGAGCGAAGAACGGATGGCAGGTAGGGCCGTCCCGAGAAAGGTTCTCGACATTCCAAGAAAACTCATCGAGACAAAAGCTCCGGAAGCCATCATCCACCTTTTTTCAGCCATACTAACTATGTTCCTCTTCTGCGTCCTTGATCATTAATAACAAAGTCACAAATCCTGCTAAGGTAGAAAAACGGTTCGCATGCGCCTCTCAAGGACCGGAAGAGAGGCATGATTTAACCTAATACAATGCTCCTCACGATCTCAGCCGATTTGTCGATAGCATCCTTTGGAGATTTCTTGCCCGCTAAAGCTGATGTTAATTCTAATACTACCTTATCCGTCACTTCTGTAGCATTCTTAATTACACCCATCGGATTCCATGTAGGAACGACGTGCTGTAAAGCATTTCGAACTACCTCCGTAGCGGGGTTATATTTCTTGTATTCAGGCATGTTATAAGTAGAGGCTCGGAAAGGTCCTCCTTCGTGAAGTGCCATATACAGGTCACTCTTCGGGCTTGATATCCAGCGCATTACTTCCCAAGACAGTTCTTTCTTTTGCGAAGCTTTTGGAATCCAGATTCCCCACCCCAACATGGGGCTCTGCCCGTGGGATAACCCAGAATTCTCCCCATACGGGACTTCTGCCCAATCGACCAGTCCTGCCACCTTCGATTTTTGAGGGTCATTGATTGGAGCAATATAAACTGGCAATTGAACACTTTGGGCAATCTTCCCCTGCTGCATATTGGTGATGAAGGTCTCCCAGGTTGCGGAAAGGACGCCAGGTGGCACCAAACCTTCCTCTTTCAAGCTTACCCAGAACTTGATGGTATCCAGTCCATTTTTATTATTCAGGATGACCTTAGCTTTCTTAAGATCCGGAGAATCGAAAAAGGCTCCTCCAAAAGAGTATAAATAGGTAACGAATTCCTCCAATGTAAAAAAGGACTGTTCTCCAAAGATTTGAGTTCCGAAAACCCCGGTCTCTTTCTTTGTGATAAACCTAGCATTGTCCTTATACTCCTCCATTGTTCTTGGAACTTTAAGTCCATATTTTTTGTAGATATCTTTCCTGAAAAAGAGGATCTTGGCTCCCACCCGATATGGGATACCATAAAATGAGTCATTTACCTTGAATGTATTAAGTGAAAGTATATCTGACTGGTCTATTAGAGGCTTCTTATTCATGAAGCTATCTAAAGGCTCGAGAAATTCCATCAAAGCTCCGTCCATCCAAAAAGAACTGATTCCCACAATATCAAAATCCGTTGACCCTTGACGTAAAAGCATCCACAATTTTTCCCGATATTGCGGGAACGGCATCTGAATTGCTTTGACTTTAATCCCAATTTCTGAATACAGTTTTTCCAACAGTTCTCCTTTCCCCATTTGGTTGTAATGAACTGGGTGCATAAGCCAAGAAACCTCGTTTTCAGCTGAGGTTTTTTGAGGAAAAGAACTCAGCCCGCTAAGAGTTAGGGCTCCAAGACCGGAGATTTTTAGAAACTGCCTTCTCGTTAGTTTGGATTTAGACATAATCGGCCTCCTTTCTAAGTTCATTTATTGAATGGGACGCCTCCATAACCACGGAGACGGCCAATAGGATTTTTCCTATCCTTTGAACCCATTTGCCATAGTTCGGTACCATTTCCACGGATCCGTCAAGAATGTTTGGTGTCATTTAATAAGGTGATCATGAAAGCATTCGATCGCATCCTAAATATGAAACGAGGGCAAAATCTGTAAAGGATTTTATCCAATTACTTGCCTATAGACTCTCAGAAAGTTTTGTCCTAATATCTTCTTAATGTCTTCGTCTGGGTAGCCACGTTTGACAAGGGCCTCGGTATACTGCGGGAATTCCGTTACGTTATTTAAACCCTCGATAAAGTAAGTGTCCCGAACACCGTAAAAGACACCTTCTAGCCACCCGGGGGCCGGGCTCCATTGATTAATTTCCATTTCGAACTCAGTGTGATCTGGACCTAAACCAATATGATCAATCCCTACCAATCCAACAATGTGGTCTACGTGTTTTATAAGGTCATCGATTGTTGGCTTATCAGTTTCTTTACTAATCAGCGAAACATGAGAGCTCAGCCCGATGACACCTCCTCCTTTTGCAATGGCCTTTATTTGTTCGTCGGTTAGGTTACGAGGATGGTCGCAGACCCTACGAGCATTGGAATGTGAATCTATTATTGGATCTTCGCTGGCTTCAATAACATCCCAGAACCCCGGTTCCGTTAGATGTGCTACGTCAATAATCATTCCTAAACGATTCATTTCTTTAACGACACAAATGCCAAAATTGGTTAGCCCTCCCCTTGTGCGGGTCTCTCCTTTTCCATCACCAATCCGATTCCGACCATTGTCCACAAGCTGAAGCGCACGAAGGCCAAACCGGTAGAAGGTTCTCAGTCCCACTAAATTGTCAAGATTTGGTTTTCCTTCTAGGGGTCTTCCACCCTCCATTGTCAGAAAAACAGCAATCTTGCCTTGTGCTAACGCAGCATCCATATCTTTGCAGTTTAGGCAGATTGTCAGAATGTCCCTACTTTCTTCCGCCTCTTCCCGCAACATGTCCATAACCCATAGGGAACCCCACAACATAAGATCAGAATCGTTGGTTAAACAAGTATTGTCGCCTCCAACGTTGGTCATTAGCACATTAACACCCCCTTTAAGTATCAAGGGAGCATAATAATTGGAAAATACGCCTTTATCCCCCCTGTTTCTTCGTTTTGAAAGTTCCATCATAATATGATTATGTCCATCGACAACTACGGCTTGCTCATGTAGTTCTTTCGCCCTGTCACTCATAGTCATCTCCGTTCAACAAAGGGTTTATTAGAGCCAATTACAGCCTTGACTTAAAATAGTTTTGGAGCCCACTCTGCCAAATGGCGTCAATTTAGATTTGGCCCTGAATCAAGATCAAACCCTCAACGAAACTCAAGAAAGCACAAAAATCACGTTGTTTAACACCCGTATTGAAATTCCGTAGCCCGAATATTTTCATACGGCCAACTATGATAGTTGTGCCGCTAACCAAGCCTGATCACTTTTGGGAGAGGAAAAACATCTCATTTCTTAAGGGTTACTTTGAGGCCGGCTACTGGGGCTCCAGAGAACACCAACAACATTTTTTCGGTCCCATTGTTAAAGAGTTGATGCTCCGCCACACCTACTGGGAAAAAGATAGTGTCTCCGGCACTTACTTTTTCTTCTTTTACCTTGCCATCTGCAGTCTTATACTGTATGACCCCGCTTCCACTAACTATGTAATATACCTCCTCAAAGTTTTCGGGATAAATCACCTCGTATCCCTCAAGTTTGTGGCTTTTATGCGTATGCCAACGGTGATAGGGATATCCTGGATTGATCTCTCCGATACCAAAAAGTACGCTTTTTGTGTTTACTTTATTTGGATAAATTATCCTTTTTATCCATCCTTCGCCTTTGTCAGAAGAGCCCGGCAGCAGATCGGATTCAATCTTATTCAAGTCACCTTTTCTGAAAACTTTAATCTCTTCCATAATTGACCTCCTTTATTACGATTAATTTGACCTTAGCGAAATATAATATAAAAAGTTACTCTCCCAAAAGCGTATTAGTAATTTAATTCTTTTTACACCTCCTTTGGCATTTTTTTAATGACTTTAGATCTTACCTCCGAACTAGATTAAGGCCAGTTTCGCTGTCGAAAATATAAATCTTATGAATATCGAATGTGATCATGATTTCTTCACCCATATGATAGGAAAGTGCCGTCCCAATTTTCATACTATAGACTTTATTCTCTATGATAATCTCTATAATAGTGTACTCTCCCGTCGGCTCAATTACGTAGATCCTAGCCTTGGAAATGAGTCCATTAGGCTTGTCAGTAACCGTCATATGCTCCGGTCTCACCCCAAGAGTCAACGGATAACCGTCCACCAATTTTTTAGAAAGGGTTTTCGGGTCATAGGGGATCTGGAGGCCCCCAAGCTCATTCACGACCATAAAACTTGTTTCCCCAGCCAACTTCACGTGACAAGAAAAAAAGTTCATCGCTGGGCTTCCGATGAAGCCCGCAACCCACTTGTTCACAGGGTTGATATAAGCATCTATTGGTTTAGATATCTGCTGAATAACTCCCCGATTCAGTATGGTAACACGATCTGACATCGTCATTGCTTCTTCTTGATCGTGAGTTACATAGACGGTTGTGATCCCCAAATCTTTCTGAAGCCTTTTCAATTCTCCTCTCATTTTGATTCTTAATTTTGCATCCAGATTTGAGAGAGGCTCATCCATTAAAAAAGCCTTAGCATCTTTGACGATGGCTCTGCCTAGGGCAACTCGCTGTTGCTGGCCTCCGCTTAACTGTTTGGGCTTGCGGCTTAATAGTTCTGCAATTTGAAGAAGCTGTGCTGTTTCCAGAACTTTCCTCTTGATCAAATCTCTAGAGCATCCGCGTGCTTCCAAAGGGAAGGCCAAATTCTGGAACACACTCATGTGAGGGTAAAGAGCGTAGCTCTGAAAAACCAAACCCACATCCCGGTCTTTGGGTTCAAGCTCATTAACCAAAAGGCTGCCAATATAGATTTTCCCTTGATCAGGCTTCTCGAGTCCAGCAATCATACGTAAGATTGTCGTCTTCCCACATCCTGATGGACCCAGGAGGGTAAAGAAATCACCATCCTCAATAGATAGACTCACATCTTTGACAGCCTCTACGTTACCAAACGATTTAGAAACATGATCAAGTCTGATGTTCACCAACAGTTTTCCTCCTCGTAATAGGCGAGAGAGTGAACTACCCTTTCATTGATCCGACGGCTAATCCCTTCACCAGATGCTTCTGGATAACCCAGGAAAAGACGAGGACAGGGAGCATTACCAATGTAGCCCCTGCTGACATTACACCCCATTCAACTCCAGTTTCTTTTAAAACTATAGCCATTAGCTCGACTGGCGCTGTTTTCGCCCTCTCGGAGGTAAACATAAAGGCAAAAAAGAACTCGTTCCAGGATAGAATGAAGGTAAAGATAGAGGTAGCCACCAATCCGGGCGCCACTAAGGGCAGAACTACTTTTCGGAACGCTTTCATTCTCGTATATCCATCGACCATGGCTGCTTCTTCCAACTCTACACTGACTTCATCGAAGAAGGCCTTCATCATCCAGACGGAAAAGGAGATGGTGAAGCTCGAATAGAGAAGAATAATCAAGAGATGCGTATCATAAATTCTCAGGAAGCGGGAAAAGTAAAACATGGATGGGACTATAATCACAGGGGGGAACATTCTTACGGCTAAAAGGAAAAAAGCTGAGGCCTTTTTATACTTAAAATTGAATCGGGAGTATGAATATCCTGCCAGGGTAGAGAAGGAAACGATGATAGCTGTAGAGAAAAAGGCGATGATCGTACTGTTAGAGAAACTCTTTAAGAAAGATGAAATACCAAGAAGCATTCTAAAATTATCCGCGGTTGGATTAAACAACCAGACCGGTGGAATCGAAAAGGCTTCAAGCCGGGTCTTTAATGAAGTGAGTAAAATCCAAAATATAGGGAATAATACCCACACGAAGACCAGAACAAAAAGTAGATTCGTTACAGTTGCGATAAACTTTCTCTTAACCCGAGGGATCATTTACCGTTTGAATCCATAGCTATCAGGTTTTGATCTCAGCATACATCCTTATCATCAAAGGCAGAGAAATCAAAAAAGTGATCACAAGCATTCCAACGCCTAGTGTGGCGCTGTAATTGTCATTGAAAAAGAGAAACATTTTTTTATAAATATCCATCGCCATCACATACGTCGAATTAATCGGTCCCCCTAGGGTCATCACCCAAATAATTGTAAATTCCCTAAAGGCAAAGACCAATCTGAAGATAGCAGCCACAAGGATTGCAGGCATTAATAAAGGGATAGTGATCTTTCTCAGAATAAACATAGAGGAGGCTCCATCCACTCGTGCGGCCTCGTAGGGCGCTTGAGGGAGCGCCTGCAGTCCTGCTAACAGAATGAGTACGACAAATGGAGTATTGACCCAAATCTCGGCTAGTACAACCGAAACCATAGCCAAGCGAGGGCTGGAAGTCCATTCTACGGATCCCATTGGAAATCCCAGAAAAGTCAAGAAGTAGTTGAGGATTCCATAGTTAACATCGAGCATCATTTTCCACGCAAATGCTCCTACCACAGGTGTAACCACAAACGGTACAATAACGAGACTACGCGTAACCCTCTTCCATTTCGTGACTTTATCGAGAAGTAATGCAATGCTGAACCCGAGCGCCAACTCAAAAGCAACAGAGCAGAAGGTGAACTGAAGCGTGTTCCAAAGAGTATCATAAAATGTGTTATCCTTTAATAACGTCAGGTAGTTTTGGAAACCTGCAAAGGAATTTTTTTTAAAAAAACTTAAGTACACTGCGTGAAGTTCAGGGGCTAGCAGCACCAGACTGATCAATGTTAGCGCTGGAAAAACCAAAAGCCATGGCCTCTTCATACCTTACTCCAAAGGAAGATAAAAGTTGTTCCCCATCCGCTTCTAAGAAACGGATAGGGAACAAGACTCAACCCAATACAATACTTCTCACGATATCGGCCGACCTGTCGATGGATTCTTTCGGAGATTTCTTTCCCGCGAGAGCCGATGTCAATTCTAAAACGATCTTATCCGTCACTTCTGTAGCATTCTTAATCAACCCTACCGGGTTCCATGTGGGCACGACGTACTTTAGAGCGGTTTGGATCACCTCCGTAGCCGGATTATATTTTTTGTAATCCGGGGTATTATAAGTGGAAGTACGAAAAGGTCCTCCTCCGTGAAGAGCCATATATAAGTCACTCTTGGGGCTGGATATCCAACGCATTACCTCCCATGCCAGCTCTTTCTTTTGTGATGCTTTGGGCATATAGATGCCCCATCCTTCAGCGGGACTCAGCCCGTGTGAAAGCCCAGAATTCTCTGCATAAGGGGCTTCAGCCCAATCGACCAGCCCAGCCACTTTGGATTTTTGAGGATCATTGACTGGACCGACATAAAAGGTCACTTGAATACTTTGTGCGACTTTTCCCTGCTGCATATTGGTTATGAAAGTTTCCCAAGTGGTTGAAAGGACTCCAGGAGGCACCAAACCTTCCTCTTTTAAGCTTACCCAAAACTTGATTGCATCCACACCATTCTTATTATTCAGAATGACCTTAGCTTTTTTGATGTCCGGTGAATCGAAATATGCTCCTCCAAAACAGTAAGCGTGAGTATTGAAATCCACCAGGGTAAAGTGGGACTGTTCCCCAAAAATCAATGTGCCGTAAACTCCGGTCTCTTTCTTGGTAATGAACCTCGCGTTGTCCTTATACTCCTCCATTGTTTTTGGAATCTTGAGTCCATATTTTTTGTAAATATCCTTCCTATAAAAAAGGATTCTGGCCCCTACCCGATATGGCATGCCATAAATTGAGCCGTTTGCCCTAAACGTATTTATTGATAGCATATCTGCCTGATCTATTAATGGCTTCTTCTTCATAAAGTTATCTAAAGGTTCCAGAAACTCCATTAAAGCCCCATCCATCCAAAAAGGACCGATCGACACAATATCAAAATCTGGAGACTCCTGGCGCAAAAGCATCCACAGTTTTTCCTGATATTGAGGAAATGGCATCTGAACCGCTTTAACTTTAATTCCAATCTCTGAATACAATTTTTCTAACAATTCACCTTGCCCCATTTGGCTGTAGTGGACAGGGTGCATGAGCCATGAGATTTCATTTTCGGCTAAGACTTTTTGGGGAAAGGAGCTGAGGCCACCCAATGTTAAGGCTCCCATACCAGAGATTCTTAGAAAATGCCTTCGAGTCAGTTTCGTTTTAAACATAAGCCACCCCCTTTTTCGCACGGTCTTTTGAATTTTCAATAAGCCTATCACTTTTTACTCACTAAAGTATACCTTATCCCTCTTCCTAAAAAATTTACCTCAAAAGCCCTTAGATCCTTCTAAGTTTTCATTTACACCCCCTTCCATGAATTCAATTCTTGGCGGAAATCTTCAGTAGGCGGGCCAGGCTACCGTGTACAGGTGTTTTCCACCCTTCAGAGGTCCCTTTAACAGATCTTCCAGTTCCTTCTGGGTAAAGCGTTGGCTGACCTGGTCCAGAGGGGGCAGCTTCCCGGCAGGGAATTTCTCCATGATGTCGTTGACCAGTTTCTCCATATAATCGAGGAGAGCCTCTACTCCAGGCCTTGCCTTTTCGACACTGGCGAGCGTAGCCTTTCCAACTGACCCCTCTGGATTTCCAACGACCTCAATGGTTCCACATCCGACATGGGCATACCAGGGGATGGGCCTCTGATAGGCATTGGCAGCGGTGTCGATATGACCCGGCGGGAGAAATCCATGGGGTTCTGTATCCACGGCATCCTTCATCTGGATCATTTCCGGAAACAGCGCCAGGGAGAAAGAGGTCTCCGCCTCATCGGCATGGATGAATGGTGTCTCAAAGGGTCCTCCATGGGCCTTGTCCTTTACGAACTGGGGAATGGCATAATACCAGTTGAGGTTGATGAAGATGCCGGGCACCTGATATCGCCTGGCAAAACGGTGAAGGGCCGTCGGGAGAACATATTCCTGACCGTGACCATTCAAAAGGATCTGCTTTCGGAAACCGGCATTCCAGTAACCCGCAATGACCTGGGAGATATAGGCCGTAAAAATATCCTCCTCGATGGGAATCGTTCCGGGCATCCCAATGTGATGATAGGGATGGCTTCCAAACCAGACCGGCTGGGAGACCGTACAGCCCACCTTCTTTGCCACAGCCTCTGCCATGCGTGTCACAAGGAAGGTGTCCTCACCGTAGCAGGCATGAAGTCCATGGCATTCTGTGCTTCCTATAGGAATGATGATGAGATCACATTGTTTGAGACGCTCCTCGACCTCCTTCATCGTCATGTTCTGAAAATAGATTCCATCCGCCAGGTCCAGATGACCCCCCTTTGGGGGAATCTCCCATTTACCCATGATCATCCTCCTTTCATTTACATTTTGATGACGACCTTGATAGCGCCGCCGGTGCGGTGAATAAAGGTCTGAAGACCCTCGTTGATCCGGTCGAGGGGGAAGGTATGTGTGATCAACGGCCTCGCCTTAATCCTTCCATCGCCCATCAGGGGAGCGACTTTACTCAGGCTCCTGTCTCCTTCGGCCCTGCTTCCGCAGATCGTTATATTCCATTGAGCCACCTTGAAGGCATTGATCTGCACCGGATCGCTGTAAATGCCGACGAGCGAGATCCGGCCATTCTTCCTTGTAAATTCGATCGAATCCGTCAATGCTGTCGAAGTCCCGGCACATTCGAGGACAACGTCCGCCCCGATTCCCCGGGTCAGTTCGAAGATGCGTTTGATGACATCTTCCTTCTTGATGTGAATGGCGACATCCGCTCCAAGTTCCCTTGCCAGGGAAAGACGTTCATCCCGTGTTCCGGTGATGATCACCTTTCCAGCTCCTGATTGTTTGGCCACTTGAACAGCCATCAGGCCGATGGGGCCAGGACCGTTGACGACGACGTTCTCCCCGGGTTCAATGCCGCCCACGCGGGTCACTCCGTACATGGCCGTACCTGCGGTGGTGATCAGGGTTGCCTCTTCAAAATTCAGAGCGTCAGGAATTGGGTGAAGCGTGTTGATGTGGTTCACCGCATATTGGGCATAACCGCCGTTCGTGGTAAATCCGTAATGGCGATGACCTGCAGCAAGATTGCCATAGTTGAAACAGACGGTGTAGAAACCCCTGAGACAATTGGCACAGACGCCGCAGCCTTTGTGGGGTTCGATAGCCACCCGGTCTCCAACGGAGAAGCCTACGACTCCATCTCCCAGCGCAACGACTGTGCCGGCGTATTCATGACCTGGAATGTATTCACCATAAGGGGGCTGGTTCTGCCAGCCATGGGCCAATATTTTGGGATCTGTTCCGCAGATGGCGCAAGCCTCCACTTTAAGGAGGACTTCCTGGAAACCAGGTTTTGGAACGTTCTTCTCAACGACCCTCAAATCATTGGGGCCGAAGAGGACCGCTGCCTTCATCTTTTCAGGGGTCTTCATCGTTTGCTCCGATTGAATATGTCTTCCCGAACCATGTCCTAAACTTGATTCAGGATTGTTTCGGGATCTCTCTATTGAACATAATCATCGAGATGCTGAAATGAATTCAGCATGACAAATGAAAATGTCTTTGTCATTCCTCTTCAAAATAGATCTGGACCTTAAGACTTTTTTCCTTTTGGAGAGCTGCCTCAAATGCTTTTTCGTAATCAAGGTAATGAAACCGATGGGTAATCAGTTTTCTGAAATAGTCCGGATCTTTTTCCATCGACTTCAATACCCTCGGGAATTCACCTGTTCCCCCAATCGTCCCGGAGATTCTAATAGCCTTCAGCGTAATCAACCGGAGGTTCACCTCTGCAGGAGGGACAAATCCTATGGCCACAATTCCACCCAGAGGTCTCACAATTTCCAGGGCATTGGCGAAGACTTGTTTCGAGCCTGTGCTCTCGAAGATGAGATCATAGGCCTCCGGGGAGTAGAAATCCCTGTAGTTGTTTCCAGAAATCCCGCATTCTTCGCGAGTGACGAAAGCAATATCGGGAGGCCTCCTTGCGCCCAATTCCAGTGCTTTCTGCATTCGGAAAGGAATCGGATCATAAAGATCAATGGAAGAACACCCAAAGATCTTCTGAAGAACCATCAGGAGGGCAATCCCCATATTTCCGCCACCCAAGATCAGGATTCTACGGCCTGAAAGAGTTCCCATCATCCTTTCACCGGTTGAAGCCGCATGACAAACAACAGAAAGGGGTTCTGCGAGAGAGAGAACCTGGAGATTCAACTGATCAGCCCGATAGATGTATTTTGCTTCCTGAAGAAAGAACTGTCTGGAGGCACCATCCCGTGTCATCCCCACCTTTTCAATTTTTTCACAGAGGTTCTTATCCTCAAGGCAATAAGAGCAGGTACCGCACCAGAGCGAACAGTCGCCCGTGACGTGGTCCCCGGGCTTCAGGTTTTTTACGCCTCTACCGATTGCTTCAATCTTCCCCGCCCACTCGTGCCCAACAAAGATGGGATATTTCATGGGCCCCGAATAGGTGCCCTCATAGATTCGGAGGTCGGAACCGCAAAGGGTAAAATTGTCGATCCGGATTAAAACCTGGTTCTCCCGGGGTTCTTTGATTTCTTCCTCGACGAGCTCTACTTGTTTCGGACCTTTGAGGAGCAGTCCCTTCATTTTCTGAATCAAGACGCCACCAGGGCTCAAGGCTTGAAAAGGACCTTGATTGCCTCGCCACTCTTGGCAAGGGCAAACCCTTCTTCCCAATCTTTCAACGGAAGGATTTTGGAGATGAGACTTTTCACATTAATTTTTTTTCGTTCCAGAAGGGAGAGACCCCGTTCCCAGCTGGAATAACAAGAACTGAAATGGAAAATGATGGACGGGGCCTTAAAGATGATCTCTTTCCACGGTATGGAGATTTCCTGTTCAACGGGGATTCCGATCGCAAGGAACCGGCCATGGGTTCTCACCATCCGCAGTCCTTGAGAAATGGCTGTTGGAGAACCAGAGAGTTCAACGACTAGGTCCGCGCCGATCCCTCCTGTCATCTCTTTAACAATCATCACAGGATCTTCCTTTTCGACATTGATCGTTCTGTCGGTTCCAAGTTTTTCGGCCACCTTCAGTCGGAGCTTTTCGTCCTGGTTGACCCCTGTGATAAAGACCCGGGATGCCCCCTCCGATTTTGCCACCTGGAGGGCGAGAAGACCTAAAGGACCGCAGCCCAGGACAACAACGAAATCTTCGGGTTCTACTTTAGCTCTTTCCAAAATTCCGTGGACGACAATGGCCATGGGTTCCAGGAGAGCTGCCTCTTCGTAAGAGACTTCCTCCGGAATCCTGTGAAGGAGCCAGGCAGGGACGGCGACATATTCCGCAAAGCCTCCATCGATCCCCCAGCCCAGAGCCCTCTTTGAAGGACAGACATGCTTCTCGCCGGAGAGGCAGAAACGACAGCGCTCACACACCAGACCGTGAACTTCGGAAACCACACGTTCTCCCTTCCCCCAGCCCTTAACCCCAGGTCCGACTTCTACAATTTCACCAGAAAATTCGTGCCCAAGGATAACGGGTGGAAAATAGGGATGGTCGTCATTATAAATTTTTAGATCGCTTCCACAGATTCCGGCCGCTACGATACGAAGAAGGACATATCCTTCTAAAACCGGAGGGATGGGATAATCCAATAGTTCGATCAACCCTTTCCCTTTTGCTTTCTTAACGAGGGCCTTCATAAACATTTCTGTCTCCACTCACTTGACGGAGAAGATCCAGGGCTTGGAATTGACCCAAACCCCTTTTGCCGTCTTCTTCCCTCTATTATTTAGTCGGTGAGGGATGTCGGACCGGTAGGTGATGCTATCACCTGGCTTCATGTGGTAGGTTCGTTCTCCCAGTTCTACTTCGAGTTCTCCTTCCAATAACAGGCCGCACTCTATTCCTTCATGGATATACTTTTCCTCCCCAGTAGATGATCCAGGCGGCCACTCATTATAGATGAATTCACATCCCAGATCGTAATTTCGGCTCAGTAAGTTAAAGTGGACTCTTCCTGTAGTCACCACCTTTCTCCCTTTTAACGTCATCAAAGGAGAGGGCTCTTCGGCCTTGGTCTCTTCTTTATCGAAGAGAGAGAAGAGAGGAACTTCAAGGGCATCTGCGATCGATTTTAGAAGACTGATCGAAAGATTAACTCCCCCTCTTTCCAGCTGGCTGATCAGGCTTGGGGAGACATTGACCTTTGCGGCTAACTCACCAAGGGTCATTCCTTTATTGTTACGGAAGTCTCTGATCGTTTGACCGATGGTGAAAATGAGGGAATTCATAGGTTTAATCTGATTGAAATTATGAAATTATTATTAAACCATATTGAAAACCTTGTCAAGCCTTTTTTTTAGCCTTGTTACGGAAGAATCATTTGTGTACTTCTTGTAAGAATCATTTATGGACATAGAGATTAAATATTCGTCGTAGTAATGAGGGGGGGCCTGGGGGGGGAGACTCATAACTTTGCCAGATTGTGGAAAACTTTTTAACCGACTGAAACGAGATCCGATTTATTCGTTTTTCTTTGTGGTTTTCTTCGACAACCCTTTCGGCAGAACTCCACAATGCTCC
>Ga0315279_10000923_pt1 | contig 52507 bp, 48 predicted proteins | sample YL17G06_20_MG_FD_203694 | JGI IMG/M metagenome (GOLD analysis project Ga0315279, IMG submission 203694) | Sediment microbial communities from Yellowstone Lake, YNP, Wyoming, USA - YL17G06_20 | ecosystem: Environmental > Aquatic > Freshwater > Lake > Sediment | place: USA: Wyoming | collected... | reverse complement strand
TTATCACACTCCTTGATTGGTTTTGTCGTCGGGAACATCACATTTATCGACGATGATATTATAGCACATCGACGATATATTGCAAGGTTATCGACGACAACCTATAAGGATTATCGGACAGCCTCCGGGGGCACGCCCCGCCCAAGCAGTTCTTTGAAGCGCAACGCGTAAGAGGCGGGGCATCCGCCGTAGGCGGCTAGCGGCCGAGCTCTTTCCTAAAAAAAATTTGTTTGTAAGGGCGCGGTGCATTTAAGCTATTTCCTTAGAGACCAGCTTTACCCCTTCCAAAAAGAAAAAACACCATTCCAAATAGGTTTCTCTCTAAAAAATCCTGTTAGATTTTGTCTCTCACTACGTCTATTAGAGTAGAAAGGAGGTACAGATGTCTAATGCTATTGCAGTAGAAGTTATTGCGACAAAGATTCTCGAGATAAGGGGTAGAAAGGTAATGCTAGACCGTGATTTAGCCAAGCTTTACGGCGTTGAAACAAAACACTTAACGCGGCAGGTTCGAAGGAATATCAAAAGATTCCCTGTTGATTTTATGATCCGCTTAACCAGAAGAGAATATCAGGAAATTCTAAGGTGCCAATTTGGCACCTTAGAAAAAGGGAAGTTTTCCAAGTATCTACCTTACGCGTTCTCCGAACAAGGCGTAGCTATGCTCTCTAGTGTATTGAATAGCGAGAGGGCGATTCAGGTCAATATCCTGATTATGCGCGCTTTTACTAAAATCAGAGAGATTCTTTTAACTCATAAAGAGTTGGCTGCCAAAATTGAGGCGCTTGAGAGGAAATATGCGGATCATGATCAAACCATAAAGGAAATATTTGAAGCTATCAAACAGCTTCTAGAGCCAGCGCCAGTTAAAGAAAAAAAGATAATTGGGTTTCATATCGAAAGATAATTTTCCGCCCCCTAAAAATTGCGGCATAGCGGCCACTTTACTTCGTAAAGTGCAAGCTCGCCTCTTTCCTAACTTTCTACTTGTTTCTTATGTTTCCTCAAGAAATAAGGAAATAGCAGATAATTTAGACTACATTTTTAATTTTATGCTATAATATTACCAAAATGTTATTAATCGTGCGTGCCAAAATCGATTCGCAAACCCGCAAGAAGATAGCTGAAGATTTAAAGGGCTACATAAAAGTTGTAGTTGATGTCCGGCGTAAAGTCTTAGCTGCGGGCGGAGAAAAGCATGTAGACGGCGAACGGCTTCTTTTGGAAGACGGGAGCCTCCAGGAAGATTTATGGGGAGCGGGTTTAGATTTGGAAACCGGCGAAATGGATTTTGATTCCCTGATTAATTTAAGGCCGACGCAGAATAGAAGCCGTGAAATATTGGATGAAGAAATACGTGAAAAAGCCGCAGCGGTAATTCAATCTTTATTAAAGGATTAATTGAATGGACGCCCGGGAAATAACTTTAAATATTGCCGTAAATTTAGGCCGCTTATGCCGTTGGGCCATGGAAGGCCGCAAGGCGCGAGTGGAACAGTTTTTAGCCCAGACCGAAGAATATCTCAAGGCCCTGGAATCCGCCCCGAAATCAAGCCGTTTCCTACCCACCTATGAATGGTTCAAGAATGACTTTGAGCGCCTCTCCCATGATGTCCGTATGGATGCCGATTGGGCTGAATCTATGCTTACCTGGGCGAACATTTTGTCCCATCGAGCTTCTTTAGCATAAATTTATTTCAGAGTGAAGAGATAGAGAGATTATCCCTTACACTACAAAATGTCGGAAAATTAAAAATGTAGCGTAGCGCTGGCTGAAGCGAGGACGCTTGCCCCGCCTTCTGTGGGGGGAGAGAAATTAAGTTTGTTCGGATTCGAAATAAATTCGATCTTTAGAATAATATGACCCCATTTGCCTATTTTATGATATAATCTTAGAGGGTGTCGCCATGCGGGATGGGCCAAGATAAAAGGAGGATATGTTGGCAAGAGATAATTATTCATATAAAAAGCATCAGAAAGAATTGGCCAGGAAAAAGAAGGTAGAGGAAAAGAAACAAAGAAAACTGGAGAAAAAAGCGATGGAGGCCACGCCGCAAGGGATGGAGACACCCGGCCTTATCGGCACCTTGCCCTAAAGGATGGGCAAGTGTACCGCTTCTGCGGTAATAGGCCGGTGTCCTGCCTTCTGCAGGAATAAAGAAACACTTGCAATCTTTTTTAAAAGCCCTATAATCATAACTCAAGGCTAAATCTTTAGCAGAAATAAAAGGAGGAAACATGGGATATCAGGGTGGTGGTGGTGGATTCGGCGGGCCACGGGAGATGCACAAGGCAGTTTGCTCGGAGTGCAAGAAAGAGTGCGAAGTCCCGTTTAAACCCAGAGATGATCGTCCGATATACTGCAAGGATTGTTATTCAAAGCGCAAGAACGAAGGCCGTTAACTTCTAGCAGAGCGATACAATAAATACAGTAATAGCGTAGAAGTCTAAAACCGCAAGGACAGGATACTTGGCCTTGCGGTTTTTTTAATGGTATAATAACATATCATAAGGACAGAGCCTTAGGATGCTTAATATGTCTTACTCTGTAGGACAGATATAGTTTTTGTACCGTGCGGGTAAAAAATGAGGAATTAAAATGAATAGCTGTATGAGATGCGGAGAGAAATTATCACATAATTATTTGGTAGCAATATTTACGATTATAAATGAAAAAAGAGAAAGATTAATAGTATGTTTAAAATGTAAAGAAATTTTAAATAAAAAGGGAAAGTAAGGGGGAGGAATGAGGACGATTGATTGCTTGAAATGCAGACAGAAAAATTCTTGTTGCGATTTTGGGGCATGGGTAGATTTAGAAGTTGCTAAAAAAATATTATCCCTTGGATTAAAAGGAGATTTTTATCATCTTGAGGAGGATAGAGGTTTTCCTTCCGGATATAAAGTCGGAACGAGCTATGAAGATAATCACTGTTCTTTCCTTACCCCGAAAGGGCTATGTGCCATTCACAAAGTTGATTATAATTTGAAACCGGCCCACTGTAGAGAATTCCCGTACGAAAACGGAAAATTATCGCCGTTTGCAGACGTGTTATGCTCGGTGGTTAAATCAAAAAGAAAACCAAAGAAAAAAACTAGATAGATTAAAATGGATATTTTTGTGGGTAATTTGTCGTTTGACGCCACTGAGGGCGATGTAAAGAAGCTCTTTGAAGGTTTTGGGAATGTCACTTCCGTGGTGATCGTGATGCGGAAGGAGAAAAAGGCGCCTAAGTCAAGAGGGTTTGGTTTTGTCCAGATGCCTGATGAGCAGCAGGCGCTCGCTGCGATAGCTGTTCTTAACGGCAAGGAATTCATGGGCCGGGTTCTTAACGTCAATCTGGCGCGCCCTAAAGGCCAGAAGGCCATGGTTTGGCCTCCTATAGCCAAAGCCAAGACAGAAGCTCAATCGGCAAGTGAGTTGAGGAAGAAGATGCAGCCGAAGTTTGAGGCTGGAGCCGAACAGTATTCCCGGGAAGAGACAGAGCAGAAGAAAACTTGGTTTAGTCCGGTTTTTAACAAGCCGGGGACATATAGAGGCGGCAGGCGCACGCGTAGCTATATAAGTCGGCGAGGGTTAGCCGGAATGCAGGAAGAGGCTAAGCCGCGGCGCAGGAGCCAAGACAATCCTATGCGGTGGCGCAAAAGGGGAGACCAGCCAAAACCTTGGCAGAGAATCCCTGGGGAGCATAAACCTTGGGAGAAGGTTGAAGGAGGGGCTCGGCCCTGGAAGAAATCCGAAGGCGAGTCTAAGCCTTGGCGCAAATCTGAGGGCGGTTTTAAGCCTCGGAGAAAAGCTTCAGGAGAGTCTAAGCAACGGGAAAAACCTGCAGGAGAAGCCAAGTCCTGGAATAAAAGCAGTGAGCGTCCGCAAAAATCCAGGTTTAAAGGCCGCAAAAAACCGGGTGGCTATAAAAGATAAAGTTAACTTTATGGGAAGATTAATTTAATGGTCGGGCTCAAGAAGGAAAAGTCGCTGCAGGAGACGATGGCGCGCTTGGGCGTGCGTGAAGAGGATATTGTCGAGAGATTCATCCGCGCGCAGGGACCCGGGGGGCAGAATGTCAATAAAGTTTCCACCTGCGTGCACTTGTGTTATCTTCCTGCGGGCATTGAAGTCAAATGTCAAGAGGAGCGCTCCCAGGCTCAGAATCGCTATCGCGCCCGGCAGATCCTACTCAAGAAGATTGAGTGCGCTCTCCTTGGAAAACTTTCCGAAGAACAAAAGCGTATCGAGAAGATCCGCCGGCAGAAACGCAGAAGGTCCCGCCGGGCGAAATTAAAGATGCTGGAATCAAAGCGGCGTCGTGCCGCAAAGAAGTTACTTCGGGTTAGCGTGCGGGAAACAGAGGATTGATTAAAGGTTTTCTTTTCCGGGTCAGGGGTTCTTAATAAAAGTGCGTTTCAGGGAATCTCCCAGGCGGCCGCGGCGTCTTTCTCTGATAATGACGCTTAAGAAAAGGCGCGGCGATGCGGATAAAAAGGAGGCTATTTCTCTGAAGGAGAAAAACTTTACTACAAAAATATTCTTCCAGAGTATTTTTACGTATCTGGAGGGGGTGTAGAAAGAAAATTTGATCCGCCTGCCTATTTTTTTTAAGGCAGCGTGGCTGTAGTTATCGGAATAAAGCTCTCCTCTTTCGGTAACGTGATACCCGGGAGAATTCTGCGCGAGTTCTCTTAAGGGTGAGAACTTCTCAATCCTTAACTTGTTGCAGGCGATGGAATCAACCCCGATTTCCTTGGCAAATTGCCCGATATAGAGCATCTCTTTTTCCGTTTCTCCGATATTCCCGTAGATAAAGTAACCGCTGTAATAAATAGGGTATCTTCTTAAGACTGCAAAATATTTTCGTATCGCCTCCTGATTAAAACCTTTGTTAAGCTGTTTTAGTATCCAATCATGAGGGGATTCGATTCCGATTAAGAGTGCCTTAAATCCTGCTTTAACCATTTTCTCAAGCAGCTTAGGATATTTAGCGATATCCAGACGCGCCTGAGCCAGGAAACGTTTTTTAATTTTTCTTCCAATAATTAAATCACAGATTTCCTCCGCCCTCTTAGGGTCAGCAAAGAAGTCATCATCACTAAGAAGTATCACTCCCGCTTTTAAACCTTGGATTTCATTAATTACGGAGTTGACGCTTCGGGCAGCATAATTTCTTTTTTGTCCGAGAGGATTTAGACTGAAGGTGCAGAATTTGCAGTTAAAGGGGCAACCCCGGGCGCTTAAAACTGTGTCAAAACTTAAATCTGCTATCTTTATACCGTTTAAGGTAAAGGAATATTCGTTATGCCGCAAGGTTCGGTCAGGTGGGAGGAGAGTGTCTACATCGGGGAGGGGGCGGTTAGGGTTATGCGCTATTAAGCCACTTTCGCGGTAAGAGATGCCTGAAATATCTTTGAGCGGATTGCCAATTAAAATCTCTTTAATTGTTTCTTCGCCCTCGCCCCTGACAATGATATCAATTGTGGGGCAAGTCTTAAAAAGTTCTTCTACCTTCTCGGTAGCCTTATAACCGCCTACGACTAATGGTATGTTATCCGGCACGCGGTTAAGCATTTGACAGATTTCATCAAACTGGCGGTCCCAACCGATACTGACGCAGAGAATATCGATCTGGCTGGATATAAAGGCAAGGAGCTTCTCTGTGTCAGATAAATCCCTTTCATACCTTAAATCCAGAAGGGTAATTTCCCCGACCAGCCCCTTGGCGCTCGTAGCCACATATTCAAGTCCGGTAGGAGGGAAGAGCATCATTGTGCTGTTGGCGCTACTTTCAATATAGGGATTCAGGAATAAGGCGTGGTTGTATTTAATATCAGTCTCCTTTTTAATTGAAAAACTTCAATGTATGACTCTATCATTAAATAATAGTTTAAGCAACAGATAAGAAGTATTCCCTTGTGTAATAGGAGAGGGAGCCCATTTTATTTTTCTAAGCTTCTGTTTGACAAAATTTAATAAAGAGGTATACTAAAGTATAGGAAATAGAACAAAAAGATTAGAAAATCTTACAGCCGTAAAGTAAAGACAACTAACCTTTACGGCTTTTTTCTTCGCTGTTTTCTAAAAAGCCTGCCTCACCGGCAGGCAGGGAGCAACTATCAAAAAAATAAAAACTTCACATAAGGGCAGGAAATGTAAATACCCGCACTGTACGCATATTTTGAGTATCTATAATCATGAGGCCTACTGCCATATTCATCTTGGTCTGTTACCTCAGGAGCGCAGGGTTAAGGCTTCTAAATTATCATGATGCAAAGACCGGGTAGTACGGGTAGTTTTTCAGCGCAGCGTAATCAATCCGAGCAAAGTTTTTATGGGTTAGGTATCGCGCCGAAGATCCTCGATATTCTTGAGCGTATAAAATTCAAGGTGCCGACGCCGATACAGCAAAAGGCTATCCCTCTGGCAATCCAGGGTAAGGACATTATTGGTATTGCGCAGACCGGGACCGGTAAAACCCATGCTTTCGCCGTTCCCATAGTGCAACGCCTTTTACAGACTAAGGGCAAGGGTTTAGTCCTTGCGCCTACTCGGGAGTTGGCTATTCAAATCGACGAGGCCTTTCAGGGGATTGCGCATCCGTTTGGTATGAAGACTGCCTGCCTCATCGGAGGGGCTTCGATGTATGACCAGACACAGGCGCTGCAGAGAAATCCTCGTGTGGTAATTGCAACTCCGGGGAGATTGCTCGACCATATGCGGCAGTGGCACATCATACTTGATGATGTAATCGTATTAGTGCTTGATGAAGCTGACCGCATGCTCGACATGGGTTTTGCTCCCCAGATTGAACAGATATTACGCTTTTTACCCAAACTCAGGCAGACCATGCTATTTTCGGCGACTATCCCCAAAGAAATTATGGAGATTGCCGCCAGGCACATGAAACTTCCTATCTCTGTCGAGATCGCGCCCTCCGGGACTACCGTGGAAAGCGTCACCCAGGAATTATTTATTGTTAAAAAAGAGGCCAAATTGCGGCTGCTGGGCAAGCTGCTTGCGCAATATCAGGGAGCCGTGCTTTTGTTCTCCCGCACCAAGCACGGTGCACATAAAATTACGCGTTCGATTAAGGAAATGGGGTATCGTGTGGCAGAGATGCATTCTAACCGTAGCTTAAGTCAGCGCCGCGAAGCGCTTGAAGGTTTTAAATCAGGAAGGTATAAGGTGCTTGTGGCAACCGACATCGCTGCCAGGGGAATTGATGTTATCGGTATCGAGCTTGTAATCAATTATGACCTTCCCGATGAAGCGGGAAATTATGTGCATCGTATCGGCCGGACCGCGAGGGCAGGTCATAAGGGGCATGCGATTTCTTTTGCTACGCCTGACCAGAGCCGTGATGTGCGCGATATCGAGAAAATTATCAGAATCTCGCTTCCTATAGTAAGGCATCCGGAAATTTCTTCGGAACGGTTTACCACCCCCCAGTTTCATCCTCAGGACAGGCAATTAAAACGCAAATTTCCCTACAGACGCCACAGATAGCCCCCATGCCTTGGTACGTCTACATTATCGAATGCAAGGACGGCAAGCTCTACACTGGCATAACCAATAACCTCAGGCGCAGAATTAAAGACCACAATTCCGGCAACGGCGGCAGGTTTACCAAATACAGAGCTCCTGTCAAATTACGCTACGCTGAAGATTGCCTCACTAAACCACAGGCCTTAAAACGCGAAGCCGCAATTAAGCGCCTAGAAAGGCCTCAAAAACTCGCCCTCATCAGATCCGCTAAAATTTCCCGTTAGATTTTGCCTCCCAATACGTCTATTAGAGTAGAAAGGAGGCACAGATGTCTAAGTCAATTGCTGTAGAAGTTATTGCTACAAGGATTCTGGAAATAAGAGGCAAGAAGGTAATGTTGGATAGAGATTTGGCTAAACTGTATGGGGTTGAAACAAAGCATTTAACTCGCCAGGTTCGTAGGAATATTAAAAGATTCCCCGGTGATTTTATGATTCAGTTAACCCGGAGAGAATATCAAGGAGTTCTAAGGTGCCAATTTGGCACCTTAGAAAAAGGAAAATATTCTAAATATCTTCCTTATGCTTTTACCGAACAGGGCGTGGCCATGCTCTCAAGCGTATTGAATAGCGAGAGGGCGATACAGGTCAACATCCTAATTATGCGTGCCTTTACAAAATTAAGAGAAATTCTTCTAACCCATAAAGAATTGGCAGTAAAAATTGATGCATTAGAAAAGAAATATGCAGAACATGATGAAACAATAAAGGGCATATTCGAGGCGATCAGACAACTACTTGAGCCCCCGGTAAAAGAAAAGAGAATAATCGGATTTGGGAAAAGATAGCAATTGAGATTTTTGGTCTGGGGCAGTATAATTTAAAGGGAAAAATAGAAATATGTCGCTATGGGGCGCTTCTTTTTTTCCTCCCCCTAAAAATTACAGCAGTATAAATTAATTATGCCGAATACAATATTACATTTTGCTCCGAATTCCTATATTTACTTTTTATTGCAGAGATATTTAGATTTTCCCAGCCTTATCCTGGTAAATGTCTTGATTAACTCCGAGTCATATTTCTTCATTATTTTTCGTAAGAATAGCCCTATACACGGTTATCTGCACACTTTTTTAATCGGCTCTCTGGCAGCAGTTATGGGTGCGTTTTTTCTATATTTGTTGAGAGGTTATCTTAAAAAGATAATGGGCTTTTTACGTATTCCTTATGCAGCAAGCGTAAAGAAGATGGTGGTTTCTTCTCTTATCGGCGCCTGGGTGCATATTTTACTGGATGCACCTGTCTATTCGGATATGAAGCCGTTTTTTCCCTTTAAGGCCAACCCTCTTTACACTGGAATGAATGAGTTAGTTGCAAATCTCATCTGCGCCCTATTTTTCATCCCGGCTTTTATTTTGTATAGGAGGATAGCGGAATCTGGACGGGCGCAATTACGCAACAGCAGACGTTTTCCAACCTAATCGGGAAAGTGTACAGGTAGAAACGGCAGGAATTTTATATATGTACAGAAAGACCATTAAGGAGTTAAAAGATAGGGCGGTCAAGTTGGGCGCCGCAGAGAGTAAAATCATTGAGGTAAAGACGGTCAAGACTGCGGCCTGGGTAAGATACAAGTGTCAGTTTGGATGCTCTGGTTTTGCAGAAAGTCTTACCTGCCCGCCGTATTCGCCTACGCCGGATGAGACGCAAAAAATACTGAATTCCTTTAAAAAGGCAATCCTCATCCATTGCCAGAGCGGCTCTCATGTGGATATTTCAAAGGTCGTCTTAAAAATAGAAAAAGAGGCCTTTCTTGCCGGATACTACAAGGCCTTAGGTATGGGCGCAGGCCCATGCAGGCTTTGTGCAGAATGTAACTTAAAAGGTGAATGCCGGCATCGTGAAGAGGCCAGGCCCTCTATGGAGGCCTGTGGCATAGACGTTTTCTCTACCGCGCGCAATAACGGCTTTACAATTGATACGCTGGATTCAGCCAGATGCAGGGCAGACTATTTCGGCATTGTGTTGATTGAATAATATGCCTACCCTAACCTCAATAATTATTTTGACTTGTGTTTAGATTTGTTGTAGAATAAAATAAATAAAAAAGGAGGTGTGGATGAGGCAAGTTTTATTGGTTATTATTTTGATTTTGCTTTTAGGGGTGCCTGTATTTGCTCAGAATGAGACTACGCAGACTTCTTCTGAGACAGGAGAGGGGGCGGGGACTGACGTTCAAAACGTTCAGGCTCAAGGTGAACAAATTAAGCAGAATGCCCAACTCGCCAGGCAACAAGAGCAGCAGTTGCAAGAGCAGATCGGACAAGCCATGCAGGCTGGAGACAATCAAAAGGCAGATGAATTGAGGGTTCAATTAAAGGCAATGCATCAAAAAAATCTTGAGCAAAAGCAACAGGATATGCAGGCCTTAGGCGCAACAGGAATAAGCCCAGGCAATCAACCAGGACAAGAAGCGGTTAATCCTCCAGGATATAATCCTCCTGGCGCAGGTCCAGGTAACCCGCCTGGCTACAATCCACCGGGTCAAGGTTCGGTTAATCCACCAGAACAGGGAGCGGCAAATCCTCCGGGGTATAATCCTCCTGGCGCAGGTCCAGGCAATCCACCGGGATATAATCCTCCTGGTCGTGGCCCAGGCAATCCACCAGGATATAATCCCCCTGGCGCAGGCCCAGGCAATCCTCCAGGATATAATCCACCAGGACAAGGAGCGGCAAATCCACCGGGGTATAATCCTCCAGGTCGTGGCCCAGGCAACCCACCGGGCAAAGGTTCGGTTAATCCCCCAGGACAAAGACCGGCAAATCCTCCGGGGTATAATCCCCCAGGTCGTGGCCAAGGCAATCCACCGGGGTATAATCCCCCAGGTCGTGGCCCAGGCAACCCACCGGGCAAAGGACAAATTGCTCCTAAACAAGGAAAGCGAGGTCCGGCTAAATAAGTATGTAGCAATCCGACAGACCAAGAAGAGGCTAAGGTAGGGGTTCAGCTAGTTCTGCTGAGAGGTTTAAGGCTATGTTCAGTAATGTCGAGCATAGCCTTTTTTATTCCTTGATTTAAAAGAATACTTGGACTTACGGGCGCCAGTACCCAGCGGGGGGGGGCTTATTTAAGTTATCTTTTTTAAGTAGGCAATGACTTCTTTTGTGGTATCATCCGGAGTCGATGCCCCGGCAGTAATTCCTACCGAATTCACCCCTTTAAACCAGACAGGTTTTATATCTTTTTTTGATTGAATCCAGTAGCTTCTCTCATTGAGCGATTTTGAGATTTCGTAGAGCCTTTTGGTATTGGCGCTGGTCTTTGAGCCGATAATAATCATTGCGTCATTTTTCAAAGGCATATTTTTTATCTCTTGCTGTTTTATCCGGGTGGGTCGGCAGATGGTATTAAAGAATTTTAATTCTTTGATATGCGGCTTTAAGGCCGCGATGATTTTGGCGACCTTTTCTAAGTTTTGAGTTGATTGCACTACGACACAGGCCTTTCTGATTTTTTTTAGCCTCCCCCGGGGGATATTTTGGATATCTTCAATGACTATTGCGCGTTTTTTTAACTGTCCAATAATACCCTGCACCTCATCGTGTTTTTTGTCTCCGATTACTATAATCCTATAGCCATAGCGCTCGGCACTCCGAACAATTTTATGAATCTCTTTAACCATAGGGCAGGTGGCATCGACTATTTTATAGCCGAGTTTTCCGGCCTGGTTGATAATATTGATACCGGCGCCGTGGGCGCGGATTAAAAAGATTTTATTTTTACCACAGCCAAGTTTCTCAGACTTTTTTATACCCGCCTTTTTTAGTTTCCTGGCTACATCCTCGTTATGGACAATGTTACCCAGCGTATAGACGTTTTTATGGCTGGCGAGTGTTTTATAGGCAATATCAATAGCCCTTTTTACGCCAAAACAGAATCCTGCGGATTTAGCCAGATTTATTTTCATTAAAGTTTTGGTAGCGGCTCTTATATAAGCTTGAGCATTTCTTTGGAATAGTTAATCAGCGCAAATTTAAATGGCGGCAGCATTTTAGAGCGGGCATTTAAAGATTCTGCTTTCCTTATTAAGGTGTTAATTTCTTTTCTGGCATATTCCAGGGCCCCGGAGTCCGATACAATCCTTCGCATAATTAATAAATCGTTTTTACTAACCTTACTTGCGGCGAAAATCCTCTTAATCGCTAATCTGTCTTTTCTTTGCGATTTATTATAAGCATACCAGATAAGAATTGTTTTTTTAGCTTCCTTGAGGTCGGTGAGGTCAGGTTTTCCGGTTTTACGTTCCCTGCCGAACAGGCCTAAATAATCGTCTTTTATCTGAAAGGCCCGGCCTAAATATATCCCTGAATTAAAAAGTATATCCGCTTGTTCTTTTTTTGCTCCGGCCAAAAGCGCGCCCATGCACAAGGGGGCAGCAAAGGTATAATTGGCAGTTTTTAGGTCGTATATTTTATAGATATCCTCCTTAGTGATTGTATCTATATTTTTTGCTCCTAATAAAAGTTCAATGAATTCTCCGCTGCCGGTATAGATAGCTGCCTGAATAAGTTTTTTTAAGGCCGCTTCTTTTCGCAGCATATCTTCATTTATGGATAAAAAGGCCTCCAGGGCCATGGCATACATTACGTCGCCAACAGCAATGGTTAAATCCTCACCCGTAAATTTAATATTCTTATAGTTTGCCAGGTATCTATTTAACATCTCATGCATGGAAGGCCCGCCCCTTCTGGTGGCGGATTTATCTATTATGTCATCGTGAACGAGCATAAAGTTGTGCAGGAGTTCCAGAGATACCGCGCTCATATATAATCCGGGCGCCGCTTTCTTGGCAAAACCAAGGTAGCCTACGACAAATAGGGTGGGCCTGATCCTTTTGCCTTTACGGTAGAGAAAATTTTTGATACTGCCGTAAAGAAGAGGCGAGATTTTGCTTAAGGAATATCTTTTATCTACGTTACGAATATAACGAATAAGCTCTTGCTCAATTCTGTTTTTTATTCTTGCAATCATGGTATAATATTAACATATATTTATTTTTAACACAAATACAAATATGGTTAAAGATTTTGTTCGGGACGTTGTTATAATTTCTTTAGCTGTAGTAAGTTAGATAACGAAGAAGCGTCCCCCTTGTCAATCTAAAAATACCCCTCCTGTCTTTGAGTTGCATTATTGGGAAAATCCCAGAATATTATCCAGCTTGGGATATAATCACGTCTCTTTTACTGTCAAAGACATTGATTATGAATATAAGAGGTTAACTAAAATAGGGGTCAAATTTCTTTCCCCGTCCCAAGAAGCACCCGCTGGCGATACGAAAATATGCTTTGCTTATGACCCGTATAAGCATTTAATTGAATTTGTGGAAGAATTAAAAAAATAAATTATAGAAGAATATGGTTGGAGGCTATGATTGAGACAATCGATCATAGCCTTATTATTTTACTTGACTTTTTAATTAATTTTAGCTACTATTATAATAGTAGTTTTATAATAAAACTATTATAATATATGGTAAAATCAGAGATTAAAAATGTGATAAGTAAGAATATAAGGGGCTTAAGGATTAAGAGAGGCATTTCACAGGACCGTCTTTCCAAGCTTGCGGATTTATCGCTGAATACTATAGTCAAGATAGAGGCAGGAAAGAATAACAATCCTACTATAGTGACGTTATCCAAGATTGCAAAATCATTTAATGTGCAGGTTGACGATTTAATAAAGTAGAAAATTATGTATAAAAAATACGGCATTGTGATTTTAGTTCTATTTTGCCTGGCAAATTTTGCGCCTTATAGTTTTTGCCAGGAGAATAAGGCAAATACCCAGCTTTCTTTGTCGCTTCAAGATGCCATTACCATTGCTTTTAAGCATAATAAAGATATCCAAATCCAGGAGCAGGAAATAGATATTGCCAAAGCCGATATTTTGGGAGCGCAAAGTGAATTCCTGCCTAAGGTTAACCTGAATGCCGGATATACGCATAACGGTACAATACTCAATTTGAGTTCAATCTCATCCGGCGCACTCAAAAAAGATATCGGTGTTGTAAGCGGATATAAAAATGATAATAGGCTGGGCATTTCAATAGATGAATCCGTATATAACGGCGGTGCAAACATGGCCAATTTTAAACAGGCGCTGCTTGGGCTGAAAGTCCAGGAAGAAACATTGCGTAGCCGTAAACTCGAAGTGGAGTTTGAAACTAAAAGGCTTTATTACGGGTTACTTCTGGCTTATGAAACCGAACGCATTGCTCAAGACCTGGTTAACCAGTCACAGTCCCATTATGAAGACGTGAAAAATAAATTTGAGCAAGGCACGTCTTCACGGTTTGACCTCTTGCAGTCAAAGGTTCAGGTCTCCAAGCTTATGCCCGAACTGGTAAGAGCAAAAAATGCCATTGATTTAATCATGGCTGATTTGAAGAAATTGCTGGGTTTTAAAATGCAGGATTCTTTCAGCCTAAAAGAAAAATTGAGCTATTCTTTGATTCAAATCAAAGAAGATGAATTTTTAAAGCTTGCCTATCTAAATAAGCCTGAGATGATTCTTAAATCTCTCGGTATTGATATAAGTAAATGGCTAATTGAGATGGCAAGAGCAGGAAATCGTCCTCGGGTCAACGCAGACCTGGATTACAGTTACAGGTCAAATAATTTGGGGAATATGCTTAATAACAGGCACTCTAACTGGAATGCAGGCTTTACAATAACCATCCCGATATTCGATGGCTTTTCTACAAAGGCAAAAGTAGATGCGGCCAAGAGCCGCTATGCACAGGAAGTCTTAGGAAAAGAGGATTTAAACGAGCAGATAGCCGTAGATGTTAGAAGTGCGTGTCTGGATTTGAAACAGGCAGAGACAATTATCAATTCCCAAAAAGATAATATCGAAGAGGCAAGGGAGGCATTAAGGATTGCGCAGGTTAGTTACGATAACGGTGTAGGGACTAACCTGGATGTCCTGGATGCCCAGGTTTCCTTGAGCCAGATAGAACAAAATTATTCCAGTGCGGTTTATGACTATCTCATGGCAAAGGCATACTTGGACAGGACTATGGCTAAGGGATTTTTTCCGCCACAAATCGTGGCGGATCCGCCTCTGGCGGAAGAGGAGGCAAAAAATGAAAAAAAAGATTAGGATAATTATTTTTCTTGCGGTGGTAATTGGACTGGCTTCATTTTTATTTATTCAGTTTAAAGAGAAAGGCCACAACAGAAGGCTCAAGGTCTCAGGCAATATCGAAGCCACTGATGTGCGCTTGTCTTTCAGGGTTTCCGGAAAAATTAAAGAATTGCTGACGGACGAAGGGAAGATTATAAAAACAGGGGAGGTATTAGCCAGATTAGATACGGATGAATTGGAGCAAATTAAAAACCAAGCCGAGGCAGCATTGAAGGCAGCAGATTATCAGTATGAGCTGGATAAGGTTGATTATGAACGCGCAGAGAATCTTTTTAAGGAGGGTTCCATTTCTGCCCAGAAGAGAGACTCAGCTAAAACTAAAGTCGATGCCGAAAAGTCAAATCTGGAAGCGCTCAAGGCTTCCCTTGATTTGGCTAATACAAGGTTAGGATTTGCGGATTTGGCTTCGCCTATCGATGGCTTTATTTTGGTCAAGAGCGCTGAGGCAGGAGAAGTTGTGCAGATGGGTTCTACTGTTTTTACTGTGGCAAATCTTGAGGATATCTGGCTTACCGCCTACATTAACGAAACAGATTTGGGCAGAGTCAAACTCAATCAGACCACGGAAATCAGAACAGATACTTATCCGGGTAAAGTTTATCCAGGCAGAATTTCTTTTATTTCTCAGGAAGCAGAATTCACCCCCAAGCAGATCCAGACCAGGGAGGAGCGGGTAAAGCTGGTCTACAGGATTAAAATCCAGGTGGACAATACAAATTTAGAGCTTAAGCCGGGAATGCCGGCAGACGGGTATATTATTGAATGATAAATTAACCTGTTGCTTTTCTCGCTCTTTGTTTGCTTCGGGACATTGTTCGCTCACGTCCGCCACATAACTTTGGCGGACTAATTGTGCGCTCACAACATCCCTCGCAAACTTAAACCAGATAAATTATGATTACTATAAAGGCTACAAGTTTAACTAGGAAGTTCGCTCAACTTACCGCCGTGGATAACCTTAATCTTGAAATTGAAGAGGGAGAAATATTCGGCCTGGTCGGGCCGGACGGCGCAGGAAAGACTACCACTATGCGGCTTTTAACCGGGATACTTGAGCCGACTTCGGGCGAGGCCTGGGTTTACGGCAAACATATTGTGAAAGAATCTGAAATCCTAAAAGACAATATCGGCTATATGTCTCAGCGCTTCGGGCTTTATGAAGACCTGACGGTTATGGAGAATTTAAATTTTTATGCGGATATTTTTGCTGTTCCGATTAAGGAAAGAGTTGCGAGAATTGACAGGCTGATGAGCTTTAGCGGACTTGAGCCTTTTAAAAAAAGACTCTGCCGGAATCTTTCCGGAGGCATGAAGCAAAAATTAGGCCTATCCTGCGCCCTGATTCATACCCCGAAGGTCCTTTTTCTGGATGAGCCTACCAGCGGCGTAGACCCTGTATCAAGAAAGGATTTCTGGCAGATACTCTACCAACTCCTTAGAGAGAAAGTTACCATTCTCTTTTCTACTTCTTATCTTGATGAAGCAGAGCGTTGCCGCAGAGTGGGTCTCATTCATAAAGGAAGACTCTTGAAATGCGACATTCCTGCAAATATCAAAAAGGAACGCAATGCCAAAACTCTGGAAGAGGCATTTATTTCTATAATAAATGAATCCCGATAACAATATTGCAGTCAGCGTTCAGAATTTAGAAAAGAAATTCGGGGATTTCACCGCAGTCGCTCGGATTAATTTTGAAGTTAAGCAAGGCGAGATATTTGGTTTTCTGGGGCCTAATGGCGCAGGAAAATCCACTACCATCAGAATGCTTTGCGGGATCCTGGCGCCCACATCCGGAGGCGGCCATGTGGCTGGATATGATATTAACCGCCAACAGGAATTAATCAAGCAAAATATCGGCTATATGTCCCAGAGGTTTTCCTTATATGAAGACCTGACCGTAGAAGAAAATATCGATTTTTATAGCGGTATCTATAAGGTGCCAAAGAAATATAGAAAAGAACGCGAAGAGCGGATAATCCAGATGGCCGGAATTGAGGAATTTAGGTCTAGCCTTACAGGAACTCTCTCCGGAGGTTGGAAACAAAGGCTGGCCCTGGGATGCGCCATAATTCATCAGCCAAAGATAATTTTCTTAGACGAACCCACTTCAGGCGTTGACCCGATTGCCAGGAATAATTTCTGGAAGTTGATTAAAGAAATGGCCAGTACAGGCGTGACAGTATTTGTGACCACGCATTATATGGATGAGGCCGAGAATTGCGACCGCCTTGCTCTTATTTACAAAGGTGCCATTATCGCAATGGGGGCGCCAGCTGATTTAAAGACACAATGTATGAAAGAAGATGTCCTAAAAATATCCATACCTGAGCCCCAGGACTGGATTGAAAGATTAGAAAAGCTGGAACTCGTAAAAGAAGTGGCGCTTTTTGGAGTTGCTTTGCATGCAATTGTAAAAGATGGGCGTCAAGCTATCCCCGTCTTTTCCGAACTCTTTTCCAAAGCAGGAATTAAAGACTTTGAAATAGAAAAAATTCAGGCCTCTTTAGAAGATGTCTTTGTTTCCCTCATTGAATTTTACGATAAGGCAGGAGGAGCCTGTGAACCTGAAAAGGGTTAGCGCCATCACCAGAAAAGAATTCATCCAGATAATCCGCGATTACAGAAGCTTAAGCCTGGCAATTGTTAATCCCATTCTTTTACTTTGCCTGTTTGGTTTTGCCCTTTCCCTTGATGTTGATAATGTCCCTTTAGCTATCTGGAATCAGGACAAATCCCAGGTCTCTACCGATTTCGTCCTAAATTTCAAAAATTCGCGCTACTTTAAAATCGCAGGTTTTCTTGATAACTATAGACAACTCGAGACTTATATTGATAGAAAAAAAGCGCTGATGTGTATGGTGATACCCAAGGATTTCTCTAAATATATCCAGTCGAATAAGACAGCCCCTGTGCAGTTGTTAGTTGACGGAAGCGATTCCAATACCGCAACCATTGCCATGGGATACGTTAACTCCGTTGTGGCAAACTATAACCTAAAATTTATCCGGGACTCCATAGCAAAATTGGGGATGAAGAATCTTTTACCCATAGAATTAAAACCCAGGGTCTGGTTCAATGAGGATTTAAAAAGTAAGAATTATGTTATCCCCGGTCTTATCGCCGTGATTATGATGATTATCGCCGCCCAGCTTACCTCTATAACAGTAGCCAGGGAATGGGAGAGAGGGACAATGGAACAGTTGATTTCCACGCCTATCAGGCGGGGAGAGCTTATCCTGGGTAAATTCATCCCTTATTTTATCATTGGATTCTTTGATGTCTTGGTTGCTATCACCATGGCGCAGTTTGTTTTTTTGGTTCCTTTAGAGGGAAGTTTAATCTTGTTGCTTATTTTAAGCAGCATTTTTCTTACCGGAGCATTGGGACAGGGGATGTATTTTTCCATTGTCGCCAAAAATCAGCGCTTGGCTACGCAGTTGGCAATACTTACCACCTTCCTGCCGACTTTCATGCTTTCCGGATTCATCTATCCGATTTATAACATGCCAAAAGTAATACAGATAATCACTTACATATTTCCTGCGCGCTATTTTATTACCATACTTAAAGGGATTTATTTAAAAGGCGAGGGATTAAGTATTTTGTGGCCGCAGGCAATCTTTTTATTGTTATTTTCGTTCATGATGATAACCTTAGCCTATCGCAGGTTCGTAAAGCTGGTCACTTAAAGGCGTATCCCATGTTTGAACGCATACAAACTATCCTGATTAAAGAATTCAAGCAGGTAATCCGCGACCCGAGGATGAGCAGGATGATTTTTATTGGTCCTGTGATTCAGGTGCTCATTTTTGGTTACGCTGCCACTACCGACGTAAAAAATATCCCCACCGCGATATACGATTTAGATAATACTCCCGCCAGCCGCGACGTAATCAGGGCATTTTCTTATTCAAAATACTTTAATATAAAATATTATGTGTATAGCGATAAAGAGGAAAGGGAATTAATTGATAAATCTTTGGCGAGTGTGGTATTACGTTTTAACCGCGGCTTTGGCCGCAACCTGGAAGGCAATAAAGGCGCACAGATTCAGCTTATAGTGGATGGAACAGATTCAAATACTGCAGGGATTGTTTTGTCTTATGCAAGCAGAATTATGCAAAAATATTCTTACGCAATTTTACAAAACCGCGCAAACACAGTATTAAAACAGGCGCTTGTCTACCCCAGCGTAGAGCTTCGGGACCGCGCCTGGTTTAACGAGAATCTGGAATCAAGAAATTATTTTATACCGGGCGTAATCGCAATGTTAGTAACGGTTACTTCAATTCTTTTGACCGCATTGGCCATAGTTAGAGAAAAAGAAATCGGCACTATGGAGCAGCTGCTGGTCTCACCGATTAAGCCAATCGAGCTTATTTTGGGAAAGCTAGCGCCATTTGCGGTTATCAGTTTCATAGACCTTACTTTTATTGCTGGCGTAGGGGTGCTCTGGTTTCATATTCCCATAAGAGGCAGCATACTATTGCTGGTCGGCTCAACCTGCATATATCTATTGACTACTCTGGGGGTAGGTTTATTTATTTCAACTGTAGCTTCAACGCAGCAGGAAGCTGCAATGACAATGTTCCTATTCTTAATGCCGGTGAATTTACTTTCGGGATTTATGTTTCCCATAACCAGTATGCCCTTGGTAATGCAGTATCTTACCTATCTTAACCCTTTGAGATATTTTCTGGAAATTTTAAGAGGAATATTTTTGAAAGGAATCGGCATCCAAATCCTGTGGCCGCAGATTTTAGCTCTATTAGTTATTGGTACAAGCGTTATTTCCCTCAGTTCTCTAAGGTTCCACAAGAGGCTTGAATAAACGACTACAGATCCCCGCCAGATGCAAACTGGCAAAAATAATCTTTTTTGCGATGCCACCACCGCCTAAAATTGCCTTTCTAAATACCAGATATTCTGATATAATAAAGCCCTCCCGGACATTAGTCCGGGGTTCCCAAGGGCGGAATACTTTAGTGGCCATGCTCCCCGCAGCCTAAAAGGCTTGCGGTTTTGTGGCCACGAAAGTATAAAATCTACAATACATTAATACCTTTATTCAAAATAGAATTTAGGCTCACTATTGGGAAAAGCGAGGGAAAAGGAGAATTATCCAGATTCCTAACAAGGAGGCCGGCATGTCGGCTAAACATATCAGGCAGTGTCCCTGTAGCTTTTTAATATTTATTACTTTAATCTTTTCTTTGCTTTTATTAAACGTTTACGCACAGGATGCCGAGAGCGATAATTTTAACAATGAAGTTGATTCTTACGTAAGACACATTCCTTCCCGTTCTGTGAAAGCGCAATCAGGCAAAGTAGAGGTCATTGAATCAGGGGTAAAATATACCTATAAATTAAAACTATTCGATAAATTACCCGTAGAATTATCAGTAAACCCTGAATATGTCAGCATAAACAGGAGCGTGGCAGTAGAGCTCCCTTCGCATTTAACAGGGTTTAGCACTGACATAGAAACAACTTTACCTTTTTTTAACCTGGCTCGGACATATTTTCGCATAGGACTAAGCCCTTCTTTTTATGGTGACAACTGGGCTTTTAGCTCATCAAATTTCCGTATCCCCAGCCGCTTTTTTTGCATTTACCAACCTAATGAAAAATGGACCTTTATCTGTGGAATCGCAGTTTATCCCCGGTATGAAAATTCTGTATTACCGATAGCAGGCTTTATATACAAGGCAAATGATAAATTAGTATTTTATATTGTTCCGCATAGGCCGAATATCTCCTACGCACTTACTGACAGGGTCACTTTGTTTGTAGAGGGCGATAGTTCGATTGCTGAATTTGTAGTAAACAGGGATAATTCAGAAAATGTTATATTGCGTTATGCGCAGGCACACCTTGGTAGCGGTGCCAGATTTAAAATCAATAAGTCTATCGAAACTTCCCTGTCAGCAGGAGAGGTATTTAATCACTATTTAAGATACAGGGATTCAGGTGGAAAAGCCGGCATAAAGGACGGCCTGTATGTTGAATTTAGGATACAGGCAAGGATATAGGCAAAATTTGTGCTTAATAACTCAATCCGCATATTAAATTTTGATGACAGCATCCTGCAGCAAAAAAGACTCCTCCAACAGTTTAAATTTAATATCGTAGACTTCAAAGACTTAGGGCCCCAGGCGCGGTATTTTTCTACGTTTAAAACCCGCAATATTATAGAGCGCAGGATACGCGATTCAGAAAAAAATTCGCTAACATTTTTAGGCTCAGGGGATTTTCACCATATCAGCGAGATTTTAATCAGCCGGTTTGATGAGCCTATGTCTGTGATTATGTTTGATTTTCACCCTGACTGGGATACCTCGCCCCCGCGTTACGGATGCGGCTCGTGGGTAACAGAGGTTTTAAAGAAAAAAAATAACATCTCAAAATTTATTTTACTGGGCGTATCCTCGAGTGATTTGAAGAGTTTCGGTATTAATAGGGGGTACCTGGCTCCCCTTAAGGATAACCGCGTTGAAATTTATCCATATGCGCATGCGCCATCCAGGACTTTTTTAAAGAAAGTCCCCCAGAACGTATCTGTCAAAGTAAAAAGGGGTATATTTTTTAATACTATTTATTGGCAGGAGCTAAAAAATAAGGACTTTGCAGATTTTTTTCAGGACCTCTTAAAACGTATACCCAGAAAAGATGTTTATGTCTCCATAGATAAGGACTGCCTGAAAAATGGTTCTGCCCTTACCAACTGGGAAGAAGGAAGATTTTCTCTGGAGGAGTTCTTATTGCTGCTAAAACTGATAAAAGAAAACCTGAATATTGTGGGATTAGATATAACCGGAGATTATTCGCCTATTTTGGTAAGGGGGTTGTTTAAAAGAATAGCCTCTTATTTAGACCATCCAAAAGATATCAAGGCCTATCATCTAGATGAAGCCTCTATAACCGCATTAAATGAAGAAACCAATCTAAAAATCCTCAAACTCATCAGCTCCTAGCCACAAGTATTATACCCGCTACCGCCAGAATCGTAACTATCCCAAAATAATTTCTATTGACAGGTTAAATAATATGATATATCATACTATTCATACATTTCATACCGATTAAAGGAGGATAAAATATGCATGCTATTTTTAAGGGTAAGACTTACGGCCCGGTAACAGTCGGGGAGAGGGGCCAGCTGGTTATCCCGGCAGAACTGCGCAAGAGATTCAATATTAAGTCCGGCGACCAGCTCATGGTTTTTGCCAGGCTTGATAAAAAAGTGGTCAGCCTTATATCAGCAAAAGATTTCAGTCAGTTTCTGGAAAAGGCAGAAAGACTCATATCCAGGTTGGAGAGCAAGCTTCCTAAGAAAGGCTGAATACTATTATGCATAAATATCTTAGGATCATTTTTATTATGTCTTTATTATTTTTATCTGCTTGCGTTACTGTGCTAAAGGCTGAAGAAGTCCTCACCTGGCAGGCCTGCATTAAAGAGGCACAGAAGAACCACCCGGATTTAATTTCAGCGCAAGAGAGCGTAAAAGAGTCCGAGGCCACCAAGAAAATTACCGCAAGCACACTCTTTCCCCAGATAGATAGCAGCCTGGATGCCTCAACCAAGCGGACGGAAACGACCAGCTCCACGACAGGTATCACCACAAGCTCAACCACAGACACTTATTCGTACGGAGTGACCGGAACCCAGCTTATTTTTGACGGCTTCAAGACGCTGAATAATGTAAAGGCTGCTTCGCAAAACTTGAAAGCTGCTCAGTATAACTACAAGTTTACCTCTGTAGATGTAAGATTAAGGCTGCGCACTGCTTTTATTAATCTGCTGAAGGCACAGGAATCGCTAAAGATTACTGAAGATATCTATAATATAAGGAGAAGCAATTTAGAATTGATTACCCTGCGTTATGAATCCGGCATAGAGCATAAAGGCGCGTTATTAAACGCAGAAGCAAATTTGGCCCAGGCAGAATTTGACATTGCTCAAGCCAAAAGAGCGCTTGAGGTTGCACAGAGGCAACTGGTTAAAGAAATGGGCAGGACTAAAGTTTCAGCGCTACGCGTAGAGGGAGTCTTTGAGGTGAGCGATTTAGCCTTAGAAAAACCGGATTTTGAAGCGCTGAGCAAAAACAATCCTTCTTTGGAAAAACTTATCGCGCAAAAGAATGCTGCCTCTTTTGGTATTAAAGCTGCTCAAGCGAATTTCCTGCCGCAGCTTTCTGCAGATACAGGGGCAAATAAAAACAGTTCCACCCATTGGCCTCCGCGAAATGACCAGTGGAATGCCGGGCTTACAGTATCCCTTCCTATATTTGAGGGCGGATTAAGACTGGCGCAAGTCGCTCAGGCAAGGGCAATCTTTAATCAGGCTCAGGAGGACGCGCGCAGCACAAGAGATAGCCTTGTCTTTACGCTTGAGCAGACCTGGGCAGCGCTTCAGGATGCGATAGAGACAGTAGGCGTGCAGAAGAAATTCCTCGCTGCTGCAGGAGAGCGCGCCAGAATTGCCGAGGCGCAATATTCTCTGGGATTAATCCAGTTTGATAACTGGACGATTATAGAAGATGACCTGGTCAGTACAAAGACAGCTTTACTGAATGCTCAGGCTGAGGCCTTATTGGCAGAAGCCAATTGGGTTAGCGCGAAAGGAGAGACGTTAGAATATGCGGACTAAAAAATTAGGATTATTTTTTGTAGCAATAATTATTTTAGGTATTGTTGGAGTATCTGTAATGAAGATAAGACAGAAGAAAACTAACGGTGAAATGGTAAAGGAGATAACTCCGCTGGTCGGCTCCATCAGAATCCTTATCTCATCTACTGGGACAGTGCTTCCGAAGAACCGCCTGGAGATAAAATCTCCGGTCAACGGCAGAATTGAAAGTATTCTGGTTCAGGAAGGCGATAAGGTAAAGGTTGGCCAAATCCTGGCTTGGATGAGCTCAACCGAAAGGGCAGCTTTATTAGATGCAGCCCGAGGGCAAGGGGAAAAAGCCCTGCAATACTGGCAGGATACCTATAAACCCATACCGCTGCCAGCGCCTATCGACGGCGAAGTGATTGTCGCGACCACCCAACCCGGCCAGACGGTTACAACCGTCGATGCCGTTGTGGTATTGTCAGATCATTTAATTGTCCGGGCGCAGGTGGATGAAACGGATATCGGTAAAATCACCCCTGATATGAAAGCGATTATTACTCTTGACGCCTATCCTGAGACAAAGATAAAGGCTGCCGTGGAACACATCTATTACGAATCAAAGACAGTTAACAATGTCACTATCTATGAAGTTGATTTAGTCCCTGACGAAGTGCCCCAATTTTTTCGTTCAGGCATGAATGCCTCTGTGGATTTTATAATACAGGACAAGGAAGACATTTTAGTCATTCCCGTAGATGCAGTGTATAAAGAAAACTCAGAAAGTTTCGTTTTAATAAAACAGAACAATAGCAAGGTGCCATTAAAGGTGGCTGTGAGGCTAGGAATCTCAGACGATAAAAACATAGAGGTTATTTCAGGGCTCACTGAAAAAGATAGGATAATAGCCAAGACAAAAAAGTTTATCCTCCCTAAGAGCAGCACGGGGAGTAATCCCTTCATGCCGTTTAGAAAAAGATAATGCTTGAGCTAAAAAAAATTTATAAAACGTATCAGATGGGGGCAGTCGAGGTAAAGGCCCTGGAGGATATTTCTTTAAAAATTACCTCGGGTGAATTCGTGGCGATTATGGGGCCTTCGGGTTCCGGTAAATCCACGCTCATGCATGTTTTGGGACTGCTCGACAGGCCGGATTCAGGCGACTATTATCTGGGAAAAAGAAAAATTAACGAGCTTTCCGACGAAGAATTAGCCGCAATACGCAACCGCCTGGCGGGTTTTGTCTTTCAGCAGTTTCATCTCCTGCCCAGGATGACTGCTTTGGAGAATACCGAGCTGCCTTTAGTTTACGCAGGAAAGCGTCATTTGAAAGAAAAAGCAGAGCAGGAAATTGAGGAGGTCGGTTTAGCTGACAGGATGAATCACCGGCCAAATGAGCTTTCCGGAGGCCAGCAACAGCGCGTGGCGATTGCGCGTTCCTTAGTGAACGATCCCCTCATCATCCTGGCAGACGAGCCCACGGGTAACCTGGATTCAAAAAGCCAGGAAGAAATCATCTCTATCCTGAAAGGTTTAAATCAAAAAGGCAAAACCGTGATTATTGTAACTCACGAAAAAGAAATCGCTACCTGTGCCAAGCGGGTTATTCGTATGCTCGATGGCCGGATTATTTCTGATGAAAAATCAGGAATTCCACCAAAGACTTCTGAAGAGAATCAGGCAGATAAAATAATTGACCTGGTTTTATCTAAATCAGAAAGGAAGGCCAGAGAAGCCAAGTTCTTAGATTATCTGCGCCAGGCAGCAGGAGCAATGGTATCGCATAAGATGCGCTCATTTTTATCTATCCTGGGTATTTTAATCGGTGTGGCAGCAGTGATTGCTATGCTGGCATTGGGCACAGGGGCAAAAGAGTCAATCGAGAAGCAGTTAGCGTCTTTGGGCTCAAACCTTATTTTAGTCATGCCGGGTTCCTCAAGGATTCATGGGGTATCTCTGGGCGCAGGTAGCGTCACGCGTTTTACCTTTCAGGATGTTGCGAGCATTGAAAAACTTAGCGATGAAGTAAAAAGGGTAAGCCCCTCGGTTAACGGCAAAGGGCAGTTAGTTTATGCAAATCAAAACTGGAGCACTCAGGTTGAAGGGGTAGGCATTAGTTACCCCGATATCCGCGCTGCCACTCCGGCAGTGGGAAGGTTTTTCACTGATGAAGAGGTAAAGAGGAGGGACAAGGTCGCGGTGCTGGGCACGACTGTAGTCAAGCAGCTCTTCGGGGAGGCGGATCCCATCGGCGAGACAATAAAGATAAATCTGATTAACTTTAAAGTCATCGGAATATTACCCGCAAAGGGCGCAACTGGTTTTCACGACCAGGATGATACGGTGATTATCCCTGTTACCACTGCTATGTACCGGGTCTTTGGAAAAGAATATATTGATTCTATTTCTGTAGAAGCGGTGAGCCCGGACACAATAGATGCGGTGCAGGATGCCATATCTAAGCTTATTATAAAGCAGCACCATCTTATTACTAAAGATGAGCAAGACTCTTTTCAGATTCGCAATATGGCTGATATTAAGAATGCGCTGGAAACTACTACTAAGACAATGTCATTATTATTAGGCGCGATTGCCGCCATATCGCTTTTAGTAGGCGGCATAGGTATTATGAATATTATGCTTGTGTCAGTGACGGAACGCACGCGCGAAATCGGCCTGCGCAAGGCAATAGGGGCAAACAACAAAGACGTTATGGTGCAATTCCTCATCGAAGCGGTATTAATGTCGTTTATCGGTGGTATAGTTGGTATTTTGTTGGGAAGCGGCATATCCGTATTGATAACTCTTTTTGCCGGATGGACAGTGAGGGTTTCCTGGTTTTCCATAATTCTTGCCACTGCGTTCTCGCTTATAGTGGGGATAGTTTTCGGACTTTGGCCAGCCCAAAAAGCCTCTAAACTCGATCCTATCGAAGCATTAAGATATGAATGAAATAGCAATAAGCGTTAAAAACTTATCCAAACATTTCGGTCAGGTTCTGGCAGTGGATAATATTTCCTTTGCAGTAGAGAGAGCCGAGGTCTTTGGTTTTTTAGGGCCTAACGGCGCAGGTAAGACCACAACTATAAATATTCTTTGCACTCTGCTATTGCCTTCCTGCGGAGAGGCGATTGTGAACGGCTTTAATGTAGTGACTTCTCCCAATGAAGTAAGAAAATCTATCGGTATTATTTTTCAGGACCCCAGCCTTGATGAGCGGCTCACTGCTTATGAGAATTTAAATTTTCACGGGATGATTTACCATTTATCTAGAAAGACAAGACAGATGCGTATCAGAGAGGTATTGAATATGGTAGGGTTGTATTCAAAGAAAGATTATATCGTGCGCACATTCTCAGGCGGCATGAAGAGAAGGCTGGAAATCGCCCGGGGCCTGATGCATATGCCTAAAATTTTATTTTTAGATGAACCCACATTAGGATTAGACCCACAGACAAGGCAGTATATCCTGGATTATATATTAAACCTTTCGCAAAAGGAAAAAATAACCGTATTCCTCACTACCCATTATATGGATGAGGCACAGATATGCCAGCGCATAGGAATTATTGACCGTGGTAAAATTGTTGCCTTGGATACGCCAGATGCACTGAAGAATAAATATAATGTGTTTTCCCTGAACGATGTTTTTTTAGAGGTTACGGGACGCGATATCAGGGAAGAGGGATCGGATAACAAAGAACGATTAGGTCAGTTCTTGCGCGCAAGAAATAAACTGAGATAATTCTATGGATTTCGCTGCCATACGGATGATTTGGCTAAGAGACCTTATCCGTCATTTTCGGGATAGGGTAAGGCTTTTGGGTTCTATCATGCGGCCGGTGCTCTGGCTTTTAGTTATGGGTACTGGTTTAAGGGCTGCATTTAACGTGCACGGGATATCTTATACCCACTTCATCTTTCCGGGGATTATCGCGATGAACCTTATCTTTGCGGCAATGATATCAACTATCAGTATTATCTGGGACAGGGAATTCGGTTTCTTGCGGGAGATTCTGGTTGCGCCTATACCGCGCAGCTCCATAGTTCTGGGAAAGGCCTTAAGCGGCTCAACGGTTGCTTTTATCGAGGGCCTCTTTGTTTTAGCCTTTGCGCCCTTTATAAAAATTCATATTCCCCTGGCGAACCTCCTGTTGCTTTTGCCATTAATGTTTCTTATTGCCTTTGCCTGCACCAGCCTCGGGATTGTTATTGCCGCACGCATGACCTCTTTTGAGGGTTTTGGCGTCATCTCCAACTTTGTGATTATGCCGCTGTTTTTCTTAAGCGGGGCAATGTTCCCCATTGATAATCTTCCCCGTTGGATAAATTTTATTGTCAGGTTTAATCCTTTGACTTACGGCGTAGATATTTTAAGATGGAATACCTTAGGGTTTAAAACATTCGCTCTTTATATAGATTTTATGTTTCTGGCAATTTTTTCCTTTATAATGTTAGGTATAGGGGTCTTTGAATTTAGTAAGAGGAATTAAATTATTAAAACAAGGCAAGGGCCTTAGGATTCATGGCAAGAGTCCAGCTCTTAAGATAACGCTTGATAAAACTTACTTGCGGTGTATAATCAATAATTGTGATACCAAATCGTGAAGCCCTCTTGGTAAAGGAGGGCGCCCCGGTAACTTGCCCCAAAGATGAAGAAATCTAATCCTTTAAATTTGCTAATTCCAATATTTCCCAAAGAGCATTATATTAAGAAAGGATGATGAAATGAAGAGGATAACCGTTATTTCAGTGGCGTTACTTTTAATATGCGGATTGAGCACATTGGGCTTTGCCCAGACTGCGCAGGCAAAAGCTGCAAAAAAACCTGAGGTTAAGACTGAGGTAGTTAGAGGCAAGATTCTCTCCATTGATCCCGCTAAAAATGAAATAGTGGTAAAAGACAATAAGACGGGCGTAGCAAGGAGCATTGTTGTAGACCCTAAACAAATTGGTTCTTTAAAGGTAGATGAAGAGATAAGAGCTAGGCTTAAATCAGGAAGCAATATCGCAGAGAGCGTCAAGAGGATTGTCCATAAAACTCATAAATCAAGAAAGAAAACCAGTAAATAAAGGCAAATGTAAGGCGGGCACAAGATTGCCCGCCTTTTCTTGGAAAAAGTTGTGACATTGCTAATTTTTTCAGCCCGTAACGGAAGTTACGGGTTTTTGCTAGTACTAGGGACTGTCCCTGTTTTATGCTACGCTAGCACTAGAGCGAATTCAGAATTGACCAGCTTGTTTTCTAGTAGTAGAATATAAGAAATTATCCATGATTGGAGGTTGGATATGACAGATAAAATTCACTGGTTAGGACATGCCTCCTTTTTTATTGAAGGCTCTACGGCAAAGATATACATTGACCCTTATCAGCTCAAAGATGGGTTACCTAAAGCCGATATCATACTTATCACTCATGAGCATTTTGACCATTGTTCTAGTACAGATATAAAGAAGATTTATAAATCTGACACAGTAATTATAGGTCCAAAGACGGTTGCCGCAAAATTGCCCTGGCTGGTTAAAACCATCAGGCCGCAAGAAAATCTGCAGGTTAAGGATGTGGCGATTGATGCGGTTTATGCATATAATCCCAAGAAAAATTTTCATCCCAAATCCGAGGGCAATTTAGGATATGTTGTGAGCGTAGATAAGACGAAAATCTATCATGCTGGAGATACGGATTATGTTCCGGAGATGAAAGAAATAAAGGCGGATATCTGTCTTCTTCCTGTGGGTGGAACTTATACGATGAACGCAAAAGAGGCTAGCGAGGCAGCTAATATAATTAATCCTAAGATTGCGATTCCCATGCATTGGGGTAGCATTATAGGTTCAAACAGCGATGCAGCGGAGTTTAAGAAACTCTGCCGCCCGGAGGTGAGAATATTAAAGCAAGAATAGGAAAGAGTATCCGGCCGCAATCCCGGAAAACTATAATATGCCTAATCAGAAAGACTTAGCGGTCAGAATATTTCCTGGCCTAAAAAAGATATTTTATGCGTTTTTCCCTGTGGCATTAATTTCCTGCTTATATCTGCGGGTTTCTCAGGCAGCCCTTACGCCTTTAGAGATAGCCGGACGAGAAGCGAAGGCAACCGGCGCTATTCCTAAAAAAGCCTGGTTTGAGATTTTTAACGAGTCGAGGGATAATTTTGCGAAAAAATACGGCACAAGATTTGCTTTTATTTTTAACTATGCTCAGCAGGTAATCGTCAATAGTAAACACGATGAAGGTAAAAGCCGCGGTCTTTGGTACTGGAATTTGGAGCTAAGTCAGGCGCTTTGGCAAGGCGCTTCTCTGTTTGCCGAATTCGAGGTGGACAAGAATAAAGGCATTGATAAATTCTTACCCACCTTTTCTGAATTCAATACCAATACCGGCAAAAATGCCAGCCTTTACCTTCCTGAATTGTATATGGAGCAGGAGCTCTTTAAGGATAAAATCTATATGGCAGCGGGCAAGTTAGATTTATCCAACTGGTTTGATACCAACGAGGTGGCTAATTCCGGCGATACGCAGTTTTTATCCGACGCCTTGGTAGGCAGTGAAAACATTCCCTTTCCCCGCAAAGGAATAGGTGCGCTGCTCAGATTTGCGCCCTCTGACTGGATATATTTTGCCTTAGGCTCAGCTACCGCAAAATCAACTGCTACCAAAGTAGGATTAAATAAGGCATTTAATAGCGCATTTTTCGTCAATGAATTCGGCTTGAGCCCAAAATTCGCTTCGCTGCAGGGAAATTACCGTTTTATTTTTTACCTGAATCATCAAAAACTTGACCTTATTAACGATGAAGAGGAAGGCACAAAGAATAATGATTTTGGTTTTGCTCTCAGTTTTGACCAGGCGATTAGCAAACATATTACCCTGTTTATGCGTTATGGCTTTAGCGACCCAAAAGTCAGAGAAATTGAATATTTTTGGTCTGCCGGAAGCCAGATTATTGAGCCGATTGCCGGCCGTAAATTTGATTGCCTGGGTGTGGCTTTCGCCCAATCCGTTATGAGCGACGACTATCGCACGGCAAATGAGCCGGACGTCGGCCGCGCTGAAACCATGTATGAGGTTTATTACAGCTGGCGCCTGAATGAAGCGATGACCTTAACGCCGAATGTTCAGCTGGCGATTAATCCTAATGCCGATAAAACAGCTGCTGATGAGGTGGTCTGCGGCCTGAGATTTTTGTTCTGTTTTTAATCCCTAGCCACATGAAAAGTAAAGTATATTTTATCAGTGTAGATAATTCGGATAAGCTGCAGGATATTCAGCAAAAGTTAAGGCGCCTGCTTAAAGAGAGCAGATTATTGGATTTTATCCGTAAGCACGATAAGGTGGCAATAAAGATGCACTTCGGCGAAGCGGGAAATACCGGCCATGTGAAGCCGGAATATGTGCGCTGCGCCTGTGAAAATATTATAGAAAGACAAGCCGCCTGTTTCTTAGCTGATACAAATACGCTTTATGTGGGTAAACGGATGAATCTTGATGACCACCTTAAACTTGCCGCTGAACACGGTTTTACTAAGGAAAATTGCCTGGTTGATGTGGTAATAGCTGATGACACTAAAAAGGAAAATGTCGCAGAAGTAGCGATTAATCAAAAATTTATCAAAGTAGCTAAAATAGTTAAAATTTTTTTAGAGGTAGATGCTATCTTGAGTATCGCCCATTTTAAGGGCCATCTGATGACGGGTTTTGCCGGGGCATTGAAAAATATCGGCATGGGCTGCGCTTCCAGAGAAGGCAAGCTCTCCCAGCATTCCGACATTGCGCCATACGTCGCCGTTAAAAAATGCATTGCCTGTAAGGAGTGCATAGAGACCTGTCCTGCGCAGGCTATCTTTATAAGGAATGAAAAGGCATATATCGACCCGGTAAAATGCATCGGCTGCGCCAGCTGTATTGCCGCCTGCCAGCAAAATGCAATTGAGGTAAATTGGGAAGCAGGAGGAAGCAATATTCAGGAGAAAATGGTTGAGTATGCAAAAGCAGTTTTAGAGCATAAGCCAGGTAAGTCAGCTTTTGTCAATTTCGCCGTTAAGATTACCAAAGAATGCGACTGCTTGAGCAAGGATGACCCGCGGATTGTCCCGGATGTGGGAATACTGGCCTCTTTCGACCCTCTAAGTATTGATAAAGCCAGTCTGGATTTGGTAAATAGGCTAGCGGGTAAGGATATATTTAAAGAGGTCCACCCTTTAAGGAACGGATTTAAACAATTAGAGTATGCTTATAATTTAGGATTGGGTAATCCGGAATATGAATTAATAGAGTTATAAGACAAGGGGACGGTTCTGCAAGATTGAAAAATAGGTTATACGAGGAGGTTAATATGCAAGTAGAAGAATTAAAAGGCAAGTTGGTGCTGTTTAAGTTTTCCGAAGAAATAAGAGGGGATCTCCCTCTTTTTCAAATTTATAAAGACGAGCTCTGGGCGGTAGTAACAGGGATCGATAATGAGGGAATCTGGATAGAAAACCCCGCCTATGAACTCGGGATTTGGTGGGATGATAATGGCAATTTATTGCCTCAGGATAAACAGGTAAAGGAAAAAGTTAAGACCCATATATTTATTCCTTGGCGTTATATAAAGATACTTATGAATGTTGAAGACGAGCGCTTTCAAAAAGCCAAAAGCGAACGGTTTCCGGGTTTTCAGGTTTATAAGGGGAGATAAACCATTTTCCGGAATCGGTTTGCATTTTACTTGACTTTGTTAAAAATTTGTTTATAATATTTTTAATAAGAAAATATAGGGTGTCAGAAAACCCGTTTGAGCCTAAACTTAAATAAACAGAGAGGAGAAAGCAATGGTGCGTAAGATTTTTGTAATTTTAGCAGTAATAGCGTTAGCTTCCACTGTTGTTTTAGCTAAGGATGGGAAGAAAGAGGTAAAACAGTTAGCCACAGCCCCAGCACAGGCACAAGCACCAGTAACTATAAGCACCCCTCAGGAAAAAGAGGCTTTAATGACTAACATCAACAATATGCGTAACCAAGAAGTGCGGGTTGCAGTTTTAGGGCAATTGTTTAATGAAGAGATTGCTAAGCTACGCGATGTGCAGACAGTATTTTGCAGCAAATATAAATTAGACGCGGAGAAGTTTCGCCAGGGGCTCTATCGTTATGATGAGCAACAAGGAAAATTTATAGAGACACTCCCTGCACCTGCTACTAGCCCTGCACCTGCTACTAGCCCTGCTCCTGCTGTTAACCCTGCGCCTGCTAAACCGCAAAAATAAACTCTGCTTGCACATTACAAAGGAGGCAAGGATGATAAAGACAGCGAATCTAGGTAAAGAAATAGCTATAAAAGTAGTAAACAAGATTGGCGTATTAGCGGATATGTCCGGGCTGTTAGGTAATTCTAAGGTAAATATTGAAGCAGTCGCAGGCTATGCAGTTGGCAATGAGGCAAAGATAATCCTGGTAACCGATGATAATCCGCAGGCAATAGATATTTTAAAAAAGTCTGGTTATAACTCCATTCAGGAAGATGAAGTAGTAATCGTTGAATTAGAGAATAAAGTAGGCGCCTTAAAAAATATCACCGCAAAATTAGCTGCGCAAAGTTTAGACATTAAGCACGTATACGGAACCGTCTCTTCCATAGGCTCCCCAGCAAAAATAATTCTTTCTACCAGCGATAATGTAAAGGCCCTGACAGCGCTTAAGAGCTAGTTGAGTTCGCCACAATTCTTGGCGGAGGAATTTACCCCGCTCTTCATTGAAATATATTTAGTATTGAATGAAGGGCGGGGTTTTATTTAAGCGCTTGACCATTTTGATTTAAATAATATAATGTTGTATGAACTAAGGGAGGTTAAATAGGTATATGGCCTCACGCCGCGTAGTCATAACTGGTTTAGGTGTGTTAGCGCCTAACGGTATTGGCAAGGAGGGATTTTGGCAGGCGAATATCGAAGGTAAGTCCGGAGTCCGCAAGATTACTACCTTTGATGTTTCTAACCTGGGGTCTAAAATTTATGGCCGGGTGGAAGATTTCGAATATTTAAATTATATTCCCAAAGATGAGGCCAGGAAGGTAGATAGGTTTGTGCATTTAGGTTTGGCCTCGAGTAAACTTGCCTTAGATGACAGCAGATTGGATTTAGAGAAAATAGACAAGGACAGGACAGGTGTAATTATTGGCTCAGGCCTGGGAGGAACACTCTTTCACGAAGAGCAAATGATGGCTGGATATGAAAAAGGCCTGCACAGGCTTAATCCTCGTTGCGTTCCCAGAATCAGCCCTAATGCTGTAGCCAGCCACATCGCTATTCAGTATGGCCTCGAAGGTCCGAATATGGTTATATCCAATGCCTGCGCTTCAGGCACGTATGCAGTTGGCGAGGCGTTCAGGCATATTCAAAATAACGAGATGGATGTATGTATCTCTGGTGGCGCTGAGGCGCCCCTTACAGAATTTACCTTTGGTGCTTACGATGCCTTAAAGGTTCTTTCAAAGAGAAACGATTCACCCCAGGAAGCCAGCCGTCCTTTTGATAGAGAAAGAGATGGTTTTGTCCTCGGCGAAGGCTCAGCAATTCTTGTCTTAGAGGAACTGACGCACGCCTTAAAAAGAAATGCCCATATCTATGCCGAGCTTATCGGCTACGGGGCAAGTTCTGGTGCATATCATATAGTTATGCCAGAACCTACTGGCCGCGATGCAGCAAAAACAATGCGCACAGCATTAAAGGATGCGGCAATTTTGCCGCAAGCAATAGATTATATTAATGCCCATGGGACCTCAACTACATTAAATGATAAAGCTGAAACCTTAGGCATTAAAGAGGTCTTTGCTGATTACGCTTATAAAGTTCCCATATCTTCAACCAAGTCTATGATCGGCCATAGTATCGGCGCAGCAGGTGCTATTGAAGCGCTGGTTTGCGCCCTGGTTATAGAAAATAATTTGATTCCCCCGACTATTAATTACAAATATCCGGATCCGGACTGCGATTTAGATTATGTGCCTAATCAGGCCAGAGCTAGCCGAGTGGATATTGCCTTGTCAAATTCCTTTGGATTCGGTAATTGCAATGCGTGTTTAATCTTGAAACGTTATGCAGGTTAAAATTTACTATCACCATACTGACTGCGGCGGAGTGGTTTATTACGCCAATTATCTAAATTTTCTGGAAGAGGCGCGCACTGAATTTTTGGAACAGAAAGGAATTTCGGTTAAGGAACTTGCCAAACAGGACTCGTTATTTGTGGTGGCACGACAGGAAATAGATTATAAACTCCCTGCTTTTTACGGCGACATCCTCCAGATAGATACGTATATCAGTAAGGTCAAGAGGGCCAGTATTGAATTTGATTACAAAATAAAAAATCAGAATAATCAGGTTGTTTCAGAGGCAAAGACAATCTTGGTCTTTATAGATAAGAACCTTAAGCCAAAAAGCATTCCTGAAGAAATTCGTAAACTTATAGCATAAAAAATCACATATAGTCTTGCGTCTTTGCGCCTGCCTGCCGCAGGCAGGCCTGCCTACCGCAGGCAGGGAATTTAGCGGCTTTGCGGTGTCACCCGATGCCGTAGCGAGATTCTCGGTTCTCCTTGTATAAATCTAAAATTGAGGTATAATTATCATATTAAAATATGCAAAAATATAAATATGAAGCGATGAAAAATATTAGATTTAGGTTTTTCTTAGAGACTCTTCTAATTATTTTCTTATTCAGCCGATTAGTAAGTTTTGTTTCTGCTCAGGGCGATTATGCTTCAAGAGATTTTCTCTGTGACCATGCAGAAACTCTCTATGAAAAGGGAAATTTAGAAGAGGCTAAACAAGAATTTAAAAAGGTATTAATTCTTGACCCCGGCAATACGACAGCAACGGTCTACTTGAACAAGATGGGTTATACAGAACCAGCGTCTCAGGAAGAGCGACTTAATGACTACATAATATCGAAGAAAGATAAAATATTAAGAGAGAAAGACGCTGCGGTAATGAATCTTGAGATGCAACTTGAATTGAATAAGACCCAGCTTGACAAGGTTAAGCAGGGAGCTCTGAATAAAGACCAGGAGCTTAAACAATTAAATGATAAAATTAAGGCCTTAGAGAGTGCCTCCGCTAGTGAGGCCGCAAGACATAAAGCGAGATTGAATGATCTGCAAGCGTCTCTTGAGACAAAAAGCAAGGAGGTAAGCACTTTAACTGAAGAGCTCAAGTTACAAGCCGAAGAGAATTTCTTAAAAACTGGAGAACTAAAAACCCAGAAAGAGCAATTCACCCAGTCTAATCAGGCGCTTAAGTCTAAAGAGCAAGCCCTGCAAGAACTCGAGGCTAAGCTCAAGGAAGTCCAGCTGGGCGCTAAACAACAGGCCAGCCAGCAAGAGGAGAAGGTAAAATCTCTAGCAGCCAGCCTCCAGCAAAAGACCCAGGAATTAAAGACTCAGCAAGACCAATTCACCCAGTCTAATCAGGCGCTTAAGTCTAAAGAGCAAGCCATCCAAGAACTCGAGGCTAAACTTAAGGAAATCCAGCTTAGCGCTAATCAACAGCTCCAGTCTAAAGAGCAAGCCCGCAAAGACCTGGAGGCTAAACTTAAGGGAACTCAGCTCAGCGCTAACCAGCAGCTTAGCCAGCAGGAGGAGAAGGTAAAATCTTTACAGGCAGGCCTTGAGCAAAAAACCCTGGAACTAAAAATCCAGAAAGACCAATCAACCCAGGCCTTAGCTGAAAAAGAGCGCAGCCTTACTCAATCTAATCAGGCGCTTAAGTCTAAAGAGCAAGCCCTCCAAGACCTCGAGGCTAAGCTCAAGGAAATCCAGCTCAGTTCCAACCAGCAGGAAGAGAAAGTAAAATCTTTACAGGCAGGCCTCCAGCAAAAGACCCAGGAATTAAAGACTCAGCAAGACCAATTCACCCAGTCTAATCAGGCGCTTAAGTCTAAAGAGCAAGCCATCCAAGAACTCGAGGCTAAACTTAAGGAAATCCAGCTTAGCGCTAATCAACAGCTCCAGTCTAAAGAGCAAGCCCTGCAAGAACTCGAGGCTAAACTTAAGGAAGTCCAGCTGGGCGCTAATCAACAGCTCCAGGCTAAAGAGCAAGCCTACAAAGAACTCGAGGCTAAGCTCAAGGAAGTCCAGCTCAGCTCTCAGCAGCAGGCCAGCCAGCAAGAGGAGAAGGTAAAATCTCTAGCAGCCAGCCTCCAGCAAAAGACCCAGGAATTAAACTCCCTTAGCGAACAATTAAAATCCCAGGCTCAGGAACTAAAAACCCAACAAGACCAATCAACCCAAGCCGTAGCTGAAAAAGAGAAGAGCCTCACCCGCTCTCAGCAAGAGCTAGAGTCTAAAGAGCAAGCCCGTAAGGACCTGGAGGCTAAACTTAAAGAAACTCAGCTTGGCTCTCAGCAGCAGGCCAGCCAGCAAGAGGAGAAAGTAAAATCTCTAGCAGCCAGCCTCCAGCAAAAGACCCAGGAATTAAAAACCCAACAAGACCAATCAACCCAAGCCATAGCTGAAAAAGAGCGCAGTCTTACTCAATTTAATCAACAGCTTAAGTCTAAAGAGCAAGCCCTGCAAGAACTCGAGGCTAAACTTAAGGAAATCCAGCTTAGCGCTAATCAACAGCTCCAGGCTAAAGAGCGAGCCTACAAAGAACTCGAGGCTAAGCTTAAGGAAACTCAGCTTGGCTCTCAGCAACAGGCCAACCAGCAGGAAGAGAAAGTAAAATCTTTACAGGCAGGCCTTGAGCAAAAGACCCAGGAATTAAAAACCCAACAAGAGCAATTCACCCAGTCTAATCAACAGCTTAAGTCTAAAGAGCAAGCCTACAAAGACTTGGAGGCTAAGCTTAAAGAAACTCAGCTTAGCGCTAATCAACAGCTCCAGGCTAAAGAGCGAGCCCTGCAAGAACTCGAGGCTAAACTTAAAGAAACTCAGCTCAGCGCTAACCAGCAGATTAGCCAGCAGGAGGAGAAAGTAAAATCTCTAGCAGCCAGCCTCCAGCAAAAGACCCAGGAATTAAAAACCCAGCAAGACCAATTCACCCAGTCTAATCAGGCGCTTAAGTCTAAAGAGCAAGCCCTGCAAGAACTCGAGGCTAAACTTAAGGAAACTCAGCTTAGCGCTAACCAGCAGCTTAGCCAGCAGGAGGAGAAGGTAAAATCTTTACAGGCAGGCCTTGAGCAAAAAACCCTGGAATTAAAAACCCAACAAGACCAATCAACCCAGGCCTTAGCTGAAAAGGAGAAGAGCCTCACCCGCTCTCAGCAAGAGCTCCAGTCTAAAGAGCAAGCCTACAAAGACCTGGAGGCTAAACTTAAGGAAATCCAGCTCAGTTCCAACCAGCAGGAAGAGAAAGTAAAATCTTTACAGGCAGGCCTTGAGCAAAAAACCCTGGAATTAAAAACCCAACAAGACCAATTCACCCAGTCTAATCAACAGCTTAAGTCTAAAGAGCAAGCCTACAAAGACCTGGAGGCTAAACTCAAGGAAGTCCAGCTCAGTTCCAACCAGCAGGAAGAGAAAGTAAAATCTTTACAGGCAGGCCTTGAGCAAAAAACCCTGGAATTAAAAACCCAACAAGACCAATTCACCCAGTCTAATCAGGTGCTTAAGTCTAAAGAGCAAGCCCTGCAAGAACTCGAGGCTAAACTTAAGGAAATCCAGCTCAGTTCCAACCAGCAGGAAGAGAAAGTAAAATCTTTACAGGCAGGCCTTGAGCAAAAGACCCAGGAACTAAAAACTCAGAAAGACCAATCAACCCAGGCCTTAACTGAAAAGGAGAAGAGCCTCACCCGCTCTCAGCAAGAGCTCCAGGCTAAAGAGCAAGCCCGCAAAGACCTGGAGGCTAAACTTAAGGAAACTCAGCTTGGCTCTCAGCAGCAGGCCAGCCAGCAAGAGGAGAAGGTAAAATCTCTAGCCGCCAGCCTCCAGCAAAAGACCCAGGAACTAAAAACCCAGAAAGACCAATTCACCCAGTCTAATCAGGCGCTTAAGTCTAAAGAGCAAGCCTACAAAGACCTGGAGGCTAAACTTAAGGAAATCCAGCTCAGTTCCAACCAGCAGGAAGAGAAAGTAAAATCTCTAGCCGCCAGCCTCCAGCAAAAGACCCAGGAACTAAAAACCCAGCAAGACCAATCAACCCAGGCCTTAACTGAAAAGGAGAAGAGCCTCACCCGCTCTCAGCAAGAGCTCCAGGCTAAAGAGCAAGCCTACAAAGACCTGGAGGCTAAGCTCAAGGAAATCCAGCTCAGTTCCAACCAGCAGGAAGAGAAAGTAAAATCTTTACAGGCAGGCCTTGAGCAAAAGACCCAGGAATTAAAAACCCAGCAAGACCAATTCACCCAATCTAATCAGGTGCTTAAGTCTAAAGAGCAAGCCCTGCAAGAACTCGAGGCTAAGCTCAAGGAAGTCCAGCTGGGCGCTAATCAAGAGCTCCAGGCTAAAGAGCAAGCCCGCAAAGACCTGGAGGCTAAACTTAAGGAAACTCAGCTTGGCTCTCAGCAGCAGGCCGGGGAGCAAGAGGCAGAGACGGCAAAGTTAAAAGATACAATGGATAAACTACAAAAAAGTTTACCAGCAGTTACCGATAAGACCAAATTAGAATTAGACCAACAAGGTTTAGTATTAACCATTTTAACGGATGGATTATTTAATTCGGGTAGTGCTGTAATTATGCCTGAAGGCAAGTTAGTTTTAGATAATATTTCCGGCGTATTGAAAGATACAATTCCCGATAATCGGATTGTGATAATAGGGCATACCGACAATATGCCAATAAAATACTCGCGTTGGAAGTCTAATTGGGAACTCTCCAATGCCCGCGCCCTCTCTGTCCTCAATTATCTTATTTATGAATGCGGTTTAGATTCCCACAATTTTTCTACTCAGGGGTATGGAGAATTTAGGCCTATAGCTGATAATAGCACAGAAGCAGGCAGGAAACAGAATAGAAGAGTGGAGATTTTTATACAGCCCAGAGCGAGATAGACCCATTCCACCGCGTAGGTGGAAAGGTTAAGAGGAGGATTTCTCAATGGCTGGTTTTGATTTATTGTTGTTGGCACCAGTGGGTTCCATATTAGCGCTTTTATTTGCTGCGTATCTGGCGATTTCAATTCTTAAAAAGGATGAGGGCAACGACAAGATGAAAGAGATTGCCCAGGCAGTCAGGGTTGGGGCAAGGGCGTATCTGAAAAGGCAATATTTAGGCGTATCCATTTTTTTTATTGCAGTATTTTTTATTCTGCTTGCCTTGGCAATAAAAAAATATTTGGTTATCTTTGTGCCGTTCGCATTTCTGACTGGTGGTTTCTTTTCCGGTTTATCCGGCTTTATTGGGATGAGCATTGCCACGCAGTCTTCCAGCCGCACTGCCCAGGCTGCAAGCAAAAGTTTAAATTCAGGGCTGCGCGTGGCATTTTCTAGTGGCGCAGTGATGGGCTTGGTAGTGGTAGGATTGGGCCTTTTGGATTTAAGTATCTGGTATTATTTCCTGAATTGGTATTATACTACTCACCCAATACTAATAGGAACTGATAAGATTTCCGCGATAACTTCTACGATGCTTTGTTTTGGGATGGGCGCCAGTTCTCAGGCGCTCTTCGCCAGGGTCGGCGGCGGGATTTTTACCAAAGCAGCTGATGTGGGCGCGGATTTGGTCGGTAAGGTAGAGGCAGGCATCCCTGAAGATGACCCGCGTAACCCTGCTGTCATTGCCGATAATGTGGGAGATAATGTCGGAGATGTGGCAGGCATGGGCGCTGACCTTTACGAATCTTATGTCGGTTCAATCGTAGCTACCTCTGCTTTAGGCGTGGCTGCAGGTTTAGGAGTGGCGGGCGTAACCGTGCCCATGGTTATGGCTGCGGTGGGTGTAGTCTCCTCAATCGTCGGCACATTTTTTGTTAAAAGTAAAGAAGAGGCATCCCAAGGCGTATTATTAGCTGCATTGAGGAAGGGCGTGTTTGCCAGCTCGATACTAGTAGCAGTAATATCTTATTTTCTGGTTAAGGCTACCTTAGGAACCGGGCATATTGGGGTATACTGGTCAGTTCTTTCCGGCTTAATCGCCGGTGTGCTCATTGGTTTATCCACTGAATTCTATACTTCCAGCAATTTTAAACCTACCCGTTCCATTGCTGATGCCTCTTTAACCGGTCCTGCGACTGTAATTATTAGCGGTATTGCTGTAGGCATGCTGTCAACAGCTGTGCCGGTAATTGTAGTGGGAATTGCCATCTTGGCCAGCTTCTTCTTGTCCGGCGGCGCAAACAATTTCAATGCCGGCCTTTACGGTATAGCAATTTCTGCAGTGGGGATGCTTTCTACATTAGGCATAACCTTGGCCACAGATGCCTATGGCCCGGTTGCGGATAATGCTGGTGGCAATGCCCAGATGGCAAATCTAGATCCCGAAGTAAGAAAAAGAACTGATGCCTTGGATGCGCTGGGGAATACCACAGCCGCCACCGGCAAAGGCTTTGCCATTGGTTCAGCTGCCTTAACTGCTTTGGCGCTTATTGCTGCATATAAGGATCAGGTTATATTAATTGCCAAAGCAAAGGGCTTAAATATAAACATGAGCCTGGATTTAATGGATCCCGGCGTATTAGTAGGCCTGTTTCTCGGAGGGATGCTGCCGTTTCTTTTCTGCTCTATGACTATGCGGGCAGTAGGCAGGGCTGCAGGTAAGATTGTCGTAGAGGTACGCAGGCAATTTAAAGAAATCGTTGGCCTTATGGCCGGCACAGCTAAACCCGATTATGCCCGTTGCGTAAGTATTGCTACTGCTGCAGCACAGAAAGAGATGGTTATACCTTCGCTGATGGCCATCATTGCACCCATTGCCGTGGGTTTACTGGTAGGAATCAAGGCTGAGGCAGGGCTGTTGGCAGGTGCAACAGTAAGCGGCTTTGTCCTGGCAATCATGATGGCTAATTCTGGCGGCGCCTGGGATAATGCCAAGAAATACATTGAAGCAGGCCACCACGGTGGAAAAGGTTCTTTAGCGCACAAAGCAGGCGTAGTAGGCGATACTGTAGGCGACCCCTTTAAAGATACCTCAGGCCCCAGCCTGAATATCCTCATCAAACTTATGTCTATGGTCTCCATCGTCTTTGCCTCCTTTATCATCTCCAACACCCTCTTCAAATAATTCGCGAGACCGCCCTATAGGGCTACAATTTGCGTCGCTTCGCTTCCGTAAATTGTCTGCTCATTAATTTATTTCGCTTTTTAAGGTTTGAGTGGTATAATGGCGCTGCTATGAGCGATCTGGAGTTTATCCAGAGATTTGTCAAGGGCGATAGGCTATCTAGGGATGAATTCTTAAGGCAATATTCCCGCCTCATATATAATTATATCCATAATGTTTTAGATACCAAAGGTTACGCCTTTGTGCAGGCTCACATCCAGGATATATTTCAAGAACTTTTCTGCTCCTTAATTAAGGATAATTTTAAGAAATTAAGAAGCTTTAAGGCTAAAAACGGATGTTCTCTGGCCAGCTGGCTGCGACTTGTTACGATTAATTTTACAATAGACTATCTCCGTAAGATTAAACCCGCAGTTTCTATAGACGAAGAGCTCGATGATGAGTTTAGCCTGAAGGATATACTCTCTAACGACTCGACGAGCCCTCCCGATGCGCTTAGCCTTGAAGAAAGGCTTTCGGCTCTAAAAGGCTGCATTAAAAAACTAGATACCGACGATAAATATTTCCTGGAATTACATATTAATCAAGGCTTAAGTTTAAAGGTATTAAAGGGTATATTTAGAGTCTCCCGTGGCGTAGTTGACATGCGTAAGAGCAGGATCCTTGAGAGGCTAAGAGATTGTTTTAGAAGCAAAGGTTTTAAGTTAGATTTTTGATGGTTTTACGTCTATTATAGTAGGGAGGTAATAATAAAATGCAAGATAGATTAGAGAGATTAATTAAAATAGTTTATAAGAAATGGAAGCAGGATGAAGTTAAGCTAGGCCAGGTCCAGCATCCTGATGAGGAGATGTTAGCTTGTTTTTTGGATGGTTCGCTCTCTCAGGAAGAGGCCGAACAGGTTAAGTTGCATTTATTAAGTTGCCAACCTTGCGCTCAAGCTTTTGCAATTCAAGCCAGGTTAGAGAAAACCCAGGATAAAAAAGTACCGCAAGTACTACTTGAGCAAGTAAAGAATCTATTAAACCAAGAAGCGTCAGTCCCTATCTTGGAGATATTTTTGAGGCTTAAAGAAAAAGCGATAGAATTAATCAATACCACTGGCGATCTCCTCGTAGGTCAGGAATTGGTGCCTGCGCCGGTCTTACGCAGCCGCGAAATTCGGGATTTCAAAGATGAGGTTACTATCCTGAAAGACTTTCAAGATATAAGGGTAGAGATTAAAATAGAAAATAAAGGAGGGGAGGTTTTTAACTTAAGCCTCGTGGTGAAGCAAAAACAGACTCAAAAGGTAATTAAAGATTTAAGGGCGACACTGCTTAAAGACGATTTAGAGTTGGAATCCTACCTTACTGATGCCGGCGCGGTTATTTTTGAGCACGTCTTGCTGGGCAAGTATAGATTAGAGATATCTAATATTGAAAATAAGCTCGCCTCAATACTGTTAGACATAAAAATATAAAAAGTATGCCCGAATCTAATGCCTTGGTTTTAGAAATATTTAGGCAAGACCAGCTACTCAAGATGAGTGTATTCGAGCGCAAAGACCTTGCCTCAACCTTACGGCATTATAGCCAATGCGAGGTTTCATTTAGAGAAATTGATAGGCTCTGTCAGGAAGTAATCTCGGTATTAAATAAGGTAAGCAAAAAATGGGCGCTTGAACAGGATTTAATCACGAGTTTAAATAAGGCCGGGCAGCTGCTTTGGGATAACTTACTGACGAGAGCAGTAAAAGATAGGCTGCGCGCAAGCCCCATTGCAGATTTAATCCTTTCTATAGATGAAGAATTGATTAATATCCCTTGGGAACTTTTATATGATGGAAGAAATTTTTTATCGCTTAATTTTAATTTAGGCAGGGTAGTTAGGACCAAAGAACAGCTCGCCCTTCCCCAATACCGCAGCTTCTCAGGGATCCCTAAGATGCTTATCCTGGCTAACCCCACCAATGATTTAAGAGCTGCCTACCTGGAAGGTATAAATATTAAGAATCAGTTTGACCGCAAAAGGAATACTGTGCATATTGATTTTAAATCTACCTCTATCGATAAACTTTATGTAAAGAGACACCTCTGCGATTATGATATCGTACATTTTGCCGGTCATTGCGAATACGAACCAGCTCATCCAGAAGATAGCGGGTGGGTCTTAAGTGATGGCAAGTTTAGCGTCGGGGATATCTTGAGCACGGGCTCCACTCTTTCCATGCCCACCCTGGTATTTTCTAATGCCTGCTCATCTGCCAAGGTCAGTACAGATTTAATTGACTTAGATTATCAGCAAAAGAATTACAGTTTGGCTGGCGCATTTTTATTTTCCGGGGTGCGCCATTATATCGGGACAATGCACAGGATTGAGGACCCCGTAAGCCTTGCCTTTGCCAAAGAGTTCTATACTCAGTTAATCTTGGGTAAGTCTGTAGGTGAAAGCGTGCGCTTAGGCCGCGTAAGGTTAATTAAGCAATATGGTATTATAGCTTTGCATTGGGCCGGTTACTTACTCTATGGCGACCCCAATTTTATTTTATTCAGAGTAAAGCTCAAACAACCTCGCGGGGGATTTAAAGAAGCCGTCTCTGTACATAAAAAGCAGCTCGCCAGGCTTTCTCTAACAATAGTTATTATATCTATATGTATATACCTATATATGTACCTGCCCACAATAAACCCCAATGCTTATTTTTTATTCTTAAAGTCTAAAAAATTATTTCAGAATGGAAGCAATCAAGGAGCCATCCTTGCGGGTGAGCGCGTAATCAAAAAAGACCCTTTATTTTTAGCAGTTTACCCCTTACTTGCCCAAACATATCAAAGGCTCGGAGATAAAGAAAATGCCATAAAATATTATTTTAATTATGCCCTTTATAGCGAGAAGAGACACGATAAAAAGAATCTGACCTCTGCCTATATCGGAATCGGCTGGTTTTACCATTTAGAAGGAGAATATCCCAAGGCGCTTGATTTTTATAATAAGGCCGTTAGCTTAAGCAGGCAGAATAAAGATAAACTAAATGAGGCGGTGGCCTTAAGAAAATTAGCAGTCTGGCATATAGATAAAAAGGATTATGATTTGGCCTTAGAGTTGTTACTTAAAAGTTCTGAGATTAATCGAGAAAGGCAAGGCATATTTGAACACCGCTATAATTTGGCCTGCGATTATTTTGATATAGGTTTAGTTTTCGTCAATAAAAATGATTTTTCTGCCGCGAAAGAATTTTATCAAAAGAGCCGCAGCCTATTTGAAAAATTAAAACTGAAGAGCGAATTAAGCGATTATTATTTTAATCTGGGTGAGATATGTTTATTTGAAAAACAATACCGCAAGGCTCTTGATTATTATATGGCTGGCTTAAAAACAGACCAAACCCAAGATAATAAAATGAATTTGGCAAGCGACTATAATATGCTCGGAGAGTTGTATCTGGAGATGGATAATTTAAGTGAAGCGGAAAATTTCTTTAACCGCGCGGCCTTAATCTCTAAACAGATAAATACCCTGCCAGATTTAGCCTCTGCCTATTATAACCTGGGGCTTTTATATAAAAAGAAAGGGCAGAAGAATAAAGCCAGAGAAAACTTACGCCAGGCCCAGGAGATTTATAGGCCGATAGACCCTTCTAGTTATGAGGAAATAAAAAAAGAACTCCTGGATTTAGATGGACGATAAGAATTCAAAATGGTTCAGATTCCCTCAGGTCTGCAAAGTCGAGGCCTCAGCTGGTTCGGGTAAAACCTATACCCTTGCCAAAAGATACATCCAACTCCTTATAAACCCATATTTGAAACCAGATGAAATCCCCTTAAATACTATTCTTGCCATAACCTTCACTAATAAAGCTGCCATAGAGATGAAGGAGAGGATTTTAGAATTCCTGAAAAAAATAGCCCTGGACAAGTTTAAAGACCAAAAAGAAAAAGAAGATATATTATCTTCTTTGGCTGTGGATGAGCAGGTGGCTCGCAAAAAGGCGTATAAGATAATGGATAATTTGATTAAAAACTATAACTTTTTCCAGGTGCAGACTATTGACAGTTTTATTAACGCTATACTTTGCGGTTGCGCCTTTAGACTGGACTTATCCGCAAGCTTTAAGACTGAAAGGAACTATCAGCAGTATCTGTCATACAGTTTGGATAAATTAATAGATAAGGCGCACCAGGATAGAGATATTTTAAGGCTCTTCCACAGATTCCTCAAGCAATATCTCTACATAGAAAACAAAACTGGTTGGTTTCCTAAGCAAAATATCCAAGCCGCTATAACTTCTTTATTCTTAAAGAGCAATAGATACACAGGTAAATTTATCCGTAATGATGTAGAGCCAGAAGCTCTATTTTCACGCAAAAAGGCAATCATCAAGCTTATGCACGAGCTTAATGAGGGGTTGCCTAGAGCTACCCATAAGAGTTTTTCAAATAACTTATCCGCATTCTTAGAGGAAAATAAGGAGAGTTTCGATATCGATAGGCTTTCTGATTTCTTTAAAAGAGATGACTTCCCCGCTAAAAAGGGACAGGCCCTTCCCCTTGAAATTATAAAACTCTGGAAAAAGCTCAAGAAGAATATAAGACAGCTTTGTGAATTAGAATCTAGTTCTGTGTTTAACTATTATGTCGATATTTTTAATAACGTGCTTTATGACTTAAAAAAGATATCCAGCGATGATAATATTCTGTTTCTGGAGGCATTAAATAAAGAGGCAGCCAGTCTCTTTGATGAGAAGTCCCTTGGCCTGCCCGAGCTTTATTATCGCTTAGCCACCCGCTTTAAGCATTTTTTGCTCGATGAATTCCAGGATACAAGCACGCTTCAATGGAAGAATCTATACCCTATGGTGGAAGAGGCTCTTTCAACCGATGGTTCGCTTTTTTTCGTGGGAGATAGAAAGCAAGCCATTTATCGGTTCAGGGGCGGTGAGGTGTCTTTGATGGATTCGGTAAAAAAAGTTTTTCAGGGATTTAATTTAATCGAGGAAATCTTAAGCAGAAATTATCGCAGTCAGAAAGTTATTGTGGAGTTTAATAACCTAACTTTTTCGCAGGACAATCTAAGGAGGTTCCTTAAGCAAAGGCAAGATTACAAAAGGCCGGGCTTAGAATTTGCAGCGAGCGACATCGATGAGATTTTACATATATTTAGAGAAGCCAGGCAGATTTACAAAGAAGAAAAAATAGCAGGTTTTGTAAAATCAGAATTTTTGGACTATAGCACAAAAGAAGAAAGGCAAGATGTCCTAAAGGATAAATTATTTAACCTTGTCGAAGATTTAAGAAAGAGATTTTCTCTTAATGATATAGCGCTTCTGGTTAGAACTAACGATGAAGTAGAACTCTTAACCTCTTGGCTTTTAGAGAAGGATATCCCTGTAGAATCCGAAAAGACCCTGGATATAAGACAAAATTCCTACATCAAGGAATTGGTTTCATTTCTTAAGTTTTTAAATTCGCCCATTGATAATCTTTCTTTTGCCTCATTTATTCTAGGGGATATCTTTACTTGCGCCTCAAAATTGACTCCCCAACAGATACAGGACTTTATCTTTGAGCTGCGCGGTAAATCTAAACAGGGTGTATATCTGTACAGAGAATTCCGTGTAGAATTTCCTGAGAGCTGGGATGGGTTAATTGAGGAATTCTTTAAGAGCGTAGGCCTTGTGCCTCTGTATGAACTTGTTATCAGTATTTTAAATAAATTTAATTGCCTGAATAATTTTCCTGATTATCAGGGTTTCTTTATGAGATTCCTTGAGCTAATCAAAGAGCAGGAAGAAGATAGGCCAAGTATATCCGGCTTTCTAGAATTCTTCGAGCAGGCACAAGAAGAAGATGATATGTATGTAAACGTTACGCAGGGCGATTGCCTTAAGATACTGACTATTCATAAATCAAAGGGCCTGGAGTTTCCCGTAGTCATCATACCATTTTTAGAGATGAATGTTAAGACTGACCCAGGGGTAGTCCTGGGCGATATTGACGGCCTTAGGCTTATATATAATAAGAAGAAATATGCGGATTTCTCTGGTCATCTGGCGCAACTTTATAGAGATGAATACAGGAAGGCATTTATTGATGAATTAAACAGCATCTATGTGGCTTTTACTAGGGCTATAGATGAACTCTATATTTTTGTGGGCCAGAAAGCCGAGAGAGGGTTTAACCTGGCAAGCCTGCTCTTGCCCCAGAAGGATTTAGAGCTGGGCGAGAGGTCAGGGCATAAAAAAGCAGAGGGTCGAAAAGAAGCCGGCACAATAAAAATACCAATTGCAGCATACGAGGACTGGATACGCTTATTGAAGGATGAGTTTATTGATGCAGGCATTTTAAGAGCAAGAGAAAAAGTCTTAAAAGGCGAAATCTTACATTGCATTCTTTCTTTTATCGGTAATCTCTATAATCAGGATAAGGCTGGAGTGGTTAAATCTGCCCTGGAAAAAGCTAAAGTCAGTTTTTCTTTTATCAGAGATTTTAAAGAATTTGAATCCAGTATTAATAAATTATTAGATAATAAGAGTTTTTTGAGTTATTTCGAGATAAAAGACGGCTTAATTTATACGGAAAAAGATATTGTAAATTCTCTCGGTGATACCAAAAGAATAGACCGCTTGATTTTAAAGCCGAAAGAGGCAATCATAGTAGATTATAAAAGTACCAGAGAACAGAATAACGACTATCGCCAGCAATTACTTGAGTATATGAAAATAATTCAGGATATATATCCGGATTTAGAAGTCAAAGGTGTCTTAATCTATCTAGATGACATGAGTGTAGAGGAAGTAAATGGATAGAATCATAACTTATAATTTAACCGATAATTTCATTCAGAATCTCGCGGATTTTGTTGAGGAGCAATTTATTAAACAGGGAGAGGATATATCTAAACTTGCTTTTGTATTTGGAGGCAAGCGGCCCGCATTATTCTTGAAAAAAGAACTCTCTCGTAAAATAAAAAAAGGCTTTTTCTCACCCCGTTTCTTTGCCATAGATGAGTTTGTGGAATACGCATTGTCTAAAAAAGAGCTGTTCTCTAAGATTTCTGATTTAGATGCCTGTTTTTTAATCTATCAGCTCGCGAAGGAGATTGCCCCGGATATTTTAAGAGAGAGGGATAGTTTTTCTCAGTTCCTACCTTGGGCAAGAGAGATTTTTAATTTTATTGAGCAGCTGGATTTAGAGGATATAACAGTAGAATCCTTAAAGAATATCCAGGAAAAAGCAAGTATTGGTTATGATGTCCCGGAGAACATCAACACTTTGCTAAGAAGTATTATTTCTATAAGGGATGCGTATCATATCACTTTGAAAAGGAAGAAGACCTATTCCAGGGGACTTACGTATCTGTTAGGATCCCGGTTCATCAAAGCTCTTGATTTTAGCGAATTTAACCAGCTCCTCTTCTGCGGTTTCTTTTATCTGCATAAAACTGAGAGTAATATTATAAAGGAGCTCTATGATAGCAAAAAAGCAATGCTTTTCTTTCAAGGCGCTGCTCCTGAGTGGAGCGCGAGGGAGCCAGAAGAAGGACGAAAGCCAAATTATGAGCTTTCAATACAATGCGGATTTGATGTGCATTGCGAGGTCGGCCTGGTAAAAGAAATTATAAAAAAGACAAAGAAATTAGATAGCACAGTAATTGTCCTGCCTGAACCAGATAATGTTATTCCTTTGCTTTCTCAGATTTCCAGCGACGTAGAAGAATTCAATGTTTCTATTGGGTATCCCCTAAAGAGAACCTCGCTTTATTCGCTTTTTGAATGTGTATTTAAGGCACAGGCTAGTAAACAAGACGGTGAATATTATGCCAAGGATTATCTTAGAGCCTTAGCTCACCCCTTGGTAAAAAATCTAAAGCTTTTCGCTGAGCCTGCGTTAACGCGCGTCCTTGTGCATAAGATTGAAGAGGTCCTTGTGGGAATTGAAGAAGCCCCTCTTAGCGGAAGCCTGTTTTTTAAGTTATCCGATATCCAGAATTTAAGAGAACTGTATGACCTATCAATAATTACGATGAAGAAAATGGATATCGAGGCGAGCTTCGATGAACTTAAAGAAGCCGTAAGTCAATTACACGAGCTCTTATTTGCCGCTTGGGAGAAGATTGAAAATTTTTACGATTTTTCTTTGAGCCTCCAACGTTTCCTCGATGTTTTACTTGAAAAAAGCTTCTTAAAGAACTATCCCCTTAATCTGAAAATGGCGCAGAAGATGTTTTCCATAATGGAAGAATTAAAAAGCGCATCTTTTAATAAAGAGCCGTTTTTAAAAGAAGAGATTTTTAAAATCTTTGAGAACAGACTGAATAATGAAATGATTTCTTTTTCCGGCTCTCCCTTAAAAGGCCTGCAGATATTAGGGCTATTTGAAACGCGAACCCTTAATTTTGAGAATGTAATTGTTATGGATGTCAATGAGTCAGTTTTACCTAACTTAAAAGTCTATGAGCCGCTGATTCCCAGAGAAGTAATGATAAGTTTAGGCCTTAATCGGCTGGAGAAAGAAGAGGAAATTCAACGTTATCATTTCAAGAGGTTAATTGCCGGAGCCAAAAACGTGCACTTGGTTTACCTGCAAAGAGACGATAAAGAAAAGAGCAGGTTTATAGAGGAGCTGATTTGGGAAAGGCAGAAAGAGCGGAATTCCTTTGATGTTTTAACTATAACCCAAGGAGGTTTTACAGTTAAGGTTCTACCTAAGAGACTAGAGATAAAAAAGAATCCGCAAATATTAAAATTTTTAAGAAACTACGAATATTCTGCCTCAAGCTTAAATTATTATCTGCACTGTCCCTTAAAATTTTATTATCAGTATGTCTTAGGGCTTAAAGAAAAAGAAGATTTGCTGGAGGAGGCCGAAGGTAAGGACATAGGTACATTTATCCACGAATTACTTAATGAGCGATTCGCTAAATTTATTGCAAAGAGGCCTTTTATCGATGAAAGGTTCGAAAAAGATTTTTTTGTTGCCTTAGATAAAAAATTTGCGGATGAATTCGAGAAGAAGATGAAATCAGATGCTTTTTTGATTAAAGAGGTCCTTGACTTTAGATTAAAAAGATTCCTGAAAAATGAAAGACAACGAAATGTTCGCAAGATTCTGTGTTTAGAAAAAACTTTTAAAGGTAGCATTCAACTTAAAGCAGGGAATTTTAAGTTCCAGGCAATAATTGATAGGATAGACCAGCTCGATGACTTAAGCCTCTTGGTCATTGACTATAAAACTGGAGGCGCGGATATTATGCCGCAGGTTGATTTAGAAAGAATAGAATCAGCTGGCCTAGCTAGAGAAGTGCTTAAAAATAGCATTAAATCCTTCCAGCTGCCGCTTTATCTTTATTTTGTCAGTAACGATGAAAAGTATAAAGCTAACCGAGTAAATGCCTGCCTTTATTCTATAAAAGAAATTGATGAAAGAACCCTGGGTTTGAATATGCTTTTTAAGGGAGAAGAACAACTCGCCAATAAAGAAAAAATTATGCACACATATCTAAAGGCCCTTGATTCCATCCTTTGCGAGATTATAAATCCGGACATTCCTTTTAAGGCTGATGAAGAAGACGCCCGCCAGTGCGCTAATTGCCCGTTTTTCTATATGTGCAGGTAATGCTTTTAGCGGGTTCTGTCTGGGGTGGCTTCTCGCATCACCGCTCGCATTTCCCCACCGAGGAAATGCTCGCTTGAAGTTTATGCTCGCTCGTCCCTCGCTTCGCTCGGGACACCCTGGCCGCTCGCATAAACTACATGCTGCTCGAAACCACCCCAGCCACCCGCTAAAAGTGTTTACCCTGTATAAATTTTAGGGTTTTTGCTGGAGCGTGCATTAGCAATTTTTCGGCCCGGCTATTTCGCGTGTCGGCGAGGATTTGCGACGAGCGAAGGCCTATCCGTAGGAAAGGCTACCCGTAGCGAGGAAGCAAACCGAAGCCGACGGCGAAAAATTGCAGCACGCGGAGGCAAAACCCTAAAATTGACTCACATGGGGCAGAATCGACCTAAAGCAGAGAAAAGCGGCGGGTTCATTAAACCGATAAACTGTCTACTAAACAAAGCATTACCCATGTCTATTAACGCTGCAAATATCGGTATGATTTTATTATTGCCGAAAGCTTACAGAAGCGATATAATAAATGTATGATACTGGGAAAAGTATTGTCTGGATTTTTGATTTTAGTTTTATTCTTATGTATAATTTTAATCTACCTTAGATACATTGAGAGGCATACCCTTTTTCATCCCTCAAAAGAAATAGAGTTTAAGCCCTCTGAAATCGGCCTCGATTTCGAAAATATATTTTTTAAGACTCCTGATAATCTTAAGCTGAATGGCTGGCTTATTCCGGCTAAAGCCGCTTTGTATACAGTTCTTTTTTGTCACGGCAATGCCGGCAATGTTAGCCATCGGCTCCAAAAAATAAATTTTTTTAATCAATTAGGCTGTAATGTTTTTATATTTGATTACCGCGGCTATGGCAAAAGCCAAGGCCGTCCTTCTGAAGACGGGTTTTACCTTGATGCAAAATCGGCTTATGATTATTTATTATCACGCAGCATAAATCCTTCCGGAATTATCGGCTATGGGGAGTCTTTAGGCGGAGCAGTTATCATTGATTTAGCTTCTAAAAATAATTTGCGCGCTCTTATCGTAGAGAGCAGTTTTTCTAGCGGCAAAGATATGGCCAGGTGTGTATATCCGTTTATCCCTTACCGGGTATTTTCCAGCCGCTTTGATTCGCTCAGGAAAATAAAATCAATAACTCTACCTAAACTTATAATCCATAGCCTTAATGACGAGATTGTTCCGTATCAGTTGGCGAGAAGGCTTTTTGATTCTGCACCTATGCCTAAAGAGTTCCTTAAGGTCAGCGGCCCACACAACAGCTGTTTTTATGATTCGGAAAAACTATTAAAGGAAAGAATGGCTGATTTCTTAAATAGACTCTCAAAATGAAAAATATATGAATGGATTATACAGGCACAAGGTATCCACCTTAGGGGATTAGTCTATTTAAGCGAGGAAGAATTTAAGTTTTTAGGGCTTCTAAGGTTTGATTTTTTAAAAAGGGCGCGCGGATTTTTCCAAGAA